>Ga0209160_1000092_pt1 | contig 59573 bp, 63 predicted proteins | sample GraSoiAngelo_153_FD_186167 | JGI IMG/M metagenome (GOLD analysis project Ga0209160, IMG submission 186167) | Grasslands soil microbial communities from the Angelo Coastal Reserve, California, USA - 14_1009_12_40cm (SPAdes) (version 2) | ecosystem: Environmental > Terrestrial > Soil > Grasslands ...
ACGTGGACGGCGGCGATCACCAAGGGGCCGAAGTAGTCGCCCTTCCCCGATTCGTCGATGCCGATCCATCCCAACGCCCCGCCACCTGGTGACTGGGCTTTGCCTGTTGCGGTCGTCATGGTGGCGCTAATGTGAAGCTGACCTTGGTCCCCTTGCCTAAGTCGCTTTCAATGACAAGCTCACCGCCGTGCGCCTGCACCAAATGCTTGACGATCGCCAAGCCAAGACCCGTTCCGCCGAGTTCCCGCGACCTCGCCTTATCGACTCGATAGAAGCGTTCCGTGAGCCTGGGTAAGTCGTAAGACGGAATACCGCTGCCGGTATCGCTCACCCACAGTGCGACAAACTGGTCCGGCCGGCGCGCCCCGCCGATCGTGATCGTGCCTCCTTCAGGCGTGTACTTCACGGCATTGTCCACCAGGTTCACGAGGACTTGGGAGAGACGGTCTCGATCCGCGCGAGCCAGGAGACCAGTCGGCGTTTCGTTTCTCACGACCAGTGTTTTGTGCGCGGCTTTCTTTTCAAACATCGCCACGATTTCGTCAGCCGCTCCGTGGACGTCGACCGACGAGGGCTTGAGAACCGCCTTGCCGGTTTCGAGGTTGGACAGCTCGAGTAGGTCGTCGACCAGGCGACTCAGCCGCGCGGCGTGCGTGTAAGCCACTTCGAGGAATCGTCGGTGTGTCTCCGGTTGAGCGGGCGCTTCGTCGAGAAGTGTTTCGAGATAGCCCTTGATCACGGTCAATGGCGTGCGAAGCTCGTGAGACACATTCGCCACAAACTCGGTCCGCACTTGCTCCAGCCGCCGGACCTCGGCGAGGATCGTCGCCACTTTCGCGCGTTCATCCTCCAGGTCCTGGATCTTCTCCTGCAGGCGGGACGCTAATAGGTTGAGTCCGCGCCCGAGTTCGGCGATCTCGTCGGTGCCCGTCACCGGCACCCTATGGGAAAAATCTCCTGCAGCCATCCGCGTCGCAATCGCCTGCATCTCGGCGACCGGACGAGTCACGCGCTGGCTGAGAAAGAGCCCCACCATGAGCGCCACGCCGGCAGCCAGAAGCGCGCCGATGGCAACCGTCGTACGGATGGAAGCCGACACCGCCGCGAGCTCGGTCATCGGGAGGGCGAGACGCAGCACACCGCTGACCCTCCGGCCATCGTTGATGGGAACAGTGACATAGAGCATCGCGACGTTCAGCGTCTGGCTCTGTCTCAGATCGCTGCCGATTGCGCCGGCCAGCGCCGCCGCCACTTCTGGTCGAGCGGCGTGATTCTCCATCTTCCGGACTTCGCTGAGGGTCCGCTCCGAGTCGCCGATGACCGTTCCATCCGGAGCAATGATGGTGATGCGGGCATTGAGTCTGGCCCCGTATTGTTCAGCCAGCGCCTGCCCTGACTCGCGGCTTGGGTCTTTCCTCAAAGCCGAGGTGATGTCGTCCTGGACGAGCCTGGCTTCTTTCACCAGGCCGGACTTGAGATTCTCCGTGGAGTAGGTTTCAAGGGCGCGGGTGATGTAAAGGCCCATGACGGTCATCCCGAGAGCCGCTGCGATCAACAGGATCAGCGTCAATCGGAACGTCAGCCCGCCGGGAACGGCTCGACGGATCGCCCTCACGTGGCGCCCTCCGCATCGAAGCGGTACCCGACACCCTTGACCGTGACGATCCTTCCGGCCTCCGCCGTGAGCTTATCCCGCAGGCGTTGGATGTGAACGTCCACCGTCCTGGACTCGACCTCGGAGGCATCCGGGTATCCCCAGACCGCCTCCAGGAGTTGTTCTCTGCTCAAGACCCGGCCGTTGACCCGCATGAGGGCGCGCAGCAGATCGAACTCTTTGGCCGTCAGAAGCACAGGGACTCCGCCGACGCGAACTTGGTGCCGCGCCTCGTCCACCTCCAGCGTGCCGACCCGCTGCGTCGGAAGCGAGCTCGAAGCCTTCAGTCGGCGCAGGATGGCTTTCACCCGGGCGACCAACTCGCGCGGGCTGAACGGTTTCACCAGGTAGTCGTCGGCCCCGATCTCCAGCCCGACCACGCGATCTACCTCTGCGGCCTTGGCCGTCAGCATGATGATCGGAAGACTGGCGGTCATCGGATCACGACGGAGCTGGCGGCAGATCTCCAGGCCGTCGAGACCAGGGAGCATGAGGTCGAGGACGAGAAGATCCGGGCGCTGTTCTTGGGTGAGACGAAGCGCGGTCAGGCCGTCAGAGGCTTGCAGACACTGAAACCCCTCCTTCTCAAGGTGGTAGCGCACCAGGTCCACCAGATCCTTTTCGTCATCAACGATGAGCACCGTCGTGGCCATAGTGATGGCCTCAGTTCTCTGTTCGAGGGCGATCTTCTCTGGATTCATTGGAAATTGCAACTGCTGGCTCCTCCTCTCGCTATGTCTCCGTTGATTGCCTAGAACTGGACCCCTCATGCCTACGGAAGGTAGTAGCGGAATGACACCATTACGATGTTCTCCTTGCCATTCGGCTGGAGAACGGCGGTACCGGCTGCGTCTGTGCCTTGCCATAGTTGCCGGTGCGTGTACGAATAGTCCAAGCCCACAGCCGCGATCCCGGCTCTTCCTTGAAAGAACCGGTACCAGAACCCGGGGTGAAGCTGCCACACGGTCTTATTGGCTGCCAGACAAGCGCCGGCAATGCCGGATGGGGGATCTGAACTGCAGGCGGAAAGGTTATTGAGCGGGGAGCCATACCCGACGCCACCGTAGGAGGCCCTGTCGTAGTACTCATAGCCGTAATACGCATACCAATCCCAGGCGGGCGTGGGTTTCCACTCGAATCCGGTCATGATCTGGGTGGCCCGGATTGGCACGACGGTCCCATCAGTCTTGGCGATGACGTCCGCGCCGACCGACGACGCGTACCGGCCAATGCCGGCCCCGCTCAACCCTTCAACGATGAAATTGAGGGTACTATGTACCGGAAGAATCGCCGCCACGCCGACCCCTCCGCCGAAGGCGTTGTGATTACCTCCGTTGAAGCGATCCCGAAAGAAACGACCGAGCGCTTTGAGTTCCCAATGTCCCCAGCCCGGCTCAAAGACGACCTTTGACACCAAGTCCGGCGCCACGTCGGTCGAGACAGAACTGTTGTTCAGGGTGCTAGCCGGATTCGCCGCGTTACTGCTGGCCGCGAAGCCTTGCACGTTTGCAGGCAGAACAACTCCCGAATTGCCTGTCGAGGCCGAGTTCAAGCTTAAGCTCGGAACGTTGGTTTCCGGGTTCTCAATCGAAAATGCCGCCCACACTCCGTTACCGAAGTCTTGGGCGAAGCGTACTTGAAACTGCCGGGCCCAGTTGTACCCCACGACGTACTGCGCGTCGATGGTGTACGGAATGAATTCGCTGCGCGGCATCAAGCCCTGGCGATGGGTGGTCAAGAGGGACCATGCCTGACCGACGGTGAGGGAGGATCTGCTGTTGAAATCGGCCGTCGCCCAAAACTGGCGCAGACGGGGCGCCCAACTGTTGCTCTCCTGCTCGTTTGAGGTCACGCCCACTCCCAGGAAATCACCTTCTACATAGCCGGAGAGCTTTTGCAGAACCGAACCAGTGGGTATGGTTTCAGCCAGCAGGGACAAACGGGACTGGCGCGCCGTTCCTCGGAATTCGCTCATCTTGGAGTTGGTCGATCCTGACAACGGGATATTGCCATAGGTGCTTCCGACGTCCGCGTTCTCGTTCTGCGCGCGCCAAATCGTGGTGGCCTCCACAAACCCCCCCGGTGCGAGATAGACGTCCTTGAAACGGATCTTCTCGAAGCCACGGCCGGCAATTAACTCTCCGGTCGTCGGTGTCTCTTTGCGCGGGATGATTTCTACTGCTTGTTCCTTTTGCTCCTTTGCCTCCTCCTTTGCCTGTTCCTTCGCCTTTTCCTTTTCGGCCTTGATCTTGAGCCAGTCCTCTTTGGTGATCACGCCTTTTTCCAGCAGGACGTCCTCGATGGCCGCCTCAGCCGATCCAACCGCGAGCGCGGCGGCTAGGCAGACGATGCCTATGATCGTTGTGATGCGTGTGTTGGTCATTTCGTGGGCTCCTCCGGGTGATGGTTGCCTGGCAGGCTACGGGAGCGGGATTACGATTTCAAGAAGGCGGGGTTACGAGGCTGTAAATTCTCATTCGCGTTTCTGCTATAATGGCCTCGCGTGTGGGAGTCGGGCAGGTGGTCGCCGGTCTCGCAAGAGGCCGGAGGAAAGTCCGGACTCCTAGGGCAGGGTGCTGGGTAACGCCCAGGCGGAGCGATCCGACACCGGCGCAACAGAAAGCACACCGCCGATGGCCGGCGTTCGCAAGAGCGTCGGATCAGGCAAGGGTGAAAAGGCGGGGTAAGAGCCCACCGCGGTCGTGGCGACACGGCTGGCCGGCAAGCGTCACCCGGAGCAAGGCCAAATAGGAGGGTGTGAGGAGCGGGACACCGGTGCTGCTCCTCGACGATCGGCCCGGTCGGGACCCTCGGGTAGGCCGCACGAGGCCCGGAGCAATCCGGGACCCAGAGAAATGACCGCCGCCGCTTCGTCCGCAAGGACGAACCGGCACAGAATCCGGCTTACAGCCCCTCTCCCACACGCATTAAAAAGGGGACAGGCTCCGACAGGTGCCTGTCCCCTTTTTCCTCTCCTTCGGTTATACAGCACCTCGGCGACTGCATAGCAGGATTGGGATAAGCCGGCGAAGGCGGTCTTCCTCTTCCTTTCGTATCTCGTAAAACGCGAGCGTCATTTTCTTACCTTGGGCTGACCGAACCATCGCACCCGCCACTTCAATCGGGGGCTCGGCCTCAGTCGCTTTAAACTGCAGGCGCAGGCATGTACCCTCACGCACTAGCATGTTGCTCATGATTGCACAGCCACGGATTGAGAGATCTACAATTGTCCCCTCCGCTCTATCCGACTGATCCCCTGGAAAGGCTGGGCAGAAATGCACGGGTAATTGTACTCGAAGCCGTTCGAACTCTCGGCTGGGGTTGTAGCTTGGGCGACCTAGAAAAGCCCAGAATCGGTGGGAACAGACCTGGCAACGAAACGGATAGATAGTCAGGACACCCCAAAGACGTTCACGCAATCCCCGGCGACGAGACGGGTGCACCTCCCACATTCCACATTGAGGACAATTCAGCGTCATTACCGGATACCAAATCGGCAACGGAATCTAAAAAATACCAGCTTGCCCACCATGAGCATCAGCAGCTCGTCCGTTGAATGCACGTAGTCTTCCCAAGCCTGCCCTGGCGGGTGCACCCAGAGGCCGCAGCTAAAGCCCCGCGCCGCTGCTCATAGTATAGTATAGACGTGAAAATTGAGCGCGCCTACTTCTTGGGACAGCGCGGGTCTGCCGCCTGGAGTTCGGCAATCTTTGGATCGTCGAGCGGCACAGGGGCGCAGCCGTGGCCCTTTTCGCAGACGAAGTCGAACTTGGCCGCCGGCTGATGGCAGCTCATGCAAAGCACGCCTTGGAAATTGACCACCTTGTCTCCCCGGGTCCTAATCTTGGTGCCTTGCGCCGAGAGGTCCAGATGGAAAAATTCCCAGCCGTTAGTGTCGGGATATTTCTGGCGCGGGTGCTTGACCATTACCTCGTCCGGAAGGAGCTGCAGGAACGTGCCGACGGGGTATTCCCGGTCCGGCACACTGTTCTTAAAAATACGCACCGCCTCCTTCAGTTTCTCGGGGTCCGCGTTCTTGATGTACGTGTTTCTGATTTTGCTCCCGTCACGGATGCAGCCGAATGATTTTTCGGACACCGTGACGTCCTGAGCGTACACGCTGCACGCCATGGATAATCCCAGTCCGACCGCCAACACGCTTCTCGTGCCCACCAACGCGGATATCCGCGACACGCCTGTCATGACATGGTGCATGTGAGTTCTCCTTTCTGCTCCCTCTCCCCCGCGCTCTTATAATCGTCCTGCCTTGATTTTTTCGTTCAGGTCGTCGATCCAGCGGTGCTGGAAGTCCTCGTAGGTGATGAACAGCCGGTCCTTGAACGCGTCGGGGAACGTTTGCCCCGTCGCCAACTGGCCGAGCACCTCGCGCATCTTCTCCATCCCAAACCGATCGATGAAATATTTGGTGGCCGAATTGCCTTCCAGATAGGCGACGATTGCCTGCTTGGGCGTAAGGACCATCCAACTGCCCTCAAGATAGCTCAGGTTGACCAGCGTGACTTGGCCGCGGATGAGTTCGGGGATGTCGGGCGGCGGGTCGCCAGCCAGTTGCATGGCCAGCCCCTCGTTCAGCCATTGCGGGATCGCGCCGCGCCCCCCCATCCGATCGCGCAACAGCGCATGCACGTACTCGTGACGCAGCACGCGGGTCAGCCAGGCCTTGTCGGTCAATGCCCCTTGCGTCGGCACTTTGATGCGCCCCATCACCGGATCGTATAGTCCATCGGACCACGCCGGCCCGCCGGCGGCCCCCTGGAAGGTTTCGCGCGTGTGCAGCACCACAAGGGTCGGCTTTGCGGGGAAGTGGCCGAGCTGCTGGCCGACCTCCCTGTACGCGTCTTCCAGGATCTCCAAGACGCGGTTCCACACGGCCTGATCGGCGTCGCCGTCGAATTTCACCAGAAAGTGGGAGCTTTCCCGCGCCAGAAACTTCTGCTCGGCCTTCTGGGTCTGCTCGACTTGCACGATGAGTCGCCCCAGGTAGGCCTGGAGATTGGGCGCCTCGGCGATGTGGTCCTTGGCCTGCACGAGGTGCGTGCGGGCGCCCGAGAGGTCGTCCTTGTTCAGGAGCAGCTCGGCGAGCGCGAGGTGTGGCAAAGGGTTGTCCGGGTTCAACTGGATGGACTCTTCCAGCAGCTCCGGGGTCAGGGCCGGGTCCTTGAGCTCCCAATACGCATAGACCAGGTTGTGATGGGCGATCGCATTGTATGGGTTGATAGCGAGGGCCGATTTGTACGCGGGCACGCCGGCGGCCGCGCCACTCGCTTTCACCCGCATGACCCCGAGGTTGTTCCAGAGCGTGGACGTGGAGGCGCGCACGGCCGGGTCGTTCAGGGCGTCCGGCGGCAGCGCCTTGAGCTTGGCTTCCGCGTCCGCGTCCTTCCCCTGCTGGATCAGCGCATTGATCTCGTTCAGCGCGGCCGCATGCGGCGAGCCGGACACCTTGACGGGAATCGTCAGCGGCGTCCCGCTTTGCCGGACGATCGGCTGGGCGGCGGGATCGGACAGCGTCACGGACAGTTGGGTATTCGGAGAAGCAGCAGAGGCAGGCGCTGGGGGCGCCGCTGCCGGAAGCGTTGATGGCGGTAGCGCCGGGTTCCGCTTGCTCCACAACTGGAAGCCGACAAACAGCAGGAGCCCCAGAAGCGTGTATGCAAGCAGGCGTGACATCATTGCACTGCCCTTTCGGCGCGAGGCGTGGGCGCCTAGCGTGCTAGATCGGCCGCATGTCCAGGCGGTGGGCGTTCTTCAGCGCGATTTTGACCCACTTCTCTTCCGGTGGATACCCTGCGACCTCGCGGCCGTTGACCAGGATCACCGGAACGCGGTCGGCGTAATACTTCCTGGCCTTCTCCTCGCTGTTGACGTCCTTTTCGATGAGATTGAGGGGGAACTCCTTGCTCAGCTCTTCGAGAAGGGCCTTGGCCTTGTCGCAAAGCGGGCAGTCGGGCTTTGTGTAGATCACCACATCGGGTGTGGAGGATTTGCGCTTCCAGACTCCAAACATAGCGGCATTCTAAGAAGGTCGTCGCCCTCGGTCAAGCGAAGGGAGGCCGCCGCGTGACTAGTGCGGCTTGCATCCAGGGGGCTATAATAGCGCCGATCGGAGGAATCATGAGCAGGCGTCAAATACCCGCGGATGCCCACGGAGCGGTCCGGATCAGGGGCCATACGCTCTTGTGCCTGCAAGGCTTTCGAGGTGAGGGGTATAGCCACGGGTTCATTGAGAACATGGCCGCGCTCCACCGGGAGCTGAACGAGAACCCGGATCGGTGGGTCGAGGTTGTGGAGGCGCCGGACGCGTTCTGCGCCGCCTGCCCGCACCTGGCGCCGGCCGGGTGTTCGCTGAACAGCGCGCACTCGGAAGAAGGCATGCAGGCTCAGGACCGGCACGTGTTGGAACTGTTGGGACTCCCGCCGGGGACCAGGGTGCGGTGGCGCGAGGTCCTGGTTCGGATCCGAGCATCGGTGAAAGGCTCCGACCTGCCGGGCATCTGCGGATCGTGCCGGTGGCTTCCGCTCGGCTACTGCCGGGACGGCATTGATCACTTGCGTGCAGGCCAGGTCATTAGCGTGCACGCTCTCAGGAAGGATGTGAAGCCATGAGCGAGGATTCGGGCGTGTACAAGTCCGTTCACCCGGACTGGGAAGCCGTCCGCTCGCGGCTCCAGCGAAGTCACCCGACCTTCTTTGAATTGGAAGTTGGGGGCGCCCTGCTGATGGATCTCGGGAGCGACGGCTGGCTACTGGAGCTGACCCCCGACGGCCGCCTGCTCTGCCAGATGGGCATGGACATCGAGGACATCATGAGCCTGATGTCCGAGGGGACGCCCGAAGACCTGGGGACGGACGAGGTCGCAAAGCAGGCCAAGTACTACCTGCAACCGGCCGTCGCCAAGTTCCGTCCCGCACTGCGTGGAGCCGGCTTTGAAGAGACAACCGAGATGACCGAGGATTACGTGGCGGCGACTTTCCACAAGGCCGTGGACTATCACAAGCCTGATGAAGTCGAGCAGATGGTGCGCTGGTGCCAGCAGCAGTTCGGCTTATGAAACTCACCGGCTACGCGACGCCAGAAGGCACGCGGCGGTACCGTGATCGTCTGGTCGCGGCGGGCGCAGCCAATGAACGGCACTTCCGCGAAGGGCTGGGCGGCCTGACGCTGTCCACGATCGGACTCGGGACGTATCTCGGCAAACACGACGGCGCGACGGACGCGCTCTATCGCGCCGCGGTCAAGCAGGCCGTCCAAGCCGGGTGCAACGTCATCGACAGCGCGATCAACTACCGCTGCCAGCGCAGCGAGCGGACGATCGGCCAGGCGCTGGCAGAACTGATCCAGGACGGAACCTGCCGTCGCGACGAAGTGCTGATCGCAACGAAGGGCGGTTTCATCCCATACGACGGCGCGCCCCCTCGCGACGGCTACGCCTACGTGCAGAAGACCTTCATCATGCCCGGCATCTTCAACTCGTCGGACGTGGTGGCCGACTGCCACTGCATGACCCCGACGTATCTGCGCCATCAGATAGACACCAGCCTGGCCAACTTGGGGCTTGCCTGCCTCGATGTGTACTACCTGCATAATCCGGAGATCCAGCTTGAGCAGGTGACGCGCGACGAGTTCATGAAACGCATGCGCGCGGCCTTCGAGACGCTCGAAGCGGCGGTCGCGCAGGGCAAGCTGCGCGTGTACGGGACGGCGACTTGGGAGGGCTATCGGGTGCCGGCCAAGGCGCGCGGTCATCTCTCGCTGGAGGCGCTGGTACGGCTGGCGGAGGAGGTGGGCGGGAAGGACCATCACTTCAAGGTGATCCAGTTGCCGTACAACATCGGCATGCCGGAGGCGCTCGCTGCGAAGACGCAGTCTTTCAACGGCGCGACGGTGCCGCTTCTGATAGCGGCCAAGGCGCTCGACATCTACGTGATGATCAGCGCGCCAATCCTGCAGGGACGGCTTGCGCGCGGGCTGCCGGCGGACCTGCATCAAGCGCTGGGGGAGGGCACCGCCGCCCAGCGAGCTTTGCAGTTCGTCCGCTCGACGCCGGGCATCGGCACGGCGCTGGTCGGGATGAAGCAGGCAGACCATGTCCGGGACAACATGGCGCTCGCGCGGCTTGCGCCGTTGTCCCCTGATCAGATTGCGAAGCTCTTTGCGTGATGCGGACGCTGATCTATGACGGCCAGTGCCGGCTCTGCGTGACTGCCAAGGAGGGATTGGAGCGGCTGGGACCAGACCCGCAACAGTCGAAAATCCGGTTCGTCCCGTACCAGAGCGAAGAGGCTGCGTGCCAGCTTGGCTCTGAGTACAAGCCGGGCCGACCTGATGTGGCCTTTCTCGTGGAGCCGGACGGCACGATCAGCCGCGGGCTGGACGCCTTCCTCCCGCTGGTCCCGGGGCTTCCCGGCGGGCGCGTCCTGCATGCCATCCTGCGCGTGCCGCTGATCCGGCCGCTGGCCTATCTGGCCTACCGCCTCGTCGCGCGCTACCGCTACAAATGGTTCGGCTCGGTGTAGGGGCAACCCTCTGTGATTGCCCTGTCCTGTAGGGGCGCACCTGGGTGTGCGCCCGTCCGTAAAGGGGGCCCTGAGTATTTGGGCGGACACATAGGTCCGCCCCTACGAATCCGGCGTACGGTACTTCTCGTCGAGTTTGTAGTAATCGTCGAGCCCGATGATGTCGTGGAACTGCTTGAAGGGAAGCAGGCGGTCCAGCGTGTCGCGGGTGGTGCCTTTGGTCTTGATCAGGTTGAACAGCTCCTGCATGGCCTTGGCCGAGGCGTAGAGCGCGGTCAGCGGGCAGACGATGAGTTGGAGGCCGATCTTCTCCAGTTCGTCCTTCGTGAGCAGCGGCGTGACGCCGCCCTCCAGCATATTGGCGACGAGCGGCGGCGGCAGCTCCTTGGCGATCGTCTTCAGCTCCTCCCCGCTCCGGGGTGCCTCGATGAAGAGCGCGTCGGCACCGGCCTCCTTGTACTTCAGGCACCGCTTGATCGCGTCCTCCAGGCCGTTGACCTGGCGGGCGTCCGTGCGCGCCACGATGAAGAAGTCGCGGCCCCGGCGCGCGTCCACTGCGGCCCGGATCTTCTGCACGTGCTCCTCGACCGGGATGACCCGCTTGCCCTTCATATGGCCGCAGCGCTTGGGCCAGACCTGGTCCTCCAGGAACATGCCGGCCGCGCCGGCGTCGATCAGCTCATTCACCGTGCGGATCACGTTCAGCGCGTTGCCGTAGCCGGTATCGGCGTCGATAATGATCGGGATCTTGACAGAGCCGCAGACGCGTTTCGCGGTCGCCACCATCTCGGTTTGCGTGAGGTAGCCGAAGTCCGGCAGGCCGAGCTGCGTGGCCGCCACGCTGTAGCCCGAAATGAAGGTCAGGGGAAAGCCGGCGCGCTCCACGAGCTTCGCGCCCAGCGCGTCGTACACGCCCGGGAAGATGAGGGTCCGTTCCTTCTCCAGGAGGGCGTGGATGCGGGTTTTAGGCGGCATGGCGCGGTCATTGTAGAGACAAGGGGCCTGCGGGTCAATCGGTTTGCCTCGATGAGGGTTGCGCTCGAGCGTTGGAACGATTATGCTTCTACCCCTCACGCCCGGCATGGAGGTTATAGAAGATGAGGAACGCGTGGATGTTGATGCTGACTTTGGTTGCGACAACACTGGTGGCAGGCGGGTGCGCTAGGCAACACGGGTATGGGACGGGTGGCAGCTATCGGGAACCTGCGTTCGCGCGCGGCCTCGCCGAGACGAACGAACTAGTGGACCTGACGGTCAAGGACCCGGAGAAGGCCAAGCAGGCCAAGGCTATCCTTCAGGACATCGTCAATGAGAGTGCGCAGTCCTTCAAGAAGACCAGAGACTACGATCAAAAGTTTTACGCATTAAACGCCAACTACGAGGCGACGCCGGACCAGTTCATGAAGGTGCTGGACGAGCAGAACAATGAGCGGATGGCCAGCGAGACCAGGATCCTGGGACTACGTTTCAAGCTGAAAGCGCTCCTGACCGCGCAGGAATGGAAAGACCTGACCGACGCAATGGACAAAAGGCGCAGCCGTTACATGCCGAAAAAGGAAGGCATGTCAGGAGGGGCACCATGAAGTTTGGGCCGACCAAAGTAGTAGTGAAGGGGGATGCTCTGTATGATGCGAAGACCGGCAAGCTGATCAAGGACGGGCTCAAGACCCGAAAGGAACTGGAGGACTACGCAGCCCACCATTACATTACCTTGCCCGTCATGGACAACGCAGGGAAGCCCTGGCAGCTTGACGGAACGCCCGTGTACTGTCTCCGCGGGTCGAAGTTCGAGACCCTGGATGGCGAGGCCGCCCAGGTACGACGCTGTCCGGACTGCGGTGGCATGGCTGTGCCCAGCGATGAGGGGACGGTCGAGCGCGACTGTGTGCGCTGCACCCAGTGCCGCCACGAATTCGACGCCCGTCTTGAAATGATGGAAAGCTAGAGCGCCTTCCGGAGAAATTGCGCAGCCTGCGCGTAGATGCCGGGACATTTGGACTCGCGCGGGCCTGCCACGTTCAACACTCGCACCTCGTGCTCATCCGCCCAGTCCTTCACGGCTGACTCGTTAGGCGCTTCGGTCAAGTCTAGCACCAGGCAGGGCTTTCCCAGTTTCTTCGCCACTTCAATCGTGTAGGCCGTCCCCTCCGTTGGGGCCCCGCGTGTCAGGACTAGCGTGCCGTCCGCATCGCGGACGTTCCATTCAGTGCGTTGCCAGTATTCCTCAGAGGGCGTTTCCGTCAACGGATAGCGGGGAGCGAGCGAGCCATCTTCGGCCTTGCGCCCCTTGGGGCACCACCCGCCGGCCGGCACACCCAGTTCCAGAGCGACGTCCAGCGCCGCGCGGTCCACGCCCGTCTGCCCGCCGGAGATCACTTTTTCGAACATGGAAGGCGTCTGGAAGAGGACTCAGTCCCGGCGGAGCCGCTCTTCATACGGGGCGAGCTGTTTCAGCAACTCCGGCTCGCGGGGATCGTCCTTCAGCGACTCCAGATTGACTTTGACGCAGGCGAGGGCGCATTCGCCGGCTGCTCGCGCTACGAAGACGCCGGCTTTCAGGTCAGCGGCCAGGGGCGTGGAGGCGAAGGGGATCAGCTCGCGGAGGACGTCCCTGCCGGTCACTGCCAGCTCCATGATCGCGAGTGGAACCGCGATCGCGACGTTGAGGGACTGTTGGATGGCCGCGCCTCGCTCCGGATCAATCATGGGCCGCTTGGTGCTCTGGAGCACGGCATTGTACGCGGCGGCGTCCTCGCGGATCGCCGCCTGGAGCCGGTCTCGGAGTTGAGTCAGGAGGTCACGCTTCGCGCGGAGCGTGGCGACCTTCTGGGGCTGCGTTTCCTTTTCGAGCAGGCGCCCGGCGACCATCACGCCCAGGGCCATGGCAGACGCGCCGGTCATGGCCGCCACGCTGCCCCCGCCCGGGGCCGCGTTCGGGGCTGAGACAGCCTCCAGGAACTGACCGACCGTGGTGGAGAGGTCCTGCATCAGGACCTGGGCCATGCGCGCTTCGAGGATCTGGTTCATGGAGAAGTTTTCCAGCTTGAGGTAGTGCCCGGCGACCTGCGCCACGGCCACTTCCGGGATCAGCCCGATCACTTCGCTACTCTGGACCTCCACTCCGCGCTTGGCCGCTTCCACCTTGACCGCCTCGTAGGCCACGTGGACGGGCGTCTCTTCGTAGTTGGTCAGGTTCATGGAGACCTGCACGATGCCGCGGGTCTTGAGCGTGATGCCCACGGCCTTGACCGAAGGCAGTCCGCCGTTGGAGGCGCGCACGGTGTATGCGATGGCCTTGGCGATATCCAGGTTTTTGCTGGCGAGGTTCACGTTGTACGCGATGAGCGGGCGCCGCGCCCCCACGATGGTGGCCCCGGCCGTGCGGTGCAGCTTCGCATCCCCGAAGTCCGGCGCCCATTCCGGGTTCATCCGCATCCGTTCCGCCAGCTCGTCGAGGCTGCCTCGACGGATGTCCTCGATACGGGTGCGGAACGCAGCCTTGGCGGCGTGCTCGTAGAGGAAGACCGGGATGTGCAATTCCTCTGCCAGGCGACGTCCGACGAGCCGTGCGAGGTGGACGCAGTCGTCCAACGTGACGCCGCGGATCGGGACGAACGGGATCACGTCGGTCGCGCCGACGCGGGGATGCTCGCCTCGGTGGGTGGTAAGGTTGATTCGGTGGAGGGCCTCTTCAGCCGCCCGAAAGGCGGCTTCGCCGACGGATTCGGGCGGTCCGATGAAGGTCAGGACGCTGCGGTTGTGATCGGCGTCGCTCTGGCGGTCCAGCACGACGACGCCGGGGACAGCCTGAATGGCGTGGACCAGGGCGTCAATGGTCTCGGGCTTCCGGCCTTCGCTGAAGTTGGGGACGCACTCGACAAGACGATCCATGATAGGTCCCACCCTAGCGAGTGCGTGGAAGCTCTGTCAAGGTGGTTATGCAGCTAGAGTTGACGGAATAGGCCTCTCCGTGATAGCGTTTGCAGTTCAACTACGCTGATTTTTCAGGTTTTTGCCGGGCACTGACGCCCGGAGAGAACCTTACAGACAGGAGAGGAGTCGCGATGAAGCTCACGGGCGCCGAAATCTTTGTGGAGTGCCTCAAGCGCGAAGGGGTGAAGACCATCTTCGGCCTCCCGGGCGGCGTGGTGTTGAAGATCTTCGACGTCCTGCACCAGCAGAAGGATGTCGAGGTCATTCTGACCCGGCACGAAGCGGGCGCCGGCCACATGGCGGAGGGGTATGCGAAGGCCACGGGTAAGCCGGGCGTCGCGCTGGTTACCTCCGGCCCCGGCATGACCAACGTGGTCACCCCGCTGGTGGACGCCTACATGGACTCGGTGCCGATCGTCGTCTTCACCGGCCAGGTCCCGACCCATCTCATCGGCAACGACGCCTTCCAGGAGGCGGACAACGTCGGCATCAGCCGGCCGTGCACCAAGTACAACTTCCTGGTCAAGGACGTGAACGACCTGGGGCAGATCATCAAGGAAGCCTTCTACATCGCCATGACCGGCCGGCCGGGCCCTGTGCTGGTGGACATCCCGAAGGACGTCGCGATGAACAAGGGCGAGTTCCACTATCCGGATCGCGTGTCCATCCGGGGCTACAACCCGACCTACGAAGGGAATAAGTGGCAGATCAAGCAGGCCGTGGAGGCCATCCACAAGGCCAGAAAGCCGATCATCTACGTGGGCGGCGGCGCGATCTTCTCCAACGCGCACGAGGAGCTGCTGGAGTTCGCCGAGCTGACGCAGATCCCTGTGGACATGACGCTCATGGCCCTGGGCGCTTTCCCCGGCTCGCACCCGCTGTCGCTCGGCATGATGGGGATGCACGGCTCCTACGCCTCCAACATGGCCGTCCACTTTTCGGACCTCGTCATTGCGATCGGGGCCCGGTTCGACGACCGGGTCACCGGCAAGGTGTCTGAGTTCTGCCCGGAGGCCAAGGTCATCCACATTGACATCGACCCGACGTCCATCCGCAAGAACGTCCACGTGGACATTCCGATCGTGGGGGACGTCAAGACCGTGCTCCGGGAGCTGAAGGCGATGCTCAAGGCGACGCCGAACGGCAATGCCGTCGAGCAGCGCAAGCCCTGGTGGAACCAGATCAACGAATGGAAGGCCAAGCACCCGCTGACCTACGAGCAGCCGCCGGACGCGCTGATCAAGCCGCAGTACGTCATCGACCGGATCTACCAGTTCACGAAGGACAAGGACCCGATCGTGTCGACCGACGTGGGCCAGCATCAGATGTGGGCGGCCCAGCACTTCGTCCTCAACAAGCCGCGCCGATGGCTGACCTCCGGCGGACTGGGCACGATGGGCTTCGGGATGCCGGCGGCGCTGGGGGCGCAGGCGGCCTTCCGCGACAAGCTGGTGCTCTGCATCGCGGGCGACGGCAGCTTCCAGATGAACATGCAGGAGATGGCCACGGCGGTCGTGAACAAGCTGCCGGTCAAGGTCTTCATCCTCAACAACCACTTCCACGGCATGGTGCGCCAGTGGCAGGACCTCTTCTACGAGGGCCGGTATGCGTCGTCCTACCTGGACACGGTGCCCGATTTCGTGAAGCTGGCCGAGGCCTTCAACGCGGTCGGGCTCCGGGCGACGAAAGTGGGCGAGGTGGACGGCGTCATCAAGGAGGCGCTGAAGGTGGACAAGCCGGTGATCGTGGATCTTGAGGTGGACCCCTACGAGAACTGCTACCCGATGATCCCGGCCGGCGGCAGCAATCACGAGATGATCATCGAAGACCCGCCGGAGATGAAACGCGGGGAAAAGCCCGCGTCCAAAGTGGCCGGCGAGGACAAGGACGCCGTCCTGACGGCGTAGCCGGGAAAGGGACGCGTCTCGGCGCGTCCGGGGCGGGCGGGTGCAATAGTCGCAACCCACAAGGAGCGAGCGCGCAGGTGGAGCATATCATCTCAGTGCTGGTGGAGAATAAGTTTGGGGTGCTATCGCGTGTGGCCAACCTGTTCAGCGGGCGCGGCTACAATATCGAGACCCTGTCCGTGGCGCCGACGCTGGACCCGAGCATGTCCATGATGACGATCGTAACACGGGGCGACGACAAGATCATCGAGCAGATCGTCAAGCAGCTCAACAAGGTCATCGACGTCATCAAGGTGGTGGACCTGAACGAGAGCGAATTCGTCGAGCGCGAAACGGCGCTGATCAAGATCCACACGCGGCAGGAGGACCGCGCCGAAGCCTTGCGCATCGCCGACATCTTCCGCGGCAAGGTGGTGGATTCGACGCCGACCACCTATACGATCGAGGTCACCGGAGACGTCAGGAAGGTCGAGGCGTGCATCAACCTGCTCCAGCCGCTGGGCCTCAAGGATCTGGTCCGGACGGGCCGCGTCGCGATCGCGCGCGAACCGGTCCGCCAGGCTGCTGCGCAGCCCAAGCGCATTCTGAAAGAAGAGAAGTAGGGAGTCATCATGTTGAAGATCTACTACGACAAAGATGCCGATTTGAAAGTGCTGAAGGGGAAGACGATCGCGATCATTGGGTTCGGCAGCCAGGGCCATGCGCACGCGCTGAACCTGAAGGACAGCGGCATGGACGTGCTCGTCGGCCTCCGCGAGGGCGCGTCCTGGCAGAAGGCGGAGCGGGCCGGACTTAAAGTCATGCCGGTGGCTGACGCCGTGAAGCGGGCTGATGTGGTGATGATCCTGGCGCCGGATGAAATGCAGGCCGGCATCTATCGCGCCGAAATCGGCCCGAACATGAAGAAGAACACCTATCTGGCCTTCGGGCACGGGTTCAACATCCATTTCGGCCAGATCGTGCCGCCGCCCACGATCAACGTGTTCATGATCGCCCCCAAGGGACCGGGGCACCTCGTGCGCTCGGAGTTCACGAAGGGCAGCGGCGTGCCGTGCTTGCTGGCCGTGCATCAGGACCCGTCCGGCGACACCAAGCAGATCGGGCTGGCCTATGGATCGGCCATCGGCGGCGGGCGCGCCGGGATCATCGAGACCAACTTCCGCGAGGAGACGGAGACCGATCTCTTCGGCGAACAGGTGGTGCTGTGCGGCGGGCTGACGGCGCTCATCCAGGCGGGGTACGAGACGCTGGTGGAGGCGGGCTATTCGCCGGAGATGGCCTATTTCGAGTGCCTGCATGAGGTGAAGCTGATCGTGGACCTGATCTACCAGGGCGGCATCGCCAACATGCGCTACTCGATCAGCACCACGGCCAAGTATGGCGACGTAACCCGCGGGCCCCGCATCATCACCGATGAGACCAAGCAGGAGATGAAGCGCATCCTCGAGGAGATCCAGAGCGGGCGGTTCGCCAAGGAATGGATTCTCGAGTGCCAGGCCAATCGCCCCCAGTACAACGCCTTGCTCAAGCGCGGCGAGCAGCATCCGATCGAGGAGGTCGGGGCCCGGTTGCGCGCCATGATGCCCTGGCTCAAGAAAGACCAGTTGGTCGACAAGACCAAGAATTGATCTATGGCTGACCGGGCGCGTGGCTGGCCGATCGCCCGGGAAGGACTGCCCTTCCTGGCGCTCGCGGGTGTTCCCGCGATGGCGGCGTGGGCGTTGGGCTGGACGGCCGCCGGGTCGTTGTTCGGCGCCGTCATGCTCTTCACGGGATGGTTCTTCCGCAATCCGCCCCGCCGGGTGCCGGACGGGGCCAACCTGGTCGTCTCGCCGGGTGACGGCCGCGTGCTGGCGGTGGCGGCGGCGGAGGAGCCCCGGTTCCTCAAGGCACGGGCGGTGCGGGTGAGCATCTTTCTGAGCCCGCTGGACGTGCACATCAACCGCACGCCGTGCGCCGGGCTGGTGAAAGCCGTCGCGTACAGCCCCGGCAGGTTCCTGGTGGCGAGCCGGCCAGAGGCGACGCTGGCGAACGAGCAAGTGGCGGCGCTGTTCGAGACGGACGCCGGACATCGCGTGCTGTGCGTGCAGGTGGCTGGGTACGTGGCGCGGCGCATCGTCTGCTGGCTCACGGAAGGCGAGCGGGTCGCACGGGGCGAGCGGTACGGGCTGATCCGGTTCGGGTCGCGCATGGACCTCTACCTGCCAAAGGAGGCGGAGATGCGGGTCAAGACCGGAGATAAGGTGACGGGAGGCGAGTCCATCATCGGAGTGTTGCCATGAGAATGAGAGCCTCATTGCGGGAACGCCGCCGGCAGGTCATCTACGTCGTGCCGAATTTGCTCACGACGGGGAACCTCTTTTGCGGACTCTACGCGATCATGGCGGTGTTCGGCGCCAACTATGTGAAGGCGGCGATCGCCATCCTGATGGCGCTGATCTTCGACATACTGGACGGCCAGTCCGCCCGGTGGACCAAGACGACCAGTCAGTTTGGCATTGAGTATGACTCGCTGGCCGACCTGGTGTCGTTCGGCGTGGCGCCTGGGGTGTTGATCTACTCGTGGGCGCTGAGCGGGTACGGGATACTGGGGCTCGCCGTGGTCTTTGCCTTCGTGGGCTGCGGGGCGCTCCGGCTGGCGCGATACAACGTGCTGGCGGCCACGGCCGACAACCGCTACTTCATGGGCCTCCCGATCCCGGCGGCCGCCGGTGCGATGGCGTCGCTCATGCTGCTGGACCATCACATTCTCCGTCTGGGCCGCGAGGTGAAACCGGTCCTGATCCTGGTCGTGTCGTTCGTCCTGGCCTTCTTGATGGTCAGCACGATCAAGTACACGAAGTTCAAGGGCATGAAGCTCCGGGCCGGGGAAGGCTTCATGTATCTGGTGTGGGGCGTGCTGGGGGTCATGCTGATCGCGGCGGCGCCCCAGATCGCGTTGTTCGTGCTGTTCGCCGGCTACGCCGTGTCGGGCGTGGTGATGCTGGCGATCAACCTGGTGCGCCGGACGGCCCGTCGTAGCCTGGAACCGGAACGGGTGCCCGGCGAGCTGAAGGAATGAGATGAGTCGTCTGATCCGCATCTTCGACACGACGCTCCGGGACGGCGAGCAGTCTCCCGGCGCGGCCATGAACCCGGACGAGAAGCTGATGGTGGCCAAGCAGTTGGCGCGCCTCGGCGTGGACATCATCGAGGCCGGATTCGCGTACAGCTCGCCGGGCGACTTCGAGGCCGTGCGGCGCATCGCGCAGGAAGTGGAAGGCCCGACGATCTGTAGCCTGGCCCGCGCGCGCCCGGAGGACATTGACCGCGCCTGGGAAGCCTTGAAGGGCGCGCCCAAGGTCCGCATCCACACGTTCATCTCGACGTCGGACATCCATCTCAAGTACCAGTTCCGCCTCACGCGGGAACAGGCCCGCGAGCGGGCCGTTGAAATGGTGACGCGCGCCCGTGGCTACGTGGAGGACGTCGAGTTCTCGCCCATGGACGCAACGCGCTCGGACGTCAAGTACCTCTACGAGGTGCTGGAGGCCGCGATCGAGGCGGGCGCGACGACCGTCAACATCCCCGACACCGTGGGCTACGCCACGCCGCAGGAGTTCGGCCGACTCATCCGGGGCATCCGGGAGAACGTGCCCAACATCAAGCAGGCCGTGATTTCTGTGCACTGTCACAATGACCTCGGCATGGCGGTGCCCAACTCGCTGGCCGCTGTGATGGAGGGCGCCGGCCAGGTGGAGTGCACCATCAACGGGATCGGGGAGCGGGCGGGCAACGCCTCGATGGAAGAGATCGTGATGGGCCTTCGCACCCGCAAGGATTTCTACGGGGCGGACACCAAGATCGTCACAGAGGAGATCATCAAAACCAGCCGGCTCGTGAGCAAGATCACCGGCATGGTCGTCCAGCCGAACAAGGCGATCGTCGGGGCAAATGCCTTCGCCCACGCGTCCGGCATCCACCAGGACGGGCTGCTCAAGGAGAAGACGACCTACGAGATCATGCGGCCCGAGTCGGTCGGACTCGGCAAGAGCACGCTGGTCATGGGCAAGCTTTCCGGCCGGCACGCCTTCCGGCAGCGGCTGGAGGAGCTCGGCTTCAAGCCGACCAAGGACGAGCTCAACCGGGCGTTCGAGCGGTTCAAGCGGCTGGCTGATCAGAAGAAGGAAATATACGAGGAGGACCTGGAAGCCATCATCAGCGAGGAACTCCAGACGATTCCGGAGACCTACCGGCTGAAGTCGCTCTACGTCGAGAGCGGGACCGACAAGACGCCGACGGCGCGGATCGAACTGGAGATCGACGGCAAGGTCGTGCAGCAGACCGGTACCGGCGACGGCCCTGTGGACGCCGCCTACCGCACCATTGCGGCCATGACGAAGACCAAGAGCACGCTGGTGACGTACGCCGTCAAGGCCATCACGGGCGGGACGGACGCGCAGGGCGAGGTGATGGTGCGGGTGGAGGAAGGCCCGAAGACTGTGACCGGCCACGGCGCCGACACGGATATTATCGTCGCCTCCGCCAAGGCCTATCTGAACGCGCTGAACAAGCTCATCTACTGGAAGTCGCGCAAAGACGACGCGCCGAAGATCCACTACATCTGACTTTCTAGATTTCCCTAGAAACTCGTTTCCAGAGGTTTAGCACTTCAGAAGCTTGCCTTCTCGCAAGACGGTTATTCCCACCTTTGTAAAGCGCTAACGCCTTCCTTAAATCGTGATGTGTCATCCCCAGCTTCTCTCGAAGGATCCTGGCTCCCCAAAGTATGTCAATATCGATATAGCCAGAGTATTCTGGAGTTTGCATCAATCCCTTGTAAAACTTGTAAGAAATCGCATGCTTATTAAAGTTTGACTCCGTTTTCATCAAACAAATAATCAGATACCCACTTATCCGAGTTTCGTCTGCTGCTTTATCGACAGCGATTGCAATTTTTTGAGCTTCCGAAAAAGGGACGTTGGAGTTGAGTCTTTGAATCAAATAAATGTACCGTTTAATGATTGTTGATGTAGATACGACTTGATCAATCTGGCTCGCTAGAGAATTCGTTTCACTGTAAAAGACAAAGATCGTAGCGACAACAATCACCACGCACGCAGACATTTTGATTGCCAGTGTTTTAAAGCGTATCTTACGCAATCTTGCTCCTGTTGACTGCTTAATGATGCCCGTCCCTTTTTTGCTGCCAATCGCTACAGGTTCACAACGGCGATTGTGAGCTGCTCTGCTACTAGAAGGACGCGGCTACGCTCGGGGGAATAAGGAGGCGTCGAAGCAGTCTGATTTTGCGGGCCTTTATTCCGTAGTACTGAGGCTCGGCCAGGACACCACGCTGCCAGTCTTTTTCAGCGAATGTCTTCAGAAACGAGCGGGTCACATGTGCGGCTTCCGTGAAATCTCCGGATCGTTCGAGGAGATCCGCCAATCGGATGTAGCCTGCAGTCTGGAGAAGCGCGTTGCTTCCTTCATGGGTGCCGGCTATGGCTTGCAAGTAGGTTTCACGAGCCGCGTGGTGATCGCTCTCTTCGCCTAGCATCGCGCTCAGTAGCCTACATGCCAGTTGATCCTGCCCGCTGTTGTTTCCTCCCTGGCGAATCAGGGAACGAAGATTCAGCTCCGACAGCTGAATGGACGCACACTGGCTGCTCAGTTGAGCCCGTAGGCGGTTTGCCATGGGCCACCGCCCGATGATCGGGATGATGACGCAGCGGCAGCCGTGGGTATTGACGCAGTGAATATGGGCCGCGGCTTCCTTTAGGTCGCTTCCCGAGAACACGTGCAAGTGGGCCTTGATGCACTGGGGGCAGGATTGCGAATCGTTTCTTGACAGGTAAATGAAGAGCCAAGGAGTGGCTCTTTGCCTCTGAAAAATGGGTCTTGCTAGCGCGAGACGACGAAGAACATCTCGAACATCTTCTGCTTGAACGCGGCCCAGTTGAACCTCGACCTCATGGAGCTTCCAGCAGAAGAGCAGACCGAGAATTGCCAGATAACCTGGTATGTCTTCAGGAAGGCTCAATGCAAACTCGAAGGCGTTCATGCGTCACACCTCTGTATAAGTTAGGTTAAAGACGCGTTAAATATAAGCAAAGTGGGTGCCGTTGGCATTGCGACCCAAGCAAGTCTGAACCTCTTGAGTTGAAATGGGTTTTGCCTGATTTGTGCGAGTGAGAAAGCGGAATTCCAGGTCAAGACTGCACTTTTGTGACTACACTTTTGTATACAGTTCTCAGGGATCGCGGCAGGTGCGTGTAAAGATGGCTAATGCTCGAGGGACCTATGCGCCGTGTTTCGATCGTCGTGAGCGGATCGCCAGATAGATCGACCGACCAGCCTGCACGGCGACGTATACGAACAGCCCGATGAAGAAGACATTCCAACCCATTGCCTGCCACCGTTCGGGCGAAGGGTTGTGCAGCACCAGGCCGAGAGCAATGTGGCCGCCGAGCCCGAAGCTCAAGGCAAAGATGATCCATTCCCGGGCGATGGTTGCTATACGCGGCGGTGCCATGGCTTCCCCTTACAAGAATTGGTGAGCTTCGTCAAGAAAGGGCGAAGCGTTCTCGAATGGTGTGGAGAGCATTCCTTATTTGGGAAGGCGATTACCTGTGTTGCGGCAACGACTCTTTTGGAACAAGGGATGGAAGATCAAAGAGTTGGGTCAGAGAACGGACTTGGCTATCAATGTTTTGGTCTGGCATCCGGTTTGCCTTTCTACCTTGTTAAAGAAGTGATTGGCCTGGGCCAGTCAGAAGGGGGATGCCATGCGGTGCATACGGTGTCGCGGGTTGATGGTGCAGGACCACTTCTTCGATATGCTGGATGACAGTGGGCATCTCAGCTTTGTCGGTTGGCGATGTGTCTGCTGTGGGAACGTCCTGGACCCGTTGATCCTGAAGAATCGGCGAGGAAAGCGCTCACCGCTCGTCCATCTACCCTAAAAGGTTGCTTCTGGTTGAAATCCACACCTGGTGGCTGAGCCGGTCCATGTGCTAATCCCGCCCTATCCCTCCATCTCTTTGATTTTCTGCAACATTTTATAGACTTTCAATGGCATTCATTCTGCTTTGTCTCGTAGTGTGCCCTTGATCTGCTGGCTTGAAAAGGGGGCGCATGAAGGTTATCAGTAACAATAACGGTTACCGTTGAAAGGAACTCCGACGTACGTCCTGAGCAAATGTGGTTTGGCCGCGCTCGTGCTGGCTCTGGCGCTGTTTAGCTTGCCTTCGTCAAGCCCGGCGTGGATCTTCGGCGAAGTGGTGACGATCGAGCAGTTGAGCTTCCATCCTGATTCGATCAAAGTCCCCGGCGATGGCTTCGCCGTCCTGGTGGTGCAGAACCGGGAAGATGGCCCGATTCTCCACGAGGTCATTTCCCAAAGCCTCTTTGAATCGGGCACCCTCATTCAAGTCATGGGAACCGGGAAAGTCGAATACAGCGGGAAGCGCGTGTCCCGGATACTGCTCTATCCTGGCGAGGAAGTGGTGATCTGGTTTTACGCCGAAAAAGGGCGGACCTACCCGTTCCAGTGTAATATCAACGGCCACTCGATGCAGGGGACAGTCCGCACGAGCTGACCGTCAACACTCTCCGGTCGTTGTTTACTCGAACCAACCGCCGATCGAGGCGGTGGAAATCACGACACAGTTGCGGTAGGATGGCTGACGTGCGCGAGCCTGTGGATGATCCGGTGAATCTCGATGTCCGCGCCGGCCGGGCGGACCGGTTTGCCGTGCTGCTCGAGGGCGAGCCCTGCGATGTCTGCGGCTTCCCCATGCTGGACGTGCATTGCAAGCTGATCTGCCGCAACTGCGGGTTTATGCGCGACTGCTCCGATCCCTGAGCGAAGAGGGTGTCATGGCAAAAGAGCCCAAAGAACCCAAGGCGAAAGAGCGCAAGACGGAAGAGCCTAAGAAGAAGGAGCTCACCGTCGTTCCACATCCTGCCGAAGAGGAGGATATTTCCGCCGAGATGGCCGACCTGTTCGACGAAGAAGCCGTCAAGCACCAGCACGGCCACGCCGAGCCTGAAGGCGATTGATAGCCCCCCATGCTCAAGGAAATGATCGAGGAGGTCGCGAAGGCCAACGAGGGCTTCTACGAGGCCTTCGAGAGCCTCGACATCAAAAAGATGGATGAGGTATGGGCCAAGGAAGACTACGTGACCTGCATCCACCCCGGCTGGAACCTGCGGTCCGGCTGGCCGGCGGTCCGCGACACCTGGGTCATGATCTTCAACAACACCTTCTCGATGCAGTTCCGCCTCACCGACGTGATGATCCAGGTGGCGGGCGACGTGGCCTGGGTGCTCTGCATGGAAAACATCACCAGCAGCACGGACGGTGAGGGGCAGGAGTCACGCGTGCTGGCCACCAACCTCTATGAGCGCCAGCAGGGACGGTGGCTGATGATTCACCATCACGGCTCTCCCGTCATGCCTTAGTGTACCCGCAGCGCTTCCCGGAGTTCTTTGACAATGTCAAGCGCTTCTCTAGCATCCTTCTCGGTGGGCAGGCTGTCGGTCTGGCCGGTGGGCACGGCATCGGGGTAGGTCAGCGGGATCAGATACTTGTCGAGGGTATAGCAGCGATCCTCGAAGCGCGACAGGCTATGGTCGGCCTCCGCACACAGCGCTATTAGTTCTGCGAGGTGGTGGACCACCGGGATCGACCGGTTGCGCTCGGCGAGGAAGGCCTTCAGCGATTTGGCCGCGGCTTGCTGTGCGTGCAGGCAGACTTGGTTCCAGAGTCCCAGGCCCTGCGCGGCCTGTGCCATGGCCATGTCCTCCGCCGCGAAGGCGGCCCACCTAGTGACGGCGCTCATACGCCACGGCTCCTTTGTAGATAATCTCGTCCAGCACGAAGACCCGCCGCTCTGCGATCAGGTCTTCCATCTCCTCGGGGGTATAGACCAGCACGTCCAGTCCGACTTTGGGCCGGACCAGCCGGAGCACCTCTTCGATCCGCTCCAGCAGTGGTTTGTCGGTCCGCTTGATCACAACGAGGTCGAGGTCGCTCCACTCATGAATTTCGCCCTGCGCAGCCGAGCCGAAGAGGATCAGCTTCTCGGGCTCGTGCTCTCGGATCAGAATCTCCATGATGCGGTGGAGCTCCTGCTCAAGGCGCAAGCCACGTTGTTCAACGACAGGATTCACCTTTTACGATCCTTTGACAAACGGCAGGGCGTGGACGGTGGCGGGCTTGCGCTCGCCGCTGATCTCGACGGTCAAGGCTGTGCCGGGTGGCGTGAAGTCGCGCAGGGGGAACCCGAAGGCGATGACCTTGCCGAGCGACGGGGAGAGGATCGCGCTCGTGATCCAGCCCACCTCGCGGTCGCCGCTGAAGAGTTTGGCGCCGGGCGTGGGCACGACTTTATCGTCCAGGACGAGCCCTACCAGGCGCCTTCGCACCGAGCCATACGTATCCATGCGGGCCACCACTTCCTGTCCCGGGTAGCAGCCCTTGGTCAGGCTGAAGGCCTTGCCCTCCAGGTTGGCTTCCGGCGGCACGATGTTCTCATTGAGGTCCGGACCAGCCTTGGGGAGTCCAGCCTCCACGCGCAGGCTCTCCAGGGCGTGCGCGCCGAAGGGCCTCAAGTCCAGTGGTTCGCCGTGCGACCAGCAGCGGTCCCAGGCTGTCTTGAGCCCGTCGGCCGGCAGGAGAATTTCCACGTCGGTCTCGCCGGTCTCCTCGGTCCGGATGAGCATCCCGGCATGGCCGGCGATGTCCACCGACACGAATGAGAGGGGCTCGAGGGCGAAAGGATCGGTCCCGAACGCCGCGCGGACAAGCTCCGACGCCCTGGGGCCGCTGACTAGGAGCAGCCCCCAGGTCTCGGCGCAGTTCTCCATCTTGGCCTTGGTGCCGAACAGCAGGAACTTGCGCAGCGCCGAGAAGGTGACATCCCCGATCTCGCCCGCGTCCTCCAGCATCAGGGCCTCGCCGAGCTGATACACCCGGAAGTAGGTGACCATCTTGCCCTTGTGCGTGAGGAGGCTCGAGTAAACCCCTTGTCCCGTGGCCAGGGGGAGGATGTCGTTGCTGATGACGCTCTGCAGCCACTTCACCCGGTCCTCGCCGGTCACCCGGAGCTTGCCGCGGTGGGAGAGGTCCGTGACGCCGACCCCGCGCCGCACGGCCTGATGCTCGGCAGCAGCGTCCCCGTAGTGCGCCGGCACGTCCCAGCCGCCCTTCTCGATGAAGGACGCTCCGCGCTTCGTGTGCTCGTCGTAGAGGCGCGAGCGCTTCATGGCGAATGCGCCCCTCCCGTGCCATCGCTAGCGGGAGGGGGCCCCGCCGAACGCGCCCCTCCCGTGCCCACCACTTCTTGAACGAGTTGCAGGGTCCTCGACGAGAACTCGTTCCGGGACACGATCTTGGTGACCCCCAGTTGCTGGGCCCGCTTCCAGTTGTCCACCTCTTCGTGGTTGGCGAAGGCCAGGATCGGAATCGACTTCGACCGTGCGTCGCTCTTGAGGGCTTCGAGCGCCTTGAACGCGTCGAGCCCCTCGTCGTTGATGTTGAGGACCACCGCCGCCGGACGGAGCGCCCCGGCCTTGTCGGCCACCTCGCCGTGCGTCCGGGCCTTTTCGAGCGCGTAGCCTTGGGGCTTCAGGGCGTCCCGGAGCTTGGTGTAGAAGAAGACGTCGTTCACACCGATGAGAATGGTTTTGTTGTCCACGGCCCCCACCCGCTAGTTCATCATGGCCCTCAGCCGCGTGAACGCGCGCTGGGCCAGATCGTACTTGGGGTTGATCTTCAGCGCGCGCTTGTAGCACTCGAGCGCCTTGTCCCACTCCCGCTTCTTCTCGTAGACGCGCCCCAGATTCAAATGCGGGAACGCGGGGCTCTCGTACCGCTTGGCGTGCGTCGCTTTCTCCAGCCATTCGATCGCGTCGTCGAGCTGGCCCTTCTCGATCAGGTAGGCCCCGATGTCGTTGTACGGATTGCCGAAGTCGGGGTCCACCGCGATGGCGCGGTGACAGTCCTCGATCGCCTCGTCCAGCATCCCCATGAAGCTGTGCGTCCATCCGCGGAACGTGTAGGCTTCGGCGGTCGGATAGAGGTCGATGGATTCCGTGTAGAGCTTGATCGCCTCCTCGAACTCGCCCTTCATCTGGCGCTCATAGGCCTTCCGGAAGAGGTCCCATGCGGCTTTCTGGTCGTCCTCGGGTTCCATTGGCCTGTTGCCCGAAGTCTCGGTGTTAGCCAATCCTGTTCGCCTATTCCTGCTTGAGCTTCTTCTTGACGAGTTCCGCCGCCCGCCTTCCGGACAGCAGCATGGCGCCAAAGGCCGGTCCCATCCGCGGAGAGCCGTCCACGGCGGACACCGAGAGCCCCGCCAGGAAGCAGTTGGGATAGACTTCCCGGGTGTTCTCTACCACGAGCTCTTCCGAGCGCTCCACCCACATCGCCCCGTTGCCGGGCACCGCCTTGTACAGGCCGCGCTTGTTTAGGAGCGCGACGACCGCGGCGTCGTGGCCGGTGGCGTCCACCACGACTTTCGATTCTAGCGCGATTGGGTCCACGTGCACGGCGTCGTGTCCCGCGTACTCGACCGGCGACCAGTTCACGACGACACCCTCCAGAATGTTCTCACGGCGAAGGATCAGATCGATGACCTTGGTGAGGTTGAGGACCCGAACGCCGGCATCGTAGGCGGCGGCGACCAGTTTGGCGGTGGCGTGCGGCGGGTCCACGATGAACATCCCCTCGCATTCCTTTACCCGTTTCGACGGGATCTTCAGTTCGTCGAGAATCTTGTCGGCGGGAGCGCAGATGGTCGCCTTGTTCATGAGGTACCCGCCGGACCAGAAACCTCCGCCGAGGTGCAGCGCTTGCTCGATGAGCAGCGTCTTGAAGCCGGCGGCGGCGAGGTCCCGCCCGCACAGTAGCCCGGACGGCCCTGCCCCGACGACGATGACGTCGCTCTCGATGAGCCGGTCGAATTCCTGGAAGTGCTCCCGGGCGATCTGCCGGGTGATGTCGCGCTCCCGCAAGGGAGCCGTCCATTTGTTCTTGTTTGCCATGATGAGCCTCGTCCTACTGATAGATTTCCAGTCCCGCCTTCTTGAACTCCTCCGCCTTCTCCTTCATGCCGACCTGGATCGCGGTCTGCTCGTCCACCGCCTTCTCCTCGGCGTACTTGCGGACGTCTTCGGTGATCTTCATCGAGCAGAAGTGCGGGCCGCACATCGAGCAGAAGTGCGATGTCTTCGCCGCGTCCTGCGGGAGGGTCTCGTCGTGGAACGACTTGGCCGTGTCGGGATCGAGCGAGAGGTTGAACTGGTCCTCCCAGCGGAACTCGAAGCGGGCCTTCGACAGCGCGTTGTCGCGGGCCTGCGCGCCCGGATGGCCCTTGGCCAGGTCGGCCGCGTGCGCGGCGATCTTGTACGCGATGACGCCGGTCTTCACGTCCTCCTTGTCGGGCAGGCCCAGGTGCTCCTTGGGCGTGACGTAGCAGAGCATCGCGCAGCCGAACCAGCCGATCATGGCCGCGCCGATGCCGGAGGTGATATGGTCGTAGCCCGGCGCGATGTCGGTCGTCAGCGGGCCCAGCGTGTAGAACGGCGCTTCGTGGCATTCCTCGAGCTGTTTTTCCATGTTCACCTGGATCATGTGCATCGGCACGTGGCCGGGCCCTTCGATCATGACCTGCACGTCGTGCTCCCAGGCGATCGTGGTCAGCTCACCCAGAGTCTCCAGCTCCGCGAACTGCGCCTCGTCGTTGGCGTCCGCGATGGAGCCCGGCCGCAGCCCATCGCCCAGGCTGAACGAGACGTCGTAGGCCTTCATGATCTCGCAGATCTCCTCGAAGTGCGTGTAGGCGAAGTTCTCTTTGTGGTGGGCGAGACACCACTTGGCGTGGATCGAGCCCCCGCGCGAGACGATGCCCGTGACGCGGTTGGCCGTAAGGGGGATGTAGCGCAGCCGCACGCCCGCGTGGATGGTGAAGTAGTCCACACCTTGCTCCGCCTGCTCGATGAGGGTGTCACGATAGATCTCCCAGGTCAGGTCTTCGGCCTTGCCACCCACCTTCTCGAGGGCCTGGTAGATGGGGACGGTGCCGATGGGCACCGGCGCGTTGCGGATGATCCACTCCCGCGTCTCGTGGATGTTTTTGCCGGTGGAGAGGTCCATGACCGTGTCCGCGCCCCAGCGCGTGGCCCAGATCATCTTCTCCACTTCCTCCTCGATAGAAGAGGCCACGGCGGAGTTGCCGATGTTGGCGTTGATCTTCACCAGGAAGTTACGCCCGATGATCATCGGCTCGATTTCCGGGTGATTGATGTTGGACGGGATGATCGCGCGGCCGCGAGCGACCTCGTCGCGGACGAACTCCGGCGTGACCTCGTCCGGAATGCTGGCGCCCCAGGCGTTGCCGGGATGCTGGCTGGCCAGGCGGTTGCCGCCGCGCCCGATTCCATTGCCGTTCCCGTTTACCTGGTACATCGCGGCTTGACGCTTCAAGTTCTCGCGGATGGCGATAAACTCCATCTCCGGCGTGATGATGCCCTTGCGGGCGTAGTGCATCTGGGTGACGTTGCAGCCGGGCTTCGCCCGCAGTGGCTTGCGGAGGTGCGCGAACCGTAAGGCATCCAGCTTGCGGTCGGCGAGGCGCAGGCGGCCGTACTCGGACGAAACTTCGGAAAGCGTCTCCACGTCCCCTCGTCCGATAATCCATTCTTGCCGCAAGGGAGCCAGTCCCCGGCGGATATCAATGCCGGCCGCCGGGTCTGTGTACGGGCCCGAGGTGTCGTAGATCAGAAAGGGAGCATTCTCCTCGACGGCGCCGCTCTTGAACGACTTCGTCGGCGTGAGGCGGATCTCCCGCATCGGCACGCGAATGCTCGCCCTCGAGCCCTCGATGTATATCTTCCTCGAAGCCGGGAAGGGCTGGGTTGTGATAAAGGATGAGTTCATAGTGGTCCCGTCCTTTCTCTCACGTCAAAAAATAAACCGCACCAATCCACCGGAAGGGGAGGACAGATGCGGTCCGAGAAATAGGATCATGGTCGCTTCCCTGCGCTGGTATTATCCAGATCAGGTTCAGAGGGTGCGTGGCGGGCCATTCACACTTTCCGGACCTTGGGTCCGGGGGCCACGCTCTCAGCCACCGTAGGCTCCCCTAGCTTATTAGCTGATCAGCTTACACGCTGGGTTTTCCGGCTGTCAACTACGAGTACGCAGCGATCTGGCTGCTGGGTCTTTCGAGCGGCGAGGTTTTAGGTCTTTTGGGCGCGTTGACAAAGATGACAACCGCACCATAGAATGACACTTTACTTAATTCCTCGGACGCTTCCGGTTCAGGCTAACTGTAGATGATCGTAGGGAGTGAAACGGTGGAACGAGCGTCTTGCCTCATCAGCCAGCCGTTAGAGCTTCAGGCCTACCGCGACCTGTCGCTGGAGGAATTGGCGGAGCGCACGGCCGAGGCCAAGCGCAAGCTGGGCGACCGCGTCATCGTGCTCGGCCATAACTACCAGCGCGACGAGGTCATCCGCCACGCGGACGTCGAGGGAGACTCGCTCAAGCTCTCCCAGATCGCCGCCGAGCGCTCCCATCACGAGTTCATCGTGTTCTGCGGCGTCCACTTCATGGCTGAGACGGCCGACATCCTCTCCAAGGCCAGGCAGACGGTGATCCTGCCCGACCTGGCGGCCGGCTGCTCGATGGCCGACATGGCCCAGATCGAACAGGTGGACCAGGCGTGGGAGCAGTTGGGCCGGATCCTGCCGGTCGAGGAGGCGGTCACTCCTGTCGTGTACGTCAATTCGGCGGCAGACCTCAAGGCGTTCTGCGGCGAGCACGGCGGGATCACCTGCACGTCGTCCAACGCGCGCCGGGTGATCGAGTGGGCGTGGGCGCGCCGGGAGAAGATCCTGTTCTTCCCGGACGAGCATCTCGGGCGCAACACGGCCAACAAGATGGGCATCCCCCGCGAAGAGATTCTGGTCTGGGATCCGTTCCTGCCCGACGGCGGCAACACGCCCGATGCCATCAAGAAGGCCCGCCTTCTGCTCTGGAAGGGACATTGTAGCGTCCACCAGATGTTCCAGCCGGCGCACGTCCGCTACTTCCGCGAGAAGCATCCCGGCATCAAGGTCATCGTGCACCCGGAGTGCCACGAGGACGTGGTCAATTTGTCGGATCTGTGCGGGTCCACCGAGTTCATCATTCGAACCGTGTCTGCCGCTGAGCCGGGGTCCATCTGGGGCGTCGGCACCGAGCTGAACCTCGTCAACCGCCTCAAGCGCCGGCAGCCGGACAAGCAGGTTTACTTCCTGTCGCCGACCGTGTGCCAGTGCTCCACCATGTTCCGGATCGATGCGCCGCACCTCTGCTGGGCGATGGAAAACCTGGCCGAAGGCCACGTGGTCAACCAGATCTCCGTTCCCGACGATGACAAGCACTGGGCGCGGATCGCCCTGCAACGCATGCTCGACGTATCCGTCCCGGCTTGAATCGCGCCGTCGCCCCTCCTCAGCCGACTATTTCCTCCACCACGCCCTCTGAACTCGCCGCCTATGCCGCCCTCGTCACGACTGCAGTCGTGTGGGGCGGCTCTGTTGTCGCCCAGAAGTATTCGCTCGGGTCGTTCTCCGTAGTCGAAGTGTCCGTCGCTCGGGGCCTCGGCGCGCTGGCGATTCTGATCCCGCTGTGGTGGTGGAAGGAGGGAGGAACGGTCAAGTTCACGGCGCGCGACATCGGGATCTTCGCCGCGCTGGGGCTCGGCGTGCTGGGCAATCATCTGCTCACGCTGTTCGGGCTACGGTACATCGGCGCTGGCGCGGCGGGCGTGATCATCGGCGCCAGCCCGGCCATCCAGGCATTTCTCTCCTCGGTGCTTATCCGTGACGTGCCGTTCCGACTCGTGTGGGGCGGTTGCGCGATGTCGTTCGCCGGTGTGTTTCTCGTGGTCGGCTTGAAGGGGGAAGCGGCGGCCGGGGAGCAGCCGTGGTTGGGTGCGACGCTTGTGCTGCTGGCGCAGGTGAGTTGGGCGCTCTATAGCATCGGGGGGCGGCGTACCATGGAGCGATTCTCGCCGCTCACGGTGAACTGGACGACGCTCTCGTTCTCGATTCTCCCGCAGATCCTGCTGCTGGGGATGAATCAGAAAGCCCTCACGGTGGGGCTCGGTACTGTGCCGCTTGCTGACTGGCTGGTGATTGGCTACCTGATCGTGTTCGCCACAGCGCTGGGGCAGCAGGCCTGGCTCTACGGCGTGCAGGGCATCGGCCCATCGCGCGCGGGCGTCTTCGTCAACTTGGTTCCGGTCTCCGCGCTGGTCTTATCGGCGCTCCTCCTCGGCGAGCAGATCGGACTCACTGAGGTGGCAGGCATCGTCTTGGTGCTGGCCGGCGTCTGGCTGGTCAACCGCCAATCGGCGCGTGCCACAGCTTCTTGAGTAGCCGCTCGATCTCTACCTGAAAGATCTCGCGGCGCCCGTCTGGGCTGGGCTAAAGCGGACCGCGTTGAGCGGCGCAGGTCAGAGCCAAAGCCTGAACCGCGTGCAGGACTGCCCCGCAATCGCACTAGGAGCGTCTAGGACGGGAGCAGATTTGAGGTGGGTAGGAAGGGTTTCCCTGCAATTATTGAAAGTATGCTTGGTCGAGTATTTTCCCGCCGTATTTGGTAATATCTGACAGACTATGAATACTGGATAGGTCAGTTCCTTTTGGAATCAAAGCAGCTTCGTGCCAATAGCTCATCAGTGCTCCTGGTTTTATGACACTAGTCATCTTCGTGCTATGCGGAGCCTCGATGAAGACACCTACGGGATGAATGTTGAACGGAGAACTGATGGAGATACTTTTTTCTTGAAGCCTTTCTGTTTGGGGATTAACAATGCCGCACACTAGCACTATGTCATACTTCTTGCGGAAACGAGATAATCGAGAAGTATCAAAAGTAGCGCTACATGCTGTTCCGTCATCTCCCCACGAAATTATGATGCGTGGAACTGAGCTACTCGCAATGGCAGTTAGAAGTATCCCCCAGACGAATGCTAGAACTCCGACAACAGTTACCAAGCTCGGGCCCAATATTCTACTTGTTCCGCGAGCATTATATGCCCATATAACGCCTACTCCTGCCATGAACCACCACCCGTAGCTAATGAGCCATCCCAACATAAGGAGAAAGGTCTCATGTTTAATCGACAAGAGAAAATCACTGTTCGACACCCACGATATCAACTTCCCCGCAAGAGAGCCAACTATGAGAATAGCTGGTGGGATCTTAGGTCTAAACGAATCAGGCGTAATCATCTGCATGGCGCACCCTCCTACGGATTGCGCCAATCATAGCACGCATACTCCTTGCGTCAGAGGGCTAATACTAGAAACTTCTACAGTTGCCCCCACGCTTGATAGGTCCGGACGGGAAGCCTAGCCATGGCTCATCAGTCGAGCACGGTACAACCATTGGTGGCAGGTCAGGAAGTCTCCATCTCCCAAGGGCTGGGATTCGCGGGAAGTTAGAGCGATACTTTTATACACATGCTCACTCACAAAGGCGATCAGGCTGTGGTTTTTTCAGTCACGTCGAACAGAGAAATCAAGAAGAAGCGGCGACTGAAAGTGAATGCGGGCTTCACGTTGACCGAGCTAATGATTGTCGTGGCGATCATCAGTATCCTGGCAGCAATCGCTATCCCGAACTTCATGAACTATCAGGCGAAGGCCCGGCAGTCGGAAGCGAAGGTTGGGCTCGGAGGGATCTTCACCGCAGCGACTGCATATTACGCCTCTAATGCCACCTACACCGTAGCATCGTTTTCCGAGTTGGATTACGCTCCAGTCGGAACTCCTGTCTATACATTCAACTACGGAGGCATCGCAATTAATAGTGGCTCTAGTGCGAGCACTTGTCCGGGAACGACGTGGGCCGGTACTACTCCCGCCCTCAGCTCGGCCAGCTTCACGGCTGGGGCCCGCGGCAACATCGACTCCGATCCCACCTGCGATGAGTGGACGATTGACGATGTCAGAAACCTGACGAATACTGTCAACGATGTGCTTAATTAACGCGCCTGAGAGCCGAGAGTTTCCCTCTAAGACCCCGCGTTTAGACTAACAGCACTCTGACCTGCTTCTCCGTAAACCGGTCCAGGCCTTCTGGGTAGAGCTTCCCCACGCATTTCTTCGGTTGACAGACACCGCGCTTGACAGGTCCCCAAGGGCGGCCTATGTTCCGGATAAGAAGATAAAATAAAGTTGTCCCCTTTTTACCCGTCGCGCCCTCATGGATTTCCTGCCAAAGGCTTCAGTAATCGATCCCACTCGAATTAACGGATTTGCCTCATTCTCAGGTCCCATTCTTCGCTTTACACTTCCCTTATCGGCACAGGCCCGGCCGGGAGTGGAGGTAGCTATGACCTGCATGCGTTGTCAGGGACTCTTGGTGGAGATCCCGTCTTTGTTCTGGGTTTGCCCCGATTGGGAACCGCCTCCGGCCGAAGAACTGCAAAGGCCTGCGTGGCAGTGTGTGAACTGCGGCGACTACATAGACGCGGTCATCCTGGCCCATCGGGCCTCGCCGTCCCTCACCGCTGGCGAGTTGGTCTGACTCCTATGCGATTGACCCAGGGGGGGCAGATGGCTCCTCTGATTGGCAGAGTCAGAGATATGCGCACGCAATTGGATGGCGTTCCCTGCCCGTTCTGTGGGGGAGCGACATACCACTTTACCCTGAGGGCTGAGGCCAGCACCAAAACCGTCGGGCTGCTGGCGCAGTGTAGCCAGTGCGGCCGCCTGAGAGAGGTCGTAAGGGACCTGGAGCCTTAACTGAAAGAAAAAAAAGAGACAGGCTACTTTTCTAACCGTCAATCTGTCCCTGTTTCTGTGTCCCGGCTCTGCTTAGAATCACTGCGCAAACAGAACACCGTACTAGCCTTTTCTAATCACCTGCGCTAGACTTTTGACCGGCATGTGGGAAGTAAAAGAAGACAGGCTACTTTTTCTAAGCGTCGAATTGGCGCTGGCAACCACTCTAATTCCGTTTCTGTAGAGGCAGGTAAAGATGGCTGAACAGCTCATCGAGGTCCACCTCTCTCCACAAAAGACATTTCTTGTTGTTTGTCCCCATTGCAATCAGTCAAAAATATTCAATCTCAATGACCTCCCATCGAATGCACCGAATCCGTTCAACTATGAGTGTCGCTGTGGCGGGTTCTCTAGCGTCCTGTTGAATTATCGAAGGAGTTATCGGAAGCGTGTCAATCTGGCTGGCATGTTTACAGTGCCTTCCGAATCGAAAAAAATTGAAAGGATCTGCACTATACTCGATATCTCCGCTACCGGCATGCAAATTGTGACCGACTACTTCAAAACTATTTCTGAAGGTCAGCTCATCCATACCACGGTCATCTTAGATGATAAGTTGCGGACCAGATTGGAACTACATTGTGTCGTGCTACGAATCGTTCGCGATAACGCCCGAAGTCGGCTAAGACTTGAACTGGTGAATTTAAATACTCACCAGCAGCAGATTCTGGGGTCTTACCTTATGCCATAGCTGTTGGAGAAAAGGTGCCAGGCACCTATTCTTGTTGTCCATGGCAGGAGGCCAATCATGAAATCGGCGCTGGTGGTTGTTGCAACTGGTTTATATGTGCTGTTGGCGTTAGCTGGCTGTTCAGTGGCGATGGCGTTGCATGGGACTCCTGAGCCGAACTTCAAAGCCTTTGAGGTTGGCTCAAGCCGTCAACAGGTCGAGATCCAACTTGGTAAGCCTGTCGCCTCTCAGCCGCTCGGGGAAGGGAAGAAAAAGGATAGCTACCGCTTCGAGATGGGAAACTCGCCGAATGGGCATCGGGCGGTGCTCAACTTTTATATTGATCTTGCCACTTTTGGCATATGGGAATTGCCCGGCACCATCGTGGAAGCCATAATGGGACACGATGAGGAAACGCGGATCATCTATGATGCCAACGACAGAGTGCTTGCGATCGAAGGCTATACACCGCCCGAGCCAACGGGAGCATTGAAGGAGGCGATAGAAGCGCAGGAGAAGCTTGGCCAACCGGTCCCGGAACAAAAATAGTTATTATCGTCCTGCTGAACCTAGATCAACCCTGCCAGCGTGTTCCTAGCACGGGCACTGGATCGCGTTGAACCAGTAGAAAAACCAGACTGCAAACGCGACAGTGGTCCAGAAGATCGCCTTGCCCAGTCTGATCTTCCATGCCGGGTCTTTGCGCGTCGAGGCGTAACTGGGGTTATATTCTTCGCCCGAATCGTAAGCCATGGTGTCCTCCATCTCTATGAATCTAATTGAAGTAATGTGGAGTTAGATATTACACAAACGTATCTGTTACGCAAGGTCTGACACTCTTAAGAGCGTGGGGATAATGCTGTTCGCCCCTTTTCAGCGCTTCTTGAGGAGGCGCTCGATCTCCGCGCGGAAGACGTCGTAGCGCACGGCGCCGGGGATCGTGAAGGGGTCGGAGAAGCGATGGCCGTCCGTGCGGACGACCAGGAACCCCGGCGTGCCGCGAAAGCCGAGCGCGGTAGCCAACTCGCGATCGGCCATGATCGCCGGGACGTGCTTCTGCGAATCCATGCAGGCCGCGAACGTTTTTTCGTTCAACTGTAAGTCTTTGGCGAGCTGCATGATGACCCCCGTGCCCAAGCGGGCGTGCTGGTCGAAGAGCCGATCGTGCATCCCCCAGAATTGACCCTCCTCGCCAGCGCAGCGAGCGGCATGCGCGGCGACGAGCCCCCAACCCTCGGGATCGCGCGGGTAGTCCCGGTACGCGAAGCGGACCTTACCGGCCCCGAGGTACTCCGCCTTGAGCGCGGGGAGAGTCTCGCGGTAGAACCGGCCGCAGTACCCGCAGGTGAAGTCGGAGAACTCGATCATGAGAACGGAGGCTTTCGGATCGCCCAGGGTGGGCGTGCTCGGGAGCAGAATGTCAGCGAGACGACCGGAGGCCATAGCGTAAGCTATCATACTGGTGATTCGACTGCCACCGTGCGGCTGCCGGGGCCGCAGGCTCTGTTGATTTGGGTGGGGGGCGGTGCTACGATGCGCCGACGACTTCCGATGGACTACAAGGCCACGCTGAATCTCCCCCAGACTGACTTTCCCATGAAGGCCAATCTCCCGCAGCGCGAGCCGGAGATTCTGGCTCGCTGGGAGCGCGAGCACCTCTATGAGCGCATCCAGGAGGCCCGGCGCGGCAGGCCTCTCTACGTGCTGCACGATGGTCCGCCGTATGCCAACGGCCGCATCCACATCGGCCACGCGCTGAACAAGGTTCTCAAGGATATCGTCGTCAAGTCCAAGACGATGGAGGACTACCAGGTGCCGTTCGTCCCCGGCTGGGACTGCCACGGGTTGCCGATCGAGCATCAAGTCTTGAAGGAGCTGGGCGCCAAGAAGAAGACGCTCGGCAAGGTCGAGATCCGCAAGCTTTGCCGCGAGTACGCCGAGAAGTACTTCAAGATCCAACGGGAGGAGTTCCAGCGCTTGGGCGTGCTGGGCGACTGGCACAACCCGTACCTGACCATGACCTACGACTACGAGGCTGCGATCCTGCGCGAAGTCGGCAAGTTCGTGAAGGGCGGCGGGGTCTACAAAGGGAAGAAGCCGGTCCTCTGGTGCCCCGTGGATGAGACCGCCCTGGCTGAGGCCGAGGTCGAGTACGAGGAGCACACTTCGCCGTCGATCTACGTCAAGTTTCCGCTGGAGAACTCGCCCCAGGTGCTCGCCAGCCGAGCCGTCCTGGGCGTCAACTTTCCGCCCGACGTCACGCGCGTCTCGATCGTGATCTGGACGACGACACCGTGGACGCTACCTGCCAACCAGGCCGTGTGTCTGCATCCGGACTTCGACTATGCGTTCGTGCAGTTCGGAGACGAAGTGCTGGTGATCGCGGAGAAGCTGGTGGACGCGGTTGCCAAGGCCTGCAGGCTTTCCGGTTATAACGTTCTCGGCGTCAGGAAGGGACGGATCCAGTTGGGCGGGTTCGAGGGCTTGCGCTGCCGCCGCCCGGCGTCGGAGGGCACCTCGCCAATCCTGCTCGGCGAGTTCGTCACCCTGGACGAAGGGACAGGGTGCGTGCACATCGCGCCGGGGCACGGGCAGGAAGACTACGAGCTGGCGCTCAAGTACAACGACCCACACTACCAACCTGTGATCCAGGCGCCGTTGGAAATCCTGGCGCCCGTCGACGATCAGGGTCGGTTCACGGACGCGGCCCCGGAATGGCGGGGGAAGACCGTCTTCGAGGCGAACCCGCAGATCGTGCAGAAGCTCAAGGCGTCAGGCGTGTTGCTCGGGGAAGGGACCTTTACGCACACCTACCCGCATTGCTGGCGATGCAAGAACCCCGTGATCTTCCGCGCCACCGATCAGTGGTTCGTCTCGATGGAGAAGAACGATCTCCGGAAGAAGGCGCTCGAGGAGATCGACACCCGTGTGCGCTGGATTCCGAAGTGGGGCCGCGACCGCATCTACGGCATGATCCAGAACCGGCCGGACTGGTGCCTCTCCCGCCAGCGCGTGTGGGGCGTGCCGATCCCGGGGTTTTCGTGCCGGGGATGCGGCAAGGTTCTGATCACGCCGGAGATCGTTGAGCATGTCGCCAAGTTGGTCGAGCAGCACGGCACCGATGTCTGGTTTGAACGGGAGGCCACTGAACTGCTGCCGACGGGCACAACCTGCTCGAAGTGCGGCGGACACGACTTCGACAAAGAGCGGGACATCCTGGACGTGTGGTTCGAATCCGGCGTGAGCCACGCGGCGGTCCTCAAGCCGCGGGGCAAGGCGGCCGGACAGGAGTGGTGGCCGGCCGATCTCTACCTGGAAGGCTCCGACCAGCACCGCGGCTGGTTCCACAGCACGCTGCTGGCCGGCATCACCTCCGACGGGCGCGCGCCCTACAAGGCGGTGCTCACGCACGGCTTCGTCGTGGACGGCGAAGGCAAGAAGATGTCGAAGTCGGCCGGCAACGTCGTGGCGCCTCAGGAAGTCATCAAGCAGTACGGCACGGAGATCCTACGGCTGTGGGTGGCGGCCCAGGACTACCGGGAAGACGTTCGCATCTCGCAGGCCATCCTCTCGCACCTCGTGGACGCCTACCGCAAGATCCGGAACACGGTCCGCTTCCTGTTGAGCAACCTGGTCGATTACGATCCAGCTCAGGACGCCCCGCCTGACGAACGGCTCTCCGAGCTCGACCGGTGGGCGCTCATGCGGCTGCACGACCTCATTGACCGCGTCCGCAGGGGGTACGAGGAGTTCGAGTTCCACCTGATCGTCCACGCGCTGAACAACTTCTGCTCCGTGGACCTGAGCGCGATCTACTTCGATATCTTGAAGGACCGGCTCTACACCTTCCACAAGGACGCCCCGCCGCGCCGGGCCTCCCAGCGGGTGCTCCATGAAACCTTGCTGGCCTTGACGAAGCTGATGGCGCCGGTGTTGAGCTTCACGGCGGAGGACATCTGGCAGAACATTCCCGAACGGCAACGCGACACAGCAAGCGTCCACTTGACGCAGTTTCCCACGGCGAACCCTCGTTACAAAGATCCGGAACTGGAGAAGCGCTGGGACGAATTGATCATGGTCCGAAACGAAGCGCAGTCTAGGTTGGAAGAGAAGCGTCGGGAAAAGATGCTCGGGGCATCGCTTGAGGCCGATCTGCTGATCGAGGCCAACCCTGACCGATACGAATTTCTGAAACAGTACGAGCGAGACTTACCAGAGTTGTTTATCGTATCTCATGTCGAACTCAAGAAGGTGACCGATCTGCCTCACTCTCCAGATTTTAAAGTCACTGTGATCAAAGCAAAAGGCGCGAAGTGTGCCCGCTGCTGGCGCTATCAAACCAGCGTTGGCGCAAAGGCGGCCCACCCGGAGCTCTGCGACCGCTGCGTCGAGGCGATAGCTTGATGGGCATCGGTCTGGGGCACAAGCGGCACCTGAGCCTCATGCTGCTGATCGTGTCCTCCGTGATCGTCCTCGACCAGCTCACCAAGTGGCAGATCACGCGCCTGATGCGGCTGCACGAGTCTCTCCCCGTGATTCCCGGCCTCTTTAGCATCACCTACATCCGGAACTCCGGCGCGGCGTTCGGAATCCTGGCCGGCAGCCATGCCGGGTTCCGCCTGTTGTTCTTCGGGCTGACGACGGTCCTGGCCCTCGCCCTGCTCGGCATGATCTACGTGCGGCTGTCGCCCGCCGATTGGGCCGGCCAGGTCAGCGTGTCCGCGATCTTCGGCGGGGCTGTCGGCAACCTCATCGATCGCATCCGCTCCGGCGAAGTCATCGACTTCCTCGACTTCTCGCTCATGGGCCATCACTGGCCCGCCTTCAACGTGGCTGATGCGGCGATCACAGTCGGCGTGGGCTTCCTGATCCTGCACTTCTTCCGGCACAAGTCGGAGGTCCACACGTAGGTGACCCGCCGCGTGACCGTCTCCGCGGGCGAGACCCCGAAGCGCCTCGATGTCTTCCTCAGCACCCACACCGCCAGCCTCTCCCGCGCTGCCGCCCAGCGCCTGATCGAGCAGGGCGCCGTCACGGTCAACGGGAGACCGGCCAAACCCTCGCACAAGATCAAGCCGGGCGATGCGATCGAGTGGGACGTGCCGCAGCCAACGCCGCTCGAGATCGCCGGCGAGCCGATCCCCTTGGAGATCCTGTTCGAAGACAAACACCTGCTGGTCCTCAACAAGCCGGCAGGGCTTGTGGCGCATCCGGCGCCAGGGCACTGGAGCGGGACGCTGGTGAACGCGCTCCTGCACCACCTCCGGATGGAAGGGGCGGGCGGGCTCGCGAGCATCGGCGGCCGCGAACGGCCCGGCCTCGTCCATCGGCTGGACAAGGGCACGAGCGGCGTGATGGTGATCGCCAAGACCGACGCGGCGCATCAGGGCCTCTCGAAGCAGTTCAAGGCCCATACCATCCGTCGGGTTTACCTGGCGCTGGTCAGGGGGATGGTGAAGGGCAAGATGGGCCGTGTGGAGCTGGCCATCGGGCGCGACACCAAAAACCGGAAGAAATTCTCGCCCCGGACAACCTCGCCGCGAGACGCGGTCACGGAGTTCCAAGTCGTGGAGCGGTTCGGGGCGAAGCGATCGGGAGTTGAAGTAACTCTGGTGGAAGTGCAGCCCCAGACGGGCCGCACGCATCAGATCCGGGTCCATCTGGCCTCGCTCGGCCATCCCGTGCTCGGCGATGAGGCCTACGGAGGCCGCAAGGTCTGCGTGCTCGGCGACATGGCCATCGAGCGACCGATGCTGCACGCCCGGACGCTCGGGTTCACCCATCCCGCGACCGGCCAGTCCCTCGAATACGCAGTCCCGCCACCGGCGGACATGGAACGTCTGCTGGAGCGGCTCAGGCGGGCAGGTTAGCGGCTTTACAGAAGGCGGTTCGCAGCTCCGCGTAGGTCTGGGTGACGGGGAACTGCGGGAACTCCTTGGCGATGTTCTCGGGCGGGCGGAAGAAGATGCCGGCATCCGCGGCCTTGAGCATGCTGGTGTCGTTGTAGGAGTCGCCGGCCGCGACCACGTGGAAGTTGAGAGCTTTGAGGGCCAGCACCGAGGCCAGTTTCTGATCGGGCAAGCGCAGGTGATAGTTGACGATCCGCCCGTCCGGCGCGACCTCCAGAGTGTTGCAGAAGAGCGTGGGGTAGTCGAGCTGCTTCATCATGGGCGCGGCGAACTGCTCGAAGGTATCGGAGAGGATGATCACCCGGCAGCGCGCCCGCAGCCACGCCAGGAAGTCCTTCGCGCCGTCCAGCGGCGCCATCGTAGCGATCACGCCCTGGATGTCCTTCAGCGTGAGCCTGTGTTCTTCCAGGATCTTCAACCGCCGCTTCATCAGCAAGTTATAGTTTGGCTCGTCCCGCGTCGTCAGGCGCAGCTCGGGAATCTTCGTCTTCGCCGCGACGTTGACCCAGATCTCGGGCGTCAGAACTCCTTCCATGTCGAGACACGCGATGACGGGTTTGATCTGCACGGAGGAGGTCCTCAGGCCATTCCTTTCGTTGGCGTATCCGCCAACTCGCGCCCGCTCATTTAGGTTCTCTCGGGATGGGCGGAGGTTCGTTCATGAGCAACCAATAGAGCTTGATTTGCCGCACGGACTCGGTAAACTGCTCAAAGTTCACCGGCTTGACGATGTAGCTGTTAACGCCCAATTGGTAGCTCTCCATGATGTCGCGGTCCTCCCGCGAAGAGGTCAGCACGACCACTGGGATCATCTGGGTGCGGGGATCCTCCTTCATGCGCCGCAACACTTCCAGCCCATCCACTTTGGGCAGTTTGAGATCGAGGAGCACCAGGGAGGGGCTGTTCTCGATGCGTCGGTTCTTGTAGGCGCCTGTGCAGAAGAGAAAGTCCAGCGCTTCTGCGCCGTCACGCACGACATGAACGTAGTTAACGAGGTTGTGCTTTTGGAAGGCGTGGAGGGTCAATTCCACGTCGTCCGGGTTGTCTTCGACCAGCAGGATTTCGATGGATTTCTCATGCATTGGGAGTTGCTCCTTCGAAAGTGAAGTAGAATGTCGCACCCTTGTTGACGGCCGCTTCCGCCCAGACGCGCCCACCGTGGCGGTGGATGACGCGTTGGACGATCGCCAGACCGACGCCGGTTCCCTCATAGTCCTCGGGGCGATGCAGGCGCTGGAACACCCCGAAAAGTTTGTCTGCGTACTGCATGTCGATCCCCACCCCATTGTCTTTCACGAAGTACACGCACGCGCCGGCCTGCTCTCGTGAGCCCACCTCGATGACTGCCACCTCTTGTTTGCGGGTGTACTTGAGTGCGTTGGACATTAAGTTCATCCACACATGCTTGAGCAGGGCCGGATCGGCCTGGCAGGCGGGGAGGTCGCCGATGGCAATTTGCACCCGCCGCCCCTGTTGCTCGGCGCGCAACTCGTCCACGCACTGGCGCACGAGATCGGCTGGCCTGACCAGTTGCTTGTTGAGCGGCTGGCGGCTCAGGCGGGAGAAGGCGAGCAGGTCGTCAATAAGGAGCCCCATGCGTTGGGAGTTTCTGCGCACGGCGTTGAGGTAGTGCTGGGCCTCCGGGGGGAGGGTCGGCGCGTGCTCTTCGAGAAGAACGCGCGAGAAACCGTCGATCGCCCGCAATGGAGCGCGCAGGTCATGCGCGACGGAGTAGCTGAACGCATCCAGCTCCTTGTTCGCGGCCTCCAGGGCGACACTGTGCTGCTGGATTTCCTGTTCCAACCGCGTGCGCTCGGTGATGTCGCGCGTGACTTTCGTAAAGCCGAGCAGCGTTCCATGCGGATCGCGTAAGGCCGTGATGACGGCGTTCGCCCAGAACGCGGATCCATCCTTCCGTACCCGCCATCCCTCGTCTTCGCATCGCCCCTGGCTCACCGCCTCTTGGAGGAGTCGTTCTGGCTTCCCAGCCCGCACGTCATCCGGGGTGTAGAAACAAGCGAAATGCCGACCGATGATCTCATCCGCCCGATACCCCTTGATGCGTTCCGCCCCAGCATTCCAAGTGGCCACGCGTCCTTCCGCATCCAGCATGAAGATCGCATAATCCTCAACGTGCTTGACCATCAAATGAAAGCGTTCCTCACTCGCGCGCAGTAACTCTTCCGCCCGCTTGCGCTCCGTGATGTCACGGAGAATGCCGGTAAAGAAGGTATCACCGCGGGCCTTCCAGCTTGCGAGGGAAAGTTCCAGGGGGAACTCGGTTCCATCTTTTCTCTGCCCCACCAGCTCGACCGTCCTCCCAACCACACGGGCTTCTCCCGTCGTGAGAAACCGCGCAAGCCCCTGTCGGTGCGCGTCGTGGAACCTTTGAGGCATGAGGAGAGTGAGCGGCCTGCTGATCACGTCGCGCGCGGCATAGCCGAAGATCCGCTCCGCCCCCTGGTTGAAGTAGGTGATGTGTCCGCTTTTGTCTGCGGCCACGATGGCATCGGTCGCACTCTCAGCCACGGCGCGGAACCGTTCTTCGCTCTCCCGGAGGGCCTGCTCCGCCTGCTTGCGGGCATCCAACTCCTTTTGCAGTTGGTTGTTGACCTCCTGGATCTGCTGCGCTCTCCGGAAAATTTCCGCTTCCATTTCAGCCGCGCGTGTTCGCAGTCGCTCGGTGATCTGGACCTGCTGCGTTCTCCGGAAAATTTCCGCTTCCATTTCAGCCGCGCGCGTTTGCAGTCGCTCGGTGATCCGGCGTTGCTCACTTTCCTCCTGCTTGAGGCGGATGAACTCCGTAACGTCCTCGACGCGGTGGATGATGTAGGCGATCTTGCCGTCCGCCCCCAGGACCGGTGAATTGACCGGGCTCCGATACCGTTCTTCAAACCCGCCTCCCTCCGATTCGGGCCGGCGAATGTCGTACTTCTGCACGGCCATGGTATCCGGCACGCGATGTGTCAGCACCCTGTCCAGGGAGACTCTCAGGTTTCGAACTCCCGTTGCGGCCGGATCATCCGGATTATCGGGGAAGACCTCAAAGAGCCCACGGCCCAGGATTTCCTCGCGCTTGGTCATCGTAGCCTTCAAGTACGCATCGCTGACCGCCACGATCGTCAACGCGGGCGTTAGGACGAGATACAACCCTGGCGCCGATTCGAACAGGACCTGAAAGTCTGGGGCCTTCATTCGTCGGCGTAGTCGGGGTAGAGCTTCTTCATGCAGTCTTTGCAGATGCCGTGACTGAACAGGGCTTCTGACCGTTCCTGGATGTACGTCTCGATCTGCTGCCAGTATCCCTTGTCGTCCCGGATTTTCTTGCAGGACGCGCAGATCGGGATGAATCCCCGCAGGACCTTGACTTCGCTGAGGGCTTGCTCCAGATCCCGGTTCTTCTCCGCCAATTCCCGCTCGCGGGCCTTGCGGGCGTCCATCTCACGCTTCAGGGTCAGGGCCGATGTCACACGGGCCACGAGCTCGAGCTTCTTCACCGGTTTGGTGATGTAGTCCATGGCGCCGGCGGCAAAGGCGGCAGCCAGGTATTCGGTTTCGCTCAGGGCCGTGACCATGATGATGGGCACGTCCCGGTGGGGTTCCAGCGTCTTAATTTTGCGGCAAGCCTCGATCCCGCTCATATCGGGCATCATGACGTCCATAAGGATCAGGTCCACTGACGCGTGGTCTTTGGAGAGATGGTCCAGCGCCTCGCGGGCCGACTCCGCAGTCCGCAGGTCCGGATATCCTTCGTGCTTGAGCAGCGTTTCGAGCAGGAGCCGGTTGTCCGGTGAGTCGTCAACGATGAGGATCCGCATTTCTTCTCCTCGTCCCGCCGCCCTAGTGCAAGCGGGCAAATGGCTCGACAGCACTAGACCGGAAAGTGTTTGTCCAAGCACCCCGGGCAAAGCCCGTGGCTGAAATCGGCTTCTGAATGGGTCTTGATATATGCCTCAATGGTATGCCAGTACCCTTGGTCATCGCGAATTTTCTTGCAGTGCACACAGATGGGAAAGAACCCACGCAGCACCTTGACTTCTTTGAGGGCCTGCTCTAGCTGCCGATTTTTCTCCACCAATTCTCGTTCTCGCGCCTTTCGTACGTCGATTTCGTGCTTCATGGCCAGGGCCGACGACACCCGGGCCAGGAGCTCCACCGAGTTCAGTGGTTTGGTGATGAAGTCTATCGCGCCGGCGGCAAAGGTCATCTGCAGATCCTCGGCATCGGTCCTCCCAGTCAGCATGATAATGGGGATCTCACGAAGACGCTCGACAGCCTTGATCCGCCGGCACGCGCTGATGCCGTCCATATCGGGCATCATGATGTCCATCAGGACCAGATCGATGGCCGCGTTGCCGCTTTCGTGATCCATGAGGGCGAGGTGTCTGAAGGCATCGTGTGCCGATTCCGCCGTGAGCACCTCAGTCTGGCCTTCCGCGGTTAAGATGGCCTGGATGAGCTCTCGGTCGTCAGGGGCATTATCAACAACTAGGGTACGCATAGATACAGATGGTAGCAGTGCGTGAGATACCGGTCAAATGGCGCTGGTGTTCGCGAGAGGTTCCAGGTAAGATCGCCGCGCGCTGAGGAGATTGGATATCTATGCAGCAGTGGGTCGTCGTCTGGTTCCAATGGGTGCACGATTGGGGCTATCTCGGCATCGTCATGTTGATGGCGATGGAAAGTTCCGTGATCCCGATTCCGAGCGAGATCGTCATCCCGCCTGCGGCCTACTGGGCCGCGCAGGGCCGATACAGCTTCGGCGGGGTCGTGCTGGCGGGCACGGCTGGGAGCTACCTGGGTGCTGCCGCGACCTACTGGGCGGCGCGGTGGCTGGGGCGTCCCTTGCTGGTACGTTATGGGCGGTATTTGTTCTGCCCTGAGGCCAAGCTGCTGCGCGCCGAGCGCTGGCTGGCCCGGTACGAGGCGGGAGGCGTGTTTTTTGCGCGACTTGTGCCGGTCGTCCGCCACCTGATCGGCATTCCGGCCGGTCTCGTACGCATGCCGTTCGGCTGGTACAGCCTGGTGACGCTGCTCGGGGCTGGGCTGTGGTGCTGGGTGTTGGCTTGGTTCGGCGGCCACCTGCTGGGCGACCGTCCGGACCTTCTGAACGATCCCGCCGTACTGGTGCAGGTGCTGCGCGAACGCTCGTGGCTGTTTGGCGGCTTTGCCATCCTGCTGTGCGCGCTCTACGTGCTCGTGATGCGCCTGACGGCCCCCCCGAGACCGTGACCACAAGTCGGCCGCTGGCGTTTTACAAACCATATGGCGTGCTCTCGTGCTTCACGGATCCGGCAGGGCGTCCCACGCTGGCGGGCTACATTCCGGTCCCGAATGTCTATCCAGCGGGGCGGCTGGACTACGACACGGAAGGACTCCTGCTCCTCACCGCGGACGGTGCGCTGGCGCACCACATCACGGATCCCCGCCACAAGCTTCCGAAAGTCTACCTGGTCCAGGTCGAACGCGTTCCCGACGAGCGGACCCTGGCCCGCCTTCGGCACGGGATCCTCCTCGGCGGTCGGCGCACGCGGCCGACGGAGGTCGAGCTGCTTCCGGCGTCTCCTGATCTCCCGCCGCGTCCGGTCCCCATCAGGTTCCGCAAGTCCGTCCCGACGGCCTGGCTCAAGGTCACCCTGCGCGAAGGGCAGAACCGGCAGGTCCGCCGCATGACTGCGGCCGTGGGCCATCCGACGCTGCGCCTCGTTCGCATTGCCGTCGGCCCTGTCATTTTGGGCGATCTCAAGCCGGGGCAGTGGCGCGAACTGGATGATGTTGAGGTCGCCAGCTTGAACCGATCGCGATAGGCTATTTGCAGAGTCGTTCGATGTTGGTTTATAAGAAGGGCGACGCGCGAGCGCGCAGGGCAACGGAGAGGACGGTATGAGAGGGGCCCGGACTGTGCTTGGGATCGCAGTGAAGAGCTCCGCCATTGGGCTGGGCTGCTTGCTATGGAGTCTAGCGGGCTTGGCGTGGGCCGAGACTTCTGACACGAAGGTGCAGGATCAACCGCCGAAAGGGTTCTTCGTCAACTTGACCCTGGCACAAGGCTACAAAGAGTCCGTGGACTCGTACCAAACGGAGCGATTCAAACCCGTCAACCCTGGCACCACGTTCAAATCTGACATCGAGGCCGTGTACATGGTGTTTGATCTTCTCCCCAGGGAGAATCCGGCCAACGTGATCGGGCAATTGTTCCTGGCAAAGAGCGAGGGCGGGGCCGATGAGAAATTCATGTACGAAGAGGCCGCTTACCTCACGACGGCCCAGGAGAGCGGGTTTCTCGTCTTCCCACGGCCCAAGGGCGGCTGGGTTCCCGGCGAGTACAAGGTGAAGATCCATCTCGGGGAGAAGGTCACCGAGGCCAGCCAGATCGGGACCCTGCGCTTCAAGATCGTTCCCTGACTACATCTTGCTCTGGATCTCCTCCGCGATCTCTTCGAGCGTGCGATTGTCGGTAGGGATGATGTGGTCGCAGGCGGCCTTGTACATCGGGAGCCGTTCGTTCAGGACTTCTTCTACCTCGTCCACGTAGCTTTTCTTCTGGGTGAGCGAGGGGCGGTCCTTGCTGTGCTTGATCCGCTCCATGATCGTGGGGACTTCGGCGCTCAGCCAGAACACGCGTCCTCGCTCGCGCAGCGCGGCGACGTTCTCCTTGCGGAGGACCACGCCGCCGCCGGTGTCGATGATGGTCCTGTCCTTTTTCCCCACCCGCTGGCAGATTTGGGTCTCAACGTCTCGGAAGTAGTCCCAGCCCCGCTTTTGGATGATCTCCGGGACGGACAGTCCGGCCTTCTTGACGATCTCGGCATCCGTGGAGATGAGCGGCCATTTCAGACGCTCGGCCAGGACCTTGGCGACGCTGGTCTTGCCCGTACCGCGGTAGCCAACCAACACGATGTTCATGTTTATCTCACCCGCCCGCCCCGGCGCGCCAAGACGCGCCTATTCCCGGAGGTATCTTTCCAACACCGAACGCATGACCTCGACCGGAGCCGGCTGCTGGGTCCAGAGCTCGAACTGCCCGACGGCCTGCTGTAGAAACATCTCCAGGCCGCGTATGGTGCGGCATCCGGCTCGGCGCGCCGCCTTCAGCAAGCGCGTCTCCAAGGGGTTGTACACGATGTCCATGACGGTCAGGTGGGGCGCCAGCAGCGAATCGGGAACGCAGGTCTCTGCCACGTTCGGGCTCATGCCGACCGGCGTGCAGTGGATCAGCACCTGCGCGTTGGGGATGGCGCGGCCGAGCGTCTGCGGCGTGAGTTGATCGCCCGTGACCGCGACGCCGGTCTTCTCGCGGAGGTCCCGGATCAGGGCTCCGCGCTCCTGATCGATGATGGCCAGGATCGTCAGCACGGCCACCTTGGCCTCCATGCTGAGGGCGAAGGCAATGGCGCGGGCGGCGCCGCCAGAGCCCAGGATCAGGACGCGCCCTCCGTCCACCGGCGCGCCGCCTTTGCGAAGGGCGGCCAGGGCCCCCGATGCGTCGGTGTTGTAGCCCGTGAGCGTGGCGCGGTCCGCCACGATCGTGTTCACGGCACCGATGTTCCGTGCGGTGGTGTCGATCTCGTCGAGATACGGGAGGACGGCGACTTTGTGGGGGATCGTGACGCTGACCCCGCGGATGCCGGTGAGCGCGCGGATGCCGCGCACGGCACCTTCCACGTCCTCCACCTTGAACGCCACGTATGCGAAGTTGAGCCCCAGGTGCTGGAACGCGGCGTTATGAATGGCGGGTGACAGGGAGTGCTCGACCGGATTGCCGATGAGCGCGCAGAGGCGGGTCTTGGCGTCGATGGGCGGCATGAGACGTGTAGAATAGCGGGGCCGAGGAGAGGGGTCAAGAATTGGCTAACTGGGGCATGGTGCTATAATGAAGCCCCCAATCGGTTATTACTCTCAAGGAGGCTGCTATGCTGAAGCTGTTTATATGCGGATTGATCGCAATGATCGCACTCCTGGGCGCGCAGGGAGGGAGCAGCCAGGCCCTTGCTGCCGAGGATGATGGCTCCACGATCACCATCACGTCGCCCAAGGACGGGGACATGGTGGGGGAGACTTTCGAGCTCAAGTACGAGCTGGTCAAGGGGTCGAAAGCGGCGCACGCCCATGTCTACCTTGACGGCAAGTACCAGAAGGGCTTTGATGGCACGTTCACGGGGGTGCCCAAGGGAAAACACGAGATTAAGGTTGCAGCGGCCACCGGGAAGCATGATGTGCTGGCGGCGTCTCAGACCATCACCGTCGAGGTGAAGTAGTCAGACCCTGACAAAGGGGTTGAACTGGATTTCGAAGCCGATGCGGGTCTCCGGGCCATGGCCCGTGATCACGCGGGTGTCCTCGTCCAGGGTATAGAGCCGGGTTTTGATGGACCGCTCGATGGCCTGGGCGTCGCCGCCCCAGAGGTCGGTCCGCCCGATACTCTCGCGAAAGAGCGTATCGCCGGCCAGCAGCAGCTTGGCGGCCTCAAAGTGGAAGCACATGGAGCCGGGAGTGTGCCCCGGCGTGTGCAACGCGACGCCTGTGACCGCGCCGAGTGACAGTTCTTCGTCGTTCTTGAGCCACCGGTCCGGCGGGGGGGCCGGTGTGTAGGGCACGCCGAAGGTCCGGCATTGCAGTTCCAGATTGTCCCACAGTTCCTGGTCCGCCTTGTGCAGCCACAGAGGTGCCCCTGTCGCGCGTTTCATCGCGCCCGATGCGAGAAAGTGGTCGAAATGGGCGTGCGTGTGCACGATGTAGGTGACCGTCAGGCCCAGCTCCTGCAGCTCCTTCAGGATGCGCTCGGAGTCGCCGCCCGGATCCACCACGATGGCCCGCTTGGACGTCGGATCGCCGATGATTGAGCAGTTGCACCCCAGGGGCGGCACCGGGAAGGAGCGGAAGATCATGAAGTCTCCTGCTTCGGTTCGCTCAGAGGCTGGCCGGCGGAATCCCAGGTCTGCTTGTTGACGATGATCGGGGCCTTGAACAGCACTGCCAGGGCGATCGCGTCGGAGGAGCGGCTATCGAAGATATAGGTGCGGCCGCCCAGGGTCACCGTGAGGTCGGCATAATAGGTTTTCTCTTTCAGAGTGATGACCGCTCGGGTCACCTTGGCGCCGAACTCCAGGAGCATGAGGCGTATGAGGTCGTGGGAGAGCGGCCGGGGCGACGCGCCGCCCGAGAGCGCGCTGGCGATAGACACGGCGACGGTCGGATCCACGAAGATGGGGACGAAGCGGTCCCCGACGATCAGCAAGACCACAGGACTGTGGTCCACCATGCGGACCTGCACCTCCTTGACTTCGACTCCGTCTTCGGCGGCCCAGGTCGGAGGCCCGCACGCCAAGCTCAGGACCAAGCACGCCGCTCCTACCATTGCTGGATGTACGCGTTCCATAGCGCTCCCTCCTGCCCTCTCTCGCCTCATCGTTCGAGAATAGTCCACCCGCGGGGCGTCGTCAACGGGGGCTGTAATCGGGGGAGGGCTGCGGTATAGTAAAAACTGGAGCCATGGAACGAGAGATTCCGAAAGTCACCCGGGGGGCCTTCCTGGTCGCCACCCCTCACCTGCGCGACCCCAACTTCCGGCAGACCGTTGTGCTGATCTGCGAGCACGGGTCCGGGGGCTCGCTCGGCTTGGTGGTCAACAGGCGCACCGACCAGCACATCATGGAGGTGCTGCCGCAGGCGACCGGGCTCCACGATAAGGCCGGCTTCGTGTACGTCGGCGGGCCGGTGCAAAAGGACAATCTCCTGGTTCTCCATCGGATGGGGCGGGAGGTCCCGGACGCGCGCCAGATCTTTGACGGGGTGTGCCTGGGCGGCGATCTGGCCGTGCTCGAGGAGGCCTCCGCGGAAGGACAGGAAGGAGATCTGATTCGCGTTTACATGGGCTATGCAGGGTGGGCGCCGGGGCAGTTGCAGTTCGAGCTGGCTACGGGCTCCTGGATCGTGCTGCCGGCTGAGATGAAGATGGTGTTCGCGCGGGACCCGCTCCAGGTCTGGCCGACGATCCTCCGCTCGCTCGGCGGCGCGTACACGCTGTACGCCACCATGCCGCCGGACCCATCGATCAACTGATCTGCGACTCTATCTTTTCGCCCTCTTCCTGATACGGCAGGCTCACCGCCAGTTGGGCGACCAGTTCCGCCGGCACGGCATACAAGTCGGTCTCTTCCCCGATGCCCTTGAGCGCAAACGTGCACGGCGGCAGATCGTCCGGCAGCACTCCCTGGTTGCGGGCCAGAGCGTAGGTGCGCCGGGCGAGCAGCAGAGAGCCGGCCTCGGCGGCGCTCTCCAGGCGCTGGGCCTTGTTGACCTCCGGCCCGATCACCGTGTAGTCCCAGAGGTATTCGGTCCCCAGGTTGCCGACCGTCACGAAGCCGGTGTTGATGCCGACGCGGATCAGGTGTGGTTCCTGGCCCTGGCTGAGCCAGCGTAGGTTGAGCTCCGTCATCTTCTTCTGCATGGCCAGTCCGGCGCGCACCGCGTTGGCGGCGTTACGCTCCACCCGCCGCTCCTCCGCGTCTTCCCCGCCCCCTTCTGGCTCCGCGTCGCCGAAGAAGGCCATGATGCCATCGCCCATGTATTTGTCCAGGGTGCCGCCGTACCCGCGTAAGATGATCGTCATGTCGGTCAGGTAGTCCCGCAGGATCCGCTGGATCTGAAGGGGGTCCGCCCGCTTGCAGAAGGCGGTGAAGCCCTTGACGTCCGCGAAGAAGATGGTCAGCTCACGTGTGCGGCCCGCCAACAGGCGGGGAATAGTTTGAGGATTCTCCCGGATCGCCTTGATCGTCTGGGGCGGGAGGAAGCCACCCAGCACGGACTGGAACTGCTCGCGCTCCCGATCCACGAAACGGTAGCGCGCGACCAGGAGAAGAATGGGCGCAAAGCTCAGCGCCAAGATGGGATTCACGACCGGCAGGATGACGCCGGCCTTGTTGAACACCAACTGCAGGGCGAAGAGATAGCTGCCCAGGATCGCGATGAAGCCCACCGGGACCACCCACGGACCCCCCGTGAGGGCCGCTCCGGTCAGCAGCAGCACGGGCATGCCCAGACACAACGCGGATTCGCCCCCTGTCGCGTCGCGCAGGAACTGCCGTTGCAGGAGCATGTTAAGCAGTTGCGCGTGGAACTCACCAGAGGGGAAATCCCCTTCGAATGGGGTCGCCATGCGGCTGCCCGAACCGGTGGTCAAGTTGGAGAGGACCACGATCTTGCCTTTGAACCGGTCGGGCATACTGGCTTCGCCCTGCGCCAATTTAATCTTGCCTTTGAACAGGTCGGCCCCCCTGTCTTTGCCTTTCGCCGATTTAACCTTGCCTTTCTTGCCCTTGAACCGGTCGGGCGGCTTGGCTTCAACCTGCGCCGATTTCAGTTGATCGAGGATCCAGCTATAAGGATAGTGGTGGAAGCGCGCTCCCCAGGGCCCGGCGTAGTTGATCCAGGTGCGTCCTTGCTCATCAATGGGGATGACCACCACTTCCCCTTTGCGGGGCTTGAAGCGGATCGTTCGTCCGCGGTCGATCCGCACGGAAGCGGGATCCACGTCGAGTTGCCGGATGGCGGTGGCCAGGGCCAGAGACGGCAAAAACCCTCCCTTGAAGGTGTAGAGCAGAGGCACTCGTCGCACGACACCGTCCCGGTCAGCGGTGCGCTGGATGTGGCCCAGGCCTCTGGATGTTTCGAGCAAGCCGGGCAGTGGCAAGGTCACGTCGCCCGCCGCTGGGACCTCTCCGAACCCCTGGACCTGGGCCTGCAGGAGGTGTCGGGGCGCCGGGAAGCGGACCAACTTCACGCTCTCACCCTGGGGAGCGGGTCTCAGGGCGATGGGATAGTAGACCATGCCGGCCTTTTGGGTCGCCTCCACCAGCGCCCTGTCCTCGGCAGGATTCGCGGCCGCATGGTCGAACAGGAGATCGACCAGCACCGCCCGCGCGCCGGATTTGCTGAGCAGGTCGAGCACCAGGGCGTGGACGCGCCGGTCCCAGGGCCACCGGCCGAGCCCGTAGGCGTACGCCGCCCGGTCGTCGTAGTCGAAGGCCACCACGGTACCGGAGCGGTCTTGTGAGGGGTCATCCGACACGGGGAGCGGAGGCCGATGCTGGAACCGGAGATCCACCGTCCAGAGCTCGATGGGCTCCAGGAGCGTGGGCCGCATCAAGTTGAGGAGCAGCGGCAGCCCGATGGCGATGACGCTGCAGGCGAAGATGGTCGTGAGATAGGACCATTTCCACTCGCGGGGGACGAAGCGAATACTCTTCATCCTCCTGATCCTCCGATCGCGGGCGGCTTCGTCGGTGGAGGCGGGGCCGATGGCTCCTCAGAGGGTTCTGACTTCTTGTCGGGCTTCGTCTCGGTGGCTGTCGGGTGCTTTATTTGTGGGCGGTCCGGCTCGTCGGCCTTTCCGAACCCGGGACCTGTCACGCAACCAGGCAGGGAAAGCGCGAACGCACATAGCAGGATGAAGATAGCAAGCCGAAATCTGTACATTTCTCTGTTCCTATCGTAACGCGTCGGAATGATACGCCATTTGGGAGCAAGAGTCCATATGGCGTCGAAACGACAGGGGATCACTTAAGGCGCGGTCCCTTCAGAAGGTTCGTTGCTCTTCGGGCGCTCGCTTACTAGGGCGCAGCCCAGTACGCGGTCGAGCCCCAGCAACCCCTGGCCGATAAAGACCGTCACGCGCGCTCCGTTGACCCCGCAGAAAGCGTTCCGCAGGTGCACCGTCCGCCCAGGATCGAGCCGGACGAACGCATGGCTGCCCATGACGGCCGGTTCCTGGCTGGTGCCCAAACTGGTGCCTGGGAGTTCTTGCACGTCGCGCAAGGCGGTGGCGTTGAGGAAAAGGACCGCGACGGCGAGGAGGAGCCCCGTGGCTCCTCCGAGCAGAAGGCGAGCCCAGGCTGGCATGGGCTGTTGGCCCTGCGCTGGCAGCCGTCGCTCGGTGAGCCATACCAGCGCGAAACCGGCGGGGACGGTGATCAAGAGCAGGCCATGTCCGGCCGTTGTCTGATAGGGGGCTGCCTTCGACGTCTCTGAGAAGATGAAGTAGAGAACTGGCGAGAGCAGAAACAGCGCGGCCGCGCTGATCTCGCGGACGTTCACTCGCCGCCCTACCATTCGTCTCCGTGGTGTGTCATGACGGCTTCACTCTACGGAGATGGCGCGTCGGAGTCAATGACAGGCGTGCTATACTCGGCGCCGCCGTTATGGGCGAACCGTGGGTGTGGGAGGGGAGCGGGCACCCGTTGCTCCGCCGAATGCAACGGGTGATGGGCCCCCTCCCACTGTGATTGGGGAGGACCCCCGTGCCATCCAAAACCCTCACGCGCGAGCACACCTACTGCGTGCTGATGGAGTACATCGAGAAGCAGACCGGGTGAGCCACCATGTCGTTGCTCATTGACGGGCGCCTGCCCATGGCGGTCGTGCCGCAGCGTTATGAGTTGTTGTTGACTGTCGAGCCAGACCGTGGGGAGTTTTCCGGCTCGGTCGCCGTGCGCGTGCAGGTTCGGGAGCCGGTGCGAGCCATCACCCTGCATGCCCTGGAACTGGCCGTCCCCCGCGCTGTGGTGGAGGCCGGCGGGGCTCGATTTCCGGCCCACATCTCGCTCGATCCTGACTCTGAAACGATCACCCTCACGCCGGATCGCGAGGTGCCGGCGGGTCCGGCGGCGCTCACGCTGGACTTTGCGGGTCGCCTGAATCGCCAGATGAGGGGCCTGTACGAGGCTACGGCCGGGACGGAGCGCTACGCGTTCACCCAGTTCGAGCCGACCGACGCGCGCCGTGCGTTTCCGTGTTTTGACGAACCCGCGCGCAAGGCGGTGTTTCGGATCACGGTGGTGGTGCCGGAGCGGTACCTGGTTCTCTCCAACATGGATGTGGCCTCGGAGACGGTGGACCCGGCCGCCGGGCGCAAGATGGTCACGTTCGCGGAAACCCCGCCCATGTCCACCTACCTGGCGGCCCTCGCCGTGGCGAAGCTCACGCCCCAGACATCTTTCGTCGACGGCACGCGGGTGACTATTTATACGACGGCCCGGCATGCCGCGCTGACGGGATTCGCCCGCGAGGTGATGGAGGCCTGCTTGCCGAAACTGAACGCGTACTTCGCCGTCCGCTACCCACTGCCGAAGCTGGACTTGGTCGGCGTGCCCGACTTCGCGGCGGGCGCCATGGAGAATTGGGGCGCGATTTTCTTCCGGGAGAATCGCCTGCTCGTGGATGCCGCCCAGGCGTCCGCCAGTACGCTGCGCGCCGTGGCCAATGTGATTACCCACGAGGTCGTCCACCAGTGGTTCGGCAATCTCGTCACGATGGAGTGGTGGGACGATCTGTGGCTGAACGAGTCGTTCGCCACGTGGCTCGCCTGCAAGATCGTGGACGACTGGCGCCCGGACTGGCGTTCCTGGACGGAATTCGTCCGGGACAAGCAAGCGCCCCTTGGCGTGGATGCACTCTCCTCGACGCGGCCGATCAGCTCGAAGGTCCGCACGGCGGCCGAAGCGGAAGAGATGTTCGACGCCCTGACGTACGAGAAGGGCGCGTCGGTGCTCCGCATGCTCGAGCAGTTCCTGGGCGAGGAAGCGTTCCGACGGGGCATCCAGCGCTACATCGCGGCCCATCAGTACGGGAGCGCCTCCGCCGCCGACCTCTGGGCGGCGTTGGAGGCGGCGTCCGGACAACCGGTGCCGGTGATTGCGAGCGACTGGTTCACGCGTCCAGGGTTCCCCCTGGTGACCGTCTCCGCAGCCGGGTCGGACCTGCAGAAACTTCTGCTAGAGCAGCGGCGCTTCCGAGCCGGCCGGGAGGCGAGGGAGGAGCCCGAACCATTGTGGGCGATCCCGTTGACCCTGGCCTTCGAGGATGACGAGGGAGTCCAGCGCCATCGCCTCCTCATGACGGACGTGCGTACCCAGGTTTTGTTGCCGGTGCACGGGAAAGTCCGGTGGGTCTCCGCCAACGCCGGCGAAATCGGCTACTACCGCACGCACTATGACCAAACACTCCGCTCTGCCTTGGCGAACTCCTGGGCTCGGCTCCCCGCGGAAGAACGGTTCGGCTTGCTCGACAATGCCTGGGCGCTGGCGCACAAGGGCGCGCTCCCGATCGACGACTTCCTCGATCTGGTCGTGCGCGCCCGCGGAGACGACACCCGCACCGTGGTGGAAGGGCTGGCCGGGTTCCTGGAGACCCTGAACGATCGGGTGGTGTCAGAGACGGCCCGGCCGCTGCTGGGGCGCTTCGTCCATGAGCTGTACCAGCCGCTCGTGGACGCGTTGGGGTGGGACGCGCGGCCCGGAGAGGGCGATGAGCCCAAACTGGCGCGCGCGGCGGCCCTCTGGACGCTCGGCAGCATCGCGAGGCCCGCCCGGCTCGTGCGTGAAATGGCAGAGCGGCTTGAACGCTACTGGGCCGACCCGGCGTCGCTTGATCCGACGCTGGTCACGGCCGTCCTCCGCCTCTGCGCGCGCGCCGCAGGAGGCAAGGACCGGTTCGATCGCTATGTGACGCACTATCGGACAGCCGCGACACCGGAAGAGCGGGACCGCTACCTCCAGGCCTTTGGCGATTTTGCCGAGCCGGGCGCGACCCCGTCCATCCTGGCCTTCGTCCTCAGCGCGGACGTGAGGGGCCAGGACCTGTGGAAGCCGTTGCGGGGGCTGCTCGCGAACCCAGCGACCCAGTCCGAAGCGTGGTCGTTCGTCAAGGCGAACTGGACGGAACTGCGGAAGAAGGGGGGCAGCGTCGGGGCTCAACGAATCATCGGGGGGACGAAGGCGCTCTGGCGCGAGGAGTGGCTGACTGATGTGGAGCGATTCTTCAGCGACCCGGCGAACCGGGTGGCGTCGGCTAAGCGGACGCTTACCCAGTCACTGGAGTTCGTCAGGCTGGGCCTAGAGTTCCGACGGACACAGCAGGACGGGCTCGTGAGGTGGCTGCGCAGCCGGGTTCAGTCATGAGAGCCATGGTGCTGAAACAGCCCGCCGATGTGCGGGATCATCCTCTCAGGCCGACGGTCCTTCCGTTGCCCGACCCCGGTCCCGATGAAGTGCGCGTGCAGGTCAGGGTCTGCGGGGTCTGCCGGACCGACCTGCACATCGTCGAGGGGGAATTGCCGCCGTCCAAGCGGTCGGTTGTGCCGGGCCATGAAGTGGTCGGCATCGTGGACCGGGTGGGGAGCCGCGTCCTGACGGTCAAGGAAGGAGACCGTGTCGGCATCGCCTGGCTGCAACATACGTGTGGAACGTGTGAGTTCTGCCTCAGCAAGCAGGAGAATTTGTGTCTTCAGGCGCGCTTTACCGGGTACCACGTGGACGGGGGCTATGCGGAATACGCCGTGGTGCCCGCGGACTACGCCTACCCGATTCCCAACGTCTTTGGTGACGAGGAAGCGGCGCCATTGCTCTGCGCGGGCATCATCGGCTACCGCGCCCTGCGGCTCAGCGGAGTGAAGCCCGGCCATTTCCTGGGGCTCTATGGATTCGGAGCCTCGGCGCACATCGCCATTCAAGTGGCCCGGCACTGGGGCTGCACGGTGTACGTCTGTTCTCTTCGCGAAGAGCACCAGACCCTGGCACGCGAGCTCGGGGCGGCCTGGGTGGGCGGCGCGGCGGAGCCTCCTCCCGAGAAGCTGCATAGCGCGATCATGTTCGCGCCTGCCGGCGAGCTGGTGCCCCCCGCGCTGCGGGCCTTGCGGCGTGGCGGGACGCTCGCAATCGCCGGCATCCACATGTCGCCGATCCCTTCGATCGACTATGACAACGAGCTGTTCGGGGAGCGCGTGATCCGGAGCGTGACGGCCAACACGAAGCAGGACGCTCTGGACCTCCTGCGGGAGGCGGCGGCCATCCCCATCCGGACCCACATCCAGCGCTTCAAGCTCGAAGACGCCAACCTCGCGCTCAAGGCTTTGAAGGCCGGCGCGATCAAAGGGGCCGGCGTCCTTACCCTTTGACGCAAATCAGCGGCAGATCACGGTCACAACCCTGGCAATCGCACGCCGACCGTTATCGTCGGGCTTGTGTCCGTGAGACTCGAGTTTGCGGTATCCATCACGCTGATGGACTGTCTCGAAGGAGCCCAAAGGGTGACGGAGAAAGCGCGGGAACCGGCGTCGTTACTGGTGAAGGTATAGTCAGGGGGCAGCACCTCAAGCGGAGATATAGGGGCGCTGGCCCCGAAGTGGACAGTTCCCGTGTAGCCGGTTGCCACGTTCCCGAACTGGTCCTTGAGCGTGACAGTGACCGTGAAGGCCGTGCCCTTGATCACCTCGGCCGGAACGCCGAGGCTGATGCTCGTTGCGCTCGCCGCGCGGACGGTGATGGTCATGCTCCCGGTGAGGCTTGCGGTCACCGTGTCGGTCCCGGTGATCGTCGGCGACCCCGCTCTGACCAGGGTCGCGGAGAACGTCCCCTGGCCGTTGGTCAGCGTCGCGTCGGCTGGTAGTACGACACCCGCCGAGGTGTCGCTGCTTGTGAAGCGCACCCTGCCGGCGTAGGCCGGGTCGGTATTACCGAACGGATCCTGGGCCGTCACGCTGAACGAGAACGCTTGCCCGGCGGTCGGAACGGCCGTGGTGGCCAGCGCGAGGCGCGTTGCGCTCGCCGCGCGGACGATTACAGTCACGGTCGTAGAAAGCGAGTTCGCAGCATCGGCTACGGTCACCGTCTGCGACCCCGCTCCGACCAGCGTCACGGAGAAGGAGCCCTGGCCGTTGGTCAGCGTCGCGTCGGCTGGAAGTACGACGCCCGCCGAGCTGTCGCTGCTACTGAAGTGGACGGTCCCACCGTACTGGGCAACCGGGTTCCCCTGGTCATTCTCGGCGGTGACCGCCACGGTGAAGGCCTGTCCGGCCGTCACGGTCGCGGGGGCCTCGCCCACGAGGACCTTGACGACGGGGGCGCCAGTCAAGGAAGCATTCAGAATGTTCGCGGTCGCTTGCTGGATCCGTGAGTCGACGCGGAAGTGACGGAGGGGGCCTGGGACGTCGTCGAGCGCCCAACTCCAGGACATCGTGCCCGCACCGAAGACCCACGCGCCGCTGGGAGCCTGGTAGATCGAGGAGTTCAAGTAGGTTGTCACGCCTCTGGTGTCTGTGAATGGCGACCGTGAGAGAAGCGTCTGGTTCGCGGAGTTCG
>Ga0209160_1000096_pt1 | contig 57873 bp, 48 predicted proteins | sample GraSoiAngelo_153_FD_186167 | JGI IMG/M metagenome (GOLD analysis project Ga0209160, IMG submission 186167) | Grasslands soil microbial communities from the Angelo Coastal Reserve, California, USA - 14_1009_12_40cm (SPAdes) (version 2) | ecosystem: Environmental > Terrestrial > Soil > Grasslands ...
CACGAGTGAGCTCCGTCAGTATCAGCGCCTTTCGCGCTTCCCCCCAGAGGGCCGCAATCACCGCTCCACCTTCCGGAGCGATGCGGCACTGCCGCTGAGCCTCGATCGAAACTACGGGAAGCTCGACCGGGTTTTCGAGAACTTCGGCGCGGTATTCCATAGTATCGGCAGCAGCGAGCCGAAACGCCGGTGATTGCCATTTTTGGTATCCGATGCGCAGGACGAGCAAGGAATACTCACCGGGGCGCTGGGCGCGCAGCAGAAAGTTGCCAGACCCGTTGGTGGGCGTGCGGTCGGCTTCGTGGCCGCCATCGTCCAGCAAGAACACCAAGGCACCGGCGACGGGCTGTAGGTTCAGTTGTCCGAGAACTTGCCCGCGGACGGCTTGCGTACGCAGGGAGGTGGCTGCTCCGAGAACTAGGCTCAGGAGCATGCATCCAACACGGACGTGGGACATTTGCTTTCGACTCCTCACTGTCCAACCTACGGGCTGTCTTGCTCCTATGCGACTCCCCGCCGATCCAGCGTCCGATACTGGATCGCCTCGCTCACGTGCTTGGGCTGCAGATCGGCCGCGCCCTCGAGGTCGGCGATGGTGCGCGCGATCTTGAGGATGCGGTGATAGGCGCGCGCCGAGAGCCCGAGGCGGCTGATCGCCGTGCGCAGCAACGCGTCGGCCCCGTCGCTCACACGGCAGAAGTGGCGGATGTCGCGCGGCGCCATGTGCGCGTTGGCGTACACCCCCGTCCGTCCCACGAAGCGTTCCCGCTGCACCACCCGCGCCCGGTCCACCCGCTCACGCACCGCCTCGCTCGGCTCGCCCCCTCCCTGCTCGGCCAGCGCCCGGTACTTCACGGCCGGGACCTCGAGGTGGATGTCGATGCGGTCGAGCAGCGGTCCGGACACGCGCGCCAGGTAACGCTGCACGCCCAGCGGGCCGCAGGAGCAGGCGTGCTGCGGGTCGCCGTGGTACCCGCAGGGACAGGGATTCATCGCTGCCGCCAGCATGAAGCGCGCCGGATAGCTGAGGCTCATCGCCGCGCGCGCGATGGTCACCACGCCGTCTTCCATCGGCTGTCGCAGCACCTCGAGCACGTTCTTGCGGAACTCCGGGAGCTCGTCGAGGAACAGCACGCCGCCGTGCGCGAGACTCACTTCCCCGGGTCGCGGGTAGGACCCGCCGCCGATCAACCCGGCGTCGCTGATCGTGTGATGCGGGGCGCGGAACGGCCGCCGCGCCACCAGCGACTCGCCGAGGGGCAGCGTCCCGGCCACCGAGTGGATCTTCGTCGTCTCGAGCGCTTCCTCGAGGCTCATGCGCGGCAGGATCGTCGGCAGCCGGCGGGCGAGCATCGTCTTCCCCGACCCCGGTGGGCCGACCATGAGGATGTTGTGCGCCCCCGCCGCCGCGACTTCGAGCGCGCGTTTGGCGTGCGCCTGCCCCTTTACTTCCGCGAAGTCCACGTCGTGTCGCGCCCGCTCCTCGAACAAGCGGGCGACGTCGACTTCCGCGTGTTGCAGCTCGGCCTTGCCGTCCAGGAAATCTGCCAGCTCCGCCAGGTTCGCGGCGCCCAGAACCCGCAGCCCCTGCACCACGCCCGCCTCGGCAAGGTTCTCTTTGGGGAGCACCAACGCGTCGAGGCCGGCGCCCCGGGCGGCGAGCGCCACCGGCAACGCTCCGCGCACCGGCCGGATCGCGCCCTCCAGACTCAGCTCGCCCAGGACCGCGACGCCACCCAGGCGCTCGCCGGCGACCTGGCCGGTCGCCGCCAGGACGCCGAGGGCGATCGGCAGGTCGAAGGCGGAGCCGTCCTTGCGGATGTCGGCCGGGGCGAGATTCACCGTGATGCGCTTCAAGGGAAACGTGTAGCCGGTATTGGTGAGCGCCGCGTACACCCGCTCGCGCCCTTCCTTCACCGCGCCTTGCGGCAGTCCCACCGTCGCGAACGTCGGCAGGCCGTTGGAGATGTCGGTCTCGACGTCGACGAGATAGGCATCGATCCCCAGGACGGCAGCGGAGCGGACGCGGGCGAGCATGCCGGACGGTAGGGTGGAAAGTCGGTCAGGCGGTAGGCAAAACCACGCGGAGCGTACCAGGACTACGCCGACCCCCAGGTCACGGAGTAGGCAGCGGCAGCTCGACGTGCAGGTGGTCCGCGGTGCCGACGTGCCGCAGCGTATGGAACCCCATCGCCCGGAAGTAAAGTTGGACGAACAGGTTGGTCACCCCGCTGCGGCCGATGGTGCGGAGGTCCACGGCGTGCGACCAGCCGTCGGCCTGACGGTAGTGCAGCGTGCGGTCGTACGCCGGCAGGCCCATCGCAGCATAGTCCGCCGGAACGCGGCTCAGATCGGTTAGCACCAGGTCACGGTCGCCGAGAACCAAGGTGGACAGCGCGAGGCGCAGCAGCGGATGAGTGGCCCGATATTCGGCGCGGACCCCGTCCCCTTTGGCGTGCTCCCGCGCCAGGAACAGCAGCGCGTGCCCGCCGTAACCGAGCACCAGCGGCAGCGCGATCCACTGGGCCACGAGTGACAGACGCGCGCGCCCTGTCAGCCGCCGCGATAGCCAGGCGCCGTACGCGGTAACGACTCCGAGGGTCAGCACGCCGGCCCCGAGCAGCGCCAGGCCGGTCGGCCAGTGCCGCGTGCTGTAGAGGTACACCGCGCCGCGAACGAGTACGACGAACGGGAGGACCAGCAGCGCGACGGCAGTGAGGGCTGCGGCCACCGCGCGGCGCCAGGGGTGAGATGGGGTGGGAGGCGCGGCGGGAGCGGGGGCTTTCGACGGTCGTCGTCGCTGCTCCCACTCGCGATCGGCTTCGACTTTGAGGGCCGCGAGCTTCGCAGCGATGTCGGGGGGACCGGCCGTGGCCATGCGGTCCCTACGGCTCTGCGGACGGCGCGGTTCCCCTTCACGCCGGGGTCGCCTCGTGCGTAGTATCGTTAACCCCATGGCCCGACCCGTCCCAGTTCGCACCGCGCTGCTCGTCGTCGCGGCGGCGGCCCTCGCCTGCTCCCGCCGGCCGCCGGCCGGCCCGCCCCGGGTGGCCGTGACGGTCGCGCGCGCCGAGCGCCGGCCCGTACCCTACCAGCTCGGCGCGACGGGCACCGTCGAGCCCATCCGCGGAGTGGCCGTCCTGCCCCGGGTGGAAGGCACGGTGCTGCGCGTGCGGTTCAACGAAGGTGACGAGGTCGTCGCGGGACAGGCGCTGTTCGAGGTCGACGCGCGCCCGTATGAGGCTGCGCTGCTGCAGGCCGAGGCGACGCTCAGCCGGGATCAGGTCCAGGCGGACAACGCCGCCCGGGACGCGGCGCGCTACCGGGACCTGGCGGCGAACAACACCGTCACACAGGAGGACTATCAGCAGAAGCAGGCCACCGCGGATGCCCTCGCCGCGACGGTGCGGGCCGATTCGGCCGCGTTGGTCTCGGCCCAGCTCAACGTCGAGTACGCGACGATCCGTGCCCCGATCGGCGGCCGCACCGGGAGTCTCACCGTCCGCGAGGGCGCCCTGGTGCGTCCCAACAACCCGACGCCGCTGGTGACGATCAACCAGCTGCGGCCGATCCTCGTGCGGTTCGCCGTGCCCTCGAGCAACCTCCCCGCCCTGCGCCGTTACGCCGACCACCCGCTGCCGGTGCGGGCGCGGCCGGGCGTCGGCGGCGCCGGCCCGCTCGACGGCGTGCTCGCGTTCATGGACAACCACGTGGACTCGATCACCGGCACGGTGCTGCTCAAAGGCCGCTTCGCCAACGCCGACGGCCAATTGTGGCCCGGGGAGTTCGTGGATGTCACGTTGATCCTCGCCGTGGAGGCGGACGCGCTGGTCGTCCCGGCGCAAGCGGTGTTGACGAGCCAACAGGGGACGTACGTCTTCATCGTGAACGGCGACGGCTCGGCAACCCAGCAGGCGGTGACCGTGGCGCGCACCGTGGACAGCCTCGCCGTCATCGCCGACGGCGTCGTGCCGGGCGCCCTGGTCGTTACGGACGGCCAGCTGCGCCTCACGCCGAACGCGCACGTGGACATCCGCGGGGCGCCGCGGTCGGAGAGCGCCGGGGGCTCGATCCGGTGAGCGTCTCGGGGCTGTTCATCCGCCGCCCCGTCACGACCACGCTCGTGATGCTGGGAATCCTGATGTTCGGCGTGATGGCCTACCGCCTGCTCCCGGTGAGCGACCTGCCGAACGTGGATTACCCAACGATCACCGTCTCCGCGGGACTGCCGGGCGCGAGCCCGCAGACGATGGCGGCGGCGGTCGCGACCCCGCTCGAGAAGCAGTTCTCGACCATCGCCGGGCTCGACGCAATGACCTCCTCGAGCAGCCTCGGCGGCACATCGATCACGCTGCAGTTCACGCTGTCCCGCGACATCGACGCGGCCGCCCAGGACGTGCAGGCGGCGATCTCCAAGACGCTGCGGCAGCTGCCCCCGGGGATTCAGCCGCCGTCCTATCAGAAGGTGAATCCGGCGGACTCGCCGATTCTCTACCTGACACTCACCTCCAACACGCTGCCGCTCGCCACCCTGGACGAGTACGCGGAGACGTTCCTCGCCCAGCGGCTGTCGACCGTCAGCGGCGTGGCCCAGGTCCAGGTGTTCGGCTCAGCCAAGTACGCCGTGCGCATCCAGCTCGACCCCAAGGCTCTGCAGGCGCGGGGCATCGGGCTGGACGAGGTCACGGCCGCCGTCAATGCGGGGAACCCCAACCTCCCCACCGGCACCCTGTGGGGCCCGCAGCGGGCGTATACCGTGCTCGCGGACGGACAGATCTCCAGCGCGCCGGAATTCCGCCAGCTCGTCGTCACCTATCAGAACGGCGCGCCGGTGCGGCTCCAGGACGTCGCCAACGTGCTGGACGACGTCCAGGACAACCGCAACGCCACCTGGTACGACGGCGTGCGCGCCATCATCCTCGCGATTCAACGCCAGCCGGGCACGAACACCGTGCAGGTGGCGGACGCCGTGAAGGCGACCGTCGCCGGCCTCGCGCCGCAGCTGCCCGCATCGGTCCAGGTGAACACGCTCTACGACCGCTCGGTCTCGATCCATCAGTCGGTCAACGACGTCCAGACGACGCTGCTCATCACGCTGTGTCTCGTCGTGCTCGTCATCTTCCTCTTTCTACGGAACCTATCGGCGACGGTGATCCCCAGCCTCGCCCTGCCGTTCTCCATCATCGGCACGTTCTCGGCGATGTACCTCCTGGGGTACAGCGTCGACAATCTGTCGCTGATGGCGCTCACCCTCTCGGTCGGTTTCGTCGTAGACGACGCCATCGTGATGCTCGAGAACATCGTGCGGCACCTGGAGATGGGGAAACGGCCGCTGCAGGCCGCGCTGGAAGGGGCGCGCGAGATCGGCTTCACCATCGTGTCGATGACGCTGTCGCTCACCGCGGTGTTCATCCCGGTGCTGTTCATGGGCGGCATCATCGGCCGGCTGTTCCATGAGTTCGCCGTGACCATCGGCATCGCGATCCTCGTCTCCGGGTTCGTCTCCCTCACCCTGACGCCGATGCTGTGCAGCCGCTTCCTGCGCCCGCCGTCGGAGGAGCGGCACGGCCGCTTCTACGAGGCCACGGAGCGCGTCTACCGCCGCGTGCTCGGGGCGTACCAGCGCAGCCTCGCCTGGGTGATGGATCACCGGCCCACGAGCCTCGCGTTCTCGGCGGGGATCCTGGCGGCGACGGCCGTCCTCTTCGTCGTGGTGCCCAAGGGATTCATCCCCACCGAAGACACCGGCCAGATCCAGGGCAACACGGAGACGATCGAGGGTAGCTCGTTCGACGCGATGCGGGACCACCAACTTGCCGTCGCCGACGTGTTGCGGCAGGATCCGTACGTGGACCACTTCATGTCCACCGTCGGCGGCGGCACGATGAACCAGGGCCGGGTGAGCATCCGCTTGAAGCCCCGGGGTGGGCGTCCGCCCGCCGACCAGGTGATCCGGGAGCTGCAACCCAAGCTCAACGCCATCCCGGGCATCCGCACCTACCTGCAGGTCCCGCCCGTCATCCGCATCGGCGGCCGGCCGACGAAGACCCAGTACCAGTTCACGGTGCAGAGCGCCGACATCGACGCGCTGTACGACAACGCGGCGAAGCTCGAGGCGCGGCTGCGGCAGGTCCCGATCCTCCAGGACGTCACTACCGACCTGCAGATCAAGAATCCGCAGGTGAGTGTGCAGATCGACCGCGACCGTGCCGCGGCGCTGGGCGTCACCGTCCAGCAGATCGAGCAGGCGCTGTACGACGCCTACGGCTCGCGCCAGGTCTCGACGATCTACACGCCTAATAATCAGTACTGGGTGATCCTGGAGCTGCTGCCGCAATATCAGCGGGACCCCGGGGCGCTGAGCCTCCTCAACATCCGCTCTCAGCGGGGGGCGCTGGTACCGCTCACCGCCGTGGCGACCGCGAGTCCGGACGTGGGCCCGCTCAGCGTCAACCACAGCGGCCAGCTCCCCTCGGTGACGCTGTCGTTCAACCTGCCGCCCAAGGTCTCCCTGGGCGACGCGGTGCGCGAGGTGCAACGCGCCGCCCAGCAGACCCTGCCCTCCACCATCAGCACGGCGTTCGGCGGCACGGCGCAGGCGTTCCAGGCCAGCCAGCAGGGGCTGCTGTTCCTGCTGCTGCTCGCGGTCCTGGTGATTTACATCGTGCTGGGAATCCTCTACGAGAGTTTCATCCACCCGCTCACCATTCTGTCGGGCCTGCCGTTCGCGGGGTTCGGGGCGCTGCTCACGCTGTTGGTGTTCGGCACCGAGCTCAGCGTCTACGCGTTCGTCGGCGTGATCATGCTGGTGGGGCTGGTCAAGAAGAACGCGATCATGATGATCGACTTCGCCCTCGAGGCCGAACGCCGGGAAGGCAAGTCACCGCGCGACGCGATCATCGAGGCGTGCAGCGTACGCTTCCGGCCGATCATGATGACAACGATGTCGGCGCTGATGGGAACCCTGCCGATCGCCATCGGGTGGGGCGCCGGTGCCGAGTCACGCCGCCCGCTCGGTCTGGCCGTCGTGGGGGGGCTCGCGTTTTCTCAGCTCATCACGCTGTACGTGACGCCGGTCTTCTACACCTACCTCGACGCCCTCCAGCAGCGCCTGGGGCGGCGCATCGCGTCCGCCCCCGCTCCCTTGGCGGCGCCCACCGCCGCCGACTAGTCCCGGTCGCCGGTGCTCGTGTCGCGCCGCACGCGCGTCACGACCGTGGGACGCACCGGCATCCCGGGTTGCAGCAGCTCCAGGCCGCCGACCACCACCTGCTCACCGGGTTGCACTCCGGCGGCGATTTCCACGAAGCCCGGCGTCCGCACTCCGAGCGTCACCGGCTTGCGCTGCACTTTGCCCTCGGCGACCGTCCAGACGAAATCGGCGCCCTGCAGCGGCACGACCGCGTCCTCGGGGACGACGATCGCCTTGGGGCGCACCGCCGTCACGAGGTGCGCTTCGATGAACATGCCCGGCTGCAGCAGCCGGTGCGAGTTCGGCACACGCGCCTTCACGAGGATCGTCCGACCCGGCAGCTGGACGACCGGGTCCACGAAGTCCACCTCGCCGGTGAAGTCGCGGCCCGGAAGCGCGGCCACCTGGAACGTCACTTCCTGGCCCAGGCCCAACAGCCGCGCGAAGCGCTCCGGCACCTGGAACGACGCGCGCTGCGGGTTGACGGTGTGCAGCGAGATGAGCCGGGTGCTGGTGGTGACGTAGTCCCCGAGGCTGACGTAGCGCTGCCCCGCGACGCCCGCGAACGGCGCGCGCACCGTCGTGCGGTCGAGCCGGATGCGGGCGAGGTCGTACTCCGCTTGCGCGCCGCGCGAAGTCGCTTCGGCGCGCTCCAGGTCCGCGGCCGAGGACGCGTGCTGGGCCGCCAGCTCCTTGGTGCGCGCGAGGGCCTGGTCCGCCAGATCGCGCTGCGCGGCGAGCTGCGCCACCTGGGCCTGGAGCTGGGCGTCGTCCACCTTGAAGAGCGCCGTGCCCTTCTCGACCTCCTGCCCTTCGCGCACCAGGAAGTCGGTGATCCGCCCGTCCACTTCGGGTCGCAGGTCGATGGACTGCACCGCCTCGATCTGTCCCGTCGCCGCCACCTCGTCGCGCACCGTATCGACGCTGGCGACGGCCACCTCGACCGGCACCCCGGCGAAGCCGCCGCCGCCCGCCCCACTGGTCCGGGGCTTCTTGCAGGCGCCGCTCGCCAGCGCCGCCACCACTGCCACCGCCGTCAGAACTGCTGCACGTCCCACGTTCGTCTTGCTCACGGATCGTTCCTAGTTCGTCGGAAAGAGTCGTCGGCCCAAAATCGCCTCGAGCCCGGCCAGCGCGAGCCGGGTTGCGTACCGCGACTGCACCAGCTGCGCCTCCGCCTGGCTCAAGCTCACTTCACCTTCCAACAGGTCGAGAATCGTCGTCGCCCCGGCCCCATAGCGACTCTGCTGCACGCGGAAGTTCTCGCGCGCGACCGCCAGCCCCTCGGTCGCCAGGTCGGTGCTGGCCCGGGCGGTCGCGTACCCGTCGTAGGCCGCCGTCACGTCGTGCCGCACGGCGCGGTCCAGGTCGTCGCGGATCGCCCGCGCCACGTCCCGGTTGACGCGCGCCACGCTCAGGGCGACCTCCCGCCGGGCGTTGTCCCAAAGCGGGAACGACACGTTCAAGGTGAGGGCGTTGAAGCTCCGCAGCGTCGGGACGAACCGGTTGTCGAATGCCGTACGGGTCCACGACACCGAGGCCCGCGGCAGGTAGGCCCCGAGCTGCGCCCGGTAGGACGCCGCCGCCGCCCGCTCGTTCGCCGCTACCTGCCGGTAGTGTGGCCCCTGGGCCGCGGCTTCCGTGATCGCATCGGCCAGCGTGAGCGGCAGCTCCGCCGGCGGCAGCGTGTCGATCGCCGCAGCGTCCACCGGGCCCGCCGCCCCGATGCGCCGCCCCAGTTCCAGCCGCGAGACGCGCAGCGCGGACTCCTGCTGCAACAAGGTGACGCGGGCTTGGGTGAGCTCGAGGCGCAGCTGCAGCGAGTCGGTTTGCACCGCGGCTCCGGTCCGCACCCGCGCGCGCGCCACAGCGAGCTGCTCCTCGGCGCGGCGCACGCGGTCACGCGCCACCCGCGCCAGCTCGCGGTTGGCCAGCACAGCGTTGTAGTCGGCCTCCGTCAACAGCGCCGAGGCGAACCGGGCTTGCAGCTCCCCGGCGTGGGCGGCGTCGAGGGCCGCGCCGGAACGGGTCAGCTCCGCGAGCTTCTGGCCTCCCGTGAACAGGTCGTAACTCGCGCTCACGGCGGCCTGCACCGAGTACGGCTCCGGCTTCAGGGTCGCGAAGTTGAAGAACGGCGGCGCATACTTGGTCGCGCTCGTGCTCAGGGTGACCGATGGAAGAATGAACACGCTGAACGCGCTGCGCCGCGCCCACACGGCGTTGTCCACCTGGCCGAGGGCCGCGACGTAGTTGGGGTCGAGCCCCGTCGCCCGGCGCAGGGCCTCGGCCAGGGTCACGGTCGCTAGCGTGTCAGCGGGAGCGGCCGCCACCTGAAGCGCCAGGAGCAGCGCCAGCATCAATCGGCCTCCACGGGCCGGACCGCCCGCACCTCACGCGCCTCGCGTGCGACCAGACGGTCGAGCAGCAGGTACGCGACCGGCACGACGAACAGCGTCAGCACGGTCGAGAAGAAAATGCCGCCCACGATCGCGTACCCGAGCGGACGGCGCGACGTCGAGCCAGCGCCCAACCCGAGCATCACCGGGAAAGCGCCCATGATCGTCGCCACCGAGGTCATGAGAATCGGGCGTAGCCGGATGCGGCCAGCCTCGAGCACGGCCGCTACCGTTTCGAGGCCCTTCGCCTTCAGCTGGTTCGTGTACTCCACCAGGAGGATCGAGTTCTTCGTCACGAGCCCGATCAAGAGAATCATGCCGATCTGGCTGTACAGGTTGATCGTGCCCCCAGGTCGATGGAACACGGCGGCCACGAGCAGGGTGGCCAAGGCGCCCGTGATCGCGAGCGGGACCGCCAACAGCACCGTGAAGGGGTGCACGATCGACTCGAACTGCGACGCGAGCACCATGAACACCACGAGCAGCGCCACGCCGAAGGCGAAATACAGCGCGCCGCCGCTTTCCCGGAACTCCCGGGAGTCGCCGGCCAGCGCCGTCGTGCTTCCCGGTGGGAGTACCCGGCGCGCCAGGGCGTCGAGCGAATCGAGCGCCTCACCCTGGGCGAACGGCGGCACCAGCGACGCGGTCAACGTGAACGACGGCACGCGGTTGAAATGATTGATCTGCCGTGGCCCCACACCCTCCTCGACCTTGGCGAGCGCGGCGAGCTGCACCAGTTGCCCGCCCCGGCCGCGCAGGTAAATCCCCGACATGTCGCTCGGCGTGGCGCGGTGGCTCCGGTCGAGCTGCACCATCACGTAGTAGAGTTTGTCGTTGCGGGTGAACGTGCTGACCCGTCGGCCCCCGAGGAACGTCTGCAGCGCGGCGGCGACATCGCGCACGGGCACACCGAGATCTTCGGCGCGGTCGCGGTCGAAGGTGACCCGCAGTTCCGGCTTGTTGACCCGGAGATCGGTGTCGATGTTGGTGAGCCCGTTGATCGCCCGCGCATGCGTCGCGAACGTGTCCATCGCTTGGCCGAGCCGCGCGAAATCCGGGTTTTGCACCACGAACTGTATTGGTTGACTGAAGCCGAGCGCCCCGGGCGCGTACGGGAACGCCCGGACACCAGGAATCCCGAAGAGCTGGGGGAACAGTCCACCCACCATTTGCTGGACGGTGGTATGCCGTTCGCTCCAATCTTTCAGGATAACGCCGATGAAGGCCCGGTTGACCCCGCCCGCGAATCCGCCGATGATCGTGAAGTACCCCTGGACATCCGGGGTCCTGCCGATGATTTGCTCAATCTGACGCACATAGCCGTCCGTATAGTCGAGCGACGAGCCTTCGGGCGCCGACGCCACCACCAGGAAGAACCCGCGGTCGTCATCGGGAATGAGCTCGTGCTTGAGGTTGCGATACAGCACGAACGCCAGGGCCACCGTCGCCGCCGCCCCGGCGAGGACGATGCCTCGCTTCCGGAGCGCGGCCTGCAGCAGTCCGGCGTACCGCTCCGCGAGGGCGTTGAAGCCTCGCTCGAACATCTTGAAGATCGCCCCGTGCTCGTGCGGCACGCGCAACACCTTCGCGCACAACATCGGCGTCAGCGTCAGCGCCACGAATCCAGAAATCACGACGGCCCCGGCGACCGCGATCCCGAACTCGCTCAACAGCCGTCCCGTGGAGCCGCGGAGGAACCCGAGCGGCGTGAACACTGCGACCAGGGCGATCGTCGTCGCGATCACCGCGAAGCCGATCTCGCCGGTGCCGCGCATCGCCGCCTGCTCGGGTGCCTCGCCCAGCTCTTCCTGGTGCCGGTAGGCGTTCTCCAGCACGATGATCGCGTCGTCCACCACGATACCGATCGCGATGGTGAGCGCCAGCAGGGTGAAATTGTTGATCGAGAAGCCGAGGAAGTACATGATGGCATACGTCGCCACGATCGACGTCGGGATCGCGAGGCCCGGGATGATCGTCGCCCGCAGGTTGCGCAGGAACACGAAGATGATCAGCACGACGAGGATTGCCGCGATGACCAGCGTCAGCCGCGCGTCGTGGATCGAATGCGTCACAAAGACCGACCCGTCGAACGCGATTTCGAGCTTCACCCCCGGGGGCAGGGTCTGTTGGATGCCGGGGAGCGCCTCCCGGATGCGCTGCGCCACCTGGATGAGGTTCGCCTTGGATTGGCGGACGACGCCGATGGCGACCGCGGGAGTCCCGTTGTACCGGAAGATCGAGCGGGTGTCCTCAGGTCCCAGCTCGACGTTCGCCACGTCCTTGAGCTTGACCACCTGCGTCCCCTGGGTCACCACGACCATGTCGCCGAACGCCAGTGGCGTCTTCAACTCCCCCAGGGACCGGACAGAAAACTCCCGCCTGGTCGATTCGATACGGCCCGCCGGGATCTCGACGTTCCGGGCGGCGATCGCGCTCTCCACGTCCTGCACGGTGAGGCTCCGCGCCGCCAGCTCGTCGGGCTGCACCCAAACCCGCATCGCATAGCGCCGCTCGCCGAAGATCCCGGCGCTGCCGACGCCGGGGAGGCTCTGCAGCCGCGCCTTCACGAGCCGGTCGGCGACGTCGGAGAGCAGCATCAGGTCGTAATTCGAGCTGCTCAACGCCAGCCAGAAGAACGGCTGGGCGTCGGCCTGCTGCTTCGCGATCACCGGCTCCAGTACGTCCACCGGCAGGCGCCCGCGCACCCGCGAGACCTTGTCCCGCACATCCTGGGCGGCGACGTCCACCGGCCGATCGAGGTTGAACTCCAAAGTGATCTGGCTGTTCTGCTCCGACGACGCGCTGGTCAGCGTACGCAGACCCTGGATCGTGGACAGCTCCTCTTCGAGCACGTCCGTCACCGCCGTCTCGACCACCTGCGCATTGGCGCCGGGGAGCGTCGTACTGACCGAAATGATCGGAGGATCGATATCCGGCAGCTCGCGCACCGACAGGCGTGAGTAGCCGATGACGCCGAAGAGGACCAGCGCGGCGCTGATCATGCTCGCCAGCACCGGCCGGCGGATAGCGGTGTCGGACAGCTTCATGACGGGGAACCCCTTTTCGGTCTACAACGCAGGCCAGCCGCTCCCGGTTCGCGGCGGTGGCTACCTAATCGTCGTTCGGCGCACTCAAGATTCGACATCCGCGCCAAGGCCACGCGGTCGGAAAACCAGCCGTCCGAAAAGTAATCGAGGTGATGGCTTCTTGGCGGCGGCGAATTGTAAGGAATGCGTCACGAGCGCCTCCCTGACGGCGGCGCTGGCAGGGGAGTTTCTCAGGGTGGCCCCCCGGGGGGGCCTGATCAGCGCAAGGTCGCGCTGAAGCCCAGGTGGAGGACCACCAGGTCCGCCTCACTGCGAATCGGCCGCACGGTGAAGGACCCGTCGCTGTTGTGGGTAATCCCACCGCTCGTCACGTAGGTCGCCTGGCCGTTATGGAGCGCGCGGACACCCATATCCAGCGCCAGTCCCCCGCCCATCCCCGCCCTGCTCCGCAACCCGATGCGCAACCCGCCGCCGACTTCCGTGGCCCAGGTGAAATCGTCGTTCAACGTCGTGGTGACCCCGCACGAGCAGCCGTCGTCGAGACCGAGATCCGTCGAGAAGTACGAAAAGCCTCCGGCCACGAAGCCGTACAGGCGGATCGGGCCTGAGCCGAGGGCGAGCTGAGGGCCGACTCTCAGGGTGCTCACGTATGACTTGGTCGTCACCACGGGATACAACACCCAGGTGTCGTAATTGTGGTAGAGGACCGAGAAATCTCCGCGGATGGCGAAGGTCCCCGCCGGGTCGAGCGGCACCGCCAGGTAGCCGCCGATGCCACCGGCGGCCCTGACGAAGGTCTTGAACTCGCCGCGCCCCAGCCCCAGCGCTAGGTTGAGCCCCAGCTCCGGGGCCCCCCAGCGGTTCACCGGGCGCAACGCCGGGTTCTGCGCCGCCGCGTTGGTCACAGCGGAAGCCAGGAGAACGCCGATGCAAAACGCGGCACGCCGCTTCATGTTCGTATGATCCGCCTTTGGAGTCGCGCCACAAGAGGGGCAACCCTCGTGCCAGCCACGGCCCGCTTGCTGTCGGGGAGCGCCTGACCTCAAAAGAGGACACTGTGGACCAGATCAGCTATGAGCAGTTCAGGAAGGTAGACATCCGCGTGGGGCGGATCGTGCAGGTGGACGACTTTCCGCAGGCGCGCAAGCCGGCGTTCAAGTTGCGGATCGATTTCGGGGCGCTGGGGATCAAGACCTCGAGCGCCCAGATCACCACTCACTACAGCAAGGAAGATCTCCTCGGCCGGTTGGTGATCGCGGTCGTGAACTTTCCGCCACGACAGATCGCGACGTTCCGTTCGGAAGTGCTGACATTGGGCGTGATGCTGGCGGACGACGAGGTGGTGCTGGTGGGGCCGGACCGCGATGTGCCGCTCGGTCTGGAAGTCCGTTAGCGCGCGGCGGGCGTCCCCGCGCCGAAGCGCGCCGCCACGTACTCCTCGAGGATCTGCAGAAACTCGCTCACGATCGCGTCGCCCTTCAAGGTGACGGTGAGCTTGCCGTCCACGTACACCGGCGCCTTGGGTTCCTCGAACGTCCCCGGCAGCGAGATGCCGATGTCCGCGTGCTTCGATTCCCCGGGCCCGTTCACCACGCAGCCCATCACCGCGACACGCAGCTCTTCGGAGCCCGGGTAGCGCTCCCGCCACACGGGCCGCTGCGCGTGCAGGTGCGCCTGGATCTGCTCGGCCATCTCCTGGAAGAAATGGGAGGTGGTGCGGCCGCAGCCGGGACACGCCGTCACCTGGGCCACGAAGCTCCGCAGGCCGAGCGATTGCAGCACCTGTTGCGCGACCTGCACCTCCTCGGTGCGATCGCCGCCCGGACGCGGCGTGAGCGAGACGCGGATCGTATCGCCGATGCCCTCCGTGAGCAGGGTGGAGAGCCCGGCGGTGCTCGCCACGATCCCCTTCATCCCCATCCCCGCCTCGGTGAGCCCCAGGTGCAGCGGGTAGTCGCAGCGCCCGGCGAGCTTGCGGTACACGTCGATCAGGTCCTGCACGCCGGAGACCTTGGCGGAGAGGATGATACGGTCGTGCCCCAGCCCGCACGCTTCGGCGAGCTCGGCTGAGCGCAGGGCCGACTCGACCATGGCGTCCATCGTGACGTCCCGGGCGTCGCGCGGCTCGGCCTGTTTGGCGTTGGCGTCCATCATCTCGGTCAGCAGCTGCTGGTCGAGCGAGCCCCAGTTCACGCCGATGCGCACCGGCTTGTCGTGCGCGAGGGCGACCTCGATGATAGCGCGGAAATTCACGTCGCGGTGCTTGGAGCCGACGTTGCCGGGGTTGATGCGGTACTTGGCGAGGGCGGCGGCGCAGGGGGGGTACTTGGTGAGCAACAGGTGGCCGTTGTAGTGAAAGTCGCCGATGACCGGGACATCGACCTGCCGCACGATGTCCGGGACGGCGCGCGCGGCGTCCTCGGTGTTGACGGTTACGCGCACCAGCTCGGAGCCGGCTTGGTGAAGGGCGCGCACCTGGGCCGCCGTCGCGTCGGCATCGGCGGTGTCGGTGTTGGTCATGGACTGGACGACGATCGGGTGGACCGAGCCCACCTTCACGCCGCCCACGTCCACGGTCACGGTGCGGCGGCGACGCATCTCGGACATCGGGGGAAATCTAATCCTGGCTCACACCTAGAAGGGCTTGTCCTGAATGACGAGGCGCACCCGGAACTGGTTGACGCGCAGGGTGCCGGACATGGGAGCGGTCGTCACGGTCTCGAAGCTGCGGAGCAGGATCCACACCGAGCTGTTGCTGAAGACGGGGTCGCCCACGATGGTCTTGCTCAAGGCCAGGGAACCCGTCTGAACGTTGGCGACCGACACCGTGCCCGTCGCCACACTGTCCGTACTCGTATAGGTCCCAGCAGAGTCCGCCGCGAACAATAGTTTGAATCGGAACGACCCGGCGCCGGTCTTGTTCTCGACCGCCGCGCCGACGGTGAAGGTGACCGAGTCCGCCGTGCTGCTCCCCAGACCCGGGATGAGACCGACCTTCACCGGCACGCCGTCCGTCGTCGCGCTCCCGGGAAGGGGAATACTGTAGGCGAGGGTGTCGTTGCTGGTGCTCTTCATGAAACTCAGGACGTCCACGTTGAAGATGGCCCGCCCCTGTCCACAGGCGATGGCGACTCCCCCCATCGTGGCGAGGGCGCCGATGAGCCGGAGTGTGTTCCTCTTGCTCGACATGGCGCCTCCTAGTACAGCGTCAGCGACGTGGCCATGGTGATGCCACGCACGTTCGAGAACGAATGGCTGTGGGTCCAGAATCCGACGTCCAGCCCCAAAGGTCCGAGCCGCAAGCCCCCACCCCACCCGAATTGGACTTTTTTGCGCTCGTCGCGGGAGACGCCGCCCCGCAGCGCCAGCGGCCCCATCCGCTGCTCCGCGCCGAGGTGGATCACGGTGCCGCGTCCGCGGTCCAGCACGTCCGCCCCCACGAGGGTGCCGCCCGGCAGGGTGTAGGCCAGATTCGCCACGTACGAGACCGGCAACCGCGTGTGGCTCTCCACATGATCGGCCACAAGCGTCTTCTTCAGGCTGTCTTTTACGCCCGTCGTGTCCCACGTCCAGCGCTCGATCCGGGTATCGGACCAGGTGAGCTTGGCGCCGATGTCGTTGATGCCCGCGCCGACCTCGAACGGTCCCGCCATCCACACCACGCCGAAGTCGCTGCCTACGCCGTGTCCGAACGCGTTCCCGAAGCTGGAGTAGGTGATGGTCAGGTCGAGGTTCGGCGTCACCGGGTTGTTGCCTTTGAAGATCGTGTCGCCGGTGGTGAAGCCCGCGGGCCCGCGGGCCGACGTGTAGCCCACGCCCTGGTAGTAGTGGACGTTGGCGCCCAGATAGAGACCGCGGTCATCCGTGCCCCAGATCCGGCCGGCGAAGCCGACCTCGGGCGCGAAGCCGCCCTGGACCTGGCCGTCCGCGAGGATGTCGTACGCAGTGAAGTGCGCGGCCGGATGCGCATCCGCCAGGAACGCGCGCAACGAGTCGTTGAGGGTAAAGCCGACTTTGTCCTGCACGAAGCCGGTGACCCCGACGTGCACCCCGTGGATACCGAATCCCAGACCGAACGGCCGCCCCGAGCCACCGAGCCCGAACTCATCCTCCGGGATCAGCGTCTGCGCTTTACCGAGGTTCACGATCAGCGAGTCCCGTGCGATCGTGAAGATGACGTCGTTGGTGGGGGTCGGCGCTTTGCGAACCTCATAAAAGAGGGGTGGATTGAGGATCAGGTCCAGGGTTTCGACCGGATTGAACCCGGCCGAGTCGGGGTGGAACAGCGGGTCCGTTTTGAGCTTGGAGATCGGATGATCGTGGAAGAACTTGATCAGGCCCAGCGGAATCGGAATCGTGAACTTCCCGCCGAGCCCCTGTTCCTTGCGTTCGGGAACGGCCCGGTAGGCGGCGTTGTAGCGCGTGAGACTGCCGCTGCGGCCCAGGTGGAGCCCGCCCAGACCGATCAGGCGGGCGTCGACAGTCTGCGCAGGCAGCGGCGCCACGAGGGCGCAGAGGCAGGCGGCCAGGGTGAGACTGGACAGCACGTGTCGCACGGGCATTCCCTCTCCCCAATAGGGCCCTCCAAACTAGCAAATGCCGTGCCCCAATGCACTGTAACCGGCGTCACGCCGCCGCGAATTGCACCGTTACCGTCGTTCCCTGGCCGGCCGAGCTGGTGAGCGTGATGGCCGCGCCCCAGCTCTCTACCAACCGCTTGGCGATCGCCAGACCCAGCCCGGAGCCGCTCGAAGTGGTCGAGAAGGTCGGTTCGAACACCCTGCCTAATGCTTCGGTCGGGATCCCCCGGCCATCGTCGCGGACGGACACGCGTCGCCCGTCGTCATCTACACGCACTTCGACCGCCCGCGCCCCGGCATTGCGGGCGTTTTCGAGCAGGTTCACGAGCACTTCCTTCACCTCGTCGCGCTGCGCGCGCACCGGCGCTCCCGCTCCGCCGGCGAGCGTGAAGCGGGTGGGGCCCTCGCGCCCGCCGAGGGCGTAGAGGTCCACCACCTCGCGGGCGACGGCGTGGAGTTCGACCGGCTCCAGCGGCGGCTGCTCGGCCGCCGGGGCGCCGAATCGCGAGAACGCGCGCGCGATGGCGTCGAGCCGATCGATCTCGGCGAGGATGCGCGCCGCCGTTTCCTGGAGCGTGCGATCGAAGTCGGCGGCCCCGCCCCGCGCCCGCTGCAAATGCTGGATGCCGAGGCGGATCGGCGTCAGGGGATTCTTGATCTCGTGCGCCACCTGGCGGGCCATCTCCCCCCACGCGATGACGCGGGCCGCGCGCGCCAGCTGGGTGGCGTCGTCGAGGGCGACGACGCACCCGTCCGGACTCGGCCCCAGCGCGGCCAGCTGGACGCGGATCTGCCGACCGGCGACCTCGAACTCCCGCTCGGCGATCCCGGCCGCTCCGGCCGCGAGGAACGCCGCGACGGCGTCCCACACGGGCTCCCAGACGGGAGCGGCCGTCCGACGCAACAGGTCCCCGGGCTCGAGCGCGGTGCCGAGCAGCTCCTCGGCGCGCGGATTGGCCATGGTCACCCGGAGATCGGAGTCCACGGCGACGACGCCGGTCGCCACGTTCGCGAGCACCTGCGCCGTGCGCCGGCGTGCTTCCTCGAGTGCGCCCTGGCTGCGGCGCACGTCGGAGGCCATGCGCTCGAACGCCGAGAGCACCGGCGTGAACTCGAGTGGCGCGCCAGGCGGGAACGCCGGGACCGAGACTCCGCGTCCCACCGCCACAGCGGCGTCCCGGAGCGCGGCGACCGGGCGGGCGAGCGTGCCCGCGGCAAGCCCGGCGAGCACCACGGCGGCAACCACCCCGACGAGGATCGCGAGCACCAGCACATACGCGAGGTCTTCCTGTTGCTGGCGGACGCGCTCGTCGTCGAGCAGCTGCGGGACCGCGAGGGTGCCGAACGCCGCCGGTGGGCCCGGCGCCACCACGAGGTAGCCGACGCGCACGGGGCGGCCGGCGGCCCGCTCGTCGGTCGTCACCTCCAACTCGTCTTCGAGCGCCAGCCCCCGGAACACCCGCGGGGCGAGCAAGGGGTCGACGAGACCGAGCTCGGCGAGCACCGGGGCGCTCGCCCCGATCAGCCGCCCGCCCCGATAGATCCACAGGTCGGCGTCGAGACGCGCCCCCAGCTCGCCGGCAGGAACCTGCGCCGCCATGGGGGCCGCGTCGCGCAGGGTCTGGCGGATCAGGAGGTCGCCGGCGCGACGGGCATCATCTCCCAGACGGGCGAAGCTCCATCCCGCGAACAGCAACACCGGCAGAACGAAGAAGCCGCTCAAGGTGGCGGTGAGGCGCACCCGGTAGCTCGAGCGCAGCTCGGTCAGGGTCTGCGGCAGCGCCAGGCGCCACGGCTCCGACAGCATGCGACTGAACCACCCTATCGCCGCCAACAGCAGCAGATCGGCGACGACGACGAGCGCTCCGCGCACCAGCAGCCCCCACAGGCCGCCCAGCTCCACGATCACGTGCACGTGTCGGGCCCCACCTGGCAGGTCCACGTGGCGCTCGCCGCGCGCGAGCCAGCCGTCACGCGTCCACGACACGTCGGGCCCCATCCCCGCCAACACGGGCTCGGCCGGACCCAGAAAAATGGAGTATGGCGGCGCACGGCCCAGCTCGCCGCGCAGGAATCGCGCGACGCGGTCCGGCGCCATGTAGCGCGACCGCGGGCCCACGCCAACCGTGAGCAGGTCGCCCGACGGCAGCGGCGCGACCAGCACGTAGTGCACCCCCGGAACGCGCTCCAGGCGCTCGACCCGGGCCCCGCGCGCGGTCATGGGGGAGCGTACTAAGGCAGCCAGCCGCGGGGTGTCCAGGTCCAGCGTCGCGAGCCGGATCTCGGCGACGGGGTTCCCTGCGGGGGACCACAGCGCGAGCACCGTCGGGTAGTCCTGCGCGGCGAGCGGCGAGCGCTGCCACAGCGCGTACAGCTCCCCCGCCGAGTGGGGCGGCGACCCGCGCTGCGCCTCCTGCCCGACGCGCTCCAGCAGCGCCACAGCGACCGCGTCCCCTTCGGTGCCGAGGCTCTGAGCGTCGCGCCGGGCAAGCTGGAGACGGCCTTCCACGGCCGCCCCCCACGTGACGAGTCCCGCCGCGGTCCCCGCAACCGTCGCGATGCCGACCAGTGCCCAGCGGCGCGGCGCCGGCACGATGACGCCGACCAGAGCGGGCAGCCACATGAACGTGTACCACTCGGGCCACGCCCCGGTTGGGCGCCACAGGAATAGCCCCCCGACCGCGGCGAGGGCGGCCCACGCGCACGCCACGGGCAGCGTCCACGGCACGCGCGCAGACGCGACGGGGCCGCGGACGAGGGCGGCGGCCAGCAACACCAAGGCCATGCTGGCCGCCGCGAGTGAGACCTCCCATGACAGCCACAGACCGAGACTCACGCCCCCTGCGGGCGGCTGGATGCCGCGCCCGAAGTAGCGCACCACGTAGGGGGCGACGAGCAGCAACGACAGTGCGGCCGCCACGCTCCACCAACGCCGCCGCGGGGCGCGCCGCCAGAGCGCGGCCGCGCCGAGCAGGACGACGACTCCGAGCACCGTGAGCGAGCCCGCCGAGGCGCTGAAGTCGCGCAACAGCGGGCGGTAGAAGGTGGCCGGGGAGAACAGCGTGGCGAGCGGCAGTGACGGGCCCAGCGGGGCGCGGGCGAGCGCCCACGCGGCGGCCAGCATGACCGCCCACCGCCACCGCCCCGCCGGCGCGGCGGCGAGGAGAAAGAGCAACGTCGCCGCGAGCGCCACCCCGGCACGGCGGGCGGTGGTCGACAGTGCGGCCAGCTTCGCGTCGCCCTGGGGAGGCGGCACCGGCAGCACGCTGAACAGCGTGGGGCTGCTCGTGCAATTGAGCGGGCAGAAATCGAACACATCGGTATCGCGAGGAGCCCTCCCGGCCGCGTACAGACGGAGCACCACGCCGTGCACCCGCCCGAACGCGACACTCACCGCGCCGTCGCGGTCGGGGGCCGCCGGCGACGCATCCAGGAGAACCGTCCCCACCGCCGTACCGCCCGCCTGCGTCTGGCGCCGCGCCTCCAGCGTCACGTAGAATGGTGTGATGTCGGCGCGCAACTCCGTCGTATCCATCGCGGGGATGAGCCGGTGCCGCCCCGCCCACGCCTCGGGCACGCCATCCGGCCCGAGGATCACAACCCCGCGCTCGGGAGCGCCCCCGCCGCCCACAGCATCGGCGAGTCGCGTAAACTCGTCCTGGGCCGGCAACAGGGAGGCGGTCGCTCCCCGTTCCGCGAGCCGCCGGGCCTGTGTGACGGCGTCCGAGAGCGTCGCTTCGAGGGCGCGCGAGGCCCGAGTGATGCGCGTTTCGCGCAGCGCCACCCAGCAGCACTCGATGCGCCGCACCTGGAGCACGCCCGCGACGAGAATGCCACCGAGTACAAGCGCAGCGAGCGCGGCGAGACCGGCTCCAACCGCGCGCCAGGCGCCCGCGCGCACCAGCGCCGCCGCCGCGAGGACCGCCGCTCCCCCCGAGACCCACGCCCACGCCGGCGCCTGCGCGTGCAGCCACTCCGCTGCCGCGACCACCGCGATGGCGCCAGCGACCACGACATGAGTCAGCCGCTGCGCCTCAAGGCGCTGGTTCCCGACGAGGTGCGCGCGGCCCTTGCCCACGACCCGCGCCTCCTCGTCCCCGTCGGCACCTGTGAGCAGCACGGCCCGCACCTCCCCCTGGGCTGCGACACGATCATCGTCGAGCGGCTCGCCGACGATCTGTCGGCCCGCTTCGGCATCCTGCGCGCGCCCACCGTCGAGTACGGCGTGAACACCGCCACCAAGGTGCCGTACCCCGGCAACGCCGCGGTGCGCCGCAAGACTCTACACCGCTGGTTGAACGACCTCGTCGGCGCGTGGGAGCAGAGCGGCGTCGAGACGTTCGTGATCCTCACCGCCCACGGACACGACCCGCACCAGGAGGCCCTTTCGACGCTGCGCACCCGCCGGGCTCGTGTCTTCACGGTGGACGTCTTCGCTCTCGACTTCGGCGCCCAGCTCGACGACGCCGACGGACCCGTCCACGGCGGCGAGCTCGACACCTCCCTGCTCCTGTACATCGCCCCGGAGCTCGTTCGCATGGACCGCGCCCAGGACTTTCTCCTCGAGGGCCGCGCCCGCACCCGCCACCAGCGCGGCCTGACCGGGCCCCTTCCGGCGGTCAGCCCGGGCTCCCTCGGTCGCCCCAGCCTCGCCTCCCGCGAGAAGGGGGAGCGGCTCTATAAGATGATTGTCGAGCGTATCGCCGCGCGAGTTCTCAACGGCGGGCCGCAGCCCGTATGATCGCGCTCGCCGCCGTGCTCGCGTCGCTGCAGGCGCCGCTCGACTCGGGGGTCTTCGTCGTCCGCCAGGACACCGTCGAGATCGCGCGCGAGAGTTTCCGCCTGCTCCCGTCGCCTGCCGGGGGCTTCACCCTGACGGCCACCACCCGCTACGATCGCGGCCGGCCCGTGGTGGTGCTCGCGCCGCTGGTCGCGTTCACGGCCGATTCCCAGCTCGCGACGCTGCAGTACGACGTCGCGGACCCGCGCGAGCCGGTGCGGATTCTCGGGCAATTGGGGCGCGGCCGCGTCACGCTGCGCTACCTCGCGCACGCCATCGAGCGCGCCCGGGAGTTCCCAGCGGGCGCGGTCACCCTCGTGCTGGACGACTCCGTGTTCGCGTTGTACGCGGCGGCCGCCTGGCGCGCCAGTCCCGTCCCCGCGACGCTCACCGTCATCTACCCGCGCGGCGCGCGCCGCGCCACGCTGACGATCCGGGATCTCGGCATCGAGGCCACCACCCTCAACCGGAACCCCACCACCCTGCGTCACGTGGTCGTGTCGGGCGGGGCCGACGGCGCGGTGCATCTCTGGCTGACCCGCGACGGCCGGCTCCTGAAGGTGGAGATCCCCGCGCGGCGCGTGGTCGCGGAACGGGCGCCCGGCGACTGACCCTCCCCCACCGGGGAACCGCCCGCTACCTTGTGATCGAGGCCTACCCCGTACGTGTCTGAGGACGAAACCCCGCATGGCATTGGCGCGTACAGGGTTCGCCTCACGAACCGGTTCCAAGGATTCTCATGAGACACGTGTTGTTGACCGCCGGGCTGATCGTGTGCCCGGCGCTCACTTCCGCCCAGCAGCGGCTCGCTCCGGCCGCGCTCACGCTGGCTGATGCCATCGCGATCGCCCGCGAGCATAATCCCGCCTACCGCCAGGCGCTGAACAACGCCGGACCCGCTGCCTGGGCGGCGCGCAACGCCTTCGCGAACATTTTCTTCCCAACGGTCACCGCCTCCGGCGGCATCGGCTACAGCGGCCCGGGATCGCAACGGTTCTTGACCCAGAATTTCTCACAGAGCATCGCGACGCAGTCCTCGAGCTACAGCCTCGGCCTCAACTGGGAGCTGTCGGGGCAGACGCTGTGGGCCCGACCGCTGCAGCGCGCCCAGGAGCGCGCCACCGACGCCGACATCGTCGGCGCGGCGCAGGCCCTGGGCTCGGCAGTCACCCAGCAGTACCTGACGGTGCTGCAGGCGCGGGAGACCGCCGACGTAGCCCAGAAGCAGCTCGAGCGGAACCAGCAGTTCCTCACGCTCGCGCGGGCCCGCTATGGCGTGGGCCAGGCGACGCTGATCGACGTCCGCCAGGCCGAGGTGGCGCGCGGGCAGGCCGAAGTGGCGCTGCTACGGGCGCGCACCGCCGTGAGCGTCGAGAAACTGCGGCTGTTCGAGCAGCTCGGCGTGAGCGCGCCGGTCCGGATCGACTCGGTCCAGCTCACCGACACCTTCGCCGTGGAGACGCCGCAGTGGAAGCTGGAGGATCTGCTCACGATGGCTGAAGCCCAGAACCCTTCGCTCCAGGCGCTGCGGGCGCGCGAGCGCGCGGCGGCGTGGGGCGTACGCTCGGCGACCTCGAGCTACGGTCCGTCGGTGTCGCTGTCGGCCAGCTGGTCGGGCTTCACGCAGCGCTTCACGGACATCAACCCGATCATCACCGGCCAGCAGCTCCAGTACGGATCGCTGTTACAGGACTGCCAGGACGAGAACCAGATCCGCACCAACGCCGGCCTCGCGGTCCGCAGCTGCACCAGCTACCAGTGGGGCGCGAGCCAGGAGCAGGCGCTGCGGGACCAGAACAGCCAGTATCCGTTCAACTTCACCCGGCAGCCGTTCCAGGCACGGCTCACGGTGACGCTGCCGTTGTGGACGAACATGGCGCGGCCCCTCCAGGTCTCGCAGGCCCGCGCCCAGCATCAAGACCTCGAGGAGTCGGTGCGGGCGCGCGGGCTGGCCGTGCAGACGGAAGTGAGCCAGGCGTACCTGACCCTGCAGACGGCGTTCACGGCGATCGCGATTCAGGACACGAACCGTACCGCGGCGCGCGAGCAGCTGCAGCTCGCGACCGAGCGCTACCGGGTCGGCTCGGGCACGTTCTTCGAGCTGCTGGACGCCCAGGTGGCGTCGCTGCGCGCCGAGCTGGACTACGTGACGGCGGTCTACGACTATCACAAGGCGCTGGCCGTGCTCGAGGCGGCGGTCGGTCGGTCCCTGCGTTAACGAGAGGATTCACGCGACCATGTCCAAGCGAAACAAGGTGCTGCTGGGCGGCGGCGGGCTGCTGGCGATCGTCGCGCTGGTGCTGGCGAGCGCCAGCGCCAAGCGCGAGAAAGGGATCGAGGTCCGCTTCGAGAAGGTCGGCCAGCGCGACCTGGTCGCGGCCGTGACCGCGAGCGGCAAGGTCCAGCCGAAGAAAAAGGTCGACGTGAGCGCCGACATCACCGGCCGGATCACGCGCCTCGCGGTGCGCGAAGGCGACTTCGTGCGCAAGGGGCAGTTCCTGCTCCAAATCGACCCGACGATTTACCAGGCGAACCTGCAGCGCGCCCAAGCCACGCTCGCGTCCGCCCAGGCCGGGCTCGTCCAGGCCCAGGCAAACCGCGAGCAGGCTCAGCGGGCGCTTGGTCGCACCAAGGAGCTGCGCGACCAGAACCCCAACCTAGTGTCGGCCGAGCAGCTCGAGCAGGCGCAGACCGCCTACAACGTCGCGGAGGCGATCGCCAACTCCTCGGGCCACCAGGTGGACCAGGCCCGCGCGGGCGTGCAGGAGGCCCGCGACCAGCTCAGCAAGACGACGATCACCGCGCCGATGGCCGGCCGCATTACGCGGCTGGCCGTCGAGGAGGGCGAGGTAGCGGTGCCCGGCACTTTCTCGCGCGAGACGGGCCTGCTGCTGACCGTCTCCGATCTCTCGGTCATCCAGGTCAAGGTCAACGTCGACGAAACCGACGTGGTGCGCATCCACCTGGCGGACTCCGTGGAGGTGTCGATCGACGCCTTTCCGGACACGACGTTCACGGGTCGGGTGACGAAGATCTCCGACAGTGCGATCCTGACGGCGGCCAGCTCCGCCGTGAGCGCGAACGACCGCGCGGTGGACTACGAGGTGGAGATCACCCTCGACCACCCGCCGACCGACATCCGGCCCGACCTCTCGGCCACGGCGCGGGTCGTCACCGACACGCGCAAGCACGCGCTGTCGATTCCGATCATCGCGCTGACGGTGCGCGAGAACACGCCCGTGTCGACGGAGAATCGCCGCGTGGACACCGCCGCGACCGGCCGGAAGAAGGAGACCGAAGGGGTCTTCGTCGTGGTGAACGGCAAGGCGGCGTTCCGTCCGGTCAAGGTCGGCATCGCGGGCGACGAGTTTTTCGAGGTGCTCGACGGGCTGCGCGCGGGGGAGACGATCGTCGCCGGGCCCTACCAGGCGATCCGCGATCTGAAGGAGAACACCGCCGTGCGCCCCAGCCGCCAGACGGCCGACACCGCGCGGCGACGCACGTGAGCGAGGCGCAGCAATTCCGGACGGGCGACACGCCGCTCCCGGACGTCCTCATCCTCACGCACAAGCTGGCGCGCGAGTACAACATGGGGTCGGAGACGGTCCGCGCGCTGCGGGGCGTGAACCTCCAGATCCGGAGCAACGAGTACGTCGCGGTGATGGGACCGTCCGGATCGGGGAAGTCCACCCTCATGAATCTGATCGGCTGCCTCGACACGCCGACCGGCGGCGAGTACTGGCTCAACGGACAGAAGGTCTCCGACCTGAGCGATGACGCGCTCGCCCGGATCCGCAACAAAGAGATCGGCTTCGTCTTTCAGACGTTCAACCTGCTGCCGCGGGCGACGGCGCTGCACAACGTCGAGCTGCCGCTCATCTACGCGGGACTCGCCGCCCGCGCGCGTCGCGCGCAGACGGCGCACGCGCTGACGCGCGTCGGGCTCGCCGACCGGATGCACCACAAGCCCAACGAGCTCTCGGGCGGGCAGCGCCAGCGGGTGGCGATCGCCCGGGCCCTCGTCAACGAACCCAGCATCCTGCTCGCCGACGAGCCCACGGGGAACCTCGACTCGGCGACCAGCGCCGAGATCATGCAGGTGTTTGCGGGCCTCCACGACCAGGGCCAGACGGTGGTCATGGTCACGCACGAAGCCGACATCGCCGCGCACGCGGCGCGCGTGGTGACGCTGCGCGACGGGCTGGTCGCGGCGGACCAGCGGCAGGCGGCTTAGGGGATGTCGTTCTTCGACTCCGTGCGGCTGGCGCTGCTGCAGATCCGGGCGCAGAAACTCAAGAGCGGCTTCTCCCTGATCGGCGTCTTCATCGGAGTGACGTTCCTCATCATCGCCTGGTCGATCGTCAACGGCATCAATGTGTACATGACCGACAAGTTCGCCGGGACGCTGGTGGGGGTGAACACGTTCCACCTGCGGCGCCGGCCCAACTTCACGCCGAACATCAGCGACTCCACGTGGCGGGCCTGGGCGCGTCGCCCGCGCATCACCTTCGGCGACGCCGAAGCGGTGGCTGGCGGCATCAACGTGCCGGTGATCACCGCGTGGGAATCCACGGACCGCTCGATCGTCGAGGCGCACGGCAAAAAGATGCTCGATGTGGAACTGATCGCGGCCACGGAGCGCTACTTCGACATCAAGAATCTGCGCATCACCGAGGGGCGGGCGTTCACGACGCAGGAGGTGCGCAGCGGCTCGCCGGTCATCATCCTGGGCTACGATGTCGCCCAGAAACTGTTCGCGGACCGCGACCCCATGGACCAGCGCGTCCACATCGGCGGCCTGCCCTATCGGGTCATCGGAGTGCTAGAGCGCCAGGGTAAGCTCCTGGGCTTTTCGCTGGACCGGCTGGTCGTGGCCCCGGCGCTCTCCCCCCTGCAGGACCTCGTGAACCCGCCCGGCGTCGTCGACGCACTGATCGTGAAGGCGAACACGATCGACGACATGCGGGAGGCGATGTCGGAAGCCGAGGGCATCATGCGGGGCCGCCGACATCTGCGGCCGCGGCAGGACGACAACTTCGCGCTGGAGACGTCCGAAGGGGTGCTGCACTTCTGGGCCGGCATCCAGAAGATCCTCGTCGTCATCGGGCCGGGCCTCGTCGGCGTGGCGCTTGTGGTAGGCGGCATCGTGATCATGAACATCATGCTGATGGCGGTGGCCGAGCGCACCCGGGAGATCGGTCTGCGCAAGTCGCTCGGCGCCCGTCGCCAGGACATCCTGCGGCAGTTCCTGGCCGAGGCGACGACGATCGCCACGGTCGGCGCCGCGTTCGGCGTGGCGTTCGGCGTGGGGCTCTCCGTCCTGGTCAACGCCGCGACCGCGCTGCCGGCGCGGGTGTCCCCCGCCTCGGTCCTGCTGGGCGTCGTGATCGGGGCCGGCGTCGGCATCATCGCCGGCGTCTATCCCGCGAGCCGCGCCGCGCGGCTCGATCCCATCGCCGCGCTGCGCCAGGAGTAGCGAATGCGCCCCCTGGTCGAAGGCGTCGGCATCGCGCTGGCCTCGCTGCGCGCGCACAAGGTGCGCGCCGCACTCACCATCCTCGGTGTGGCGATCGGGGTGATGGTGGTGATGGTGATCGGCGCGATGATCGCGGGTTTCGACAAGGGACTCTCGGACATGTTGGCGTCTCTGGGACCGAAGACGTTCTACGTGGGGCGGTTCTGGGGCGGCGCCCAGCAAGAAGACCCCGACGACCCGAACCCCTGGCGGCGACGCCCGGCGATCACGATCACCGAAGCGACGCGCCTGGAAGAGTTGCCGACGATCCGGTTCGTCGTGCTGGACGAGAACGGGTCGGCTGACGTCGAGTTCGCCGGGAAAAAGGTGTCGGCGGTGAACATTTCGGGGCGCGACGCCGACTGGCCCCAGGTGGCCGGCGGCGATGTGTGGCCCGGCCGGTCCTTCAGCCACCTCGAGGACGCGGCCAACGCGCGCGTCGTGGTGGTGAACCGCAAGCTCGCCGACAAGCTCTTCGGCGCGGAGCTCGACCCCATCGGGCGGGAGGTCAAGATCGCGAGCCTCCCCTACGAAGTGATCGGCGTGTACAACCCCCCGACCGGCCTATTCGGCGAAGGGGACGAGGCCCGCGCGCTGATCCCCCACGGCGCGCTCGTCAAATACGTCCGCTTCTGGCCCGGCTGGATGGACCTGCTCGTGACGCCGGAGGACAGCGTGTCGGTCGAGCGCGCCATCGATGACGTGACGGTGGCGATGCGTTCGATGCGCGGCCTGCGACCGCGCGACAAGAGTAATTTCGACGTCGTCACGCAGGAGAAGTACCTGCAAGCGATCAACAGCATGACGCTGCTGTTCAAGATCCTTATGGTGTCGCTCTCCAGCGTGGGTCTGATGGTGGGGGGCATCGGCGTCGTGGCCATCATGATGATCTCGGTGACCGAGCGTACCCGGGAGATCGGCGTGCGCAAGGCACTGGGTGCCACGCGGCAAACGATCCTGTGGCAGTTCCTCGTGGAGGCGGCAACGCTGACCGTGGTCGGTGGAATCGTGGGCATGATCCTGGGGGGCACCATCGCGTTCCTGATCGGGGCGCTCACGGCGGTGCCCGCCTACGTGCCGCTCGGGTCAGTGATCGTCGCCATCGCGCTCGCGACGGTCACGGGGTTGCTCTTCGGCATCTACCCGGCCAGCCGCGCCGCGCGGCTCGACCCCGTCGAAGCCCTGCGCTACGAATAGCCGTTAGTTTGTAGTCCCATGCCGGTCTACGAAGCCGTGCTCCTCGCGCTCCAGGCGGTCTGGAGCCACAAGTTACGCTCGTTCTTCACGCTGCTCGGCATCATCGTCTCGGTGGCGTTCCTGGTCGCGGTCGTCGCGGTCATTCAGGGGATGAACGCCTACGTGCGCGAGCGCCTCGCCGGCGCGATCGTCGGCGTCAACGCGTTCCAGGTCCGCCGCGACCCCATCCAGGTCGGCTTCATCGACGACGAGGAGTACCGCCGCATCCAGCGCCGGCCGATCATTGCGCCGGAGGACGTGCCGCTGGTGGAGCGCGCCCTCCCCGACGCGCAGGCCATCGCGCTGCAATCCGGCTGGCCGACGCCGATGGCCGACGTGCACTGGCGCGACCGCACGGTGGGTGACGCGTTCGTCTTCGGCGTCACGGCTCCGTACGTCGTCGTGCAGGACTATCAGTTCGCCGCCGGCGAGCCGCTCACCGACACCGACGTGCGCGAGCGGCGGTTCGTGGGCGTCCTGGGCTTTGACGTCGCCGACAAGCTGTTCGGGAGCCCGGCGCAGGCGGTCGGCCAGACGATCCGCGTGCGCGGGACGCAGTTCACCGTCAAGGGCGTGATCGCCAAGAAGGGCACGGTGCTGGGGCAGTCGTGGGACGGGTTCGTGATGCTCCCCCTCACGACGTTCGAGATGGTGTACGGCCGCCGCCAGACCATGGTGATCTCCGTCAAGATGACCACCGCCGTGAGCGTCAACGACGGGATGCTGCGGGCCGAGGAGGCGATGCGCATCGCCCACCGGCTGCGCCCCAGCGCCGAGGACGACTTCACGGTGGACACGGGCGAGGGACTGATCGCGTTCTGGGCCAAGCTCACGCGGGTGATTTTCACGGTCGTCCCGGCCGTCGTGGTGATCGGCATCGTCGTGGGCGGGATCGTCATCATGAACATCATGCTGATGAGCGTGACCGAGCGGACCCGCGAGATCGGCGTCCGCAAGTCGCTCGGCGCCTCGCGCCGCGACATCCGGCGTCAGTTCCTCGCGGAGTCGATGACGCTGTCGCTGCTCGGCGGCGTGGCCGGTCTCGTCGCCGGATCGGGCCTCGCCGTGCTGGTCCAGGCGGCCACACCCCTGCCCGCCCGCGTCACGCTGTGGTCGGTGGGCGTTGCCTTGAGCCTCGGCATCAGCGTGGGCGTCGTGTTCGGCGTCTACCCCGCGATGCGCGCCGCCCGCCTCGACCCGATCGAGGCGCTGCGCTACGAATAATGGCCGCGCCCCTGCATGCGGCACGAGAAGGCTGGCGGATCGCGCTCGATCAGCTGCGCGCCAACAAGCTGCGCTCGGCGCTCACGATCCTCGGTGTCGTGATCGGGATCGCCACCGTCATGGCGATGGCCTCCATCGTCGCCGGCTTCCGCGAGCAGATCGTGAACACCCTCGAGGTCGTCGGGCCGACGACGTTCCGGGTGCTGCGGTACTTCGGCTCGACGCCCTTGAACCCCGACGCCCTGCCGCGCGAGGTACGCATCCGCCCGAAGGTGACGGCGCCGGAGGCGAAGGCGATCGCGCGCCTCCCGGAGATCCATTACGCCGCGATCTGGACGCAGCTGTTTCAACGGTTCGAGTACGGCGGCGACCACACCCGTTACCTGAGCGTGTTCGGTGCCGACGACCGCTTCATGGAGATCCTGGGCGGCAGCCTGGCGCGCGGCCGGCCGTTCACGCTCGCCGAGCTGCGCGACGGGGCTCCCATTCTCATCATCGAGCAGCGGACTGTGGATCGGCTGTTCGGCTCCGTCAACCCGCTGGGGCGCATTGTGCGCGTCGGCGGGCGCCCGTTCCGCGTGGTCGGTGTGTGGCAGCGCCCCACCAACATCTTCGAGGTGCCAGGCACACCGGAGATCGCCGGCGTGGTGCCGTTCGAGGCCGCCCGCCGCAACTTCTTCATCGACGAAGTCAACGGGCTGATCATCCTGGTGAAGCCGAAACCGGGCGTGCCGGTGAGCCGGGCGATGGACGCCGCCACCGTGCAGCTACGACGGATGCGCGGGCTGCGCGTCGGCGACCCGAACAGCTTCGACCTGCTGACATCCGACCAGGTGCTGAGCATCTTCGACAGCCTGACGGGGGCCTTTTTCCTGGTGATGCTGGTGCTGTCGAGCATCGCGCTGATGGTGGGTGGGATCGGGGTGATGGCGATCATGACCGTCTCGGTGACGAGCCGGACGCGGGAGATCGGCCTGCGGAAGGCCTTGGGCGCCACGCGGCGCGCGATCCTCTGGCAGTTCCTCGTGGAAGCAGCGACCCTCACGCTGATGGGCGGGATGCTCGGGATCGTGATCGGTCTGGGATTGGGCGAAGTCTTGAAGCGGCTGCTCGATTTCACGACGACGGTCCCGGTGTGGAGCGCCGGCGTGGCCACCGTCATGTCGATCGTAGTCGGGCTGGTCTTCGGCATCGCCCCCGCGGCACGGGCGGCGCGGTTGGATCCGGTCGAAGCGTTGAGGTACGAGTGAAACCAATGCGGAGTGCGGAATGCGGAATGCGGAATTGAAGGAAGCCGTGGATCTGCTCGCCATCGCCGCCCATCGCGATGACGCCGAGCTGACGTGCGGCGGCACGCTGGCCAAAGCGGTGCGCGCCGGGCAGCGCGTCGGCATCCTCGACCTGACGCAGGGAGAAATGGGGACGCGCGGGGACGCGGCGACACGGGCCGCCGAAGCCGAGCGCGCAGCCAAGACGCTGGGCGTGCAGGTGCGCCGCAACGCCGAGCTGCGCGATGCGCACCTCAGCAACGACGAAGCGTCGCGCGAGCGGCTCGTGACGCTGGTCCGCGAGCTCGCGCCGCGCGTCGTGATCCTCCCTTACCCGGTCGGGCGGCACCCCGACCATCGCATCGCCTCCGAGCTGGCGCGGGACGCTTGCTACCTCGCGGGTCTCGCGAAGTACGCGCCGCGGCCCGGCGTCGCGCCGCACCGCCCGTTCAAGATCCTCTACGCGCTGGCGTACCGCGAAGACCCGGTGAAGCCGTCGTTCGTCGTCGACATCTCCGCCACGTTCGACGCCAAGATGGCGGCGGTGCGCTGCTACGCTTCCCAGTTCGACGGCGCGCAGGCGGCCGGGGAAATCCACCCCACGGGCCAGGACCTGTACGAGCTGATCCGAGTGCAGTCGGCCCACTACGGCTCGCTCATCCGCAAGCCTTACGGCGAGCCGTTCTTTACCTTCGAGACGCTCGAGGTCGAAGACGTACTGCGGCTTGGCGTGCAATCGCTGTGACGCCTAGATTTCCCGGGCGATGAGCCGACGGACCGCGTACCTCGACAACGCCGCGACCACCCCGGTCCGGCCGGAAGTGCTGGAGGCGATGCTGCCCTACCTGGGCCGCGACGCCTTCGGGAATCCGTCGTCCGCGCACCGCTTCGGCCGCGCGGCGCGGGCGGGGATCGAGGAGGCGAAGCGCACGATTGCCGAGGCGCTGGGCGCCGAGCCCAATCAGGTGATCTTCACGTCGGGCGGGACGGAGGCCGACAACCTGGCGGTGATCGGGGCGGCGCTGGCGGCGCGCGACCGCGGTGGTCCGTTCCGGGTGGCGGTGTCGGCGATCGAGCACAAGGCGGTCCTCGCCGCGGCGCACGCCGTGACGCACCTGGGCGGCGAGGAGATCATCCTGCCGGTCGGCGCCTCGGGGCTGGTCGAGGAGGGCGCGCTCGCCGACGCGCTGCGGCGCGGCGTCGCGATCGTCAGCGTCATGTGGGTGAACAACGAGGTCGGCGTGGTGCAGCCGGTCGCGCGGCTCGCGGCCCGATGTCGCGATGCGCAGGTCTGCTTCCACTCGGACGCCGTCCAGGCGTTCGGGAAGCTTCCCGTTTCGCTCGCGGACGTCGGCTGCACCTTCCTCACCATCTCCGGCCACAAGATCGGCGCCCCCAAGGGAATCGGCGCGCTGGTGGTGCGCGACCGCCAGGCGATCGAGGCCATCATCCACGGCGGCGGTCAGCAGTTCGGCATCCGCCCCGGGACGGAGAACGTTCCGGGGATCGTGGGGCTGGGCGCGGCCGTGGGGCTCGCGGCTCGGGAGCAGGCGGCCGAAGCGTCGCGCCTGCGGGCGCTGCGGGACGAGTTGGAGCGCCGCGTTCTTGCCCTGGTTCCTGATGCCGTGATCAACGGCTGGCAGACCGAGCGGGCGCCGCACGTGTCCAACGTGTCGATCCCCGGCACGGACAGCGAGGCGCTGCTCATGCACTTTGATCTGGCCGGCGTGGCCTGCTCGTCGGGGTCGGCGTGCAGCACCGGCTCGGTCGAGCCCTCGCACGTGCTGACGGCGATGGGCGTGCCGCGCGAGCTGGGCGTGGCGGCCCTGCGCTTCTCGTTCGGGCGGGACAATACGGCGGAGGACGTGGAGGCGGTCGCCGCGGCGCTTCCCAAGATCGTCGAGAAAGTTCGGGCGCTCTCAGCCGTGCTGCACCGATGAAGGGCCGCGTGCTCGTCGCGATGTCGGGCGGCGTGGACAGCTCCGTCGCCGCCGCCCTGCTCGTGGACGCGGGGTACGACGTCATCGGCGCGACGATGAAGCTGTTCTGTTACGGGGACAGCGTTCCCGACCGCCCGTGTTGCTCGCTCGACTCCATCACCGACGCGAAGCTGGTCGCGCACCGGCTCGGCATCCCGCACTACGTGTTGAACCTCGAGGACCGCTTCGGGCGGGACGTGATCGCCGACTTCGTCGCCGAGTACGCGCGCGGCCGGACACCGATCCCCTGCGTGCGCTGCAACTCGTTCACCAAGTTCCGGGACTTCCGCGCCCACGCCGACGCCCTGGATTGCGAGTTCATCGCCACCGGACATTACGTCGTCACGCGGGACGGCGCCGTGTACCGCGGGGCCGATCCCCTGAAGGATCAGTCGTACTTCCTGTGGGGCATCGACCGGGCGGTGGTCGAGCGGATGCTCACGCCGGTCGGTCCGCTCACCAAGCGCGAGACTCGGGCCGCCGCCAGGCGGCTGGACCTCATTACCGCCGAGAAGGCCGAATCGGTGGAGATCTGCTTCGTCCCCGACGGCGATTACGCCGCCGTCCTGGAGCGCCACCTCCCGGCCGACGCCCCCGCTCTCGCCCCCGGGCCGCTCGTCACCGTGGGCGGCGACGTCGTCGGCGAGCACGACGGGTTCGCGCGCTACACCGTCGGCCAGCGCCGGCGTCTGCCCGGAGGGTTCGCCGAGCCGATGTACGTGGTGGCGATCCGGCCCGAGACGCGCGAGGTCGTGATCGGCCGCGGCGCGGACCTGTTCGGTCACGCGGTGCGGCTCGACGAGGTCAACTGGCTGGCGGATCCCCTGGTGCCTGGCGACACGACGTGGCTGCAGTGCCGCTACCGGGCCCGGGCCGTGCCGGCGCTGGTGCGCGAGCGCCGCGACACGACGCTGCGGCTGGAGCTCACCGAGCCGGTGCGCGCGATCACGCCGGGGCAGTCCGGCGTCCTCTACAACGAGGCAGGACGGCTCCTGGGCGGGGGCATCATTCAGCCCTAATGCGCCTGCCCCGTTCGGCCGTTGTCGCCGCTGTTCTCGCCCAGCTCCTCGCCGCCTGCGGGGAGACCCTCGGGCCCTCAGCCCGGCCGCTGACCCCCGGTCTTCTAGCGGACAGCCTCGCGACATTGACCACCCTGACGCAGACCCCGCTGTTCCTCAGTTACCGAGTGCTGGGACCGCTGAGCGCGGTACCCGGCGCCGCGGCCACGGCGCCGATCTTTCCCGACTCGATGTTGCGCCGGGTGTTCCACTGGGACACGGTCGCGCATCACTACGCAAGTCTCCCACAAGACACGGTGGGGGGGCCGCCGTCGGGAGTGCGGTTCCTCCTCTACGCCCCCGACACGACGGCCGGCCGGCCCATCGAGCCGCCCCAGCAGCTCGGCCAGGCCGATCTGCTCGACGCCTCTCTCCCCGACACGACGCGACTGCGCGTGTTCGCGACGGGCGGCACCCCGATGACCACGATCGATTACACGGTGCGCGGCCGGTTCGCCCCGGACTCGCTCTCGGCATTCTTCGACGGGTGCGTGTTCGACGCCCTGGCGCGCAGCGCGTGCCTGACGGGCACCGTGGTCCAGCGGCTCGCCAGCAGCGACACGACCGTTACAGTCGCCGGCACAGCGAGCGTCGCCGGCCGGTTCCTGACGTTCACAGTCGGGATGCAACTGGGGGCGTCGCAGATCGTGCAGGCCATGGACGTGGCGGTCGAGGAGCCCGAGCTCAACGAAGAGGTGCGGGTCCTCGGCACCCTCGCTGTCCAGGGGTCGACCCCGTCGGCGGACATCGGCCTGCTGGTGAACGGGCTGCCGTTCGCTACGATCCGGGGCCAAGGGACGTTGACCGTTCGCGGGCCGAACAACCTGCCGCTCTCCGAAGAAGAGTACGCGCTCGTGACCATCCTGTTCGCCCTGCCGGGGCGTCTCCTCGACGTCGGCCGCGCCCTCGCGCGGCCGGCCCAGCGCAATCTCGGCGGCTGACGCGCGTGGGATTCCGCCTGCTCGCGGACCTGACGGTGCTGCTCCACGGCGCGTTCATCCTCTTCGTGGCGGTCGGCGGGTTGCTCGCGTGGCGGTGGCGGTGGGTGGCGTGGGTGCACGTGCCCTGTACCGCGTGGGGCGCGCTGGTCGAGCTGGCGGGCTGGGTGTGCCCGCTGACGCCCCTGGAGAACGCGTTCCGGGCCCGCGCCGGGGCGACCGGTTACCGCGGCGGCTTCATCGAGCATTACGTCGTGCCGACCATCTATCCGGCGGGGCTGACGCGTGGGCAGCAGGTCGTGCTGGGCGCGGCGGTACTCGCCATCAATGCCGTCGCCTACGGGCTGTTGATCCGGAGAGGAGCATCGCCCCGATGACCACGCGTCGCCGCTTCCTGTCTTCCTTGCTCGCCACCGCCGCCACGGTTCCGGCGTTCCGGAACGGAGCGGTCGCGCACGCCCTGCGCACCGCGCGCGGCACGGAGGGCCGATCCCCGGGAGCCGTTGCCCAGGACGAGGACTTCTGGCTGGAGATTCAGCGGGCGTTCGACATCGACCGCGGGATGATCAACCTGAACAACGGCGGCGTGGCACCGAGTCCGCGCGTGGTCAACGACGCCTTCCGGCGCTACCTGGACGTGTCCAACCAGGCGCCGTCGATCACCATGTGGGCGTGGCTGGAGCCCGAGATCGAGGCGGTGCGGCGGCGGCTCGCCGCGGCGTTCGGCTGCGACCCCGAGGAGATGGCCATCACCCGCAACGCCAGCGAGGCGCTGGAGATCGTGCAGCTGGGCATCCCGCTGGAGCGGGGCGACGAAGTGCTGACGACAACGCAAGACTACCCGCGCATGATCACCACGTGGAAGCAGCGCGAGCGCCGCGACGGCATCGTGCTGAAACAGTTCCCCTTCCCCGTGCCGCCCTCGTCAATGGGCGATCTCGCCAGCCGCTTCGAGCGCGCCCTCACGCCGAAGACCAAAGTCATCCACGTCTGCCACATCACCAACCTGACCGGGCAGATCTTCCCGATCCGCGACATCTGCCGCATGGCGCGGGCGCGCGGCATCGAGGCGATCGTGGACGGCGCCCACGCGTTCGCCCACTTCCCGTTCACCCGTGACGACCTCGACTGCGACTATTACGGGACCAGCCTCCACAAGTGGCTCACGGCCCCGATCGGCACCGGGTTCCTCTACGTGCGGCGGGAGAAGATCGAGAAGATCTGGCCGATGATGGCCGCGCCGCCGGACATGAACGCCAACATCCGCAAGTTCGAGGAGATCGGCACGCACCCCGCGGCGAACCATAACGCCATCGCGGAAGCGCTGAACTTCTACGAAGCGATCGGGCCCGAGCGCAAGGCGGCGCGCCTGCGGTTTTTGCGCGACCGCTGGGCCAAGCGGCTCGAGAAGGTCCCGGGCGTGAAGATTCTCACGGCGTACGACCCCGCGATGTCGTGCGGCCTGGCTTCGTTCACGCCGGCCGCGCTCGATGTGGGCAGGGTGGGCGCGTATCTGTTCGACAAGCACAAAATCATCGTGACGCCGATCGTGCATCCGGAGTTCAACTGCATCCGCGTGACGCCCAACGTCTACACGACGCTCGGCGACATCGACCGCTTCGCCGATACTATGGAAGACGTGCTGAAGAAGGGGCTGCCGGCGGCCTGAGCCCAACCCAGTTGCCCCGGAGGAGGCAAGACGCCAAGTTGCAGCCGCCCCCCAACCGGAAGGCGTCCGTTGCGCACGCTGCTCTTCTGCCTCCTCGCGATCGCGGCCTGCGGCAAGTCCGGCTCCAACAATGCGGCTCGCGACACGCTCACCGAGCGCCAGCACGACAGCATCCTCGCGAGATCCCAGATTCCCGGCGCCCGCGCTGTGGGCCGGGCGATGACCGCGGCGGACTCGATGAGCGCGCGAGTCCGGGCGAGCGACACCGTCCGGAGCGACACGTTGCCGTGAGACGGCTGGCCGCGCTAACGCTGGCGGCCGCCGCCTGCGCCCCCGGCTCGCCGTGCCGCACCCGGGACTTCCGCCAGATCACCCGCTGGTCCCGCCCCTACCTGGGAACGTGGGTCGTGGGACGCGGCGACACCCTCACGCTCCCCCAGATGGGCGATCGCTTCCGGCTCGTCACCTTCACCCTCGACACCGATCCCGTGGACCTGGGGAAGGAATGCCACTTCCGCGGGCGGCTCGTGTTTTCCGCGCCGCGCCCTGAAACACTCGCCGTCACGTGGTACGCGGTACCTGAGCGCGCAACGATTTACGGGTGGCCCCTGGACCTGGGGCCGTTCGCGGGGTTGTGGGTATCGTGGTGGGGCCGCGACTCCCTTCGTGGTACGTTGCTGTTCGATCAGACGCTCGGCGTGCAGGTGCGCCCCGGCGTGACGGCGCAGTTCGTCGCCGGGCGACGGCGCCCCTAGTTATCTTCCGATCATGAGAGATCCCCTATGGCGTTGACGGCAGCCGACCGCACGGCGCTCATCGAGCGCTACGCGCGGGGACCGGACCTCCTCAAGGCCGCCCTCAAGAAGGTCCCCCCAGAGGCGATGCAGTGGCGGCCGGCGCCGGGCAAGTGGTCCGCCCACGAAGTCATCGTGCACTGCGCGGACAGCGAGACCAACGCTTACGCCCGGATCCGCTATCTGCTCGCCGAGGAGCAGCCCGTCATCCAAGGCTACGACCAGGACCGCTGGGCGAAGGCGCTCGACTACCACACCCTGCCCGTGGACGTCGCGCTGGCCACCGTCGAGGCGGTGCGCGCCAACACCGTGCCGGTGCTGAAGCGGATGTCGGAGCGAGACTGGCAGCGGGTAGGCACGCACAGCGAATCCGGCCGCTACCTGGCGGAGGACTGGCTCAAGATCTACGCCGAGCACCTGGAGAAACACACCGGACAGCTGGAGCGCAACCTCGCCGCCTGGAAGGCACGATGAGGGGCTTCCTCTTTCGCATCGTGATCACGGCGCTGGGACTGTGGGCGGCCGCCACGATCGTGCCCGGGATCACCATCGCGGGCTGGCGCAGCCTCGTGGTGGCGGCGCTGGCGCTGGGCATCGTCAACGCGATCGTGCGGCCCGTGCTGCTCATTCTCACCTTCCCCATCACCGTGCTCACGCTGGGGCTGTTCCTGCTCGTCGTGAACGGCCTCTCGCTGGAAATCGTGGCCTGGCTGGTGCGAGGGTTCAGCGTCGCGGGGCTCGGCGCCGCCATCCTGGGAGCGCTCGTCGTCGGCCTCACCAGCTGGTTCGCTTCCACGTTCATCAGCGGCTCGGGCCGCATCGTGCACGTCGGGAAGGTCGAGGTCCACGACCGCCGGCTCGATGGCTAACCGCCGGGCATGGTGGAACTGACCAACCGTCAGCGCGCGGCCCTGGTCGCCGTCTGCGCCCTCTACGCCGCCGTCGTAATCCCGATCGGTATCCACAAGGGCGGAGACTTCGTGCAGGAGCTGCGGCTCAGCGACCGCCTCATCACCGGGGCGGCGCCCCTATACGCTCACAGTCCGATCAAGGGCGCCTTCTGGCCCCCCTTCACGATCTTCGGCTTGGTGCCGTTCGCGCTCGTAGCCCGGGTGAGCCTCCCGCTCTCGCAAGCCCTCTGGGCCGCCGCGAACGTCGCGGGGCTCGGCTGGAGCGTGGCGCGGATTGCGGGGCGCTGGGGGTGGCGGCCAGCCCTCCTCGCGGTGGCGGCGGTGGCGAAGCCGCTCCAGGGAAATTTCGAGCACTTGAACCTGCTGGTCGTGTTGCTCACCCTCATCGTTGCCGCCGTCGTGGACCTCGCCGAGGGACGCGAGCGTCGCGCCGGCCTGTGGATCGGGATCGCCACGGCCGTGAAAGTGTTTCCGGGACTCTTGCTCCTCTACTTCGCGTACCGTCGTCGCTGGCGTGGCTTGGCGACGGGAGTGGCTGCCGCGGTAGCGCTCTCGGTGGGATCCATGCTGCGCTACGGCCCGGTGGGAGCCGCGTCCGCCGTGCGGGACTGGGTCGTGATGAGTCGCGAGGGGCAGCAGGTCGAGGGTTTCGGCTTTCAACCGCTGGGCGACTGGGTGCTGGGCCTGGGCGGGTCGGATGTCATCGTCTGGCTCGCGATCGCCGGCTGCTGCGCGGTGGTGCTCGCCGCCCTCGCGGCCCGGCCAACTGGCGACGACCCATTGTACGAGGTCGGCCTCGTCACCGTTCTCGCCGTGCTGGTGTCCCCGATCGGGTGGTTCTACTACCACTTGCTGGCGATCCCGGCCTGGGTCGTGGCCCTCACAGCCCCGGTCCCCGCAGGGCGTCGGACCGCCATCGCGTGGCGGGCCGCGCTGCTCGTCGCCGGCGTCCTGCTCTCCGGTGTGCTGACGTTCGATCACCTCTACCCCAACGCTCTGACCGTGGTCAAGCGGTTCAACTACGTCTGGGGAGCACTGCTGCTGCTCGGCGCCCTCGCCGCGCACCGTCTCGTGCTCTTCCGTCGCCAGCCACAACTCTCATGATCCGGTGTCGCCGCGTCGGTTGCCGCGTCAGGTGAGGATGCCGCTCGACCTCGAGACTCCAGCGCTCCTCATGGACCTCGAGGTGGTCGAGCGCAACCTCACCCACATGGCCGAACGCGCGAAGAGCCTGGGCGTCGCGCTGCGGCCGCATGTCAAGACCCACAAGTGCCTGGAGCTCGCCAAGCGCCAGGTGGCGCGCGGCGCGGCGGGCATCACGGTGTCGACACTCGTCGAAGCGGAGGCGTTCGCCACGGCGGGGTTCGCCGACATCACCTGGGCGTTCCCGCTCGACCCGACGCACCTCCCCCACGCGCGGCGCCTCAAGGACAAGTCGGGCGCCACGCTGCGCGTTGTGGTGGACGACCTCGCCACCGCGAAGGCGCTGCGGCGCTCGGGGCTGCACGCGTGGCTCAAGGTCGACTGCGGTTATCACCGGGCGGGCGTGGACCCGGAGTCGGCCTATGCTCTGGAAGTCGCCAAAGAGCTCGGGGAGGAGCGCGGGGTGTTCTTCGACGGCATCCTCAGCCACTCGGGCCACGCCTATCGGACAACGAACCGCGACGAGGCGGCCGAGGTCGCCGAATCCGAGCGCCTGGTGATGGTGCGCTTCGGCCAGCGGCTCGCGACGGTGGGGATCCCGGTCCGCGGCATCAGCGTCGGCTCGACGCCGGCGATGGCCGCGGTGCGGGACTTGACCGGCGTCACGGAAGCCCGGCCCGGCAACTACGTGTTCTACGACCGCACCATGGTGCTGATCGGAGCCTGCCGGCCGACAGACGTCGGCGTCACCGTGCTCGCCACCGTGGTTTCCCACCAGCCGGGGGCGTCGCACTTCATCGTAGACGCGGGAGCGCTCGCGCTCTCCAAGGACCCGGGGCCCGGTCACGGCAGCCTCCCGCAGGCGATGGGCGCGGTCCAGGGACATGCGGAGCTGACCGTGGCGACGCTGTCGCAGGAGCACGGTTTGATCCGCGGGGCGAGCCCGGCGGAACTGGACGGCCGCTTCCGCGTGGGCGAGCGCCTCGAGATCGTCCCCAACCATTCCTGCCTGACCGTCGCCCACTTCGACGTGTACCACGTGCTGCGAGGCGGCCGGGTGGTCGAGCGTTGGCCGATCGCCCGAGGCCGCTGAAACGGAGGACCGATGCGCATCATCTTGAGACATTTCTTTCTGGCCATGCTCCCCCTCGTGTTCGGCATCGCGGCCGGGTGGGGGTTTGCCTTCTCGGTACCGAGCTGCGGGCGCCTCGTCGGGCCGGTGTTCGGCCCGAAGTGCCACTGGAAGCAGCTCGAGTATCAGATCCAATTCCACATGGGTGGGGTCGCCTTCGGGTGCCTGCTGGCGGCCTCGCTGGGCGCGGGGATGGAACTTCGCCGCCGGCGCGCCGTACAACGGGCGACTCCGACTGGAGGGCCGTTATGATTCGCACCGCAATCCCGCTGATCCTTCTTACCGCGGCGGTCGCTCCCCTCGCCGCCCAAGACACCACCAAGGCCGCCCCACCGGCGCCGGCTCCGGCCGCCGCGGCCCTGACCGTCGCCGATGCGGCCGTGGCCCGCACGGTCGTGGATCGCGCGCCGCAGGATACCGGCGCCGCCTTCCCCGACTCGGTGGGCTCGCTGGTCTTCTTCACGAAGATCTCCGGCGCACCGGCCGGCGCCGAAACGGTCGTGCATCACGTGTGGTATCACGGGGACACTCAGGTCGCCGACGTGGAGCTGCACATCGCAGGGTCGCCGTGGCGGACTTGGAGCCGCAAGACGGTCCCCGCCGACTGGAAGGGCCCCTGGCACGTGGAAGTGCGCGATGCCGGTGGCGCCGTCCTGAAACGGGTCGACTTCACGGTCGGACAGTAAGCGCTGCGTAGAGGCTTAGGGGCTTAGCGACGCGGCCGCTAAGCCTCTATGTTTATTCCCCCATGGATCTCCTCCAGCAGGTCGCCGCGAACCTCAAGGTCGAGGAAGGCAAGGCCGAGAAGGGGATCGGCGCCATGCTCATGGCGCTGCGGATGGCCCTGCCCAAGGACACCTTCGAGCAGGTCAAGAAAGCGATTCCCAACAGCGAGCGCATGATGGGGCACGCGCTGATGAGCGGCTCGCGCACCGGCGAGCTGGCGGTGGCCACCGGCCCCTCCGGGCTGCTCGCCGCGCTCGCGGCCGCCGGCATCAACAAGAACGACGTGCCGCGTCTCGGCCGCATGGTGCTCGAGCACGTGCGGTCCGTGATCGGCACGCCCGCCTTCGACCGGTTTCTGGAGACGCACCCGGCCTTGAAGGGGTAGCGGTCCGCCCGGTCGATGACCCGACACCTCCCGTTCCCAGCACTCGCCCTGGCTGTGTGCCGCATCGTGGCGCCGAGCGGCGCGGCGCTCGCCCAGTCCATCCCGGAAAGCGCGTATGGCGCGCTCCACTGGCGCCTCATCGGACCACACCGCGGCGGCCGGGTGCTGGCCGTCGCCGGCATCGCGGGCGACCCGGCCACCTTCTACTTCGGCGCCGTCGACGGCGGCGTGTGGCGCACCGCCAACGCCGGGGTCACCTGGGATCCCCTGTTCGACGGGCAGCCGATCGCGTCGATCGGCGCGATGGCCGTCGCCCCCTCCGATCCGCGGATCATTTACGTCGGCACCGGCGAAGCTTCGATCCGCTCGGACATCACCTACGGAGCCGGCGTCTACAAGTCCAGCGACGGCGGCGCGACGTGGCATGCACTCGGCCTCGAGGAGACCCGCCACATCGGCAAGGTGCTCGTCGACCCGGCGAACCCGGACGTCGTGGTGGTCGCGGCGCTGGGCCACGCGTACGGTCCCAACGCCGAGCGCGGCGTGTTCCGGTCCACCGACGGCGGCCGCACCTGGACCAAGACGCTCTTCAAGGATCCGGATACCGGGGCGATCGATCTGGCGGCTGACCCAGGCGACGCACGGGTCGTGTACGCGGCGTTGTGGCAGGCGCGGCGCACGCCGTGGGAGCAGTACCAGCCCGATGAAGGGCCCGGGAGCGGGCTGTACAAGTCGAGCGACGGCGGAGCGACCTGGACGCCGATCGCCGGCCACGGCCTGCCAGCGGGACCGTACGGGCGCATCGGACTCGCGGTGGGCAGCGGGGGGCGCGTGTACGCGCTTATCGGCGCCATCCGGGGAGCGGGGGGCCTGTATCGCTCCGACGACGCCGGCGCGACGTGGCAGCTGGCCGGCGCCGACCCTCGCCTCACGAGCCGCAACTGGTACTTCTGTCGCGTCACGGTGGACCCGCAGAACCGCGACGTCGTGTACGTGCCCAACGTCTCCCTGCTCAAGTCAGTCGACGGCGGCAAGACGTTCACTGTCTTGAAAGGGCAGCCCGGCGGCGACGACTACCACGAGCTGTGGATCGATCCCAAGACCCCCACCCACATGATCGTGGGCAGCGACCAGGGAGCGGTCATCACCCTCGACGGCGGCCGCACGTGGAGCAGCTGGTACAACCAGCCCACGGCGCAGTTCTACCACGTGGCGGTGGACGGCCGGTTCCCGTACCGCGTGTACGGCGCGCAACAGGACGCGGGCACCGCCGGGATCGCGAGCCGCAGCGACTTCGGCGAGATCACCTTCCGCGATTGGGCGCCGGTCGGCGGCGGCGAGAGCGGGTACATCGCGCCGGACCCGTTGGACCCCGACGTCGTCTATGGCGGCGACACCTACGGCGTCGTCCACCGCTTCGATCGCGTCACCGGGCAGTTCCAGGACATTACGCCGTGGCCCGCGCCGACCTTCGGCGAGCCGATGCCGCAGCGGCGCTACCGCTTCACCTGGACGTCGCCGATCGTGTTCGACCGGGCGGACCCGCGGGTGCTCTACATCGGCGCCCAGATGCTGCTCGCCACCCACGACGGCGGGCTGCATTGGGAGGCGATGAGCCCCGATCTGACCGGGGCGCGACCGGTGGCGAGCGATACGGGCCCCGTCTCCGTCGCCAACGCCGCGGCGCGCGGCTACGGCGTGATCTATACGGTTGCCCCCTCGCCGCTCGGCGCGGGGATGATCTGGGCCGGCAGTGACGACGGGCTCGTCTACCGCACCACCGACGGCGGGCGGCACTGGGAGAACGTCACACCGGATGGCCTGCCGCCGTGGAGCATGATCAGCCTGATCGAGGCCTCGCCATTCGACACGGCCGCGGCGTACGCGGCCGTGGATCGGCATCGCCTCGACGACTTCGCCCCGTATTTCTACCGCACGCGTGACGGCGGCCGGCACTGGACGCGCGTCACCGAGGGCATCGCGCCCCACGCCTATGCGCAGGCGCTGCGCGCGGACCCGGTGCGGCGGGGCCTGCTGTACGCCGGCACCGAAACCGGCGTCTACGTCTCCTTCGACGACGGCGACCATTGGCAGTCGCTGCAGCTCGACCTGCCGACCGTGTCGGTGCGTGACCTGGCGGTCCACGACGGGGCCCTGGTCGCGGCGACACACGGCCGCGCCTTTTGGATCCTCGACGACCTCGCCCCGCTGCGTCAGCTCAGCGACTCCGTGCTGCGCGCCGGCGTCCATCTGTTCGCGCCCGAGCGGGCGATCCGCGTGCGTCGCAGCGTGAGCAATGACACACCCCTGCCGCCCGAGGAGCCGCACGGCGAGAACCCGCCGGCCGGGGCCGTCGTCGACTACGTGCTTCAGGCCGCCCCCTCCGGCCCCGTGACGCTCGAGATCCTCGACGCGGGCGGTCGCCTGGTGCGCCGCTTCTCGAGCGAAGACCGACCGCGCCCGCCCGCCGAGCCGCCGCAGATCGCCGCGGAGTGGCTGCCGCGCGACGAGGCCCTGCCGCGGCACGCCGGCCTCAACCGGTTCGTCTGGGACCTGCGCTACCCGCCGCCGCCCGCCGAGCGGCACGGGTACAGCATCGCCGCGATCGCCGGCCACGGGACGGTGGCGGAGCCGGAGGGTCCACTCATCCTGCCGGGTGAGTACCGGCTGCGGCTCACGGCGGCAGGACGGACGCTCACCCAACCCCTGCGCGTGGAGAATGATCCGCGCGTGCACGTGGCGGATTCGGCTCTCGCCAATCAGCTGCGGCTGGCGCTCGAGATCTGGAATGCGATGGCGGAGCAATACGCGCTGCGCGCCGCCGTGCGCGGCGTGCGGGACCAGCTCCGGCCCACGGCGGCGCCGTCCCTCGACACCATCGCGCAGGACGCGGGGGACGGTGCGCTCGCGGGGTTGGAGACGGTGGTGGAGAGCGCGGACCGGCAACCAACGCAGCAGGCGCGGGACGTCTTCGATGGCGCGCGAGCGCGGCTCGCCAGGGCACAGCGGCGGTGGCAGGAGTTCGTGACAAAGGATCTGCCCGCGCTGAACGCGCAACGCGCCCGGCAGCACCTGTCGCCGGTGACCGCGCCAGCGCTGAGACCGGACGCGATCGCACTCCCCTGAGCTGGGGCGGGAGGATTCGAACCTCCAACCTCCCGGTTAACAGCCGGGTGCTCCGCCAATTGAGCTACACCCCAGTGCTCCCCATCACCAGAATGCCACCGCCGGGAAGCTACCTTATCCCTTCCATGAACGTCGACATCGTCGCCGCCACGGCCGCCGACCTGAACGAGGTGCTCGAGCTGCTGGAGCACAATCATCTGCCGCGCGCCGAGATCGAGCGGCATCTGGGTACCCTGCTCGTGGCGCGCGAGGGCGAGCGTATCGTGGGCTGCGCCGCCGTCGAGCTGCACGGCAAAGCGGGGCTGGTGCGCTCGGTCGCGGTGGACCTGCCGCATCGCGGCCTGGGCCTCGGCATCCAGCTCACGGACGCGATACTCGCTCTCGCCCGCTCGCACGGAGTAAAGACCGTCTACCTGCTCACGGAAACGGCGACGGGGTTCTTCCCGCGCTTCGGGTTCCGCTCGATCCGCCGCGAGGAGGTCGATCCGGCGGTGCGGCGGTCGGTGGAGTTCACGAAGGCATGTCCAGCGAGCGCGCAGGCGATGCGCGCTGAGTTGGGGTGAAGCAGCGCATGACCTAACGCCTAGTACTTCAGTCCCGTCTTCTCCGCAAACGCCTTCACTGCCGCTTCCTGCTCAGGGGTGAGCTTCTCGGGGATCTGCACGTGCACTTCGACAAACTGGTCTCCGCGCCGTCCGTTCTTCTCGATGCCCTGCCCCGGAATGCGGAACCGCTGCCCGTCCTGCGTGCCGGGAGGAACGCGGAGCACGATGCGGCGGTCGTCCAGCGTGCGGACGCGGATGCGGGACCCCAGCATCGCCTGGGCGAGGTTGATCGGCACCGTACAGAGCACGTCGAGCCCCTCACGGCGGAAGAAGTGATCGGGCTCGACCCGGAAGATCGCCACCACATCGCCTTTGCCCTTCGCCCCCTGGCCGTGCAGGCGGACCCGGGTGCCGTCCTCGGTCCCGGGCTGGACCGTGAGCATCAGGCGCTTCTCCACCCGGACCTCGCCCGTTCCCTGGCACGTGGGGCAACGCTCCGACGGGATGTGTCCCTTGCCGCGGCACATCGGGCAGGGCCGGTTCACGGCGAAGCCGCCTTGACCGAACGACACCGTGCCGCGACCCTTGCACTCGGGGCACATCTTGATCGTTGCCCCGGGCGCCGCCCCCTTGCCGCCGCAAGTCGGACACACTTCCGGCATCGGCAGAGTGATCGGGACCTTCCCGCCCAGCGCCACCACCTTGAACGGGATCGAGACCGTGACCTCGATTACTTCGTCGGCATCCTCCTCCTCCCGGGTCCCGCGGCGGCCGAAGATGGACGAGAACAGATCCCCGAGCCCACCGAAGGACCCGAGATCGGACAGATCGAAGTCGAACCCCGCGCCCCCCGCTCCCGGTGGCGCCCCGCCGGAGCCAGGACGCGACCCCGCGCCGCCGTACCCCGCGAACGCGCCGTAGCGGCGCAGCTGGTCGTATTTCTTACGCTTCTCGGGATCGCTCAGGACGTCGTGCGCTTCGCTGATCTCCTTGAAGCGCTCGGCCGACTGCGGGTTGTTGGGGTTGCGGTCCGGGTGGTGCTGCTTGGCGAGCCGGCGAAACGCTTTCTTGATTTCGTCCGTCGTGGCCGTCTCCGAGACGCCCAGGATCTGATAGTAGTCCCGCTGGGGTGCCATGCTACGCTTCCCCCGTCCCCCTTCCCTCTTCGCCCGCCCATTTCAGGACCAGCACGCGCGCCGGCCGGACGAGTTGTCCGCCGAGCCGGTACCCCGCCTGCAACACCTGGCCCACGGTGTTGTCCTGCTCGGGCGAGGCCGCCGGAGCGACCGTCACGGCCTCGTGGACGGCGGGGTCGAAGCGCACGCCCGTCTCGTCGAGACGCCGCACGCCCAGCGTCTCCAGCTCCTTCCAGATCTTGCGCTCGACCAGATCCACGCCGTCGTGAATCGTTTTCGCGTCCGTGGTGGCGGGGTCGACGTGGGCGAAGCGCGCGAGGTCGTCCAAGGCGTCCACCAGGCGCTGCACCACATCCGCCTGCGCCTTCCCCCAGGTCTCGGTCCGCTCCCGGCTCATGCGCTTCTTGTAGTTGTCGAACTCGGCGGCGAGGCGCAGGTAGCGGTCCTCGAGACGCGCCAAAGCCTCGGCGGGCGGCTCGACGACCGCCGCCTCTTCGGGGGCCTCTGCCTCTTTGTCTTTCTTCGTCATGGTGATCCCGGTGCTAGGCAACCCGCGTGCCGCGGCATTCGGCCGAAGTGGCGGCCCACCCTGCCTACGACCATCGGAAATTGAAGTTTCACAACAAGATAGCCGGTCGCGTAGGGACTGTCGAGCAGGTCAGCCGAGGCCCAGCGACCGCAGAAACTGGAACGCATCGCCGAGCGGCTGATCGGGCTGCGGGTCGTGGAGCAGCTCGTGAAACCGCTCGGCGTACCAGCGCACCTGCGCCGGCGCGTGGATGGAGTCAGCGAAGGCGCGCGACTGGTGGGCGTCGGTGATCCGGTCGTCACCCGCCAGAAGAAACAACGCCGGCGTTTCGATGCGGTGGGCGTTGGCCGGCACCGCGCGATGGGCCCACTGGATCTCGCGCCACGCGCCGGCCGTCATCACGCGGTGCACGAGCGGGTCGCTGTCGTAGGCCGCTCCCACGGCGGGATCGCGGCTCAGGTCCGCGCTGGCCAGATCGATCGGCAACGCCAGCGTCGGCCACAGGTCCGCGAGGATCCGGCCGAGCGCCTGTTTCCACCACCGGGGCTGGAAGGCGAGGCCGAGCCACGGCGACACGAGGATGGCCCCTGCCAAGGCATCGCCCGGCTGGGTTTCGAGGTAGCGCAGCACGACGAGGCCCCCGAACGATTGGCCGAGGAGCACCTGCGGCGCGTCGGTACGCTTGCGGACGACGCGGCGGAACGCCTGCAGGTCGCCGAGCAGCTGGCTGAAGCGGGAGAGGTGGCCCCGTCGCCCGCTGGACTGCCCGTGGCCGCGCCAGTCGAGCGCGTACACCGCGAAGCCCTCGCCGCGCAGCCGCTCGGCGAGGTCGCTCCAGCGCCCGGCATGGTCCGACCAGCCGTGAAAGACGAGGATCGCCGCCCGCGGCGACTGGGTCTCGACGGCCTCGTAGTGGAGCGGCAGTCCGTCCGGCGCGACGAGCGAGGGCATCAGGCGGCTCCGAGCAGCCGGCGCAGGAGGTCGAGCGCCGCCTGGGCGCCGCGCCGGCGGATTTCCTCGCGGTCGCCCGGGAAAATGCGTTTGAGCGCCCGCACGTGCTCACCCGCGGCGGCGGCGAGCCACACCGTGCCGACGGGCTTCTCCGCGGTGCCGCCAGTCGGCCCGGCGATGCCGGTGACCGCAAGCGCGCAGTAGGCGTTGAAGACGCGTTGGGCCCCCGCCGCCATCAGCCGGACGGCCTCTTCCGACACCGCCCCGTGCCGCTCGACGATCTCGGGTGCGACGCCGAGCAGGTCGGTCTTGACGCCGTTTGCGTACGCGACCACTCCGCCGACGAACACGTCCGAGGCGCCTGGGATGGCGGTGAGCCGTTCCCCCAGCAGGCCGCCCGTGCACGATTCCGCCACGCCGAGGCGCCCCCGGCGACGGCGCACGGCGTCGAGCACCACCGCCGCGAGATCGGCGCCGTCTTCGCCGTAGCAATGGTCGCCGGCCCGCGTCCGCACCCGCTCCGCGGCGTCGGCGAGGCGGCGCTCGGCGTCCTCGCGCGGCAGCGACCAGGCGGTGATGCGCAGATCCACGCCGTCCAGCGACGGCAGGTAGGCGAGGGTGAGCGGCGCGATTTCCTCCTCGACGCCGGCGAGCCGCTCGGCGAGCGCGGACTCGGGGATGCCGGTCGTGCGCACGGTGCGCGACAGCACGACGGCGGGGGCGCCGCCGGCCCGCTGCTGCCGCGCGACCAGCCGGGGCAGCACTTCCTCGACGAGCAGGCCTCGCATCTCGCGCGGGACGCCGGGCAGCATCACGACCAGCCGCCCACGCTCGTCCTCCATCCAGAGCCCCGGGGCGGTTCCCCGCGGGTTGGGAAGCACGGTGGCGCCCTCGGGAATCATCGCCTGCGAACGGTTGACCTCGGGCATGGGCCAGCGGCCGAGCGTGCGAAAGCGCTCCTCCAGGCCGTGGAGCAGCGCGTCGTCGAGCACGAGCGCCCGGCCCAGCAGCTCCGCGACAGCCGTCTTGGTCACGTCGTCGCGGGTGGGCCCCAGCCCCCCGGTCGTGAGCACGGCGCCGGCGCGCGCGAGCGACTCCGCGACCGCACTCCGGATCGCGTCGGCGCGGTCAGCGACGGTGATGTGGCGGTCGATTTCCACGCCCGCGGCGGCAAGGGCCCGGCCCAGCTCGGCGGCGTTGGTATCCACGGTGTGGCCGAGCAGCAGCTCGGTGCCGACGGTCAGGAGATCGAGCTTCACCCGCGCCCCTTCAGGAGCGCGCGATAGCGGTAGAGGTACACGATCAGAGAGTAGACGGTCAGGAACACGGCGCCGGCGAGCGTGATGGACACGAAGTAGCCGTGGAAGCGATCCCAGAAGTTGCGGAACGAGCCCGCCCAGCGGTGCGCCGCCAGCGCGTCCTTCCACGCGAACCACGCGATCGTCGCGCCGATGAAGACGTTCTGGACCACCGCCTTCGCCTTGCCCGGCCCCGCGGCCGGGATCAGAATCCCGCGCCGTTTGGCGAAGAACCGGAACGCCGTCATCAACACCTCGCGCCCGACCAGGATCAACGCGACCCAGAGCGGCAGGCTCCCCCACCACGGGATGCGGTAGTCGACGAGGATGGTCGGGTGCCGGGTGATCCAGAAGATGGGCACCAGCGTGGCGAACAGCAGCCACTTGTCGGCGATGGGGTCGAGCAGCTGGCCCAGCTCGCTGACCTGGTGGTAGCGGCGCGCGAGGTAGCCGTCCACGGCGTCGGAGATCGCCGCGGCGAGGAACACCAGGAACGCGATGACCTTGGGCCAGTAGCCGGAAATGAACGGCAGCAGGGCGATGACCGGGGTGAGACAGATCCGGGCCAGCGTGAGGATGTTCGGCAGCGTCCACCGCATCAGGCCCCTCCCCGTCTCGATCAGCTCAGCGTCTTCAACACCATCTTGCTGACCGCCTTGAGGGTGTCGAACACGCCATCGCCGCGGATCGCCACGGCTTCGTAGTATCCCGCCCGGCCGACCCACTGCCCCCCCGCGTTCTCCACGAGGAACTCCCCCTGATGGGCGGGATCGGGCGTGACCTTCTGCTGCGCGGCCTCCTCGACCGGCCAGCCGGGGTTGAGCGCCGCCTGGAGATCCTTGATCGGGGCCGCGTTCGGCAGGTCGCGTTTGTTGTACTGGATCATGAACGGAATCCTGGTCAGGTCGTAGCCGTATTCCGCCATGTTGTCGTAGAGGTTCTGCATGGATTCCACGTTGGCTTCCATGCGCTCCACTTGGCTGTCGGCGACGAACACGATGCCGTCGACGCCCTTCAGGATCAGCTTGCGACTGGCGTTGTAGTACACCTGGCCGGGCACGGTGTACAGGTGGAAGCGCGTCTTGAACCCGCGGATCGTCCCCAGGTCCACCGGGAGGAAGTCGAAGAACAGCGTGCGCTCGGTCTCGGTGGCGAGCGAGATCATCTTGCCGCGGGTGTTGGGCGACACCTTCCCGTAAATGTGCTCGAGGTTCGTCGTCTTGCCGCCCAGGCCCGGGCCGTAGTAGACGAGTTTGCAGTTGATCTCGCGGGACGCGTAGTTGATCATCGACATGGATCGCGCGTCCCCTTACCCGAAGAGTTTGTCAATTTCGTCTTCCGCCCCTTCGAGGAGGCCGCCTTTCGGCTTGGCCGGGCCGGTCTGGACCCGGTTGAACATCTCCTCGAACACCTTGTTCAGGTTCTCGACGACCGCCTTCGCCTTCAGCTTGACGAGGCCCAGCGTGGCCCGGCTGTCAAAGAGCACGACCAGGATCACCCGCTTGGCCACGTCGGCGAGGTACATGGACTCCCGCTCGCCCTGGTGGACGAGCGAGGCGAACTCGGGCTCGCCGATCATTTTCGCGAGCTGGTCGTTGGCGCTGAAATCGGCGGCGGTGAGAGACGCGAAGGCCGTGGGGTCGAACTGCGGCGTCTCGCCCACAGTCGCGACGAGCTGGCCCGTGCGGTCCACGAGCAGCGCGCAGCGCGCGTTCGAATCCCGCAGATAGGCCTGCAGGTGCTGTTGGATCTGCTTGAAATCGTTCTCGCTGAACGACCAGCTGGCGGCACCCGTCATCGCGCTCCTCGGCTCACTCCTCCCCCATCTCGCGCCGCGCGGCCAGCGCATGCGCGATCGTCACGCCGTCGGCGTACTCCAGGTCGCCGCCCACCGGCAGACCGCGGGCGATCCGGGTCACGCGCACGCCCGTGGGGCGCAGCACCTGCTGCAGGTATGTCGCGGTCACCTCGCCCTCCATCGACGGATTGGTCGCGACGATCACTTCGCGCACACCGGAACCGTTGCCTACCCGCTCGACGAGCGGCCCGACGCGCAGCGCCTCGGGCCCCACCCCGTCCAGGGGCGACACCCGGCCGCCCAGCACGTGGTAGCGCCCCCGATACCGCCCCGCGCGCTCGATGGCGGCGACGTCCTTCGCCTCCTCCACGACGCACAGCAGCGTGGCATCCCGCCGCGGGTCGCGGCAGATCGCACACGGATCCTCGTCGGCGAGATTCCCGCAGACGCCGCACGCCGTCACCTGCGAGCGCACCCGGCGGATCGCTTGCGCCAGCCGCTCGGCCGCCTCCGCCGGCTCCTTGAGCAGGTGGAATGCGAGCCGTTGCGCGGTCTTGGATCCGATCCCGGGGAGCCTGGCGAGCTCCGTCACGAGATCATCAATGGCCGACACGTCGCGTTACAATGGCAGCTGGAACGGGAAAGGTATACCCCCGGAGAGCTTCCGCACCTCGGCCTGCTGCAGCTCGGCGGCCCGCTTCTGCACCTCCGCCACCGCGGCCAGCACCAGGTCCTCGAGCATTTCGACGTCCCCCTGGCGCACCACCTCCGGAGCGATCGTGATGGCCCGGATCTGGCCCCGACCATCGGCCGTCGCTTGCACCATCCCCCCGCCGGCCGACACCGTCACCGTCTGTTGCGCCAGCTGTGACTGGATCTCGGTCAGCCGCCCCTGCATCTGCTGCCCCAACTGGAGCAGGCTGGATAAATCCGCCATGCGTCGAAAGTTACCCCGTGCCCTCAGGCGTCGCAAGCTACTCCAGCAGCTCCAGATCGAGGGCGTCGATGGCCGCGCCCAGCGTCTCGTCCTTGCCGCGCAGCAGCTTCAACCGCTCCGCGTTGGCGGTCTCCGTCGTGAGCCGCGCCGGCCGCTCGGAGCGTCTGGGCTCGGCGCGCGCGGCGCCCTCCACGCGGATGCGCACGGGCTCGCTCACGTACTCCCCGACGAGTTTGGCGAGCGCATCGCGCTTGTGATCGATGCCCGTCGCGTGACCGGTGTTGGCGTCGAGCACCCGCACCGCGACGACTCCTCGCTCGGCGGCGACGACCGCCGTCTCGCCGAGCAGCGTGCCCAGCATCGGGCTCGTGGCGCGCGCGTGGGCGACGATCTCGGGCCAGAGCGAGCGCAACCGCTCGAGCGATAACGCCCCTTTCTCCGGCGGCCGGTCCGCCGTCACAGACACTGACGGCGTGGGACGTGGGATGTGGGGAGTGGGCTGTGTCGGCAAGGGCGCGGGATCACGTAGCACTGGTGGTGTCTCCACTCCCCGCCCCCCACTCCCCACGCCTTTGCCGAGCGCTTCCAGTACCTGACCGAGTTCGACCGTCCGGTCCATCATCGCCCAGCGCAGCAGCAGCAGCTCCACGACGAGCCGGGGGTTGCCGCTACGGCGCACCTGCGGCTCGATGTCCGCGAGCAGCGCCAGCAGGCGCACCGCGTCGGCCGGCGAGAGGCGCTGGGCGGCGCCGCGCACCAAGTGGGCGAGGCCCTCGGTGAAACTCTCGGGCTCACCGCCCACCCCCACGAGCAGCACGGCCCGGAGCACCTCGCCCGCACCACTCACGAATTCACCCAGATCCGCGCCGGCCTCGACAAGGCGCTCCACGAGGGGAAACACCGCCGCCGCGTCGCGCTCGGCCACGAGACGCAGGGTTTCGCCGTAGAGGTCGTCGGGGATGAGCCCCAGCACGTCCCGCACACGCGCTGCGCTGATCGGGCCGTCGCCGAACGAGCCCACCTGATCGAGGAGCGAGAGCGCGTCGCGCATCCCGCCGTTCGCGCTCCGGGCGATGAGGCGCAGGGCATCCGCCTCCGCCGCAATGCGCTCGGCGGCACACACCTGCTGGAGACGCTCCACGATCGCGTGCGGGCCGATGCGCCGGAAGTCGAAGCGCTGCAGCCGCGAGAGAATCGGCGCCGCCGTCTGAGCGATCTTGAGCGGCTCCGTCGTGGCGAAGACGAACACGACCCGCGGCGGCGGCTCCTCGAGGATCTTGAGGAGGGCATTCCACGCCTCGCGGGTGAGCATGTGCGCTTCGTCCACGATGTACACCTTGTGGCCGTGCTCGACGCTGGCCGCGTACATCGCGCGCTCGCGCAGGTCGCGCGCGTCATCGACGCCGCGGTTGGAGGCGGCGTCGAGCTCCACCACGTCGAGGTTCGCCTGACCGGTCCAGATACGCGTGCAGGAGTCGCAGGTACCATCGGGCTCCCCGTCGCGCTGGTTGGGGCAGTTCAGGGCCATGGCGAGAATACGCGCCGCGGTGGTCTTGCCCACGCCGCGGGGGCCCGCGAACAGGTAGCCGTGCGCGGTGCGGCCTTGGGCGACGGCCCCCCGCAGGGCCGCGGCCACGTGATCCTGCACGATCAGCTCGGCGAACTTGCGGGGACGGTACTTGCGGGCGAGAGCGATCATCGATGCACGCGGAACATAGCAGGGCGGCGCCGCCGCGCCTAGCTAGGGACGGCGGGCACGCACCGAGGCGGTGAGATCCGTCCGCAGCCCCGAGGCCTGAACGGCGAGGTTCGTGGCGCTGCCGCCGGCGCGACCGGGCCGCAGCGTCACGTGCCCGCCGAGACTGTCGGTCGTGACCTCGGCCACCTTGAGTACGCTCCCGTCCCCGACAGCGGCGAGCAGCCCGCGCACCGGCGCCGGGTTGCCGAACGCGTCGGTCGGCACCACCAGCAGGCTCGTCGCGACATCCGGGTCGAGCTGCAGCCGCTGCGTGACCGTGTCCCGGCCCCGCAGCACCAGCAGCCGCGCCGGCGGGCCGGCCGCCGGATACAGCGTCGCCTGCCGCACGAGCGCACCGAGGGTTGCCGTCACCGTCGTGGCCGCGGCGCGCGGACCGAACTCCAGGTCCACCCACAGCCCGCCCGCGGAATCGGTGCGGTCGGGGGGGGCGAGGAGCCGGCCGTTGGCTACCGCGAGCGCGACCGGTACCCCCGCGATGGGCGCGCCCGTCGAGTCCCGCGCCTCGAAGATCAGCGGCACCGCCGCACGCCGGCCCACGATCCCCCGCTGGGAGGCGCCCGCGACCCAGCCCGTACCCGTTGGCGAGGGTCGCACCGCCCGCGACGGCCGTGTGGTCGTGACCGGTACGGGCGCCGCCCTCGCGGCAGGGACCGTGATGAACTCCACCGTCGTTTGGCCGCTGAGCGTGGTGCCGTCCGCCGCCACAACCGTGAGCGACGTCGAGAACGGCGCCGGCGCGGCGCGCAGGCGGAACGAGGCGATGCCTCGCGCGTCCGTTACTGCGATCGCGTCCGCACCCCCTCCCCCGGCGGTCGCCGCACCCACACTGCCGCTCCCTCGGAGCACCAGCCGAGCGGCCGGCACCGGCTGCGCGCCCCGCCGCAGCGCGACGGCAACGATTGCGTCGGTCCCCACCTCCGCCGTGACGCGCGATTGCAGCGGCACGACCGCGATGGCGACGCCGGGGACTGGTGCCGGCGGCGGAGTGGTTGCGGGGGTCGGTCCCGCCTTTGCGGCGAGAGCGGTGGCGCGGCCCCGCCCGCAGCCCGCCATCCGCGCGAGGATCAGCGAGTCGGCCCCGAGCGCCGTGAGGTCCAAGCGGTCTCGCGCGGTCGGTGTGAACGACAGACAGTTGCGCCCGATCAGATCGGCGATCTCGCCGTGCGAGAGCGCGCCGCCGGTGAGCAGCCGGATGAGATCCGTCTTGCGCAGCGGCTCGCTGGTCTGAGCAGCCGAGCGCGAGGCCGCCGCCAGAGCCAGAAGGACGGCGAATGCCCCTCTCACAGCCGCGCGCAGCCCGAGCGGTCAAAGTGCCGCTCCACGCTGTCGACCCCAGCGTAGAGCGCGCGGTCACGGCCCGCGCGCCCGGCGTCGAGTACGCCGACCTTGGACTTGCCGCGCACGTTGTAGACAGTCCACTCGGTTTCGAGCGCCGCAAGACCGCGGGCCAGTCCGCCGCAGTCCAGTTGGCGACCGTCGTAGAGCTTGGCGCGGTCGTTGTAGGCGCGGATCGTCAGCGCGAGAGTGTCGCCGAGACGGTCGAAGATTGGCAGGAGGAGGTCACCAACCGGCGCCACGACGGCCGGCCGGGCAACCGCCGCCGGGGCGCCCGGGTGCGCCGGCCGATACACGAAGTACCAGGAGGCTGCCGCCGCGGCGATCACCAGCACTACCAGTACGGCCACCACGCCGCTGCGCTTTCCGCCCGGCGGCTCCGCGTCGGCCGCCGACGGCACCACAAAGGGTCGGTGGGCGGGACGTCGTGGAGGAGGCACCGGTCTTATCACAGGGGGTGGCGGGGACGGCCGCGAGGCATGCTCGGGCTCCTCCGGCATGTGCCCGACGTCGAGCAGCGGCAGATTGGCCACAGCCGGGGAAGGCTTGGGCCGCGGCGGCGGCGGCGGTGGCGGCGGTGGCGGCGCAGGCGCTGACGGCTTCGGCGCTGGCGGTGGCGGCGCCGCCCGCTTCCGCGGCGGCGGCGGCGGTGCCGCGTGGCTGCCGAACGTCTCAAGCGTCGACCGAGGTTCCCCTGCCGCGTCGGGTGCCGCCCGAGCACCCTCCGGCGCCGCGCCGGCCCGCGTGACGAGGGTGTCGTCGGTTTCGAAATTCGTCCACGGGAGGGACGACGCTTTGCGGGCCCCCGCCAGGTGCTCCTCCTGCTCGATCAACTCGTAGAACGACAGCGACACGCTGTGCCACGTCTCGCTCGGCCCGGGGCGAAACAGGCCGGCGACCGGGTGGCCCTCGCGGTCGGCGCCGAGCACGAGCGCCAGGTGCCAGGGCTGCGTGAAGTACTGCTCGTGCGTCTGCACATCCCCCGGCGCGAGGTCGACGGGGAGCGGCGGGTGGCTGTGGTACCACCCGATGAGGTGGCCGCCCACCCGGCCCAGCTCCTCCTGGATCCGGTCCCACAGGCGGGACACGACGACCTGGGTCTTGTCACCGTAGATCGGCTGATTGAGGCGGATGGTGGAGTCCACCACGGCGTAGCGCACCCTCGACGTCGGGCACTCGAAGAGGTCGCCCACGAGGAACCCGATCAGGGCCTGCCCCTTCACCGCGAGCAGATGCTCATGCAGAGCGGTAAGGGCCCTCTGCTCGATAAAGACGGGATAGCGGCCCCCCGGGTTGCGCCGGCCGTTCGGGTTCCAGAGGATCGCGCGCGCGGTGGGGATCACCTGCTGGAGATGGGCCGTGCCGCCGGCCGGGGGACGAGGGGGAACGCCCGTCACCGCAGCACCTCGCGGATCACCCCCGCGGCGCGCTCCACGTCCGCGCGGCTTACGTCCAGGTGGGTCACCGCCCGCAGCCGCCGGGCGGCGAACGGCACGACGAGGACGCCCCGCTCCGCGAGCCGGGGAATCACGCGGTCCGCGGTATCCGCCTCGCGCAGGAGATCGAGCATGACGATGTTCGTCTCGGGGGCGGACGGTCGGACCGTCGGACTGTCGGCCAACAGGTCGGCCAGGCGGCGCGCGTTCGCGTGGTCCTCGGCGATGCGCTGGAGGTTGTGCTCCAGCGCGTACAGTCCCGCCGCCGCGAGGATCCCCGATTGCCGCATCCCCCCGCCCAGCCGCTTGCGCATCTCCCACGCGCGCGGCCGCAGCTCGCGCGCGAACGCGAGGCAGGAGCCGACGGGGCAGCCCAGACCTTTCGAGAGACTCACCATCACGGTCGTGGCGCCGCGCGTGAGCGTCGCCGGGGCCGTCGTGAGCGCGGCCGCCGCGTTCCACAAGCGGGCGCCGTCCAGATGGAGGCGGAGCCCCGACTCGCGAGCGAGCGCCACGATCGCCGCCATCACTTCCGGACGCATCACCTTCCCGCCGGCGGCGTTGTGGGTGTTCTCGACCGCGATGGCGCCGCTGCGTGGCAGATGCGGCGACCTGTCCCGCAGCGCGCCGCGCGCGAGCTCGGCGGTGAGCACGCCGTCGGGCGTCACCACGGGGCGGATCTGCACGCCCGCGATCATCGCGACGCCAGCCAGCTCGTAGTGAACGAGGTGGGCGTTGGCCTCGATCACGAGCTCCGTGCCCCGCTCCGCGCACAAGCTCACGCCGGTCTGGTTGGCCTGCGTACCCGACGGAAAGAACAGCGCGTCTTCCATCCCCACGAGCTCGGCGACGCGCTGCTCGAGCCGCCGCACCGTAGGGTCGCCGTCGAGCACGTCGTCGCCGACCTCCGCATCCGCGATGGCCCGGCGCATCGCCGGCGAGGGATGGGTGACGGTGTCGCTCCGCAGATCGATCGCGCTCATCCGAGCACCACGCGCTGCGCGCGCCGCATGCGGATCAGATCGTACGTCTCCGCCACTTCGCCGCCGA
>Ga0209160_1000097_pt1 | contig 57809 bp, 54 predicted proteins | sample GraSoiAngelo_153_FD_186167 | JGI IMG/M metagenome (GOLD analysis project Ga0209160, IMG submission 186167) | Grasslands soil microbial communities from the Angelo Coastal Reserve, California, USA - 14_1009_12_40cm (SPAdes) (version 2) | ecosystem: Environmental > Terrestrial > Soil > Grasslands ...
GGTCCGCCGGGAAAAACGTTCGGTCTCCCGGGGGAAGACACTCGCATTTCCGCAACCGTCGCTCCACCGCGAAGGTTCAAAGCCCCTCGCGCGTGATTGCCCCCGAGGTGGGCCGTGTCGGAACCGCAACCCGGAGCCGGTCGACTTTCCTCGCCGAAGCTGCTGTTCGCGAAGACGCCGGCGGAGTTCAAGGGCCTGTTTCAGTCGGACCTTGCGAAGTGCCGGTCCCTCCTGAAGAGAATCCTGAACGCGCGAGGGCCGCGGACGATCGAGAACACCCTCGAGCCGTTCGACGAGCTGTCTCGCCGGCTCGAGGAGCTTCTCTCCCAGCCGAAGTTCCTCTTCGATGTGCATCCGGAAGCCGCGATGCGTCAGGCGGGAGACGAGGCGTATCAGGAAGCGGACCGGTTCGCCACGGAATTGAGCCTGAACCGCGAGGTCTACGACGCCGTCGCGGCGCTGGACATGTCCGGCGAAGGCCCGGCCACCCGCTTCGCGGTCAAGAAGATCCTTCGAGACTTTCACCTGGCGGGCGTCGACCGCGACGATGCGACGCGCGCCCGCGTGAAGGCGTTGCGCGACGAGATCACCGCGATTGGCCAGGAGTTTGACAAGGCCATCCGCGAGGACGTTCGCTCGATCCGTGTCGGGCCCGCGGACCTGGAGGGCCTGCCCGACGATTTCGTGAAGGCGCATCCGCCCGACGACGACGGCACGATCGCGATCACGACGAACTACCCCGACTCCGTCCCCGTGTTCCGCTACGCCCGGAAGGAGTCGGTCCGGCACGACCTCATGAAGGCGTACCTGAACCGAGCGTATCCCGCGAACCTCGATGTCCTTGCGCGGCTCATCGCGAGGCGAGACGAGCTCGCGCGCCTCCTGGACTACGATCACTTCGCCGACTACATCACGGCAGACAAGATGATCGAGAGCGCGGCCGCGGCGCAGGCGTTCGTGTCGAAGGTCGCCGCCGTCGCCGAGCCCCGGGCGCAGGACGACGTCGAAGAACTGCTCGCCCGGAAACGTCAGGACGTCCCGGGGACGAACGCCCTGGAGCGCTGGGACCTGAATTATTACACAGAACTCGTGCGGGCCGAATCGTACGCGTTTGATGCGAAACGATTGCGTCCGTATTTCGAGTTCCGGAAGGTCCTCGACGGACTGTTCGTGATCACGAGCCGGATGTTCGGCGTGCGATACCGCCGGATTTCGGGCACGCCCGTCTGGCATCCCTCCGTGGAAGTGTACGACATCTACCGAGGCCGTCGGCGGCTCGGCCGGTTCTACCTCGACCTCCATCCGAGGAAGGACAAGTACACCCACGCGGCCGCGGCGGGCCTCGTCGTCGGCACGGCCGGTCGACGGCTCCCGCAGGCGGCGCTCATGTGCAACTTCCCGGACCCCGAGGCGGGACACGGACCCGCCCTGATGGACTTCTCCGAGGTCGAGACGCTCTTCCATGAGTTCGGTCATCTCCTCCACGGGCTGCTTTCCGGCGGCGTCCGATGGGCGCGCAACGCATTCGGCGGCATCGAATGGGACTTCATCGAGGCCCCGTCCCAGATGCTGGAGGAATGGGTCCGAGACCCCGAGGTCCTCCAGACGTTCGCGGTGCATCACGAGACCGGGGAGCCGGTGTCCGCCGATCTGATCGCTCAGATGCGACGCGCGGAAGCGTTCGGCCGCGCGTACGAGGTGCAGCGGCAACTCCTGTACGCGACGTTGTCCCTGCTCTACTACACTCGGGACGCCGCGAACATGGACACGACCGCGGTGCTGCGGGAGGCCCATTCCCGGTTCCCGCTGATCCCCCATTTCGAGGGGACCCATTTCCAATGCAACTTCGGCCACCTGAACGGCTACTCCGCGATTTACTACACGTACATGTGGTCCCTCGTCATCGCGAAAGACCTATTCAGCCGGTTCCGCGCGGCCGGATCGTTGCTCGACCCCGCGGAGGCGGAGCGCTACCGGGATCTGATTCTCGGTCGGGGTAGCGAGAAGCCGGCTACGGAATTGATCCGGGACTTCCTCGGTCGCGAAATGCAGTTCAGCCCGTTCGAGACCTGGCTCCGCGAGGCCGGTTGAACCGTCCCCTCAGGGCCGTTGCGTTCGATACCAGACCAGCGTTCGCCCGAGTCCATCCCGGAGGGACGTGTGCGGTGCGAACCCGAGTTTCGCGGCGGCCCTCGTGATGTCGGCGCGAGAATCACGGACATCGCCGGGTCGCGGCTCGCCGTGCTTCGTGCGAATCGGGACGCCCGCGATTTCCGAGAGGTGGCGGGCCACCTCGTTGACCGAAGTGGCGTATCCGGACCCCACGTTGATGATCTGTCCCGCGACCGGTCGTTCTCCCGCCAGCTCCAGCGCCGTAGTCAGATCCCCGACATACAGGAAGTCCCGCGTCTGTCCGCCGTCTCCGTAGATCTCGATTCCCTCGTTCGACGCCACGGACGCGCAGAATTTCGCGATGACGCTCGCATACGGCGACGTCGGGTCTTGCCGCGGGCCATACGCGTTGAAGATCCGCACGACGACCGCCTCGAGGCCTTTCAGGGAGGCGATCTCCTCGCACGCGAACTCGCCCACCATCTTCGAGGTCGCGTACGGCGACGCCGGCGCCGGCCGCATCGTCTCGACTTTCGGGTTCATCTCCGAGTTCCCGTACACCGCGGCGCTCGAGGCGAACACGACCCGCCGCACCTTTGCGTCGACGGCGGCCTTGAGGACGCCGAGCGTGCCCTGGACGTTCGTCCGCCAATATGCCTCCGGATGCGCGACGCTGTCCGGGACGGAGGTCCTTGCTGCGAGGTGGTAAACGATCTCGCGGCCCTCCATGGCAGTCGACAGCGCTTTGCGATTCAGGATCGAGGCCCTTTTGACGTGGACGTCACCTGGGACTGTCTCGAGATTCCGAAGTGAGCCTGCCGAAAGGTCGTCGAGGACGGCGACGTCGTTCCGCGCGCCGAGGTGCTCGACCAGATGGGAACCGATGAACCCGGCGCCGCCGGTGACAAGGACGCGCGTCCCTTGCATGGGCTCGCGCCGCACGGAAGGCGACGGCCATAAGGGTTCCGGTGCGGACCCCCGGACTCACACGGAGAGATGTGCGAGCTCCGCGCTGACGTCGAACAATCGGCGCGCGACGTCCGGGTCCTGGGCCGCGTGAGACGGTTCACGGACGTGTTTGTTTGCGAAGTATTGGCCCGTGACCCTCTCGACCTCCGGCGAGACCGCGAGGTAGATCGGCGTTTGAGCGCCTTTCTCCGGGCCCTTGAAGAACAACCTCACGAACCGCACAACCGCGGAGGTGCCGCCCATCCCGAGATTCGTCCGGATCACGCCGGGATGGCAGGCGTTCACGGTGACCCGGGTCCCCTCGAGGCGTCGCGCGAGCTCCCGCGTGAAGAGGACCTGCGCGAGCTTCGATTGACCGTACGCGCCGAAGCCGCCGTATCGCTGCTCCCCTTGGAGGTCGTCGAAATGAATGGTGCCTCCCGAGTGTGCGCTCGAGGAGACGTTGACGATGCGCGAAGGCGCGGACTTCTTCAAGAGGTCGAGGAGGAGGTGGGTCAACAGAAACCCGGAGAGGTAGTTGACTTCGAACGTCCTCTCGAGGCCGTCTGGAGTGACTTCGCGGTGCGCCGTGTACACCCCGGCGTTATTGATGAGAACGTCGAGCCGCGGATACTTCCTCTGGAATTCCTCGGCGAAGGATCGCGTCGACTCTTCGCTCGCCAGATCGACGATCTCGAGGTAGACACTCGAGTTCCCCGAGTCCCGGACGACGTCTTGTCGCGCGGCCTCGCCGCGCGTCGCACTCCGACACGCCATGACGACCGTCCCTCCCAGGCGGGCCAGGCCCAACGCCGTCGCTTTGCCGATGCCGGAGTTCGCACCGGTCACCAGGAACACGCGGTCCTCCAGGTTCGCGGACATCATTCGCCTCACACGCCCTCGACATTCACGACCGGCACGCCGCTCCCGACGAGGATGTTGACGATGACCAGCTGGTGTGCGCGGTCCGGGTTCACGTCCCGGTGCACGAGGCCGGGAGGGACGTGGAAGAAGTCCCCGGGACCCACGACCGCCGCATCCGCGCCCTTCGGGCCGTACTCGAGTCGGAGCTGACCCGAGACCAGGAAACCGTAGAGTTCGTGGGTTCCATGATGATGCCAACCCGACACCGCTCCGCGCTCGAGTCGCGTTCGGGACATGAGGACATTGCTCGACTGGAACGCCTTCTCTCGGAAGATCCCGGGTGTCGATTCGCCCTTCTTCAAGTCCGTCCCGGGGACGACCTTAATCCGCGGCACGGACCGCTGAGGAGAGGGTGATACTAAAAGTTCTGGTGAGTTTCCATCTTCGGAGACCCCACAGAAAAACACACGAGGATGGCTTCCACAGGAGAGGACTAACTCAAATCCGAGACTTTGGGGAAAGGGCTTTTTAACGCCCGCTCAGTACGTCGCGGGGGCTGATGGTCGAAGCCTCCCAGTGGTACTCGCTCATCTCGATTGGGAGCAGCTCCCTAGCCCTCCTCGCCGCCGCCTACGTCGTGCGGAAGATTCCGAACCGCCGCGCGGGCGACACGTTCGTGTTGGCGATGGTGTTCTTCGTCCTCGCGGGGACGTTCGCCTATCTCCTGCGGACGTCGACGCTGGACTACGGCACGAATTCGGGACCCCTCACCTTTGCCCGTCTGTTCTACTTCTTCCACATGCTCGCGGTCGGTTTTACGGCGTCGTTCATCGGCCAGTACTTCCTCGGCTTCGAGATCATGCGGCGCCGCCTTGTGAATCTCTTCCTCCAGGTCTCTCTGCTCATCGTTGCGATCGGAGTCACGACGCAGGTCACGGAGCTCGAGAACGAATACGGAGGCATCGGGGTCGTCGTCGAGGACACGTGGGCCCGCGGGAGCCTCGCCTTGTTCGCGACCCTGTTCATATCCACGGCCCTCGCGGTCCTGGTCCGTACGTTGATCCGCAACAAGGATCCCATCGTCCGGAAGCAGGCGATCCTGATGACCGCCGGCGTCGTGATCCACGGGACGGGCGCAGAGTCGTACGCGTACCTGCGAATCTTTGCGGACCAATACCCGCCTCCGTATCTGACGATCACCGCCTTCGCCATGGCGGCGTTCTTCGCGGTCGCCGTCCTGCGCTACCGGATGTTCGTGGTCACGCCTCAAAAAGAGGAACCCGTCGGCGTTCCCCGGCGCTTCGATCTGAAGCCCGGTCACGCGTACGCGATTCGCGAGCGGCGGCCGCAGCTCTCGTTCCTCGCGGTCGCAGAGGCGGTCCGCCTCGGGTCGCTGGGCCTCGTCATCACCCGCTGCACACCGACCGAGGTCCGCGACGACTTTGACTTGCAAACCACTCCGATCCTCTGGCTCACGTCGGCCGTAGGTCAGAACCGCGTCCCCCCGACGAATCCGGAGTTGCTCGAGCGCCTCGTGCGCGAGTTCGTCGCCGCGCAGCCGAAAGCCGTCGTCGTGCTCGAAGGGATCGAGTATCTGTCGAACTATTTGGAGGCGGCGCGGGTCGTGCGCCTCCTGAACACGATTCGGGATCTCGTGACGGCGGGCGATGGCGTGCTCCTCGCGAGCACGGATCCGGCCGCTCTCGATGAGGCGACCGCGGGGGTCCTCGACCGGGAGTTCGAGCCGCTCGCGGTACCGGAGAAGGTCGGCTACGAGGTCGAGGACGTCTTCGTGATCGAGGGCGGTGGACTCCTCTTGACCCACGCGAGTCGCTCGGATGGCGCGGACGTCGATCCCGATGTCATGGCGGGCATGCTCACCGCGATCATGAACTTCGCGCGCGTGTCCTTCGCAGGTGGAGCCGACGAACTGCGACGACTCGAGCTCGGCGACCAGACCGTCGTCATCGAGCGCAGTCCGAAGTTCATCCTCGCCGTCGCGATCACCGGCAAGCCGCCGGCCGATGTCCAGGAGGAGATGCGGATCTTCCTGGAACGCGCGGAGCGGCGCTACGGTCCGATGATGGCCCGGTGGACCGGCGACCCGCAAGAGTTCCCCGGCTTGCAGGCGATGACGAGCCGACTCTTCCTATGAGGGTCCCGGATCGCCCTTGTTCAAGAGGCGCACGTCGATCCACGTCATCTCCGGCGGCTCGACGTCGATTTGCCAAAGCAATGCGATGAGCTCGCCCGTGTGGTGGGCTTGTTCGAACGTCACCTGCGGGAGGGCGTCGCGCAGGGGATGCGGTCGGGTCTTCCACTCCGGCTGCACGCCGCGGTCGAGATCCTTGTCGGTGAGCTTTCCGAGGAACCGCTTCTCCTTCGCAATGATTTTCTCCAGGTATCCTCGAAGCGGCTCCATCGATCGGACCTCGTCGAAGTCCTTCTCGCGCATGACGGGGTCCGCGGACGCGCCCTGCGCGGTCACGTTCAGCCATCCGTCGTGCACGGAGAGGATGTGGTGGAAAATGTTCTTCAGCGATCCGTTCGTCGCTTCGCGGTTCTTCACGAGTTCGTCCTCCGGCAGTTTCGCGAGGGCCTCGCAATAGTCGCGGAGGACTCGCCAGTTATATTCGTACGTGTCGCGGAAGTCGGCGACGCTTGGCATGCCCTTCCGGAGGCGGGCCCCGTGGATAAAGGATACGATGACAAAGTGAAGTCGCCGATGTGATTTCCGGGCCCCGGGATTCTCTCACCCTATCCGAATCTTGATATAGGTGAAATTCATTACATAAGATAGTGAACCACTTTGCTCCCGTTCGACATCGACAGAGTCCACGTTTACGTGAGCAAACACTTCCGGAACACCTGGATGAGAAAATGGGACTGGGATCAGACCGACCTGAGGGAAGCGTTGCGGGACGCCCTCCGGGTCTTGCGCGTTGGAAAGGGAAAGTGGGAGATCTTCGTTCAAAAGAAGGGACAAAAGAAGCTGGTGGTCGCATACGACGCCGAATACGATGAGGTCTTCGTCATCACGGGATCCGAGGGATAGTCGAGCCACGCGGTGTCCCAACTGCGGGAAGCGGAGGCTCGTCCCTGCCGACGATATCACTTCCGAGATCGAAGGCTACACATTCGTGGAGCAGGGGCTTCGGTGTGGGGCCTGCGGGGAGGAATTCATCCCTGAGGAAGAGAGTCAGCGGATGATTCGGGTCGCACGCCGACTCGGTATCTGGGGCGAGCCGCTCAAGTTGCGGCGCAAGCTCTCGCGGAGTGGGCGCGGGACGGTCCTGCGGATTCCGACGGACATCGAGCGCAGCCTCCAGCTGCGGGGAGATGAGGAGGTCCTCGTCTCGAAGGCGGGGAAGAAAATCATCATCGAGCTGAGCCGCTAGCGGAGACCGAATCGGTCTCATGGACCAACGCCGGATCGGCGGCGGGCCTCGGTTCGTAGGCTGCCACACAAGGAGCGCGGCGGTACCATCGGACCATTAGGTAAGCGAACCCCGCGCCGACGATCCCCATCCCCCGCCAGCCCGCCAATTCGAGGAACGCCGCCAGGACGATCAAGAAGCCCATGGCTCCTGCAACGAAGGCGAAACGCTGCAGAGCCCACCTCGAGGGGTCGTCGGAGGTGCAGCGGACGAGGAGCATCACGCCCACGAGGACCGCGGCTCCTTCCAGGACCGTGATGATCGGGATGATTCCGAAGAACGGCCCTCCGCCATAGAGGAGGAAGGATCCCATCAGGAAACCGAAGCCCGCGAGCGCATAGACACGCGGGGATCGCGGTAGGCGTCTCGAGGGCAATCGGGCCCAGAGCCCGCCCGCGTACTTCTTCGCGGCCCATACGAGGAACGCGACGGCCGCCGCGGCTCCGAGGAGGTGCCAGATGGACGGGCGATACGGAGTCAGGAGGACGTTGATGAACACGGTCGCGCCGGCGAGCAATGCGATCGCCGTGATGTAGCCACGTCGGGACGTGAGCGGAATGCCTCGAGTCCGACGCCAGATCCATTCCACGAGAAAGATTGGGATCGCGATGCTGACGACCGCGTGGTAGATCGTCAGCCACACGGCCCAGACCCAGTTCACGTCGAACCATCGACCGTACCAGGCGAGAGTCCCGAGGTCCATCCAGCCCGGATCGAAGAACGACTTCACCGCGAGGCCTTCCTCGATGATCCCGTACGCCGCGCCGAGGAGGAGGATGCTCGGCCATCCGGTCTTCCAGCGGACCGCCGTCTCGCGCATGACGAGGACGCCGGCCCCGTACAGCCAGATCAACAACAGCGCCGCAATCGGGTTCAGCCACTCGAGGGGCGGCGTGGACCCGGAGAGCATCTCCGCGATGATCGGTGACAGGAGGACGAGGGCGAGGAGGGGACGCCGGTTCGGGTGGGCGCCCATGTCTGCCATGGTATTCGGCCTGGGACGGACGCCTCATAAAGGCCGCGGAAACAAAGTTTCTGGCGGCCCTCGCATCCGGAGACGTGAGCCCCGAACCGAGGAGGGTAACCTGCGTTTCAATCGCCGTGCACGGCCCAAACAACGTTCCCTAGGTAGACCCCGCCGCGAACCCCGCGAACGAGGGACCTCAACAGATCACGTCCTAGGTTGGGGGCTTTCCCGGCGGCGGTAGCGCCCCGAGCTGTTGAAGCAAGCCGAGCGTGTCGTTCTGGCCCCAGTGCTCGATGATCTTGCCGTTCCTGATGCGCCAAATGACGATGCCGCTCATCTGGATCTTCTTGCCCGTTCGAGGGATGCCGAGGAGCTCGCCCTCGTGGGTGCCGTAACCGGTAACCTTGCCCGCGACCATGTCTCCTTCCGCGAGCAAGACGTCCACCGTGTGATACCCGGGCGTCGATGTCTGGAACATGACGAACTGTTTCTTTAGCCCGTGGATGTCCGTCGGAAATCCGGGAGGTACATCATGCATGATGATTTTGGGATCGATGAATTCATCCAGCATCTCCTCGGTTGCGTTCGGCCGGTCCATCACTTCGAAGTACCGCCGTATCAGGGCCTTGTTCTCCTTCGTTGACAACGATTCTCCCTCCCCGCTTCTCTCCCGAGGGAATGGTGCGTCGGCTACTTAGGGATGGCGACCTTCGAGGCCCCAGATTTGCGCTCGATGCGCTCGGACAGCCAAGCTTCGAAACCGGGTGACTCGACCTCTCCGACGAGAACGCGGAGGATGACATCGTGCACGCCCGGGATCGAAGCAACCGCTTTCGCGGAATCATCGAGTTCGCGCGCCGAGCCATGAATCACGAGCATTCCTCTCGTCGGGGCTTCGACCTGACGGCCGACTTGATTCGTGACGACCCGTAGGATTCGGGGTAACGCAGTGCCTCGCACCGCCTTGGAATACTCGAAACAAAGCAGTCCGAAACTCACCCCGGGGACCCGGGCGTAGTGAAAGTTCGGTCGAACGTAGTAGACTGCCGCCTTTCGGAGCCGTTCGAGTCGCCGCTCGACCGTCCGCACCGTGACATGCGCTTTTTTGGCGACGACGGCCGGCGTCTGGCGCGAGTCGCGCAGGAGGAGGGCCAGGAGTTTGGCGTCGATCGGTGAAAGGCGGACCGGCGGCGAGTCGGGGTAGTCCACGGCAGTGTCCACCATCCGGGAGCTTCGCTCGGATTCTAGGATTCGGGCCAGCAGAGTCTCAGTCCGTGTCAATGCAGCCGGAGAATCCGCCATGAAGATGACGCCGACGCAGCCTTGATCGAACCCGAGGACACCCACCACGCCCTCGACAAGGGCCGCAACTTGCAGCGCCCTATCTCGGGGTTGCGCCCTCGCGTCGAAATGGACGTGAGCGCCCACGAGCCCAAGAGCGGCCGGGTCCACGTCGATCGTCCAGTTCTCGAGGAATCCGAGACGATTCCACTTCGCGATCCGATCGGCGACGGTCGAACGATGGACGCCCACGGCACGGGCCGTCGCCTCGAGGCTCACCCGATCGCTCCGAAGGTATGGTCCGCTCCCGACCATTACTTCCCGCAGGATGTCGAAGTCGAGTTCGTCGAGAGTATCCACGAAGCGGTCAGAGGATTGGATGGCTTTGGTCTTGACGGTTCGTCCAGAGGTTCAGCCGCCGAACGCGACGCGAAGGCGGGAACGGGTTCGTGTTCCGCGGGCCTTCGCCGACAAACCTACAAAGGGAGAGGTGCCCCCTCCCCGAGCGACGGATTGGGGGGATCAAATGAGTGTCGAAACGCAGGATGTGCGAGGGCATATGCGAGCTCATTCCGCCGCGGTCGCGGCCCGAGTCGGCAGATCACTCAATCTCGATTTGGAGTTAGACATCCACCGACCGCCACGGTCAGTCCGCGCGTGGTGGACCGATTTGCCCGACGTGTACGTCGCGAAAGATCCGCGTGAACAGCCTCACCGGATTCGGGTGCTCGCGAGGAACGGCGATCGGATCGAATTGGTGGGCACGTGGCGCGGCCCGCTCGGAACGGAGAGGCTCCTCCGCGAGACCCTCCGTGTGCGCGAGGACGGGAGTTGGACCTTCGACGCGCGAGCCATGGGACTCCGGGTTCACGATGAGTTCGAGGCCATTCCCAACGGTGACGGCACTCGGCTGCACATTCGAAGCGCCATTACTCCCGCCGGGGCTTTGGGGAGGATCGTCGCGCGGCTCATGGGGCGACGCATTCTACGCATGTTGGAAAAAAGCTGGCCAACGGCGGCGGAAATTTGTGAGCGGGATGCACCATGAGCGCATGGGAACGCCCAGGATCTGGACGTGAGCGCGCAGCCGAAACACTGAACCAATGGCAATGCGGGCGACCATAGGATTGGGGACGGGGATGGGAGCCGGGGAGACGCGCGTTCAGAATACCCGAGGCCTTTGATGGAGGGAGGACGGTTCGATGGCGTCAAGAGGTGTTAGGGCTCCTGCGAGCCGGGTTTCGCTCGTCGTGGGCTTGGCCGTCGTCGCGATGTGTCTCGTGCTCGCGACGCCGGCGAGGGCGACGACGCCGCAGACGTTCCACGTCACCCTCGGAACGGCGAATGCAAACATGTCTCTGATGGGGATGGCCTTCTTCCCGTCCTCCCTGACCGTCCATCAGGGGGACGTCCTCGTCTTCACGGATGACCTGATAGAGCCGCACACGGTGACGTTCGGGGTGTCGGGGCCAATCGGAAATCCGTTCGCGTTTGAGGTGCCGCAGAATCTGACGGGACCGGGAACCGGCAGGTACTCCAGCGGCATCATCCTGAATTCCGGAATCCTCGTGCCCGGCGGTCCCTTCGGGAGCAGCCTCGCAGTCACGATTGACGTGGGCCCCGGAACGTACGCGTTTCGATGTGTCATCCACCCTTTGATGACCGGGACGGTCACGGTCGTGCCGAACAGCCAGACGCTACCGAGGACGGACGAGCAGTACCAGCACCAGGCCCATGCACGGATGACGGTCGACATCGCGCACGCGAGGGACATCGAGGAAACGTCCATTGAAGCGGCCGCGACGGCCGCGGACATCGGCGGCACGGGCATCGAAGTTGCCGCCGGGGGCGGCGACGGGGTCTCGACAGTCATGCGGTTTTTCCCCTCGGACCTGACGGTCCATGTGGGGGACACGGTCACCTTCGTTGACCGGGACCCGTTCACCCCGCACACCGTGACATTCGGGATCGAGCCTCCGGGTGGAATCGAGGGACTCGTCCCGCCAGCGAACCGGACGTTCCCGTTCAGCGCCCCTACCGCCTACGATGGATCCTTCAACTTGAACTCCGGGCTCATGCTCTCCATCTTCCCATGGGGCAACACGTTCAGCGTGACGTTCACCGCGCCAGGCACGTACCGCTACATCTGCGGACTTCATGACCTGATGGGCATGACGGGGTCCGTCACGGTGACAAGCTGAGCGAAGGCTCCTCTTCGCCACTATGAAAGGGAGGCTCTTCCGGCGGGTCACCAAAGACCTTGAAATCACGTCAAGGACTTCCACACGGCTAGCCGACGGCAGCGGGGAGCGACCGGCCTCAACCCCGGGGTTCAGCCACTCGGCCGGCGGCGAGGATCCGGAGAGCATCTCTGCGATGATCGGTGACAGGAGAACGAGGGCGAGGAGGGGACGCCGGTTCGGATGGGCCTCCGCCATGGGGACGACGTGGGGCGCTCGATTCTTAAAGGCCACAGGAACAAAGTTGACGAGGCGACTTGTTAGGCTTGTTTGAAGTTAACTTCCGACCACGCTTTTGGAGGCGCTGCTGAAAATTCCGAGACAGTCACCTTGCAATCTTCCGCCGAGGGTTCAACCGGTCGTCCGTTTCGATCCGTTCCACTTCGTCTCGAGAGCGAACAACGGCGCGGTAAAGGCCTGTCCCAACCCGAACGCCGCAGCGGCTCCGGCGATTCCCCACATGGGCAAAAACGCGTATGCCAAGACGATGCTGGCAGCCGATGTCGCCGCCACGATCGCGAACAGAGGACGGACTCGCTTGGACACCCGCAGACGCGTCATGAAGACGTTGTTCGCGAGGACGAGGGGACTCGCCAGCGCGAGGATCACGAGGGACTCGTACCCCGCTCCGGAATACGCCGGCCCAAAAAACCGGAGGATCCAGCGCCCGAGAGCGACTGCCACGAGGACGCCCGTGACGAGGAAAGCCACCGAGAAGCCGATCGCATGGCGCGTGTCTCGGGCGAAGCTCGCTTCGGGATGGGAGCCTTCGACGAACAGGGAAGTCGTGAAGGCGTACGGGACCACGTAGATCACCCCGCCGATCGCCGCGGCCGCGAAGAAGAACGCGCTCGCTTCCGCGCCTCCCGTCGGCTCCGGGGAATTCAGAATCACGAGGGGAAGAAGCGAAAGAGGGATCGCCGCCGTGATCGCCGTCGCATGGTTCCAGAGGCTGTATCGAAAAATCCCCTTGGCACGAGGCGCCTCCGCGGACGGAAGAGCCCGGTAGCCAGTCGCGACACGCGGCAAGAGCACGAACGCCCCGACGATGAGGGAGACGAAAAGCGCCGCAGACCACGCGAGGAAGACGCCGAGGATCCCGAACGAACCCGCGAGCAACAGCGGGATCGGCAACCGCGTGGCGCCGAACGTCACGGTTCGGATCGTCCCAAACCCGGCCCGTCGCGACGCGACGAACGTCGCGTCGAGGACAATCCCGAGGGCGAACCCGACGACGGACAGCACGCACGCCGCGGCGAGGGCCGGATCGGATTGCAGGAAAGCGAGCGGCGGGGACCACAGGCTCAATCCCATGAGGAACAGGAGCCCCAGGATCCCCGATGCGACGCCAGACGCAACCAAGGCCGCCTTGACGAGGCTCGCCTTGTCTGCTTCCGAGGGCAGGAATCGGATGATCCCGTACGGGAGGCCGAGGCTCCCCGCGCCGGCCAGAAACAACACGACGCCGAAGACGGTCGCGGCGCGCCCCACGTCCGCCGCAGGATACGATTGCGCGACCGCGAGCCAGAAAAGGAACCCGAGGCCGCTGCCGAAAGCCGAGCTCAGAAGGAGGAAGAAGGAGTTCCGGAATAGCGAGGTCCGCAGAGAGGACCGGAGGCGGGCCAGGGAACCCGTCGGTAGGCTGAGCCCCTCCACCATCCGAGCGCGCAAGGCCATCTGGATAAAAAAGGATTCTGCGACCGACGGCTAAGACCGCGGAACGATCGCGAGATTCAGGGGGTTGGGTTGCCGAACGATAAAGAAAGCCTTATGCCGGACATTCAATACCGAGCCGGATGCTTGATCCGTTTCTGGGCATCGCCATCTTTGCCCTCGCCGCTTTTTTCTATGCGATTACCGTGTATCACTCGTTCCTCATCATCATCGGCATGCGGATGACCAAGGGCGGGCGGAAACCGTTCGACAAGGGGTCCCTGAGGAACCCGGTCGATCTCCCGAGGGTCAGCATCGTCATCCCGGCCAAGGACGAAGAAGTCGTCATCGAAGGCGCGATCCGATGTGCGGAACGCCTTCAATACCCGAAGGAGCTCGTGGAGATCCTCGTCGTCGAGGACGGCTCTGTGGACGAGACCCCCACCATCGGAAAGCGAATGGCGGCCCTGATTCCCAACGTGGTCTGCATCTCCGGCGGCGAGTCCACGGGCAAGCCGGCGGCTCTCAACCGTGCGATCGCCCGCGCCACCGGGGAGGTCATCGTCATTTTCGACTCGGACACGCGGTACGAATCGGACCTCCTGCTGCGAGCCGCGAAGTACTTCCACGACCACCCGGACATCGACATCGCCCAAGCCTTTCCCCAGGTGATCAACGCGGACCGGAACCTCATCACCCGCCTCAATTACTACGAGACGCGCTTCTGGTTCCAGGGTCTCCAGGTCGCGAAGGAGCGGTTCGGGTTGTTCATGCACCTCGGCGGGACGGGGATGTTCATCCGGCGGCGCGTACTGGACGGGCTCGGCCCCTGGGACGAATCCTGCCTCACGGAGGATCTGGAGTACTCGGTCCGAGTCGCTCGCTCCGGTCATCGGGTCGGCATGCTCCAGGGCGACATTTGGATTCAGCCGACGTACAAGGCTCGGCACCTCATCGGTCAGCGTCGGCGGTGGTGGGGCGGCGCCCTGCAGGTCTTCGTCAAGATGATGCGCTCCCCGTTCTCGGCCGGGCGGACGCTCCGGCAACGTCTCGACGCGTTCATCTACACGATCTCGCCGATCGTCTTCCTCGTGGGTTCCATCATGTTCATCGTCTCTGTCGTGTCGACGCTCCTTGCCGTGAGCGGGCTCGCTGCGCTCACGGCCTGGTTCTGGGGGATTCTGTTGTCGAATCTCCTTCTGATCCCTCTCGTGGTCACCGAGGCTTTCCGAATCAAGGACCGCAAGCTCATCTGGCTTGTCCCCGGTCTGTACTGGTACTGGACCCTCCAGTGGTACGCCCTCTTCTCCGTCGCGTTCGGGATGATTTTCACGCCGCGCAAGGTCCGATGGCAGCGGACGCCAAAGGTCCGGACGGACTGAAGCCCCGAGGGCGGTGCTGTCCGGACATTCTTCGAACTGTTGTGTTCGTCCTTTAGGCCGGACCGACGCGACTTTCTGGGGGCTCTGTTGCGGGAAGGCAGGGCACGACGTTGCATGGCGTACCGCACCAAGGACCAAGCCCTCCGCGGCGGTGTCGGGGCTTTTTATCAAAAGGCTTTTATTCTTTCAATCATTCGCCCATGCTAACCTTCAGCAAGGGGACCAAGCGCCCCTTCCGTGAAGGTGGGAATCGACGGGGGGATATCGGCGCTTGTTCCGGAGTTCGTAGATACCGAAAGGACGGTTCTCGACGTCCCCCCTTCGAACGTCGATGTGAGCGTTTTTCTCCCTTGCCACAATGAGGCCGACAATGTCGCTCGGAGCCTCGCAGAGACCGTCGCCATCCTGCAGCAGGAGTGCAAAGGCGGCTTCGAGGTCCTGCTAGTCGACGACGGCTCCGTGGACGGCACGTCCAGGATTGCGGAAACTGTTGCCGCGGGCATGCCGGGAGTCCACGTCTTGCGAATGCCCGAGAACGGTGGGAAAGGTGGCGCATTGAGGAAAGTGTTCGCCCACGCGCGAGGGAACGTCGTCTGTTTCCTCGATGGCGACTTGGACATTCACCCGAAGCATCTCATCCCGATGATTCGCGTCCTCGGCGAGGACCACGTGAGCGTCGTGATCGGGTCGAAGCGCCACCCGGAGTCGAAAGTCGACTACCCGTTTCAGCGCCGGGTCCTCAGCAAGGCGTACGAACTCGTCGTCCGGTCCCTGTTCGGATTGGGGCTGAGCGATACGCAGGCCGGAATCAAGGCGTTCAAGCGGGAGGTCTTGGAGCGCGTCTTGCCGCTGGGCCTCGTGAAACGTTACGCCTTCGACGCAGAGCTCCTCGTCCTCGCGGACGCGTTTGGCTACCGGATTCGCGAGATGCCTTTCGAGATGGACTTCCGGAGCCGGTTCGGGAGCGGCGTCGACCTTCGGGCCATCATCCAAATGTTCCTGGATACCTTGGGCGTCTTCTATCGGCTCCGCGTGACGAAGTATTACGAGGTCTGACACATCTCGCTGTGGACGGACAGACCGTGGAGACTCGTTCCGTCCTGGTGATGAACTGGCGCGACCTGGGGAACCCGGCGGCCGGCGGCGCGGAGGTTTACACCCATGAGGTGCTCAAGCGCATCGCCGCTCGCGGGCATGAGGTCACCCTGCTCACGAGTGGATTCCGCGGCGGAAGACACGAGGAGGTCCTCGATGGGGTCCGCATTCTCCGAGTGGGCGACCGCTTCTCGGTCTATCGCCGAGCGCGTCGGGTGTACCGGGATCGGTTCAAGGCTCGGGTCGGCGTCGTAGTCGATGAGATCAACACGCGACCGTTCCACACCCCTCGGTTCGTCGACGACGGAGCCTCTCTCTTCGCCCTGATCTTTCAGCTCGCCCGAGAGTTCTGGTTCTACGAGACTCCCTTTCCCGTCAGCGTTATCGGCCGCTATTTCCTCGAGGAGCGTTGGCTCCGGGCCTACCGGGAGGTTCCGACCTTCACAATCTCTCCGTCATCCCGTCAAGACCTCATCGCGCTCGGCTTCCGGGACGTCATTGTCGTGCCGCCCGGTCTCTCTCGGATTCCCCTTCCCGCGGTGCCCGAGAAGGAGGAGAGGCCTACCCTGGCATTCGTGGGTCGACTCAAGAGGGCCAAGCTTCCCGACCATGCCCTGCGGGCGTTCGCCCGCGTCCGCGCACAGATTCCAGAGTCGCGTCTCTGGATCGTAGGAGACGGATACATGCGGCCGAAATTGGAACGGGAGGCTCCCGAGGGCGTGACCTTTCTGGGGAGGACCTCCGAGGGAAAAAAATTCGAAGTCTTGCGCCGCGCCCATTTGCTTCTGTTTCCCGCCGTCCGGGAAGGCTGGGGTCTGACGGTCCTGGAAGCAAACAGCCAGGGGACCCCCGCGGTGGGCTATGACGTACCCGGCCTCCGGGATTCGATCCGGGCCCGGGAGACTGGCGAACTCGTGCCTGCCGGCAACCCGGAGGTGTTGGGGGACATGGCGGCATCCCTCCTCGTCGACGTGACGGCCCGGGAGCGGATGGCCCGCAATGCGCTGGCATGGGCGTCGAAGTTCTCGTGGGACCGTACGGCCGAGAGCTTTCTCCGGCGAATCGCAGGGAAGGTGTGAAGTCTTCATGTATCGTGACGTTCTGCGAGGCCCAGTGACAGGCGCGATGATTGCGGGAAGCAGGCGCCCTGCGCCGAGAAGCATGCATCGATTGCGGGATCCTCGCCCTCCGCCGACGCCCAAAAGGTCTGACCGCTACCGACATGAAGGGAAGTGATATTCGTGTCTGCCTCCGCCCCTACGCCCGCGCAGCGGAAGGCGAACCTCACATCGGGGCAAGGGGATGCCCTCGTATCGGTGGTCGTGGGGACCAAGAATTCAGCCGTTACCCTGCGCCGCTGTTTGGACTCCGTCGTCGATCAGACCTACCGGCCGATCGAAATCGTCCTCGTGGACAACTTCTCGACGGACGATACCGTGGCGATCGCCAAGGAATACACAGACCGGGTCTACTCAATCGGCCCAGAGAGGAGTAGTCAATACAACTACGCCTTTCGCGCCGCCCAAGGGGACTACATCTACCGAATCGACTCTGACTTCGTCCTCGACCCTCGCATCGTCCGCGAGGCGACGGATTGCCTCTCTCGGGGCTTCGACGTCGTGCTCGTCCCCGACACGACCGACACGTCCGTGAGCTTCTGGGCCCGCGTGCGGAGCTTGGAGAAGCTCTGCTTCCTTGACGACGACTGGAATGTCGCGGCGCGCTTCTTCCGGGCCCCGGTCCTCCAGGCCCTCGGAGGATACGACGAGGATCTCGTCGCCGGGGAGGATTACGACTTGCACAACCGCTTACTGAGGGCCGGCTACCGCGTGGGCCGGATCCTACATGGGGAGGTTCACCTCGCCGAACCGAGGACCCTCCGGGAGATCTGGGACAAACACTACTTCTACGGCACGACGCTTCGCGCCTTCTTGGAGCGAAACGACGATCGGGGCGTACGTCAAGTGCTCCCCGTGCGGACGTCGTACCTCCGCCATTGGCGGGACTTCGTACAGAATCCGGATCTGGCGGCCGGGTTCCTCGTTTATCAGAGCGTCAAGTACATCGCGGCGTGGCGGGGATGGTCGAGCGTGAAGAGTCCGGGAGAGCCCCACGATGGTGGCCGACCTTCCGGGTAGCCGCGAAGCCCCGGCGCGGGACCCTCCGCCGCTCGACGGAAGTGCGCTCACGGAATCTTCCTCGGCGCCCCGGACGACCTCCCGTCTCCGACGCGCTGCATCCGCCGTGAAGCGATTCGGGACGTCTTCGTGGACGCAGGACGCTGTGCTCTTCCTGATCCCCGCCCTCGCCAGCTTGGCGTGGTTCGGCTCGGCCGCCCTGCTGTCGACCCCCGATTCCAACTTCCCGTCCGCCATCGGTCCGAGCGCGGACCGCTACTTCGAGGTCTGGGACTTCCGCAGCATGCCGGGCTCCACGGACGTGCGCAAACTGGCGTATCTCGTACCCTGGGCGATGCTCCTTAAAGGTTGGGCCTTCGCGTCCCTTCCGTTCGATCCGGGCCTGTATCAGCGGGCCGTGCTGGTCGGGCTCCTCTGGGCCTCAGAGATGAGCGCGTACGCCCTGTTCCGAGTCGTTACGGGACGCCTTCGCTATGCGGAATGGCGGCGACGCCTCGGCGGGCTCCTCGCGGGGGTCCTGTTCGGTTTCAATTTCTACTCGATGCTGACGATCTGGAGTACGCTGGCCTACTTGATGTATGGATACGCGTTCCTCCCCCTGGTCCTTGCCCTCGTCCTCTACGCCTTGCGGAGGGGACCGAATCTGCGGTGGGCCTTGCTGATCGCGCTCCTGTGGACCCTCACGGTGTCGCCGGCGTACGTGACGACACCCGTCGCAACAACCGACATTGGGGCCATCTGGGTTGTAGCCCTTGTCTCGCTTGTCATGCCCAAGCTGCCCTGGAGGATCTTCCTGCACAAGGCGAAGTTCCTCGTCGTGCTGACGGTGGCATGGGTCGTCTTCAATCTCCTCTGGCTCTTGCCCGTGTACTTCCTCGCGGTGGGGGAACTTGGAATTTACCAGGGGAGTGCGAAGCTCCTGTCGTGGAACTCAGCCCCCCTGGGCGACGCCTTCCGACTCGCGGGCTATGCGGGCCTTCGCTCGGAGTACCGGGGGAGCCTCGACTTGCCTTGGTCGGTCTATTATGACAACCCTCTGGTCATCCTGATCGGGTTCGTGCCGGCGGTGTTCGGGTTCCTCGGGATCGCGCGACGGCGGACTCCGGAACTCTTCGGCCTCGCTGCGCTGTGGTGTATCGCTTTGTTCTTGGTCAAAGGTCCCCTGCCCCCCTTTGGCGCCGTGAACGATGCTCTTTTTGGAAGCGATCTTTTGGCCACGGCATATCGCTCCACCTACCAACGTTTCATGGGGTACGTCGCACTCGCTCTTGCGGTCCTCGCCCCGGTCGGCGTGCTCGAATTCGCGGAGATTGCGGAGCGAGCGAAGTCCTCCTCCCGCCATCCGTCGCGGTGGCACGCGTTCTCAGCGAAGCGGATCGCGATCGCCACCTGCCTCGCCGCCGCGACTCTCACCTTCGCCTACACGGGTCCTCTCGTGACCGGGTCGATCTATGTGAACCGCGGGATCGTGCCCAATTACAGGGTCACACTCCCTCCCGCTTGGTCCGAGCTGGCGACGTGGCTCGACAGCAAGGACGGGGATTTCGCGATCCTTCCCTACCCCTACATGGTAACGACCGCCGTCACGGCCCTCCTATTTGACAACGGATCGAAGGGGCTTCTGGGTCTTTACCCCTTAATCACGATGTCCTCGAAGCCCATCGCGATTGGCCCGGGCCGAGGCGCGGATCTCGCGGGGTTCCTGGCCCGCGGAGAACTGCCGGACGCACAGGCGCTCGACATGCTCAATGTCCGCTACGTCCTTGTTCACATGGACGCGAACACGCGCTATCTCGAGGGCAACATCATCTGGGTCAGCATGCCGCCGCAGGACATTATCCGCAACCTCACCGCGACGCCCGGGATGCGTTTCGTTCGCATGTTTGGAGACATTGCGGTCTTCGAGAACACTCGCTGGGCGTCCAGCGAGCTCCTCCTGCTTCCGAGCACATCGGGGGTGCAATACGGTCTTCCCTCGTTCGTTTGGAAAGGGATTGACGGACGGCTGTCTCGCTGGGACGTGAAGCTTGCACCCTCCGAGCGCGCCGTCGCCGACAGGGTCTATGAAATCCCCTTGGGGCCGGCGATGGCCTTTGATTCCAACCTCACCCATTTCGCGGTGGCACGGGAGGATCCAGAATTTCCCCTCGAGCGGCCTCTGCCATATTGGATGGAGCCGGACCCGGGCGGCTCATTCCCGCGGCTTTGGATTCGTGCGGGAAACGTCGGACCCGAGACGACGTTCCACCTGTATGCCCTCGATCGCCCGCTGCAGTCGCCCGAACCCTCACAGGTCTATCCGGACCTCTTCGATTCGTTCGAGAATCGGTCCTTCTACCACTATTCCACGGTGATCGGGAATTGGACCTTCGCAGCCGGGACCGCCGTCGATGGGAACCTTTCGGCAGAGGCCGGACCGGTTCCAAGCGCGATCGTCTGGGACTGCGGTACCGGCTGTAATACCGACGTGGGCGTCCTGGAAGGTTGGTTCCGGTTCGACTCGAACGCGACGATCCACTTTCCCCTCATTCCGATTGACGCATCGGGTGGGGGGAACTACTGGGCGGTCCCGTTGGCCACGGGCGACTGGGGGTTCTTCGATGGCCAGTCTTACCGGCCCTACCCCCTTCGTCACTCATATGCCGCGAACGCCTGGACGTTCGTGCAAGTCTCCTTCGATCTATCCCAGGGACGCTTTTGGACCGCCATTGACGGCGTCCTCCTCACGCCCGCAGGTCTACCTGCGCTCAACGAACATGGACTCAACGGGACAACGATCGTAAGCGTCCGGATGCAGAACGTGGCCAACGGCGACACGGGGCGTATGTGGGTCGATGCGGTCCGCTACCGACCGTATGCGCCCTCGCTCCTACCCCTTGACACATCGAATCCGACTCGACTCGACCTCCGCGCGCAGCCCGCCTCGTACGAGTTCATGGACTCGTCCCATACCGACATACGATTCTCCATCGACACGCCGACGGAGAGAACCCTGGTATGGCTTCGAAGCTTCGATCCCGGTTGGCGGCTCGTGGTCAATGGGGTAGCCGTGGATGGGGCGACTCACTTCGCTGCGTTCGGGACTTGGAACGGATGGGCCCTGCCGGGGAACGGCACAGGTTCCTTTGCCTTGGTCTACGAGCCGCAACGGCTTGTGTCCCTGTCCATTGACGCATCCCTGTTCGCGATGGCCCTTGCCGCGACCTACGTGCTGACCGGCCATCGTCTTCGTCAATGGAGACGGAAGCGGGGGCGGGACCGCTGATTGATCGGATCGAGGCCTTGCGGTGGTTGCCTTGGCTCTGCGCCCCCACCTGGCGTGAATCGGCGGGGGGCCGAACATGAGGTCGAAGCGCCCTCGGGGCCGACCGGTCATCCTTCTCGTAACGCCCGCGCTCGTCGGCGGCAGCTGGATGCTGATACACGAACTCGCGGGGCGGCTCGCGCCTCTCATGGAAATCGTCGTCGCGGCTGTCAGTCCGCGGACCCAGACCGTGCCGGACGCGAAGGGCTATCGCATCCCCTGGCTCGACTATGAGGAGTACGGCCCCCGCATCGACCGGAGCCTATTGGCAGTCCTGTGGTTCGAGATGCCTCTGGCCGTTCTCAGCCTCATCCTTTGGGCGATGCACCGGCCGCGGATTTGGTTGGGAAACGGCCTCCTCTCGTCTGCCTTGGGGATCATCCCTCAGAAGATCGCGGGAGGGCACCTCGTCGTTTCCTACAATGCGTACATGGCAGAGGACAATCCCGCAAGGATCCGACTCGCGAGGCTCGCGGCGCAGTATGCTTCCCTGCTGCTCGTCAATTCTCAGGGAAGTTTCGAAGACGCGCGCGCATTCGCCGACGCTCCGAAGATCCGAATCCTGCCTCTCATGGCGGACGACATCTTCTTTACCGATGGAAATCCAGACCAGTTGAAGAAGGAGCTTCACCTCGAGGACCGGTTCGTCGTCGCTTTCGTGGGCCGATTGGATGTTGAGAAACATTGCGACTTCGTCCTCAAGGTCGCGGAGGTGTCCGATCCATCGAAGACGGCCTTCGTTTTCGTTGGCCATGGGCCTCTCGCGGGTCAGATCGAAGACGCGTCCCGTCTCTTGCCGAATGTGATCGCTCTCGGCCGAATTACCGACCGCGCGAAGCTCAGGGACGTCTATCAGATGGCGGACGTCGTATGGTCATATGCGGACGAAACATATCTAGCAAAGCCCGCGGTCGAGGCCCTCGCGGCGGGTACATCGATCATCGTCCCGGAACTTCCCGCGATTGCGACGAAGGCGGCCCGGAAAGCGAAGATCGACCAGTCGTTGGTTCCCAGCGCGATTGGCCGACTCGTCTCCCTCGACGACCCGGCCCGGGTTGCCAAGCTGATCGATCAGCTCCGGCAGGATGGCCAGTTCAGCCGAGAGGTGCGCCGCAGATGCCGCGAGTACGCCGACGTGAACTATTCCCTTCGGAAGAGTGAGGCGGTCCGGGTCGAACTCCTCGAGCTCTTGCTCAGGTCTCCCTCGGATTAACGAGCGCGGTTCCGGAAGCTCCGTAGAAACCATCCGATAGACGCTCCGTGCGGCCGCGATAAGACCGTCCGGAAAGAACCATATCGTCGAGCCACAATCGGTCCGCTGTGAAGATCGCGATCATCGCAGGGACGCGGCCGGAATTCGTCCAGGCAGAGCCGCTTCTGAGGACGATCTCGCGCCGGCACATTACGCTGTTCATTCACACCGGCCAGCACTACGATCGGAACATGAGCGAACTGTTTATTCGCTCCGTAGGCCTGCGAAAGCCTCAGTTCGTCCTCGGCGTGGGATCGGCGAGCCACGCGGAGCAGACCGCGAAGGTCATGGAGCGCCTTGGCCCGCTGCTTGAGAAAGAGAGGCCTGACTGCGCTCTCGTGTTCGGGGACACCAACTCCACCCTCGCGGCCGCGCTCACGGCCACCAAGCTCGGAATCCCGCTCGGTCATGTCGAAGCGGGATTGCGCTCCTTCAATCGTTCCATGCCGGAGGAGGTGAATCGTATCACGGTCGACCATCTCTCGGATTTCCTCTTCTGTCCAACCGCGGCCTCGGTTCGGAACCTGCGCATCGAAGGAATCCGGCGGGGCGTCCATCGCGTGGGCGATGTGATGTACGACTCGGCCCGGCATTGGCGTCGGGCAGCTCATGAGCGGGACCTCCCGCGGCGCCTGAGCTTGGATCGTCAGGGATATCTTCTCCTGACGTTGCACCGACCGGGGAATGTAGACGATCGTCAAGTGCTGTCGCGGATTCTCCGAACAGTGAGCCGATTCGACCGGCCAGTCCTCTTCCCAATTCATCCGCGGACCCGCGCTCGTATCCGGCATGAGTCCGACGGTCAGCGTCTTCCACGAAATCTTCGGATCGTGGATCCCCTCGGCTACTTGGACTTCCTCTCGGCCTTGATGGATTCGGAGAAAGTCCTCACGGACAGTGGGGGCGTGCAGAAGCAAGCCTACTTCTTCCGCATTCCCTGCATCACGCTTCGCCGCGAGACCGAATGGGTGGAAACGGTGGAGACGGGTTGGAACACCTTGGTTGGGACAGATCCCCGTGCGTTGCTTCGTGCCGTTCGAAACTTCGAGCCAGCGCGCCGGCATCCGGATTTGTATGGAAACGGTCAAGCCGCCGCTCGAATCTTGAAGGTGCTCGAACGGGCCCTCTGAACCTCCGGCTTAGGAAACGTCTCAGGACGTCCGTCTGCGGTATGTTTACTACGGCCTTTCTCATGGCGGAGGCCGACAAGTTCGTCGGATTCGCTGGGCCCGCACGGAGGGCGAGACACGATGGTCGAGGTTGCGGACGGGGCAGCGATTCTCGTTATCGCAGGCTACTTCCTCCTCGCCTATCGCCGCACCTTTCGGGCCCGCACGGGTTTCGTCCTCACGGCGCTCTCCCTGCTCGTAACGGCGGTCCTATCCTCGGCCGGTCTTGGTGATGCAGCGGCGTTTTCGGGCGTAGTGACCTTCGCCCTCCTCACATCCTCGGTCCTGCACGCGGCCTGGGAATACTACTCGCGTCCCTCGGGCGATTCATCGTAACCCGCCATCGGAACGGCCCGATCGAGACTTCAGATGCCTGCCGACCGCTGGTAAATGGCAATCTGGCCGGATAGATGGATCGGCACCATTCCCGTCGGCATGGCCTGCGAGGCGTACCAGCCCTGTTGGGGCGCCCAATACAAGAGGAAGACATGCTGGTATCCGGAGAAGTTCCCCCCATCCACTTGTGCAGGGATGACGTACCCGTAGATTCGTGGAATCGTCGAATAAAGTTGGGCCCACCCCACGAAGGGGGTCGGAGCGACGAGGACTGATTGGTTGAACGGAATGCCGTTCAGCCATCGGAGTGCGTCGACGATCTGCTGACAGTTCTCCAACGGTACGGTGCTCTGCATCATGCTCGAGGGCAGGTGTGGAAGAGTCTCGGGATTGGTGAAGTAGGGGAGAGGGTTCCCCGGCGGGAGGACGATGAACGATGTTCCGAGAACCACAATTCCCACGAGGAAGAGCACCGCAATCGACCGACGACATCGGGTCAGTCCGTGCGCGTTGAAGAAAATCAGCGGGAAAACGAGCATGAAGAGCCACCGATGCCAGATAGGGATCGCGGCGAATGGCACGACGAGCACGGAGAAGGAGCAGACCCCCAATATGCCGGACAAGGCCCAGAGTCTGCGCTCGTAGTGGACCCCGAGCCATGCGAAGGGAATCAAAGGTGCGAGCACGATTGCGCTGACTACGCAGACACTCGCGTAAACGTCGAGGATGCTCGTGTAGCCGTAGATTCCGTCCCTCGCGCCAACGTAGTCATACGGGAACAGGGGTCCGCGCGCTAACGCAGCTAGGGGCGTTTCAGCGGGTGCGGCAGGGAACAATGCGCCCGCATAGACCAGCACCGCGAACAACGCTATCGCGGCGGCAGCGGCTATCTCCCAGCTCCACCGCTTTCCGCGGAGACGATCGAGGAGGAACAGGATTCCGGCCGCTCCGCCGATCAGGAAGGCCGTGAGCTCGCTGGTGAGCAAGCTCGAGACCGCAAAGGAGAGGAACGCGACTCGATCCTTCCAGGTCCGATCCGGTTTGAAATGCGTGAAGGCCAGGATTAGCAGACCGAGCCCGAAGCCGTTCTTGTACATGTCCCACGAAAATCGGAGGGGGATGAAGTAGAGAGAGGCGAGAACTACTACCAGGATGCACCGAGAGCGATCCCACCTCAGCCCTTTTTTCGCGAAGTAGAACATCGAGAACACGAGGAAGCCATGCAGAAGAGGGGCGGCGGCCTTGATGAGGAGGAACGGATCCGCTCCTACAAGGGCCTCTACGGTTCCCACTAGGACGAAGAAGAGTGGCGCGCTACGGATCGACAAGATGCCCTCGAGAGGTGGCCACAGACCCTGCTTGCTCACGCCGTTGAGGAACGGGGCATAGATCCAAACGGTGTCTGTGCCAAGAGGCCAAGGTCCCGCTAGGATCTCCGGGATGGTGCGCACCGCGATCGGGAAGAGGACCGCGAAGAGCAGCAGATCGTTTGACCCAATTCTCCCGACGAGTGATGTCCACAGCAGACGGAAGTTGGGGAAGGATAGTTTCACAGGATCTGCCAGCAATAGTCATTCCTTATATTTGCTTCTCAGGGATCTCGGCGGAGCCGATGTCGTCGCGCAAATCGGACGTCGTTTTTGGAGCCCCATCTAGGTACCCGAGTCCTCCCAAATCTATCAGGCTAGCAAGGTCTTCGTTTCGACACCGCAGTTGAAGATCGCATCGACGACCGAAAGGTTCGGCTCGAAAGGTCCCCAGAGCTGTGGGTAGGCAGTCTCCGCCGGGCTCGAGAAGCGAAGAGCGATTCTGTCAAACTTCGATCGATCAAGATAGTCGTGTCCTCCGGGGCCCGATAGGTAGGTATCACCTCCGACGGCCCGCGTCATCTCGATTAGCTTGTCAGACGGATCCCGGGAGTCACCCTTAGGCAAGGAAGATGCACGGACCATCTCCGTATTGATGTCCAGGATGTTGGCGACGAGCGAGACCAAGCGGATGTTAAGGTCCGCGAGTCGCTCCCAACGGGACTGCCTTAACAACCGTTCAATCTCGGTTTCGTAATCCCGGAACCAAGGGGCTTTCGCGTAATTCGCCTCTAGCGTGAGCGAGACCCGGCGTCCCCAATCCCTGGTATTATCGATCTTAACCGATAAGCTGGGCATCATTCGAGGCGACCGAACCGGGACTGTCAGCCAGCTCGGCCCCCTCGGCGTCTTGATTCGATTTCGGTTGTGGTATTCGTTTTTCGAGTATTGGGCCGTGTCGTAGAGAATGAGGATATCGGCCTGCTGCATCTTCTTGAAGAAGCCGAGATACGGAAGGAAGACCGGCTGATGGACGGCTACAACCGCCGCGGTTTCACCCCTCGGATTTCTTTGTTGCTTCGGACCTCGCTCAAAGACCCCGAACTAGAGGTACATCATCTGAACCATGAAGCCCTCGGCGTATTCACAACCGCTCTGCGCGCCCCGAGTCCGAGCCAGGCTTCGGAAGCTGCCTTCGTCGAAGTAGGCCCGCGACTCGATCTGACTCTTGTATGCGCTGAGCGCACGGAGCTTCGTGTCGATTGTGGCTGTGATATCGACGAAGAGGGTCGGCGTAAAGGTGTGACTTCCGTGGCGCAAGATTTCGTATTGGAGGAGTGTCTCTTTCCTCCTGAAGGTTCGAACGACGGCCTGCGCCACTGTGTTGTGATCTTGATGCGGGTCGTCTAACGAGGGGAAGAACACGAGATCGGGTCGGAGTTCCTCTTGCAAGTTCTCCAACACCAGAACGACCTCCCGTCGATTTTCCGGGAACTCGCGGTCCGGAATGTTCGATAGGTGGGCCTTCGCTCCGATAATCGCGGATGCTGCGAGGAATTCCTCCTCCCTCTGCCCCTTGCGATTTGAAGGGGTTTCATCCTCACACCGTGAGAGCGAAACCGCATGAATCGTGGAGCCTGCCTTTCTCGCCAGAGCAAGGGATCCGCCGCATCCGATCTCTACATCGTCCGGGTGTGCCCCGATTCCGAGGATGTTCCGGTATTGACCCAGGCCATGACCGCCGGGAACCGCCCCGCCAATGAATGCCAATCTTTCGGCGTCGCTCTTTTCGTGGCCTTGCTTTTTCGACCCTCCGGCCATAGCACTCCCCCGGCTTGCGATAAGCCGTCACCTAGAAAAAGACATTCCTCTCCCGACCTCACATGAACCATCATCCGTGTCGAAAACCGCGGACCGAATTCTTCAATTCCGATAGGCGGATAGCGCTGTGGGGAGCTTCACGTCCGCATGAGACAAACGGGTGACGCATGGCGACCGTCACCGAATAGTCACACGATCAAGATAGCCCTTCATTACCCCGACCTGGCGCTGCTCTTCTTGACTCGACGAAAATCCTACGAGGAGGTCGTTGCCACGATGGTCCAAAGGGACCTGGCTTCCTTGCGGCGTCGGGCCGCGTCGTTAGAGGAGGGCAGCGACTCGTTTCTGCGACTGACCACTGAGCGAAAGCAGCAAACGATCCGCCGAATCATCCCAGGTCGACGGAGAGACTCCTCCCTGGTGTTTAACGAATTTTACGGCATGCTGTACGCGGCGACGCGAGCGCTTCGGCCTCGGCGAGTCGTGGAGACAGGGGTTTACATGGGCGCGTCAAGCGCGGCGATCCTGCAGGCGCTGGAAGACAACGGGGCCGGGAGACTCCATTCGATCGACCTACCGACCTCGCAGCATCGTTACTTCCTTCAGGAAGGGAAGAGCATCCAGATCGGACTCCCTTCCCCGAGCTTGTCGGTCGGGTTCGCGGTGGCGCACAGGCTCCGACGGAGGTGGGATTTGCATTTGGGGAATTCCTTGGACGTCTTGCCGGATTTGCTCCAGGAACTGGGGCCCATCTCCATGTTCATCCACGATAGCCTTCACACCTACGAACATATGACCGCCGAGTTCACGCTCGGCTACAATGCCCTAGAGAAAGGCGGGGTGCTGATCGCCGATGACATTGGCTACAACCGTGCATGGGCCGACTTCTGTAAAGCAAACCACGAGCAAGGAGAGGTTCTCACGAACGGACCAGGCTTCATGGGCTGCCTGGTAAAATCGCACTAAGAGGACCACCCGGAATTCACTCTGGACCCTTGAACGGGAGGTGTCGCCTAAATCCGGTCGAGATCGTCACCCTTCTCCGTCACGCATGCGCCTGTCCAACCGTCGTCGCGACTAGGTCGTTTCGCGAAAGTCAGTTCGATTGCCGAGGCGAAAAGTTGTAGTGACGCTTGGTTCATGTCAGCGTATGAACGTCAAGCGCTTTTTCGAGGAGCGTCTTGAGAGACACGGAGACAGTGCTCGAAGTTTGGACTGCAGCGAGGAGGGTCAGCAGGGACGTTTCCACGTTCTCGCCGCAGTCGGTCAGATGTCGGGGAAGAGCGTCGTCGATCTCGGCTCCGGCCTCGGGCACTTCTATGAGTTTCTGCGCAATCGGTTCTCGGACGTGTCGTACACGGGGTACGACTTTTCCGAGAAGTTCGTCGCCCGGGCTCGGGAGAAGTACCCGGCCGCTACATTTGAGGTTCGCGATGTCCTCCGACAAGAGATTCCACGCAGATTCGACTTCGTGATCAGCTGCGGGATTCACAATTTGGAGACCGGATCGAACGACGAGGAAATGATCCGCCTACTTCGAAAGGCATGGGCCGCCGCGAATGACGCGGTTGCGTTCAGCATGTTGAGCAAGACCGCGGACCGCATCGAGGAAGAGCGCCATTATTATGATCCGATTCAGATGACAACGGAAGCGCTCCGGCTCACTCGGTATACGGTACTGCGGCAGGACTACATGCCTCACGACCTGACCTTGTACTTGTATCGGAAGCGGCACGGCGAGTGAGCATCTGGTGGGGTCCCGCTCTAGTGGCCTCCGGCGGATGACTGACTGCAATTGACTCTGCGGACGTCGTCGGGGTTTGCCCTCGTCGCCCACATCGGCAAACCTCAAGAGGCCACCGGGACAGAGTTGCCCTACTGGATAGGAGACCTTCTCCCGGATCCTTGATCTTGCGGCTGGGCATCTCGAGCCTATCAAGGCTCGGGGCCGCCGTCCGCTGACTAAGGCGCAGCCCTCGGGGTCCCCGACCTCCACAGGAGTCCCGAGGAGGCGAAGATCCAGACGAGGATGAGCACGGTTCCGGCGAGGATTGCGATGAATGCTCCGTTGACAGGAAACGCCCCAAGCAGGAACAGGACTGCCCCGAGGATTCCGACGTAGCCGAGCCAACGAGGAAATGGCCGTCCCCGCCTTGTGGCAAACCCGTACACAGCGAAGCCAGCCGCGAAAACAAGGAAGCCGAAGACCTCGACGGAGCCGAATCCGATGACGGCTTGCGCCACGATGATCGCGGCCGTCTTAGAAACACCTCCCGTCGCGTACGCACCCGAGAGCACATCCAGTGCGATCGCCTCCCCGATGAACACCACTGCCGTGACGACAATACCCACGAGCGCCAAGAGGGTCGCCGTACCGACCAACAGGCGATTCTCTCCGTCGAATGCGTTCCGCACGCCGACGAAATATGGAATGGCGAAAACTACGGCGAGCCCAATGAAGATGTCCCCGGCGAGGAACGCGGTCCGGAACGAGCTGAATTGGGCGAGGGTTGCATCGGCTTCAGATGGCCCCGCCGGGAAGTTGTAGGAAGTCACAAACGTCGCGATCACAAGAACCCCGAAGAGGATCCCACAAAGGCCTCCCAATCTCGAATCCCACTCGCCCGAATTGCGCCCCGACGATGCGTTCGCCGCCATGCTCTTCTCCGCCGCGGCATCTTTGGACGACTACTCAAGCGTTTTTGCAGGACCCGTCGAGGCGTCCGGTAATCAGGAGTGCCCATTCCACTCGAACCGAGTCCCTTGCCGGTGCCGGTGCCTTCCGCTACTCTTTCTGGAGCTGAGTGCGTCCGGGACCCGGGAGCGTGCCGTAGCGGATGAAACCCCGCAGCGCCTTCCAAGATCCGATTCCTTGGGCCCAGGCGAACACGATCAAGACCACCAATCCGACGATCTCCCCGGCTTGGACGTACGGGTCGTGGAGCAATGTGTCGAACCACCGGTCCACGTTGAAAGGAGCGATCGGAAACGACCACCCGTAAGCCGGGTACCACACGATGGCCGGCTGATTCCAAATCATGTCGAGCAGCAGGTGCGTGGCCACTCCGAACCCGACGAGCCGGAGCCCTCGCAACATCGGCACGAAGCTGAGCCCGAGGATCGCGAACAGGAAGAGAAACGTGTGAGCCCAGATGCGCGAGTCCAGCCCGGTGACATAGGCGAGTGGCTTGTCGATCAGATCGGGAAGAATCGCCCCGAACAGGACGAGCCGGTAATCGATGCGGGTCGGGGATTTCCAGGAGAGGAGCCACGCGAGGCCGAGTCCGATCCCCAAATGGCCCAGTAGAAACATAGTGGGTCATCTCGACGCGCGCGCGGAACGCACATGCCGGCCTCGGGAACCGGCGGCTCGCAACAGGGATTCATCCGCCGTGTACACGACCGTGTCGAGCCGCTCGGCGAGGGAAATGTAGCTCGCATCGTAGATGGACAATCCTAGGCGGAAGGCCGAGTGGATCGCTGCGATCATCGAGGTCTCGGACGTCGGATCGAAGCCGATGTCCAGGGCGAACAGGTCTCCGATGTGCTCGGCGAGCCGATCCATCCCGGCCCGGGGATGGTAACGCAACGCGTTGGCGACCTCATAGACCATCAGGTCCGGCGAGATGAGGCGGATGTCCCCGTTCACGTGGCTCTCCCGCAGAGAGAGGGCCGCGTCGGTGTCCGTTTCCGGGAGATACCACTTCGTTGCAACCGAGGCGTCTACGACGGCCGTCTCAGTTCGCGCCAACGTCGGATCTCCTTCGTGCTGTTATACTCGCTGGGGCCGATTTGACTCCGGAACTCGTCCATGCGACGCGCCGCCTCCAGGGCCTGCCGTCGATCGATTGGCGCTCGAAGCCGCTCTTCGAGTTCGAGCCGCCGCCGGATCGCATCGCGGAGGACCTCGGACCAGTTGATGTCCCGGATGCGGGACATCCGTCGCTTCGTCGCGGAGTCGACCTTGAAGCTCACGACTTCCATGGTTCTTGATATTACTTGTAATACTTAAGGATTACCAAGTCACTCCGTCTTTTGTTCCTCCTCTGGCAATGGACCCGGCATGCGGCTTCGCCGCGCATGGAGAACGTTCATATCGTCCCGGACCTTGCAAGCTGCCAATGGAGCCGCGAGGCCATGTCTGGTTGGACTTCAGCTTCGTGGTGTCGAGCGGCTACCGCGAGAAGGTCTTGGCGTCCCTGGCCCCGAAACCGAAGGTGCCGAGCCAACTCGCCGAGGAGACGGATCTCCGGATCGTGCACGTGAGCCGCGCGCTGCGCGAGCTCTCGGATCGCGGGCTGGTCGAATGCCTTACGCCGGACGTCAAGGCCCGCGGCCGGCTGTACGGCCTCACGCCGGACGGGGCGGCCCTCCTCAGCGAATTGAACGGGTCTCGGCGCTACGTCACGCCGACCGTCCGGGAAGCCACGAAGGAAGGCTTCGTGCCGAAGATTCGGGGCTCGAGCGTCGTGCGATTCCTCGAGTACTTGCGGAAGACCCGCGGTCGCAGCGTGGTGGCCGACGCGATCGCTTCGTGGTCGGTCGACGCGGACAAGCTCACGGAAGACACGTGGCTTTCGGTCGAGGCGTGCGCGGCCCTGCTGGAAATCGTCGAGACGAATTTTGGGGACGGCAGCTATGGATCCATTCGGAAGCTCTTCTCTGAGGCGATGAGCACCTTCCCGACCGTGCGCGAGCAGTTGACCAAGGCGATTCCTCTGACGGCACTCGCCGAGCGCGCGCCAATCGTCTACGCGAAGGAATGGAACTACGGCCGGCTCGAGGTCACGACCGAGCGCCGCAAGATCGTGTTCCGGCACTACGACTGGATGCCCACGCCGGCGATGTGCGCGATGTTCCATGGGATCTACGAGGGCGGGCTCATCTATCGCGGCGTGAAGGGCAAGGTCACGAAGACGCAGTGCGTGCGGACCGGTTCCGACCACTGCGAGTACCGAGTGGAATGGTAGGGAGCGGTTCGGGCCCCGCCGCGATGACCTGGCGCATGATCGGCGCGAGCGTCCGCAGGTACGCATGGAGCACGTCCTCACGGACTCCCGCCTCGGTCACGAACATGACGACCGGCGCCATGACCGCGAGAAATGGGTAGAAGAGGTCCGCATCGTTGCAACTCCGCCCGGCGTGTTCAAGGCACCGTCGGGCGAGCTCCGCGGTCCGCCCGAGGAAAGCCTCATAGTCTTGTGTCGTCGGCGCCGGTCGAAAGCCGCGGGCCGTCCGCAATTCGCGAACCTCCGCGCCCCCGCACGCGATCATGAAGATGTTCGCGATCCCGGCCTCCACGTCCTTCTGCAGGTCCACGACGTTGTTCATCAGCGTGACGACGGCATCGAAGTAGAACCAAGCGACGAGGTGTTCCTCGAGTGCCTTCGAAGACATGGGGGCGTCCGCGTAGCACAGATCGAGGAGGCTCAGGGCCGTGGTGTGCGAAATCCAGCCCGCGATCCGCTCCCACGGCTCTAGGTCGTCCGCTGGCGCGTCCATGCGAGAGGCGCCGGTCAGGAAGGCGCGGACGTCGAGGGTCGGATCCTTCTGATACATCGTATAGGCCTCGCCGAGGGCCCAGTTCTCCTGGACCCGGTCGAGCTCTCCGACGAGAGAGGCGCCTTGAGGAGACTCCCAGATGCTTCGATGCACCGCCTCCCCCAGGCAAGAGAGAAACTCGGTCTTGGGACGCTGGACGGGAGAGAGCCGACCCGAGAGTTCCTCCCGGAAGATTCGCCGATCGAATCGGGGTCGAGTCAGCGACTCGAGGCAGTGCCGCATCAGGTCCAGGGCGTCGGCGAAGCTGTATCCGTCCGTGTCGATCAAATCGTCGATCGTGTCGACGTACACTTCGTAGAGGATCTTCAGGCGAATCGCTCGAAGGCGGTTCTCGGGACGAATGTCGTCCCGAAGGCTCGACATCATGAGCGCGCCCGCGGCGTATCGCAGATTCTTCTTCGCATTCCAAATGTCCCGGATCTCCGATTGAAGGACCTCCCGGGGGATCTCGAGGAATGCCTCGGATCCCATGTCTTCGATCCGGCGAATCTCTGCCTCGACCTTCGAGATGTGATTGCGCACGGCCTCCCGCGGGAAGCCAAGGTCGTGATAGTCGAAGAGGCCCTCCGCGTACTTTCCGAAGTGTGCGATGAGTCGCCGGATCATCTCGACGTGATCTGGCTCCACGTTGCGCGCACTCGTCTCACCCTGGCACAGATGTCCCGCGTCGATTTGCATCGGTTCCACCTGGACCGAGGCAATTCATCGTCGGGTCATAGGGAAAGTTACCGCGGTCGCCCCGGTATCATACCAGAGCGATACCAAACCGGGCGAGAGGCGCCGAACGTTTATCCCCGCCCGGACTATGCGGCGCCCGGAGGACGCATGGCGCGCCCGATCTTGCGGCTCGCGACGCGCTTCACGCGACGCACGCGGGCGACCGCGTGGGCGATCGCGTTCGCGTGCATGGTCCTCGTCGGGGCGATGAGCCTCGCGGACGGCCTCGCGAACGGCGTCGGGTCCGTCGCGAACCGGATCGGTTCGGGCCCGGCCGTCTACATTCAGGGGAACGAGCTGCTCGCGAGTGCGATCGATTCGGCGGCGTTGTCGAACGTGCCGGGCGACTTCGTCGCGATGCGGGCCCATGCCGCGAGCCTCGAGATCAACCGTCTCGCACTCCCCGTGTTCGTCGTCGCCCTCGAATCGTACCACGGCGGGATCGGCACGATCGCGTTCCCCGCGGGTCCGCGCAACGTGTCCCTCGATGTCGGATTGCGGCATCAGATCGAAGCGGAGAGCGGGATGCCGGTGGCGACGTCGGGGAACGTCAGCCTGTTCGGATTGCACCTCACGGACCTCCCGATCGTCGCCCCGCCGCCGACGCGCTCGGCGCTCTTTCCGGACAACTGGGCGTACGTCCGAGCGGATCTCCTCATCGCGATGAACGCCACGCAAGGCGGGCCGGTTCAGGCGATCCTCGCGGAGGCGCCGCTGGACCCCGCGGTCGTCGCATCCCTCCGGCTCACGCGCCTCGAGACGCTCGGCGCGATCGGATTTGTCCGCGGAAGCATCGCGGAAGTCCAGTCCTCGCTCAGGCTGCTCGCCCTGATCATTGCGGCGGTCATCGGCTTGCTCGTGTACGCGGCGATGAGCCTCGAAGTCCACTCGCGGGCCCGGGAGATCGCGACCCTCCGGAGTCTCGGCGCGTCCCCCGCCACCGTGGCCGGGGTCTACGAGGCGCAGGCCGTGGTCCTGGCCCTGTCGGGGGCGATCCTCGGTTCGGCCCTGGGGATCGTCGCCGCGCATGCGGTCGTCTCGTTCGCTCCCGTCCTCGGTCTTCCGAACCTGGTGATCTTGTCGCCTCCGGCCGCCGCAGTCGTCTTCGCTCTGCTGATCTCGGTCGTGGCCGCGGTCCCAGCGGGCCTCGTCCCGTCCCGCCGCGCCGCCGTCCTCGTGCGCACGAAGGGGGCCGTCTCATTCTGATCGGGCCGCGGGCCTTCGCGGGTCTGTTCCTCTGCGCGCTCTTGCTCGGAGCCACCTGGCCGATCCTCGCGGCGCTCCCGGGCGTGCCAGCTCGTATCCTCGGAGGCGACGCATACCTGGTGACGCAAGGAAGCGGGGCCTACTCGATCAACGAGAGCCTCACGGAGAATCTCACCCGGCAGCCGGGGGTCCAGATTGTGAGCCCGGAAATCCTGAGCCTCGGGACCGTCCGCGGGGAGCCGGTCGTCGTGCGGGCCGCCGAGCCGGGGACGTTCCTCTCTTTCGAGGGGGGCGAATGGGTCCAGCCCGCGACGGCAGGAAATCAAACCGCGTACGCAGGAGAGGGCCTCGTGCGCCGACTCGGGCTGGCGGCGGGAGACGACGCGACCATGGTCGGCTCTTCGGTCCCCCGAATTGCGTTCGTCCACATCGCGGGAATCTATCGCACGGCGACGCCAGCGAATGATGAGTTGCTCGTCGACTTCCCTCTGGGACGGTTCCTCTCCGGCTTGGGCTCGACCGCGTTTCATTCGATCCGCTTGCGGACGTCCGAGCCCGCCGCGCTTCTTGCCTTCCTCCAGGGATTCGGCGCGAGCGTGCACGTGAGCGGCCCGAACCTCCCGCGGGCGGATATCGCGAGCGATCCGCCGACGGACGAGCGGATTTCGAATCTCATCCTTCGGTCCGGAATCGGCGGTGCGCCCCGGGACTACCTGTCGACCGCCGTCGCCGAGGCGACGAGCTCCGTGAGTGTCGTGGCGTACGGGATCGCCGGACTCCTTGGGGTGCTCGTGGCGTTCGGGATTCATGCCGCTCAGGCACGGGCTTTCGCGGACCGCGCTCCCGCGGTCGGTGTCCTCCGAGCGATCGGCGCGGGCAACCGCTGGATGCGACGTCGGCTCCTCTGGGAATCGTTCCCACTCGCATTGGGCGCTGCGGTCCTCGGGGCGGGACTCGGTTTCCTCGCGGAGAGTTGGTTGCAGCCGAAGGCCAGTCTGGTCCTCTTCGGCCATGAGGTCTTGGTCTCGTTCGACCTGTCGACGTTCGCATTCGTGGTCCTCGCGGTCGTCGCGATCTCGATGCTCTCCGGTTTGGGGCTGCTCCGGGGCGCCATGGCCATGCGACCCATGGAGTCGATTCGAGAAACGCCGGCCGTCGAATCGCCGCAATCCTTGGAGGCGATCCTGCGCGGCTGAGGACGGACGGAGCCATCCTCACGGCGCTCGTATGCGTCGCAATCGCCACGCGGCTCGTGCCGCTCACCTTTAGTCCGCTCCCGTTCGGCATCGACGGGTTCGCCCTCGGGCGCATCTCGAGCGATATCGCCGCGAGAGGTGGTTGGCGGATCGACCCGGCGGACCTGAACAGCTACAATCAGAAGCTGCCCGGGTTCTCGCTCCTCTGGTCGGCGGCCGCATCGGTCGGTGGCCTCTCTCCTCTCGCCCACGTTCAACTCATCATGCCGCTGCTCGCGTCTCTCTCCGTCATCCCGGCGTACTTGTTCGGCGTGAAGGCAACGGGCCGCCGACTGGGAGGCTTCGTCGCGGGCCTGTTCATTGTCCTCTTCGGCAGCTTCCTCCTGCTCACGAGCTCGGTCTCGAAAGAGTCGATTGGTTTGTTGACCTTCCCCGTCGCGGTCCTTCTGTTCCTCGAACGACGGGACCCGAGGAAGCGCGCCCTCTCGATCGTGCTCCTGCTCTTCCTCGCGTTCCTTCACCCCCTAACGACCCTCCTGACGCTTGGCATGACGTCGGCGCTCGTCGTCCTGGCGCAGCGCCGCGCGATCGCTCGCGGGCGGTTCTCCCTGCGGTCCTTCGCCCTCGACGTGGCCACCGGTCCCGCCCTTGCGATCCCTGCGTGGGCATACTACTCCGCGGTCGACTTGCCTTTCCTCGCCGACCTCTTGGCAGCCGACGCGCTCGTCCTCTTCCTGGGGATTGTCATTCTGCTGACCGCACTCATCGTGCCAACGGGCCGGCCCGCGAGGCCCCGGACCGGCCAGAGGTTTGTGTCTCCCGTCGCCCGCGGAATCCTCGTGCCCGCGATTGGCGTCCTCGTGGTCCTGGGAAACGCTCGCAATGGCCTTTTCGCCGGGGCGGTCGGGACCCAGTCCGGGCTCCTCCAGATGCTACCGGCGATTGGCGTCCTCGCGGCGTTCGCGCTCGCCGGCTACCAGCTCGTGCGCCGCACCACGAATCGGACGAACGACCTATTGATCTCGATGTTCGTTGCTCCCGTGGCCCTCATTCTCTTCGGACTGCTCCGCGGCTTGGATCCGGAGAGCCTCGTGATTGTCTACCGCTCCGTCGATTTCCTCGACTACGCCTTCGCAGTGCTGATCGGGGTGGCATTCGTCGCGGCGTGGAGATGGCTCGGCCCGCGGAGGCTTGCAAAGGGCGTCCTCCTCGCCGGGGTCCTCGCGGCGCTTCTCGCAACGAGCCCGATGGCCTGGAACACGCCCGCGGTGTTCGGCGTGGACAACGTGACGACCCCGCAAGAGTTCCGGGCCCTCGCCCTGCTCGCGTCGTTCGGCGCGAGGAACGTCACGACGGACCAACGGCTCGCCGACGTCGGCGCGATGTGGTTCGGCTACGCCACAGACTCGTCCCTCCCCGTCAAACTGCGGGACAATGAGAGCCTCGGGGGATTTCAGTACGCCCTCGCCCTGGAGCGATGGACCACCGTGGGTGCGCAAGTGCATCCCGCGCCGAATATTGTGATTTCCGGAGTCGTCTTCGAGAAGTTCCTTGCGGAGAATCAGATTGTGTATGCTGCGGGTCCCTATGGGGACCGCATCTTCATCGTGCAACTGCGGACCTCAGCCTAGACCGAAGACGCTCGCGTCGACGAAACGAATCCGAATTCTACTTCTTCCGTAGGTCCCTGCGGACGGCGTGCCAGTTCAAAAGATCCGCCTCCGCATTGACCTCAGCTCGATCGAAGAACGCGGTAAGGTTTACCTTCTCTTGCGGGAGGATTTCCAGGAAGTCCCCACGAATCCGGAGGATCACCTTGGTCGCGCGTTTCCACTTCTTTCGCCATTCCGCAGGGATTACGATCCGGCCCCGGTCGTCAATCTTCTTCAGGACTGCGCGCATGGCACCTACCCGATAATCTGCCCTAAACTTAGGATTATGGTAAAGTGGTCAACAGGGGTGATTTCTATCGGAAGTCGGTCCGCTGCCCTTCCGGGCGCCCCAACCATCGGTTCGAACTTTCGACTCATTCCACACCCGCCAATCCTTAAATATGCCACCCCCATTCGAGCGCCCCGAATGGCCGAGAAGAAGTCCCGCGCCGCCGCCCGCAAGATTAAAGACAAGTGGAAGGCGAAGGTGTGGTACAACCTCCTCGCGCCGGAAATGTTCAATCGCCAGGTCCTGGGCGAGACGCCTACGGACACGCCGGACAAACTCGTCGGCCGGGTGACCGAGGTGACGGTCCAGGACCTCACCGGCGACTTCAGCAAGATGCACATCAAACTCCAATTCCGCGTGAATGCGGTGCAAGGCCAGGACGCGCTCACGCAGTTCGTCGGGCACGACATGACGTCGGACTACATCCGCCGGCTCACCCGCCGGAAGCGGACGCGGACCGACCTGACGGTCGACGTCGTGACGAAGGACGGCTGGAACGTCCGCGTGAAGCCGATGGCGATCACCGATCGGCGCATTCAGACGTCGAAGCAACGCGTCATCCGAACGATCATGGCGAAGCTCGTGGCCGACGTCGCCGCGAAGCAGTCGATCGGCGAGTTCGTGAAAGGCGTCATCAGCGGCGACCTCGCGAAGACGATCGCCCAGGCATGCAAGCCGATCCATCCCGTGTCGCGGGTCGAGGTCCGCAAGTCCGAGGTCTGGGCGATAGGCGAGATCCCGCCGCCTGCCGAAGTACCCCCTGCCGCGACGGAGGCACCCCCGCCTCCACCGGCCCCCGAAGAGCCATCCCCTCCCCAACCGCAAGAGCCCGAGCCGGCGCCGGAGGAGTTGACCCCGGAAGAGCTCCCGCCGGACGATATCTGAGCGTCTCCAATTAGTCCGGTCGACCCTCATCGATACTTGGCTCTCCGATTCCTTGTCTCCGATACTCCCGGACATGGACCACTTTGATTTCCCGCGGGGCAAGCGCCCGCCGCGACTGTGCCACTTCCCGGTCCGTGCGCGGTGACCCGGGGAGCCATCGCCGCTGCGCAAACCAGGATCACCGGGAAGACCGCGGCGCGCCGCGTTCAACGACCTCCTGTTAGGCTGATATTAAAAGTCGGGATGAGGTCAAAGCCGTCGAAGCGAGCGAAGCGCGCGTCGATGCGCCAGGTTCCGGCCCGGGACATCGCGAGGGTCGTGATGAAGAAGTGGTTCCCGTGCGGGCCGTCGAGTCTCAGGGTTTGTGGGGACAGCGTACTGTTCTGCAACGTGAATGTAACTGCGCTCGTGTTCTTCCCCAAGTCGTAGTTCGATCCATTCGACGCATAGTACAGGTAAAACTCGAGCGTGTAGCTGATATTCGCGATCGTGGGGGCTGGGGTGACCACCATGTGAACGCGGATCCCGCTGAGCGTGTCGTCGAGCGTGAACGATTGGGGACCTGCCAGGACAGACACGGCAGGGGTCAGGGACGCTAGCAGCGCCGCGAGGACGAGGACCGTGACCCCAAGTGCGGTTTCGTTCCGCACATTCCAGGTGAGCTGCCGGAAAGCCTCCGCCGGCTCGGAGGTCTCCGAGGCTCGCGGGATCAGGCGGTACCGGTTGTACGCCCCGAACGCGACCATCGGGGTGAAGAGGGCGACCTTCGCGAGGATGACCCATCCGTAGCCGAATCGGAAGAGGGCGTCCACACTTCCGACAAGGAGGATCGCGAGGAGGAGTCCGCCCAGGAGGACGAGCCCGACGCAATACGCGGCCAGGCGCGAGAACCGTCCGATCACGATGCGCGCCAGCGGGACCGAGGCAGGCTCTCGAAGGAATGAACGGACCCCGAAGATGGTAACGAGACCGCCGACCCAGAGCGCCACCCCGATGAGGTGAACGGCATCCGCGACGACTCCGACCCCGGTCAGTGTGAACTCGATGAGCACGAAATCCCGGGCCGCGGCATGAGTTCCCGCAACGCCGATCCCGATCGCGGCGAACCCGAGGCCGACTCCGATGAGCAGATGTCGGCGTACGGTCTCCGGGGATTGCTTGCGGGACTGCGCGAAGGCGCTCGATAACACGACGAACAACCCCGCGCCGACGGCGAGGCTCAGGACAATTGAGAGCTTGTACGTCGACCCGACGATGGACCCAGCGCCTCCACTCCCCTCGAGGACGTCCGTCAGCAGGAAGAGGCCGGCGAAAGCAAGGGCGAAGAGAAAGGCGCCGGCTCGGGCCACGTTCGTGACGACCTGGAATCCCAAGCCGTACGCGGGTGTCGCCTTTACATCCGGGTCGCGGCCGGCGGGGATCCACATGAACGCGCCGAGCACCGCGGCTCCGAGAGCGGCGGCGAGGCCCAGGAATCCGACGAACCGAAGGCCGACCTCGAACGGCGATACCGGCGCGCCCGTGGATGTCGGGCCACCCGGTGGGAGGGAGCCGGGTAGATTGCCGTTCGCGTCTTGCACGCCGTAGGCGAACGACCCGGCGGTAAAGTGGCCGTCCACCGCGGAGGTCGCGGTCCACGCGACCGTGAAGATGCCGGGTCCGGTCGCGTTCAGGCGGACGGACATCGTGCGGCTGTCCCCCGACAGCGTCACCGGAGGAAGGTCGAACCGAGCCCCGGTGCCGTTCGTCACTTCGATCGTGGCCGCGCTCGCCTCGATGGCCTCGGAGAGGGTCACGCTCACCGACGTGGGCGTCGAGTTGTACGGGAGGATCGCGTCCGGAAGGGGATCTGACGAGACGTAGTTCGCGTGCGCGGTCGCAGCGCCGGGAAGGAGCGCCGCGAGGAAGAGCGCTGCTCCCACCAGGATGAGCGAACGGTTCATGGGACACGACGCATCGAGCGGGAGGTTCGGATGGCGAACGCGAGGGAAGCCGCTCCGATCAGGACCGCGAGGACAGCAACGCCGATGAGGATCGTCACGAGGGTCTGGAGCGCCGCGAGCTGGGCGTTGAGCTGCGCGATCGAATTTTGAAGGTCGGTTGCGGTCGGCTCAGTCACGGGGAATTGATATTTCGATGCCTGGTCGACCGGGTCGAGGTTGACGGTCACGTCAACGGGTGTCGTCGCGTTCAACCTTCCGGCGATTCGGACCGAATAGGCTCCTGCGACCGTGGGGATGACGTCAAACGCATACCAGCCCGGCCGGCCGAACTGGGGCTCCAGCGCCTTCACCGTCAAGGCCGGGCCAGTGGCCAAGGACGCGTTCAGATCGTTCTCGATCCCGACGACCGGCGCGGTGGTCCCGTTCGAGAAATGGTGCGCGATCCCCAGGTCGAGGCCGTTCAGGATCCCGGCGATGGCAGGCTCGCCGCGCCATCCGACCGACAGTTCGTACTCCCCCACGATGACGTGTTCGTGTGCGGCTACGGGGGTGGCCACCGAAAGCAGTCCGGCGAGGGCGATCAAGAGCGGCAAGACGCCGACGATGGCGATTCGCGACCCGTTCATTTTTTGTGCCCGGGTGTCCGATGACTCGCTGTGGTATTTGGTTTATGGCACAAATGTAAACCAACCGCGTCGAGGCCCGAAAACCGGTATCAGGCAGCAGGGCCATTTCGATCTCGACCTGTTAGCCAAATCTTCGAGCGACGCCCCAAGCGCCGAAGCTCCGCTTTAGCTTGAAAAGAGAAAAGGGGGAGCAGCACCCGATCGGGCTGCCCCTCCGTGGCTGGGGGGTTACGGGGAGCTGCTCGGTTGGACGTGCTTCTCGACGAGGAGGTAGACGTTGTCGTACGTGCCGTCCTGGTCGACGTCCTCCGCATGGTAGTCGACGGAGACCCACTCGTGGGTGTCCGGGACGCCGTCCTGGTTCGGATCGGTCATCCGCTCCGCACGGAACGTGAGGTCGACCTTCTCGAAGACGCCGTTGGAGTCCGCATCGGTCCATTGCGCGTCGAGGCGCAGGTACGCGGTCTCCTCCGGCACGCCGTTCTGATCTTCGTCCGTGACCTCCGAGCCGCGGGCCGTGAGCGTCACGAGCTCCGGGTGGCCGTCGTCGTTCGCATCCGTCGCCTGTGCGTACAGGACGAACGCCGCGGTGTACTCCGGGATGCCATCGTGGTTCGCGTCGCGGACCGCCGTCGCGTGGACCGTCACGTTCGTCGACTCGAACGCACCGTTCGAGTTCGCGTCGACCGCGAGGACATCGATCGTCGCGCCGCGGGTCTCGTCGACCATGCCGTCGGAGTTGAAGTCCTTCTCCTCGGTCGCGACGAGGTGCAACTCGACGCGGTCCGGGTGCTGGTCTTCGATCGCGTTCACGACGACCCCGTCGACGGTCGCGAAGGAGTGATCCTCCGGGAAGCCGTCGCCGTTCCGATCGATCGCGGCCTCCGCGCGGATCGTCAGGGTGGCCTTCTCGAAGATCCCGTTCGAGTTGTCGTCGAGGGCCTCGAAGGTCCCATTCAGGCTCGCGCGGTACTCCGGCGTGCCGTCCTGGTCCATGTCCCGCACGACGGCGGCGGTCAGCGTGAACCGGACGAGTTCCGGGTAACCGTCATCGTTCGAGTCCGTCGCGAGGGCCGTGATCTCGAGCGCCTTCCGGACCTCGAGGACGCCATCGGAGTTGGGGTCGGCGCGGGCGTACATGTAGATCCGTCCCTCGACTCGCTCTGGGAATCCGTTCGAGTTCGCGTCCGTTGCGGCGAACGAGACTTCGATCCCGCGGGCGAGCTCGTCGAAGCCGTCGCCGTTGCGATCGAGCGCCTCGTATGCGGTGACATTCACCTGCGCAGTCTCATTGTGCCCGTCGTTGTTCGCATCCCGCGTGCTCGCGGCGAGGTCGATCGCGGCGCGGTACTCCGTCGTCCCGTTGTCCCCGATGTTGTACGTCTGGTAGACATGGACCTCGAGGTCCATGGCGTCCGGGGTGCCGTCGCTTGCGGTGTCGGTCATGCAAAGTTCCGCCGTGACCGTGCGGACGAATTCCGCGTTGCCTCTTTCATTCCGGTCGAACCGCTGCTCGCCGACGAACGTCACCATGACGGATTCCGGCTTCTTGTCGCCGTTCGCGTCCTTGACGCTCAGCGTCCACAGGGCCTGGGCGGTGTATTCGCGGACGCCGTTCTCGTTCGGATCCGCAAACGCTTCGATCCCCTGGCGCCCTTCGAGCGCGTTGAAGGTCCCGTCTGAATCGTTGTCCCAGACTTGGAAGTCGCGTGCGATCGTGAAGCCGGCCTCAGGCACGCCATTGTGGTTCGCGTCCAGGACACAGGTGCCGAGCATCCGTCCGTGCACGTACTCCGGGTTGCCGTCGTGGTTCGCATCCGTTGCGGTGAACTCGTTCTTCCAAGTGCAACCGCTCTCGTTGTCCTGCGGGGCAATGAAGTGCATCAAGTCCGGTGCACCGAGCACGTGGTCCGCATCCTTCGGCAGAACGCCGAAGCCGAATGCGTCGAGGGAATCGTTCGCGAGGTCATCGCGGGTCTGGTTCACCTCGCGCAGGGCCGGCACATCCGTGCCGGCGGGATCGGGCTGCCGGTCCGAATCGCTCGCGGGGGCCGATTGGGAGCCGGCGGGAGCGTCGGAGGGGCTCGACGACGCGACCTGGGCCGCGGGCGGGGCCGGCGTGGGGCCGGGCGCGCTGGACGCGGACAGGACCTCGTGCGATTGACTCGAGTCCACCGCACCCTGGGCGGTCAAAGTCGCGCCGCGATTCGAGGGCGTGTAGCCCAGGAGGCGCAGATACGTTCCATCGCGCATGAGTCCGCCGCCCACCATCGGGAGGACGGCCGCACTCACGGCGACCACTCCAAGCGCCATCGCCAGCGCGAAGAAGAGGGCGCGGGGCGGGCGTTTCGAGACGCAGTAGGCTTGCATCGGAATCCACCTTTGCAATGCATACGCCAGGCCGGGGGCTTATCAAGACCCGCAAGAGTCTTTCCGATGGGTTTATCTTCTAGAAGGGGCGGCGTCAAGGGCGATCGTTTCCGGTGCTGACTCCGGTAGCCTCCCGGGCCGCCCGAGCCGTATCGGCCCGTCCCCACGATCGAGTGCGTGGACCCCGATTTCGCGTGGAGAAAACCGTGCGGTTCGCCTCCAAATTATCCGGGTACCACCGGATGTATGCTGTCTTCCACTCACACCTACATGAGCATCCACGACCATCCTCACAAGCGTAAGGGGGAGGCGAGGTGCCAGGAATTCGTGGCCGCACCGTGGAGGCGCTTCGGGCATACTTGCTGCTCCGAGGCCCCGCGACCGCGCAGGACCTCCGTGGCAGCCTGCACCTGTCGCGCGCGGAAACGTATCAAGTTGTCCGCAAAGCGGCGGACCGAGGTCTCATCAAGGTCGTCGCGCACGTCCACACGGACGACAACCACCGCTCTCTCGCGTGGGACGTCGACTCCCCGGACCGGGAGCTCGTGTGGCTCCGCCACGAACAGCGGGTTCGAGGCCGATACTGCACGTGCCTGCCTACGGCACGGCGGGGCGGGAGGGTTGGAGTGGCATGACGACGAACTATCTCGTCGTCTGGTGGGTGGCCCAAACTCCCCACGCCGCGCTCTTCGACCACCAGGAGGCGGCAAAAGCGGCGGCGAGTGTGCGGAATGCGCTCATGGTCACGATCTCCGGGAACGGGGTTGGAGTCGACGAGGTCGTCGACTGGTACCGGCGCAACGAAGAAGGTTCTCCGCTCCCGGCGGAATGGCGCGACAGTTTGGGGCAGCCGCGCGTCCCCTGGGCTTCCAAGGGAAATCCACTGCCGGGAGTACGGGCGTTGAGCGTCCCGAAGGGTTGACGAGGGCTCGAATCCTAGCCGCGCCGACCGAGAAGGCCTCCATGGCTCGTTCCGCGAATGCCGAGAAGAACGCATTAAGTAGCGTAGCCCACATCGGCGCGACCACCCCATGCCGTCCCGGCCGTACAAAGATCTCGTCATCTACGGCTGCTTCGTGTTGAACCGGCTCGTTGCGGAGATGGGAATTGACCTTTACCAGGATGCACTCGAGGCGAAGCTCGCCCTCGTCTTGCCGGACCAACACGGCCTGTCAAAAGAAGAAGTGAAACGCGAGATCAGGTCGAATCACTTCATGACGGATCGGGTGATTGAGTCGCTCCAGAAAGAGGGCCACGCGACCGTCGAGGTCGTCGAGGGTCACTACCGGATTCGCATCACCCGGGAGGGCGTGCTCCACATTCGTCGCTTCAACGAGTTCTACCGGAAGGTGTACCAGGAGCAAATCCGGGACCACTATCGGTTCACGAACGCACCGTTCTGGCTTCGCGACTGACCACCGTCGAACACCCCGTGGAAGCGGAGCAAGTTAACCTTAAACAAGGTTGACTTGGAGGAACCCGGCATTCTGAATTCCGGTCTTCCTGGGCGGCCGGCCTCGATCGCGATTCAGGCGGCCGCAGGAGTGCCCGTCCCACTCGTCACGGGTTCGACGACGACCGGGATGAAGTCGTACGTGCCATCATCCCGTTCGATCGCGAGCTCCAGGGAGCACACGAATGTCGAGCCGCGGATCTTCACGCGGGCGGATTCTTTCGTCAAGAAGTCGTAGACATCGGGGGTGACGCTCTCGTCTCCCTTCGATTGCCAGAGGACGAGGATCCGCGCCGGCGGGATTTTCGTGGCGGCCGACGTGTCTTCGATCGCGGTCTTCAGGGCCTGCAAATCCGCGAGGGTGGGTGCGCGCTCGAAGGCTTTCACGAACACCGCGAACCCGGCCGAGCCGAGGCTCGTGAATCGCCACAAGCTCGAGGGCTCCCGCCGAACGTACGCGTCGAAAGAGTACGTGAGGCCGCTTTTCCCGGTGAGCAGCGCCGGCGTCGCGACGGCGCCGGGGACAACCATCATCCCACGTACATCGGAGCTCGTGGCCCCGAGGTGTGTGAGGATGCGTTGAACCGTGTCCTTTCCTTCGGGAACATACACGACCGGATCCGCCTGACGCACGCGCTGGATCACGCGATGCCGCAGGGCGAAGTAGTCGAAGAACGATCGCAGGTCCCGCATCAATTCGAGGATGCTAAAGCCGAGGATCAAGAGCGCCACGAGGACCGCCCCGAGGAACAGGAGCGGGCCCATGGACAGGGCCTGCAGCGCTCCAAAGACGATCGCGAGTCCCAAGAGGATGAGCCGGGCGGTCGACGTCTTCGCGAGCCGAACTCCGAGCAGGAAAATCAGGATCGGGAGGAACAAGAGGAGGGTGAGGCCCGCGCCTCCGCCGGGAAACGACACGAGGAGGATCAGGAAGAAGTCGAGGAGGAGCCACACGGACACGAACCACCGCACGTAGCGCAAGGTCTTGCGGATTTTCGGCGTCTGTCGGTCCACGGACTCCGCGAGATCGAAGATTGCGGCGATCGGATCCTCTACCGCGCGCGCATCGCGAGTCGGTCGAACGCGGTCCATGGTCGAAGACGAACCTGATTGTATATAATGAGGTCGGGAAGATTCCGAGCTCCGCTCGTCACGAGCCCTCAGGAATGCTTTTCCCCGAACATTCCCTCCCCATGAGGAAGGCGACGACATGCCAGGAAGCCCTCGACAGCCGCCGTTCCCCCGACTCGCTAAGAAGATCCTCGACGACTATTGGTCGTTTCACCCGACCACCGCGGCGGCTGCCGGGATCCATCGATACGATGGGATTCTGCCTGTCTATACCGCGGCAGCGCTCCGTGCCTACACGACGCGGGTCCGCGGATACCTCGGAGCGTTAGGTCGGCACGACCGCGGCGACCGCCTCTCCCGGCAGGTCCGGCTTCGACTCGGCGTCCTTCGCGGTCTCCTCCTCTCCGAGCTGTCCGAAATCGAAGACCAGCGACTGCCGAGGGCGTTCCCGCTGTACTTCCTGCTCCGCATGAACATCGTCAACTATCTCCTGAGGAAGTATGCTCCGCTCGACCGTCGCGTCCGGGCAATCGGAAAGCTGGAGTCCCAGGTCCCACGCTTTCTCAGGGACTTGCGCTCGACGCTGGACCGTCGCCTCGCGGAGACCTTTTTCGAGATCGGGGAGATGGCCGCGACCGGGATGCTCGACGCGTACGCGCGCGAGCTGCCGGACATCCTGGGCGGCGTTTCGCCGAGCGTTCGAAAGTATGTGGAAGGCACGAATGAAACGGCCATCGCGGAACTGAAAGGCCTGGTGAGTGACCTCGCTGCGAAGTACCACCCGCGACTCAAGAAGGACTTCGCCCTCGGCCGACGCAAGTATGAGCGGATGATCTTCGCGGAACATCTTGTCGACATCCCGATCGAGCGACTCCTCGACGTCGGCCGCGCGGACCTGGATGCGAACCGCCGGCAATTCGAGGAGACCGCGAAACGGATTGACCCGGGAAACGAGCCCTTGCAGGTCATCGAAGGCATCGCGGCGGACCATCCGCCCGCGGAGCGCTTGATCGACGACGCGCGTGCCATGCTCGAGGAGATTCGGGAGTTCGTCATCGCCCACGACCTCGTCACGGTCCCGTCGGAGGAGCGGGCCCAGGTCATGGAGACCCCACGATTCTTCCGCTTCGCCACCGCGGCATTGAATCCTCCCGGGAGCTTCGAGAAAGTCGCGCGGGAGGGCTTCTACTATATCACACCCGTCGAGGAATCGTGGCCGCCGGAAAAACGGGAGGAATGGCTAGGCCACTTGAATTACACAATGCTCCGGAACATCTCGGTCCACGAATGTTACCCCGGACACTATGTCCACCTGCTCCACCAGAACCGCCTTCGCGACACGGTCCTCAAGAGTTACTTCTCGTACGCGTTCACGGAGGGCTGGGCGCACTACTGCGAGGAGATGATGGTCGAGCGAGGATTCGGCGACCTCCGACTCAAACTCGCCCAGCTGCAGGACGCCCTCCTGCGCAACTGCCGGTACATCTCATCGATCATGATGCACACTGCCGGATGGTCGTGGGAGGACGCGACCCGGTTCTTCATGGAGAACGCCTATCTCGACCGGTTGCCCGCGGAACGCGAGGCGAAGCGCGGCACGTGGGACCCCGGATACTTGAACTACACGCTCGGCAAGCTCATGATCAAGAAGCTCCGCGCGGATTGGTCGGCGCAACACCGGGGGGCCAGCATCCGCGAATTCCACGACGCGCTGCTCGGACTTGGCGCGCCTCCGCTGGGACTCGCGCGAGAGCATCTGCTCGGCAAGGATGCGGGACCCGCCCTCTGACCTCCTCCGCAAAGCGCCGAGCAAGGCGCGTCGCATCCTTTATTAAAGGCCGGTTCATGGGCCGCCCGTCGGGGTGGCTCAGCCTGGTGGAGCGTCGGACTCATAGGGTTCTGCCGTAGCCTGACCGCGGCGCTCCTGGGACATCCGGAGGTCCGGGGTTCGAATCCCCGCCCCGACACTTCCCGTCGGGGCGTTCCTCGCAAACGTTCATCCCGTGATCGTCCATCGAAGTCGAGTCGGAGAAGCATGGTCGGAGGATCGGGTCCGGCGTGGCCCGCCGGCGCGACGTTCTTCAGGCTGTCCGGGCCACGACTGCGGCAAGTTGGGATCGCCTTGGTCGGCATCGGATTGCTTCTCTTCTTCTTGTCGTTCGTCCCAATCTTCCTCGCGTTCAACAGCTTCATGCAGAATCCGTTCGGGAGTGCGGGGTCGATGTTCGGCTCGTTCTTCTTGTCATTCCTCATCGGCTCCTTGGGAATCATCCTCATTGGCGTCGGGGGATTTGCCTTGCGCCTCGGCCTGGTGCGACCCGTGACGAGCTACGTTGCGACGGAAGCAGCTCCCGCGATTCAGACCGCGGCGACGGCGTTCGGGGCAGGCATGCGCGCGGCCGGCTTCGGAGCTGCTGGGCTTGCCGGCTCGCTCGTGCGCGTGAAGTGCCGCAACTGCGGATACCTCGAAACGGAAGACGCGGAGTTCTGCAGTAAGTGTGGCCAGCGGATGTGATTCGTCTCGCCGATTCGTGAATTTTGGTCCGCCCGACAGGATGGGGCCGGTCGATTGACGACCGGTGATTTGTAACACGCGATGTTACACACGTCGAAATATCCGTTGAGGCGGTCCGGCCGCCCGGAGATGGTGCGGGAGGTCCTCTCTCGCACGCGGACGGAGGGGAATCGAATGGCCGATGAGAAGAAATCGAAGATATCGAGGCGGAGTTTTCTGCAGAAGACGGCAGTGGGAGCGGCGGCCGTCGGCGCGATGGCAGCGGCGCCGACGATCCTGAAGATGACGGAGAACGTCCAGGCGAGTACGCCGTCGGGCGATGTGAACACCCCGGTCATGGCGTACGTGAAGGACGCAGCCCAGGGGACCGTCGTCGTGATGTGGGGCACGCAAGAGATCGTGACGAGAGATCCCGGGCTCGTGAACCGACTCACGACGTACGCGAGGTGAGCGCCGATGTCGTCCCATCGCGAGGCGCCCACGATTTCGAAGGATCCGGTCGCCGACAACACGGACCTGTACGCGTTCGTCGACCCGGTCGACACCTCGAAGGTCACGATCCTCTCGAACTTCATCCCGCTCGAGGAGCCGGCGGGAGGCCCGAACTTCTTCCAGTTCGGAGACGACGTCTTGTATGAGATCCTGATCGACAACAACGGCGACGGCGTCGAGGACGTCACCTATCAGTTCCGATTCAAGACGACGACGCAGAACCCCGCGACGTTCCTCTACAACACGGGGCCGATCGGCTCCCTCACGGACCCGAACTGGAACGTGCGGCAGCTGTACTCCGTGACGAAAGTCGTTGGCCCCCGGAGGACCGGAAGTTCGACCGTCCTCGGCTCCGACCTTCCGACCCCGCCGGTCCGGATTGGCCCGCGCTCCACGCCGAACTACGCGACGCTGGCGGACGCCGCGGTGAGCAGCCTCGGCGCCGGCGTCAAGACGTTCGCAGGCCAGCGGGGCGAAGGCTTCTACGTCGACCTCGGCTCGATCTTCGACCTGGGAACGCTCCGGCCGTTCCAGAACCTGCACCTGATCCCGACGCCCGCAACGCCCGGCGTCAACGGCACGAAAGGCTTCAACGTCCACACGATCGCCATCCAAGTCCCGAACACAGACCTGACCCGGAACGGATTCAATCCGTCGGACCCCGCAGATCCCCGGTCCGTGATCGGCGTCTGGTCCGCCGCGAGCCGGCGCAAGGGGACGATCCGGGAGAAGAACGCGCGGATCGTGCAGAGCGGGCCGTGGGTCCAGGTGAGCCGTCTCGGCGAACCGCTGATCAACGAGGTCGTGATCGAGCTGGGCGAGAAGGACCTCTGGAACAGCCAGACCCCGGACGGGGACTCCCAGTTCCTCGACGACTACGCGCACCCGCAGTTGCAAGGCCTGTTGCCGGTCCTGTACCCCGGCGTCTTCCCACACCTCGCCGCTCTGACCGGGACCGGAGCCTCACGGGCCGATCTGATTGCGATCCTCCTGACGGGGATTCCGTCCGGCATCATCCCGGGATTCCAGAACTCGAATGGCCCGACCCAGGCGGACGAGCTGCGTCTGAACCTCGCATTCGCTCCGAGCTATCCGGCAACTGACTCGGGCATCAATCCGCCCGGGGACAGCGCGAAGCGCTTCGGCCTCCTGGGAGGCGACCTGGACGGCTTCCCGGACGGCCGGCGGGTGTTCGACAACGTGACGGCGGTCGAGCTCCGCGCGATTGCGGGCGCCACGTACCCCTTGATCGACAGCAGCTTCACGCCGGACGGCGCCGCCGGGTTGCTCATGGACGGGACGAAGGAGGATCTCCCGTTCATCTCGAAATTCCCCTACCTGGCGGTGCCGTACGAGGGATACGAGCACTCGCACGACCCGTAGCTCGGGCGATCGTTCAGGATCCGCGGCGCCTCAGGCCGCTGGCCCCGGTCCGCGTCGGAGGGCGGCGATTCGCATGAGGCACGAGAGACCACAAAAACGCATCAGTGGTACTGCGGGGGTCAAGAACGGCGGCACTACTGGATCCCCCGGAGATGTTCCCTTGAGCGAGCACCGCTTGACCGTATCGTTCGTAGGCCTGGGTTATGTTGGACTCTGTACAGCCGTCGCCTTCGCCAATCGGGGTCTCAACACGCTCGGCGTCGATGTCGATCCGGAGCGACTCGCCCTTGTCGAAGTGGGCCGAGCACCGTTTCATGAGCCGCGGCTCGAGCGGCTCCTCAAGACCGCCGTCCTCTCGGGGCGGTTGCGGGTCTCGGACGAACTCTCGGACGTGGCTGAGACCGATGTGATCTTCCTCACGGTCGGAACGCCAAGCCAGTTAGACGGATCGATTGACACGCGCCACGTGGAATCCGCGGCCCGCGAAGTCGGGGTCGCCCTTCGAACCGAGCCAGACTTTCGGCTCGTGGTCGTGAAGAGCACCGTCGTCCCCGGGACGACGCGGTCCGTCGTCATGCCGTTGCTCGAAGGGAGCAGCGGGAAGAGGGTCGGGGTCGAACTGGGTCTGTGCACGAACCCGGAATTCCTGAAGGAAGGCTCGGCGATCGACGACACGTTCCGTCCGGACAAACTCGTGATCGGTGCGATCGACGAAGGATCGGCGAGCCACCTGAAACGACTCTACCGCGCCTTTTATGGAGCGAGGCTTCCACCGACCATCGAGACCACGCCCGAAACGGCCGAGATGATCAAGTATGCGAGCAATGCGTTCCTCGCGACCAAGGTCAGCTACATCAACACGATGGCCAACATCGCGCAGCAGGTGCCGGGGGTCGATGTGGAACAGGTGGCCGCGGCGATCGGACTCGACCCGCGAATCGGGCCGCTGTTCCTGAAGGCAGGACCCGGTTACGGAGGGAGCTGTTTCCCGAAAGACGTCCGGGCACTGATCGCATTCAGCCGCGAACGGGGATACGATCCGAACCTCCTTGCGGCCGTGGAGAAGACGAACGAACGACAAGCGGCCAAAGTCGTGGAGCTCTCGGAAAAGCTCATTGGCTCGTTGGAGGACAAGCGGGTGGCCGTCCTCGGCCTCGCGTTCAAAAAAGACACGGATGACGTTCGGGAAGCGGCTTCGATCCGGGTGATCCACCGCCTCAAAGAGAAGGGGGCGCACGTCACGGCGTACGACCCGATGGCGATTCCCGGTGCGCGGCTGGTCCTCGGCGACGCCGTCGAGTTCGCCGCAGATCCGAAGTCCGCGATTCAAGAGGCTGATTGCTGCATCGTCATGACGGAGTGGGACGAGTTCCGCAATTTGACGGGGAAAGACTACGCCGAACACATGCGGAGACCCAACGTCGTCGACGCGAGACGGCTGTACCGGCCCGATGAGCTGGAAGGCGTGAATGTCGTGGCCATCGGCATCGGCCATTCCGGGTCGATCCAGTCGGGTCCCACGCCGGAATCGAGGTTGATCGCATGATGGAGGCCGACGGCGAGTTCGCCGCGGAGGCGTTGCGGTTCTCGGTCCAACTGGCCCAGCGAGACTTCCAGGCCGAGCTGCTTCGGTTGTACCGTTCTCACGGGTGGACTCGCACCTTGCCGGCGATGCGTCTTCGGGTGCTCAAGGCGCACAAAGATCGGTGCACGTTCGAGATATCTCTGGACACCGAGAACGGATGGCAGAGCCTGATCGGGAAAGTGCACGATGTCGACCGTTCGGACGTGGTCGGGGTCATGCAGTCCATTGTGGACGCCGGCTTCGGTCCCACCGCGGAATTCGCGATTCCACGACCCTTGACTCATGTGCCTTCGTTGCACGTGCTCTTGGAGGAGAGAGTTCAGGGGACGCAGGCGAAGGAAATCTTCCTGGACGGCGATCTCAACGAGCAACTCGCGACCGCACGGCGGTGCGGCGCTTGGTTGGCTCGATATCATACGGGGGCACCTCGACAGGGCCATTTCGCGGAGCCTTCTGAATTCCTCGACCAGATCCGCTACTGGGCGCAGCAGATGCGGAGCTTCGGAGGCCCGCTCGGCATCAAGGCCGCGCTGTTGTTGCGAAATCTGGAAACGGCGATGCCGACGCCGGGCAGCTTCGAACCGTGTGCGGGGCACGGCAGTTACATGCCGGAGCACGTGATTATCTGCGGACGCCGCACGGTGGTGATCGACCTGGACGAGTTTGACGTGGCCGACCCGGCTCGGGACCTGGCATGGTTCATCGTGTCTCTCGAGCGTCTGGGTTTGAAGAAGCGGGGCTCCCTCCGGGCCCATGACCAATCCGTCGACGCCTTTCTGGATGCCTACCGCGCGTCCGGGCCCCGGGACGCATCGAAGCACCTTGCGTTCTACAAAGCCGCGGAATGCTTGCACAGGGCGGTCCGAGATTTGCTCAAACGGAGTCCTCCGATCCCCGAGTGGAGCGAGATCATGCTCGACGAAGGGCTTGGCGCGCTGTGACGGGTTCAAACGAATCAAGACGCAACCAATCGTTCCTCCCGATCGGTTCTGAACTCACTCAACCAGTCCGATCCGTTCCCCGACCGCATGAAGTTCTTGGAGGAACTTCTTGGCTTTTTTCGGGACCATCGGTCGCCCGCCTGGGCCGAACTGCGGCGTCATCAAACTCGGGTCGCCGAGCCAGCGGAAATTCATGTACACCCGGGCGGCCTCCAGGATTTCCGGGAAGTCATCGGGAGCGCCGTCCGGCCACCGGGATCGTCGGTATTCGCGTTCACATTTCCGAACGAGTGGTCGAGGCCACGAATGCGTCAAGGACGCGAGATCGATCTCTCCAGGCGCGATCGCGGCGGACTGCCAGTCTGCGGGCCAGCTCGTCCCGTTCTGGTAGATGATGTTCAACCCGAAGTATTCGCCGTGGATGACGGTTCGAGGTGCCTCTAATAGGCGTGGGGTGAGGGTCCCGAATTCGTCGCAGAGGTCCAACAGCCATGGGAACCGATTCTGCAGGTGGGCGAACAACTTCCTGGTCCGCCGTGCCCAACCCGCGTAGTAGGCCGCGTCGTACGTCCGGAGGAATCTCAGTCGAGCACTCGAGTACCGCCGGCGGTTCGCGGCATGAAATCTCCCGATCCATCGCGCCGCCCGCACCATCGCGTTCGGGTCGCGGGAGTGGCTGCTCTGGATGCCGCCTTTCAGGTACTCGATGACCAGCCAGGGAACTCCCGCGGTTCCGTCGCGGTACACACCGTAGAAGGTGGGGGTCGACGTGCGCAGCGGTCGCAGGACGTCCCGATAGACGCGGGCCTCGTACCCCACGTCACCTCGGTGGCCATAGACGCCGTCGAACGTCCTCGTCCCGTATTTGATGAAGACGCGCAACGGGGTTCCGTTCCCCCTGACGCGGCACGTCACGATCTCCGTCGGGAAGGTGCTCTCGTACGGGTTCGGCTGACGCCTGAGTACCGTGACGCTCTCGTTTCCGGTGCCGTTCTCGCGAAAGACGGCCGCGAGACCGGTTGTGAGTCGTCCCTGATCCGGGAACCTGGAACGCGACCCGTTTGGCTTCAATCAGCTCCCCCGTCGACGAGCGTCCGCCTCCAATCCGCTGCGCCGGCTGCGGTCAAGCTCTGGAGGCTCGACTCCACTTCGTCCGTCAATCGGCTCATTCCCCCCGGCTCGAGGATGAGGATGGAGTTGCAGGTCCTGAGCGTGCTCGCCCGGTGGGCGATCATCAGGGTCGTGCGTCCTTTCATCAGCCGCTGGATCGCGTCGAGGACGGTCGCCTCGGTTTGGACGTCGAGCGAACTGGTCGGCTCGTCCAGGATCAGGATCGGCGCGTCTTTCAGGAACGCCCGCGCGAGCGAGATGCGCTGTCGCTCCCCGCCCGACAGCTTCATTCCCCGCTCGCCAACCTGGGCGTCGTATCCGTCCGGGAGCCTCTTGATGAACTCGTGCGCTCCCGCCAACTTCGCCGCCTCCACGATTTCATCGCTCGTCGCCTCCGGTTTGGCGAAGGAAATGTTCTCCGCAATTGTCGTCGAGAAGAGCAAGGTGTCCTGCAAGACGACGCCGAACTGGTTTCGGAGGTCCGCGATCCGGTAGTCCTTCAGGTCCACATCGTCGAGGGTGATGACGCCCTCCGTGGGGTCGAAGAACCGGAGGATGAGGCTGGAGAGCGTCGTCTTGCCCGAACCCGTCGGGCCGACGACGCCGAGGCACATGCCCGGTGCGATGTCAAACGAGACGTGGCGTAAGATGAGGCGACTGCGATCGTATCCGAAGGACACGTTGTGGAATGCGATCTTCCCGACCGCCCGATCCAGCCATCGGGCACCGCGCTTCTCCGGGACGTCGGGTTGCTCGCTCAGAATCTCGAGGAATCGTTCCATCCCCGCCAAGGCCATCTGAACGTCGAGGACCTTCTTTCCCATGTCTTTCAGGGGCGAGTACAACTGGGTGAGGTAGTAGTTGACCATCAGCAACGCCCCGAGGCTCAAGGTGCCGGCGAGCACGTGCTGGATGCCGACGTACAGCACGGCCGCCAAGCCAATCGCGGTCACCACCCCGACCAGCATGCTGTAGACCCCTCCCTCCACGAGGACCTTCAACGCGGCAGAGGCCGTCTCGGTGTACCGGAACCGGAACTCCTCGTTCTCCCGCTCCTCCTGGCCGAACGCTTTCACGACCCGTGCGGCACTCAGCGACTCCTGCGCGGCGGACATCGCCGCACTCTCGGACGACTTGACTTTCCTCCAGCCGAGCCGCATTCGTCGCTTGTAGACCAGGGTGAACAGGAACATGAACGGCGTCACGGACAACGCGATCAAGGCGAGCTGCCAGTCGAGGCGCACCATGACCAGCATCATCCCGCCCAACGTCAGCACGGCCGTCACTAGAGGAATCAAGCCGTCCGTCGACAAGGATCGGAGCGAGGTGGCGTCGTTTTGGATGCGGTAGGTGGAATCGGTCGTGCCCTTCGTGTCGTGGTAGACGGTCGAGAGACGTTGCATCTGCCGGAACAGGCGCACCCGCATGTCGGTAGTCATCCGGTTCCCGACCCGATTGGTCAACCAGATGCTCACCAGGTTCTGCAGATAGCTCAGGACCGTGCCGCCGAGCAAGATGCCGAGCGCGAGTGCGGTCACATATTCCTTCGAGAGCTGAGAGGGATCCGGGGCCAAGATCGAGAGATACTCCGGAAACGGCTGCGACCCGGCGACGTTGTCGACAATGAGCTTGATGGGCAACGGGGTAAGGATGGTGAGTGGCACGACGGAGAGGGACACCACGAAGAGCAAGGCGATTGACCGCGTGTACGGTCTCATCTCGCGGAGCGACCTCCGGACGGTTCCGCCCCCTTCGGGGGACGCCCGGGATTCCGCAGAGCTGGTCCGCGCGCGTGCGTCGAGCCGGCGCCGTCGGGAGGCAACGACCGCCCAGCCGATCCACGCGACGGCCGGTGCGAAGATCCGCAGGAACCGGAGCTGGGAATCCGAGAAGAACGAGCGTCCGAAATCCCAGAGCTGCGGGAAGAGAGGAACGTCCAGTTGGTAGTTCGCGACGAGATGGCCGGACAGGAACGAGAGGAGGGAGAGGGCAGTGACAATCACGGCGACGGACTTCGCGAGCTTGCGCCCAGCCGACATCGGCCCGGAAGGGGAACGATCGCGTCCGGACCGAGATGCCCCCCGCGCGGACGTCCGTTCTGTGTTGGCATCCTCCTCCGTGTCGACGAACGTCCTGAGCTCGTCGAGAAGCTGAGCATAACTCCGATCGGCCGCTCGGCGAAGTTGCCATCTGGCTGGGTCGACGCGGCGGGCGAACTTCCGAGGGTTCTGCTTGTCCGGCGAATCCGCAGGCCTCGTCACGCCGCGACCTCCTCCTGGAGCGGGCGGCGGGACGGCCGATCGAACGGTCCAGTGCCGCCGAAGAAGCCCTGGGGTATCGAGGCGACCCGTTCGTACATCACGCGGCCCCGAACCGTTCGAGCAAGTCTCGCATGATCCCACCGGAAAATCCCGTGTCGGTAAGTGCCCGCGCGACGACGAAGGCCGCGGCGATCGCTGACACCAAACCGGAAAGCCAGACGCCGGACCAGAGTGCGGAGATTGCCAGCGCTGCGAACGCCGCGCTCAGGACAACCGCGGACTTCGAGCATTTCGGGGAGACTCGGAAGCGCAGGAACTGCTTGCCGGGGGCGTGCTCTTCGACCGCGAGGAGCAATCGACTCCGCCCGAGCGGACCTCCCGACAGTTCGAGGTCCCAGGAGTCAAACTCGCCGCCGGCTCTCGCGATAGCGCCAGCGTGTAACAGCTCCGCCTGAAGGTTTCGAAGGGTCTCCTCCGGAGCTTCCCGCTTATCACGCCAATACGTCATCTCGAGGCGACGATACCGGGGCCGAGCTGTCGGTCCTCGCCTCCGCCACGGAGTCAGGCCGCCCCGAATTCTCCCGCGCAGGCGCGCCATGGGCTGGAGAAGGTCCAGAACCAGGACGACGACTCGGAGCCCGAGGAGCGACCACCACGGCTTCCGAGTGGCCGCGACGAAATTGGCCCGGCGGGCGCTGATCGATGCTTGCGCAATCGGAAGCACAATCGCGACGAGCAAGATCGGTCCGACCACGATCGAGGCGCCCCAGCCGAGGCTGAGCAGGAACATCCCCGCGAGGAGGGCGATCATCAGGTACCACTCCGGGGCGAGAGCGATGGACCAGCGAGAATTGCGCGATTCGTACAGGGATTGGAACGGCGCCGTGCCCCAAACGCCCTGGTACACGCGCCCGTGCATCGCCGAGAAATCGAGCGAGACGCCCCTTCCGTAAAGGCGTCCGCGCCAGCTCAGTTGCCCGATCGAATTGTAGCGAGCCGGCCACTTGTGTTCGAGCAGGGCCTCGGCTTTTCCGTACCCGACTTGCTGCTTCCAGAACCTCCGGATTGATTTGCGGCGGTGATGCCAGACGACGGCGGCCGGCGAGTAGCCGATGAGTCCCCCGCGGTCGCGGAGCCGCCAGCATATGTCGACGTCATCGCCGGCGGCTCGGAACACCGGGTCGAATCCGCCGATCGCCTCGAGCGCGTCCTTCCGGAACGCCATGTTGCATCCCGGGATGTGCTC
>Ga0209160_1000098_pt1 | contig 57792 bp, 54 predicted proteins | sample GraSoiAngelo_153_FD_186167 | JGI IMG/M metagenome (GOLD analysis project Ga0209160, IMG submission 186167) | Grasslands soil microbial communities from the Angelo Coastal Reserve, California, USA - 14_1009_12_40cm (SPAdes) (version 2) | ecosystem: Environmental > Terrestrial > Soil > Grasslands ...
GGATGCGACCGGCCTCCCGTCGAAACCCGATCCAGTTCCCCACTAACACAGAGCCACCGAATCGGGGAGATGCAAACAAGATACAAGGATGTGTTTTTCATCCCAGCTGGCAACAAGTGAGTTGGCGGGACACGGAGAGCGGAGATTGCGGGGAGCAGAAGCTGGGGCATGCTAGCGGCGAGGCCCCGCAGTTCTATCAACATCTCTAAGGACGTCGGCCATGTCAAGGCACTTGCGGTTATTGGTTTTATAATTTTGAACACACTTTCATCTCAGCGCCGACACACTGTGTCCCTCCGAGAGGGTAACTATCTTCGTTTGGTGATCAGATCCAACCAATTGGCTCGGTCCCTTTAACTTCATCATCGTGGTGGCGAAGCCCACCAGACATCTCTTCGGTCACGTTCGATCAGGATGAGTTATGCAAACTCCCCTCCCTGCGGGGAGGCGGGTAGACTATTCAGTTAGCTCGGTCACTGCCATCGCAGGACCACTGTTGATATCAGGCCATTCCCGCACGGGCTTCCCCCTTCTGCCGCAACTTTCCGCGGCGGCAGAACTCTTCATAATCAATCTGGTCGCGCATCATGATCCACAGCCGGATGCCCAGTTTGCGGGCCGCCGCGACCCTCGCCTTGCCCATTCCTTTTTGGATGAGCTTGCGACGGTAGAAGCGTTTCAGCTCCGGGTCTTTCTGCACCGCATGCATCGTCGCTTCCATCCACAGATAGCGCAGCAGCGAGTTGCCTTGCTTGGTTATCTTTCCTAGTCGTTGTCGCTTCCCGCGGCTGTGCTCACAGGGGATCATCCCAATGTAGCTGGCAACCTGGTTGGCGGTAGCAAAGCGACTGGGATCGCCGAGAAATACCTCGGTGGCCAAGGCCGTCACCGGTCCCACGCCCGGATGGGTTAGCAGCCGCGGGCGAAATGATCCTATTTGCCGTGATGGGTTAACGGCAAACGATTCGGAGCATCCCGCGCCGGGCCCCTCTTGATGTAGCGGTAAAATCGCGGCTGCCCGCGCCGCTTCCAATAGGGCGCATCGTAAGTATCGATGCCTGGCCCCGAACGCAGGGTACTGAAAAAAGCGTGCTGCGCCGGATTGACCACGATTCCTACATGCCCAGGCCAGACCACCAGATCCCCAGGCTGGGCATTCGCCACCCGCTGAAATTCATTGGTTCCGACATAGAGCGTGTAGGAACTCACGTAGGGGTAGCGAAACCCGGCCCGATCATATATGGCGTGTACGAGGTGCGAACAATCACGCCTCGAGTGCAGGTTGACGCGGTAGTCGAGTGCGGCAGCAATCAGAGACAAGCCGTCTTCTGGGGTCAATGTCGAGGAGCCAACAGGGTGTTGATGCCGGTTCGCATCCTGGCCAGCAATCGCGTTCGAGCCGTCAAATTTCTGAATTTTCCCTTGTGCTGACGACGGGCAGGGAGCGAGTCCGCAGGCAATCAGCGCCACGATCGCGCGTTGTAGATTAAACCGCATAGCTCGGCAATTGTGATGCGGCTCCTCGAAACGGCGCAGGTTACGCTGGTGCTACGACATCCGCGCGCGCAAGTGGGGTTGCACGTGATTGCGCCGGTGCCGTCCCACGGCCAGGCCGTCGCTCGTGTTCTTCTCAGGTGTTTCCCCGATTTCTTTTATCGCTGTGGCCATTTTTTCCTTCTTTTCCGGCGCTTTCCACAAGAAGTTCCTATCCTCCACAGCTTCTGCACAAGCGATTGTCAGTTTGTTCTTGCGGAGGTTCACTACTTGAAGCAGAGTGCTCACATTCGAAGCGTGAAATGTCCTCAACGCCCTGCTAAAGCACTACGGCAGAGCCAGTGGTTTCCGGCAGTTCTCGAGGGCGAATTGCTGGAGGGTTCCCCAGAACGCGTTCGGCGCGTATGGTTGCCCGGGCGTTGCGGCCTCCTCAGATAGTCCGCCACACGGCAGGACTGAGCCGCTGGCCCTCCGCAGTAACTGTAGATTCTAAGCTGCGAAGCGAAGATCTGCAGGGTGTCAAGGAAGGCCCGTTCCCCGAGGGCGAGCCTAACCAAAACACACTCCGACGCCGAGCGGTGACGGAGAAGCAGGCAGGATAGTTCACGAAAACAAAGCGGCTCAGGTGGCTGGCCTGAGCCGCTTTTGTTTTGCCCAAGTGTTCACGAGACTGGCCATCGCTGCGTACCTTCGCAACTGTTTTCTTTCCAAGAGCAATTATGCTTCGTTCTTTGTTCGCCCCGTGGCATACTTGGGTACGAGGGTGGAACTTTCCAGTTTTCGGTGGGAGGGACGCATTTCGTGATGTACGCACTTATGCAACCGAAAAAAATAATTTCATACTTCGTTTTCCGAAGGCGCACTCGCGATTCACAAGGCGATTGCGGCTACTATCGCCTGCGTAAATTAACGATATGTTTTTCCGTTCGCTGAGGAAGAACAATTAGTGGCGACAACCGACTACAGTCCCGCAAGTAGTCTGCCGGCTAACGTAGAAGCTGAACGCTCGATTCTGGGCGCCATTCTCCTGGACAACCTCTCCTATAACCAGGCTGCCGAGCACCTGCGCGCGGAAGACTTCTCGCTCGATTCTCACCGCCGAATCTATTCACGCATGGTCGATCTGGCTGAATCCTCCCGGCCGATCGACATGATCACGCTGATCGAGGAACTCGATCGCCGTAAGGAACTGGAAGCAGTCGGCGACGTCGGTTACGTTTCCGGACTGGTGGACGGTGTCCCGGACCGGCCAAGCATCGAGCACTACATAAAGATTGTGCGCGATAAGGCGCTGCTGCGGGGACTCATCCACACCTCTAACTCCGCCATCGCGCGGGCCGCAGATCAGGCAGATCCCGCCGAAGACATCCTCAACGATGCGGAAGCCGCCATCCTCCAACTTTCCGAAAAACGCATCGGGCGCGGCTTCATGGGGGTGCAGGAGATCGTCAAAGAGTCGTTCGGCTCGGTCGACGCGCTGCTGCAGCGAGGCCAGCGCATTACCGGTCTGGCCACGCATTACACCGACCTCGACGAAATGACCAGCGGCTTGCAGCGCTCCGACCTTGTCATCATCGCGGCGCGGCCCTCGATGGGCAAGACCGCTTTCGCCATGAATATTGCAGAGAACGCTTCGATCGAAGATCGCAAGGTCGTCGGGATGTTCTCGCTGGAGATGTCGCGCGAAGCTCTGCTGCTGCGTCTGCTGTGCTCGCGGGCCCGGGTTGATTCCCACAAGATGCGTACCGGCTCCTTGTGGCGCGACGATATGCAAAAGGTTGTGCATGCCATGGAACAGTTGGCGCACGCGCCCATCTATATCGACGACACGCCGGGAATCTCGCTCAGCGAGATGCGTGCCAAGGCACGCCGTTTGCAGCAACAGGTGGGCTCGCTGGATCTGGTGATTGTGGATTACCTGCAGCTGATGTCGGGCGGCGGCAGGCGATATGAGAATCGCACTCAGGAGGTGTCAGCGATCTCACGAGGGCTAAAGGGCCTAGCCAAAGAATTGAAAGTTCCGGTGGTCGCGCTTTCCCAGTTAAGCCGTGCTCCGGAAAGCCGGGGCGGGGATCATCGTCCCCAGTTAGCCGATCTTCGAGAGTCAGGTTCGATCGAGCAGGATGCCGACGTTGTTATGTTTATATTCCGCGAAGAAGTGTACAAGCCTGACGATCCCGATCTCAGCGGACGCGCTGAAATCATCATTTCCAAGCAACGCAACGGTCCGACCGGCAAGATTAACCTGGCATTTCTGAAGAATTCGACACGTTTTGAGTCGCTGGCCGAGGGCAATTTTGACTCGCGGGAGCAATGAAGCGTCAACCTAACTTTTCAGTGCCCCAACTTCTTGAAACAGCTTGATCTAGGCACCTTTCTTTTCCATAACTCTGTGGAAAACCTTGTGGATAGGAGGACTTAGCCTTTTAGGTGCCCTTTGAGCGACCACCCGGTCGGCCTTCACTCAACTGCCGATTAGTCGGCAACTACGCTCTATTGAGCAGCTTAACTCGCCCGACATGGATTTTCACTCGCGTTTTATGAACCGCCAAAGATTTCGTGCAACCATTGAGATTTGCACATACAGCGAAACCTGTAATCAAGCTCAGAGGGATGAACTAGGAGCTGCCCTCGCCGACTTTGAGCACCGCCAGGAATGCCTCCTGGGGGATATCTACGCGACCGATTCGCTTCATGCGCTTCTTGCCTTCCTTCTGTTTTTCCAGCAGCTTACGCTTGCGCGTGATGTCGCCGCCATAGCATTTGGCGAGCACGTTCTTGCGCATGGCAGGGACGGTTTCGCGGGCGATGATTTTGGCTCCAATGGCTGCCTGAATGGCGACTTCGAACATCTGCCGGGGGATCAATTCCTTCATCTTGGACGCCAGGGCACGTCCGCGATCATAAGCGAAATCGCGGTGCACGATGATGGAAAGCGCGTCCACCGGCTCGCCAGCGACCAGAATGTCGAGCTTGGACATAGGCGATTCCCAATAGCCCGCCAGGTGATAGTCGAGCGATGCGTATCCGCGCGAAACTGATTTCAGCCGGTCATAGAAGTCGAGCACGATCTCATTCAGCGGCAGTTCGTATTGCAGCATTACACGCGATGAACTGACGTATTCAAAGCTCTTCTGCTTCCCGCGCTTTTCCTCGACCAGCTTAAGAATTCCACCGACGTACTCTTCGTTAGTAAGAATAGTGGCCAGGATTACCGGTTCCTCTACTTTTGCAATCTCGCTCTGATTGGGCCATTTCGAGGGATTATCCACCTCGATGAGTTCGCCGTCCGTCTTTGTAATCTTGTAACGTACCCCAGGGGCGGTGATGATCAGGTCGAGATTGAATTCCCGCTCGAGCCGCTCCTGGATGATCTCCATGTGCAGGAGGCCGAGAAAGCCACAGCGGAAACCAAAACCCAACGCGACGGAACTCTCCGGCTCGAAGAAAAACGATGAATCATTCAGCCGAAGCTTGTCCAAGGCCTCGCGCAGTTGGGTGTGTTCGTGGGCATCCACGGTGTAAAGACCGGCAAAGACCATGGGCCTGATTTCTTCAAATCCTGGTAGAGGTTCGATTGCGGGCTGCTCGTCATCGGTGATGGTGTCGCCGATCTTGGTGTCGGCGACGCTCTTAATATTGGCAAACAGAAATCCAACCTCGCCGGCAACCAACTCATTTATTACGACGGGTTTGGGCGTCAGCACACCCAGAGTTTCCAGCTCAAAAACCCGGCCGTTCGACCACAGGCGGATCTTCTGCCCGGCCCGCATGCTGCCTTCGAAAACCCGCACCAGCACGACGACGCCGCGATAGGAATCAAACCAGGAATCGAAGAGCAGTGCTTGCAGATGGCGCTCAGGTAACCCTTTGGGGGGCGGAACTCGCTTAATGATGGCTTCGAGCACGTCAGGCACACCTTGTCCCGTCTTAGCGCTTATCAGTAATGCATCGGTGGTATCGAGGCCCACGGTGCTCTCGATCATCTCCTTGGTGCGGGCAACATCGGCACTCTGCAAGTCGATCTTGTTGATGACCGGAATGATCTCCAGCCCGTGGTTGATGGCCAGATAGGAGTTGGCCAACGTCTGAGCCTCCACACCTTGAGAAGCATCCACCACCAGCAACGCTCCTTCACAAGCAGCCAGCGACCGCGAGACTTCATAGGAGAAGTCCACATGCCCGGGCGTGTCGATGAGGTTTAGCTGATAGATCCGGCCGTCTTTGGCCTGGTACATCATGCGAACCGCATGGGCCTTAATGGTGATGCCGCGCTCGCGCTCCAAATCCATGGCATCAAGCACCTGGGCCTGCATTTCGCGCGCGGAGACCGACCCCGTCAGCTCCAGCAGCCGGTCAGCCAGCGTGGATTTGCCGTGGTCAATATGTGCGATGATCGCGAAATTGCGGATTAAAGCTCGGTCCATGAAGGTTGGCTAATCTGTGATTTTAACAGGGCGTGACGACTGAGGCGGATGGGGTAAGCTCTAGCTCTCGTATGCAATGCGCTGAGCCAATGAAAAACTGCCAGGCGGACTATTCTTCAATCAATATCGTCAGCCGCGAGTTCAAAGCCGACCCCTTTCCATTTTACGCACGTCTTCGTGCAGAGCAGCCGGTTTGTTGTGTCACTCCACCTGATCAACAAAAAGCGTGGCTCGTTACGCGCTATGACGATGTGTTGATGGTGCTCTAGCACGTCTGGAAGGAGCTATCGCCATCGGTACCCTGGTTCGCCGCCTGCCAAACCTGCGTCTTGCCGTGGCTGCCGGAGCGTTACGTTGGCGAGCAACGCCAGTGCTCTGCGGTTTGGAGGCACTGCCAGTTAAGATCTAGGCTGCCATTTTCCAGTTTGGATTCATGCCTATCGCTGTTTTGTTGGAACACGCTGTTGGCTATGTGGTCCACGCCGGTGGGCTGCAGTCAAGGTCTTACTTCAGCGCGAAGGATCAGTCTCAGTTAGAATCTACGCGCTCGATTAGAACATTGTGAGAGAAAGAAAATGGAAAAGCTTAGCGCTGCAATGATGTTCTTTTTTACCTGCATTGCTCTCTGCTGCGCGCAAACCATATCGTCCGATGTGCGCCAGTTCGTTAAGGCAGAAGCACCGGTGCTCGCTCTTACCCATGTTCGCGTGATCGACGGCACGGGCGCGGCGGCGCGCGAGGACCAGACCGTCATCATTTCCAAGGGTCACATTGACTCGCTGGGCGACGCGACGCTCGCGATCCCGGCAGGTGCGCAGGTGATGGACCTCCATGGCGACAGCGTCATCCCGGGCCTTGTTGGCATGCACGACCACCTGTTCTATCCCATGGGCAACGGCATCTTCGGCGAAATGGGCTTCAGCTTCCCACGTCTGTATCTGGCGGGTGGAGTGACCACGATTCGCACAGGAGGTTCCCTGGAGCCCTACACAGATTTGGAAATCAAGAAGGCGATTGACTCCGGCCAAACGCCGGGCCCGCATATGCACGTGACGGGGCCGTATCTTGAAGGCAAGGGCAGTTGGGCCTTGCAGATGCACCAATTGACTGGACCGGAGGATGCGACGCGCACCGTCAACTTCTGGCTGGACCAGGGGGTGGACAATTTCAAAGCGTACAACTTCATTACGGCTGACGAGCTTTCGGCCGCAATTCATGCCGCTCATCAACGCGGCGCCAAAGTGACTGGACATCTGTGTTCGATAGGCTTTCGCGAAGCTGCGGCTTTGGGAATTGATGACCTGGAGCACGGACTGCTGGTGGACACGGAATTTTTCCCATGGAAGAAGCCGGGCGAATGCCCAGACACTCCCAAAGACATGCCCTTCCTGGCCAATTTCGATTTGCAAGCTAAACCAGCGCGCGACATGATCGTTGAACTCGTGCAGCATCATGTAGCGATCACGTCCACGCTGCCGGTGTTCGAAGTAGATGTGCCGGGCCGTCCCGCGATTCAGGAGCGGGTTCTCACAGCCCTCTCGCCAGACGCCCGCAGCGCCTTCCTCGGCAACAAAGTTCGCGTTAGCGACACCAGCCGTCTGCGGCGAATTTACGGCACGGATACTTCTCCGATTGCGGCTGCCTTCAAGAAAGAAATGGAATTCGAATATGCCTTCGCCAAAGCAGGCGGTTTACTTCTGGCGGGCGAGGATCCGACTGGTATCGGAGGAGTGCTTGCCGGCTACGGCGATCAACGCGAGGTGGAGCTGCTGGTTGAGGCGGGGTTCACCCCGCTGGGGGCCATCCACATTGCCACTGCAAACGGTGCGCAATATCTCGGCGAATCCGATCGCATCGGCACGATCGCGTCCGGAAAGCAGGCCGACCTGGTGGTGATTAGAGGTGACCCATCAGGAAAAATCGAAGACATTGAGAACGTGGAGATCGTTTTCAAAGACGGGATTGGCTACGATTCCGCCAAGCTGATCGAGTCGGTGCGCGGGGTGGTGGGGAGCCGGTGACTGCTCTTATTCTGGCTTCTGCATCGCCACGGCGTCAGGAAGTCTTGCGCAACGCCGGTATTGAATTCACAGTTCAGCCGACAAATATTCCGGAAGTTCGGCGCGATGGCGAAACGCCGAAGGTTTTTGCCGAACGGCTTGCTCGCGAAAAAGCTCTCGCTATATTCCGCCGGCAAACGGACGCATTCGTCCTCGGCGCCGACACCATCGTGGTTGTTGACAGCGAGATCCTCGGCAAGCCGCGCGATGCAGACGATGCCGCCCGCATGCTTCGCCTGCTCTCCGGGCGAAGTCATCAGGTCATCACTGGCGTGTGCCTTTTGGGTCCACAGAAGACGCGTCAACAGAAATCAATGGCGGGCGGTCAGTCAGTTCCTGGCTTCGAAGACATCCGCTCGGAAACCACTCAAGTGACAATGTGCAGTCTCACTGCCGACGATATCCGTTCCTATCTCACGACGGGAGAACCTATGGACAAAGCGGGAGCGTATGCGATTCAGGGGATTGCCTCGCGGTGGATACCGAGGATTGAAGGAGATTACTTCAATGTGGTCGGACTGCCAGTGTCACTGGTTTACCGCATGATGCGGGAGCATAACGCGATCTAATAGGAAGGTTGCGACGGCATCGATCCGCCGGGAAAAGAGAGAAAGGGACGGCGGTTGACTATGACTTCTTCTCGGGTCCCTGCTCGCCATCCTTGACTGAATTCTTAAAATTCTTGATGCCTTCTCCCAGTCCCTTGCCGAGGTCGGCCAGTTTACTGGGACCAAAAATCAGCAGCGCAACCGCCAGTATGATCAGAATTTCCGGCAACCCCAGTTTTCCAGGCATGTGTTATCTCCTAGGGGTTCGCCTCGTTTTTAACGCGGCTCGGCTTGCGCAAACACCCCTGTGGAAATTCTAGGCTATTGCATGTCCGGAGTCAAAAAACCTACACGGTCGCGATCAGCGCCGCCAGTAGTGCCGCCCGCCGCGGCAACTCTGCAATCAGTATGGATTCATGGGTAGCATGTGCCCCTTCGCCTACACCGCCCAAGCCGTCCAAGGTGGGAATGCCCAACCCAGCGGTAAAATTGCCATCGGATCCGCCGCCGACGGCCGCCTCGCTTAACTTCCAGCCGAACCGCTTCGCGATTGCCGCCGCCGCCTGGTAGAGCATAGCCACCCCGGCTGTGCGCTCCATAGGAGGACGATTCATGCCGCCGGTTATTTCCAGCTCGCACTTACGATTAAATGGTTTCAGCGCATGCAGCTTGCGGTCAATACTGGCGGCATCTTTCAGGCGGGCGATGCGCACGTCAATGGTCGCGGTAGCCTCTGCAGGAACCACGTTGACCCGCGTTCCTCCCTTCACCAGGCCGAAATTCAACGTCAACCCGCGCTTCATGTCGGTAAATTCTGCGATCTTCTCGATTTGCCGTGCCAGTTCGAGAATTGCGCTCTGGCCTTTTTCGAAGTCCAGACCGGAATGCGCCGCGACGCCTGTTACCGTCAATAAATATTCGCCAACCCCTTTTCGTGCGGTCTTAACTGCACCATGCAGCCCGTATGACGGCTCCAGCACCAGCACCGCGGCTGACTTCCTGGCCAACGCTTCCGTGATGTGTCGCGAGGAGTCGCTCCCAACTTCTTCGTCAGAAACCAGCAAGACGTGAACCGGCCGGGGCAGCTCACCATTCCGCGCTTGTAGGGCCGCAATGGAATGCAGGATGAGCCCGATTCCCGACTTCATGTCGAGAGTCCCTGGCCCCCAGAGACGGCCGACGGGGTAGACCGTGTCCATGTGTCCCAGGAGCAGCACGGGTTTGCGGTCGTTCTTGCCGCCAAAATTCACCTGAAGATGGTCACCGACCTCCACAGCCTTGTGAAACTGGACCTGGCCGCCTAAGCGGGAAAACTTGCCCGCCAGATATTTACCCAACCGGCCGACGGCCTGCTTGCTGTCGCTGGGGGACTCGATCTCGACCATTTCACGGATGTCTCTGACGATGTCGTCGCGTCGCTCTTCGAAGTACTCCAGCGGTTTCGTCGTGGGTTCCTCTTGGATTCCTGTTTTCTTACGCATCGACGGTTTTGTTGATTGTTGGGGCATTGGAATTTGTCAAAAAGCGCTTCACGCGCGCGGTACAGTATAATCTTCGCGCCAACGAGACCGCAGAATGAGCGACACTGCTGATCCCATCGCCGCGGTACCGGACTCCTCAGCCAAGACCACGTTGGACATTAACGATATCCTGCGGATTCTGCCGCACCGCTTTCCGTTCCTGCTGATTGATCGGGTGATTGACCTCACGCGCAGAGAGCGAATTGTGGCGATTAAGAATGTCACCATCAATGAGCCGTTCTTTGCCGGCCACTTCCCCAACCTCCCGATCATGCCCGGCGTGCTCATTGTTGAAGCCATTGCCCAGGCGGGTGGAGCGCTACTGCTCACCGAGGTTGAGGACCGTGAAGGCAAGCTCATGGTGTTTACCGGAATCGAGCGCGCCCGTTTTCGCCGTCCGGTTGTCCCCGGCGACCAGTTGCGCATTGAGGTTGAGGTTAAGGCCTGGCGTGTGACAGCGGTGCGCATGGAGGGAGTGGTTTACGTGGGGGAAAAACGTGTAGCCGAAGCAACCGTTACCTGCCAACTGGTGGACCGCTCTCGCGGCAGGCGCGACCCAGCCGGCCGGTCCGAAGAAGCACCCGAGTGATTTTCCGCGCGGCCAGGCGATTTTGCATTCAATGAACGTTCATCCCACCGCCATCATCGACTCCCGCGCCAAGATTTCCGCTTCCTGCAAGATCGGCCCTTATTGTGTAATCGGACCGGATGTCGAATTGGGCGACAACTGCCACCTGGTCTCCCATGTCGCCATTGAAGGGCCAACTAAAATCGGTTCTGATAATGGCTTTTTTTCATTCTCCTCGATCGGTATGGCGCCCCAGGACCTGAGTTATGCAGGTGAACCGACACAGCTCGAAATTGGAGACCACAACGAAATTCGCGAGTTCGTGACCATCAATCGCGGCACTGTGAAAGGCGGTGGCCTGACGCGTATCGGAAGTCATACGTTGATCATGGCCTATGCCCACATCGCACACGATTGCGCAATCGGGGACCATGTGATCGTGGCCAATGCCGCCACACTCGGAGGCCACGTTACAGTCGAAGACTGGGCCGCAGTTGGCGCGCTGTGCCCAGTGCACCAGTTCGTGCGCATCGGCACGCACGCCTACATTGGCGGTGGTTCCACCATTACCCGAGACGTTCTACCGTTTTCAAAAACGGCGGCTGAACGCAACACTCGCGCCTTTGGCTTGAATGCCCTGGGGCTGGAGCGTCGCGGATTCAGCAAAGATCGCATCCGCAAGATTCATCATGCCTATAAGATCCTGCTCGCTTCCAAGCTCAACACCTCGCAAGCGCTGGAGAAACTTAAAGTGGAGACCGATCGCAGTGAAGATGTGGACTTGCTGATAAGGTTCATCGAAGCGGCGGAACGCGGCGTGATTAAGTGAGCAGTTGCCAGTGGTCTGTGGTCGGTGAAGAGTGATTTTTCGATTGGAATCGGCGATACACAACATTGATAGGCTCATCACCGAGCACTGATCACTGACCGCTATTGATGACTATCCAGGAAAAACTCGGCCTCATTGCCGGCAATGGACGTTTTCCCTTGCTTGTGCTCGATGCTGCTCGCACCCAGGGATTCGAGGTGGTAGTTGCAGCCATCAAAGAGGAAGCTTTTTCTGAAATCGAATCGCATGGCGCCTGTGCAGTCCACTGGCTGTCACTCGGAGAGCTATCGAAACTCATCGATACTTTCAAAAGTGAAGGCGTGCGGCGAGCCATCATGGCTGGACAGGTCAAACACAAGCAGATCTTTTCCAGTATCCGGCCTGACTGGCGTCTGGCCAAACTCCTGCTCTCTCTCCGGACCCGCAATACTGATGCACTGCTCGGCGCTGTCGCTAAGGTGCTCGGCGATGAAGGCATCACATTGGAGAACTCGACCTTATTACTCCAACCTTTGCTCGCCAAGCCCGGTACTCTTACTAGACGTTCCCCTTCCGAGCAGGAACAGATGAACATCAATTACGGCCGAACCGTGGCCCGTCACCTCGCGCAATACGACATCGGACAAACCGTGGTCGTAGCTGAAGGCGCCTGTGTGACGGTGGAAGCCATGGAAGGGACAGATGCAACCATTGAGCGGGCCGGTCAGATCATGGCCTCGCTCGATTCCTCGCCATCCAGCCTTAGCCGGGCTCTGACTGTGGTGAAAATTGCGAAACCAAATCAGGACATGCGATTCGACGTTCCCGTGATCGGCGTAAGAACGATTGAAGTAATGCGCAAGGCGGGTGCAAGCTGTCTGGCTGTGGATGCGGGGAAGTGTTTGTTGCTTGATGGCGAGAAAATTTTTGACGTCGCCGACTCAGCCGGGATTTGCGTAGTGGCGGATTGAAGGCGGTTTCTAGTATCTCCTGCTGGAAAAACAGTTCATACGCGTGACTGTAGACTCTGGTTGAATCTTTCCTTACTTCGGGGAAATCTATTCAATCTACAATTTGGGAGGATATTGCATGTCCGAAACCACACGCTTAGCCGACCAACTCAGGCGCGCTTTCAAAGGAGAGGCGTGGCATGGACCTTCAGTTTTGGAGATTCTGGATGGTATTGATGCAAAGAAGGCAGCCACCCACCCAATCGATGGAGTTCATAGCATCTGGGAAATCGTCGTCCACATGGCTGTTTGGGATAATGCCGCGCGTCGGCGAATGGCGGGCGAGGTCGTGCAACCTACTCCAGAGCAGGACTGGCCGCACATCGCCGAATTCAGCGAGCGGGGCTGGAGAAGAACATTACAAGAACTGGAACAGACTCACGAGAATCTGGTGAAGGCAGTGACCTCGTTCTCCGATTCGCGCCTTGACGACCGGGTGCCAGGCAAGCAGCAGAAGTTCTACAATTTTTATTACATGCTGTACGGTATCGCTCAGCACGAGCTGTACCATGCCGGACAGATTGCGATCCTGAAGAAAGCCTGATCTGCCGAGCTCTCGAAGGCTCCAAAGCGTCTCACTGCGCGTGGTCAAGTGGTGTCTTTAGTGATTACAATCAAAACCCTACAATACTGTCGACAGGAACTGAATACTGGTAACTGACAACCTCATCAACGTCGCCGTCATTGGCACGGGCGCGTTCGGCCGCAATCATGCTCGCATTTATCAGCAACTCGGTCAACATGGCGAGCTGGTGAGACTTGTCGGGATAGTTGATCCTGATCTGGCACGTGCCAATGCGGTTGCGCGCGAGTTTGGCTGCCGTGCCTTCAGTTCCATCGAAGAAATCACGACTCATAGCGAAGTTCAGGCTGCCTCGGTAGCGGTCCCGACGGTTCATCATGTGGAAGTCGCTCATATGCTGATGCAAAGGGGCGTGGATGTGCTGATTGAAAAGCCCCTGGCCTTATCACTCAACGAAGCGGACCAGCTCATTCAAACCGCAAGACGGCATCGCAGGATTGCACAAGTCGGCCATCTGGAACGTTTTAATCCCGCGGTTCGCGCGATTTTGCCGCTGATCACGCAGCCCATGTTTTTCGAGGTTCACCGGCTCAGCATCTTCACGCCGCGCTCACTCGACGTGGATGTAGTGCTCGATCTGATGATTCATGACCTGGACATCGTGCTCTCCTTCGTCAGCTCAGCAGTGAAGGAAATTCGCGCGGTCGGCCTACCGATACTCTCAGGAAAAGTCGACATCGCCAACGTGCGAATGGAGTTTGACTCTGGCTGCGTTGCGAATTTCACGGCCAGCCGCGTCTCTACCGAACGCGTGCGCAAACTAAGATTTTTTCAACCGCAACAATACGTTTCCCTGGACTATAGCCGTCAGGACGTCCTGGTCTTCACCATAGGTGATAACGCGAAATCCCCGGGCACTCCCTCGGTAAATCCTCAGATCAAAGTTGCCAAGCCGCCGGTTACCGCCGAAGAACCTCTCTACGCTGAACTGAAATCATTTCTTAATGCAGTGAGGCAGCGGTCCCGCCCAGTCGTTTCTCTCGAAGATGGCCGGCGCGCCCTCGCTACCGCGCTGGATATCGTGTCAGCAATCCAGGAACACGGCAGAAAAATCAACCTCGCACGGGCCTAGCAGCTGCATGAGTTAATCCCCACGAGAATCAAGGGCTCGCTATTTCTGTAGCTTTGTGGCGATCCGCATCTCAATGACACAACGCGCTATTCAATTCCTACAAAACTTTACATTTTCGCGATTTACAGTCTGCAATACTTAGTGAATGCAAAACATTAGTTACGAGGAAGATGCATTCGTATGTACCAGCACCTTCGAAACTTAGCGGATTCGCTGGAAAGATGCGAAAATAGAAGTAATTTGGCCCGCAATTGCCAACTGTGGTCCCACACTTCTTCCGTAGGTTGGGAGCCGGTTTGTCTGAGAAGGTAGACGCGTAGTCTCGATGTCGATAACGCAAATTCCGTCAAAGGGTCAGCAGCCATCCCGCCCTCCGGTTCGACCCGATGGCAGCGAGTTATACGAAGCGCAGCGCTGGGAGTCTGCCTATCGCAAGTTTGATGCTGACGCTGTTCCTCATCTCCTGATTCAGCTTGAGGACGATCTGGCGCGGTCGCGCAAGCGCGAGGCGGCGTGGTTATCGGTAATTGTTCACCTTCTGCTGATCCTCCTCATACTCAATGAAGCGAAGCTGGAAAAATATTTCTTTCGTCCTGTGGTTGTAGTCTCACCGAACGACTTGACTCGGCAGAAGGAGCTGACTTTTCTTGCTCTGCCGCCTGACCAGCAAAAAGTCACGAAGCGCCCCGATACCAACATCATCTCTGATAAAGATCGCGTGGCGACTTCGCGCAAGCCGCAACTGGATCCCAAAGAGCTGAAGACGATTCTGGATGCTGCTCGTCGCGGAAGGCCGGGGCCAAATGGAAGTCCAGTACCACCGCGGCCCCAACAGCCGCCGCAAGCAGCGCAGAACGCGGCGCAATCACAGCCGCAGCAAGTCCCCCCTCCCGCTCCGACCAATCAGCAACAGACCGCACAACTGCAGCCGCCGCCCGTACCCAGGGCCAAGCCGCCGGTTACATTCAAGGGAAGTATGTCCGCGGGTTCCGCCATTGAAGAGGCAGCACGGGCCGCCCTGGCGAATCCTGGTGGCAGCTACGGCGGGGATAACGGAGATTATGGCTTGGGCCAAGGCCAGCACGGCGGCAGAGCAGCCAGCCAGCTGGATGTTCTGACTGACACCATGGGAGTGGACTTCGGCCCCTACCTCTCGCGCGTGGTGCTCAACGTAAAACAGCACTGGTATAGCCTCATTCCCGAAGGCGCGCAATGGAAAAAAGGCAAAGTCGCCATTGACTTCGTTATCTTGAAAGACGGTACCGTGGCCGGCATGAAGTTACAGGGGAGTTCCGGCGATGTCGCGTTGGATCGTCCGGCGTGGGGATCTATTACTGTTTCGAACCCATTCGAGCCGTTGCCGCAGGATTTCCACGGACAATATTTGGGCTTGCGCTTTCGCTTTTACTACAACCCCGACAAGACCGATCTCGAATAAGGTAGCGAACACGGAGCATCTGACACAACCCCTACCACACCCCGCCATGGGTGATCCGCCAGAAGCTACAGACAGAAAGTAACAACGGTCTTTCACGATTTCTCCAGGTGAATTGAACCATCGCCGGTGCGAATCGTCAGCAGATTTCCGCCGCCGTTTAGTTTCCCACGCACATTGTTTTCCGCCAGCTTGCCTTCCACTGCGATTGGCAGATCGAGCGTGATATGCCCATCGCCGGTGTGCAAGTCCACATCTGCCGCAATATCCTGGGGTACTTCAAGCGTGACACTCCCATCTCCGGTGTGCAAGTTCCAACTCTTAGCCATCCGCGACCCCGCAAGCGCGCGAGCGTCAATGTGGCCATCTCCCGTGCTGACATCCAGCGCATCGAATCGTCCATTGGCCCGGATGGAACCATCACCTGCATGAGCGCGTAGAGAACCGTCCGCGCCATCGATCTCCTGGTGGCCGTCGCTGCTTTCTGTTTGCATCTCTCCCTTGAAATTACCCAGGCGAATGCTGCCATCGCCGGTTCGCAGGTTTACTTTACCTTCCCTCGGCATGTGAATGTCGATGTCCACCCGCCGCCCACCGAAATCGAAGTTGAAGTTGCGATGCGGAAAGCGGACCTCAAGCTCCACGGCATCGCCGGTCTGGTGCTGGTAAATCTTGATGCCGTCCTCGCCAATTTTCCAGCGTTGCGTTGTCACCTGCACATCTATCGTGTTCTTGTCCCAGGTGTCGACGCGGATATGGGCATCTGAAGTCTCCACTCGCAACTGCGGCTGGCCGCTGATGGTAAAGCTCTTTGCCCATTGGTCAGCGCGGGCGAGTGGCGCGGCTGACAAGCCCAGTCCCACAAGCATCCAAATTATGCGTTTCATTGAATCACCTCGTACCGAGATCGACACTTATCCCGCCCCGGATTACAGACGCAGATACGCAAATTCCGTAAGCGCGGTTCCTGTAAAGATTTGGGTTATACCGCCCCCGAGCGATCCTCCCGATCGGGATATGCCATCCGCACCAGTGTCCGTTCCGAAAAGGGCAGATACAATAATCCAGCGGTAGCCGCAAATGCCGCTCCCAGACCAATCTTCTGCGTTAGGAGAAACGGAGCCCCCGCCCACAATTCATCCAACAACAACACAAACGGGAAAAGCTTGCGGAACTTCTCCCCTGTTCTCCGGTAGTCAAAGCTGACTGCCGAGAGCAGGTAACAACGCAACGGAATCCCCGCCCCCGCTGTCACTAGCACCGTCGCCATGATCGTCAGCGTACCCCAGCCAGGCAGAAATGAATCCGCAATCAGGTCCAGGCTTTGGAGATGGAATAGGGCGGTGAGGTAGAAAATCAAATACATCAATTGGATGAGGGCGAACAAGCCACGCGTCACGCCACGGTGGGCAACCGGCAATTCAGCACCAGGATAAGCCATCGTCGCGGCGGACGTACCGCGTAAATTGTCATTGCCGGTCCCTGCTCCCGGCTGTTCAACTGCGATCTGGCCAACGGCCGCTCTCGGCTCTTCCCGTTGCACCGGTGCTACGAACCGGTAACCTCGTCTAGCCAATGTCTCAACAAATCGTGGACTGGAAGCCGAATCGCCTAACGCCTCTCGGATCTTGTTTACCGCAGTGTTCAAGCTGTGATCGAAGTCAACAAAAGTATCAGCCGGCCAAAGTTTCTGGCGCAAATCATCCCGAGTCACCACGTCCCCGGGACGCTCCAGCAGCATCGCAAGCACTTGAAACGGCTGTTCCTGTAGTCGGATGCGTGCTCCGCCTTTTCGCAGCTCGCCAGCGAGCAGGTCAAGCTCAAAGACCCCGAATCTAACGATTCGTCCCGCCGAACTGGGTTGCGGCACAGGCATAGCGAAAGTCGCCGTAGTTTATCACCGGCCGCCTCGAAAGGACGGTGAGTGTATTCGGCGCTACAATGTCCGCGTGTCTGCCCCGACGCCTCAGAAGTCACCCCCTGGAAACAAACACCCAAAGCATCCCGTCTACGCGCTTGAGACCACGGGGCTGCTCCTCATCGCGATATTGCTTCTCATCCTCACCCTGATTCGCTACTGGCACAATATCAACTGGAGCGCGCGCTGACCGTGCCTTTGGAAATGCAGAAGCACCTGCTCGTGGCCCTCGTCGGCCCCACAGGGAGCGGTAAGACGGCTCTCTCCCTCGCCCTAGCTGAACACTTCAACGGCGAAATCGTGAATTGCGATTCCGTGGCCATGTACCGGGAGTTTGAGATAGGCACCGCTAAGCCAACATCCGCCGAGCGTGCACGCGTTCCCCATCATCTCCTCGATGTTGTGGACCCGACCGTCTATGTCACGGCCGGCGAGTATGCACGGCTGGCAAGGCAAGCCCTGCAAGATATAAAAAAGCACGACCATCTACCCATCGTAGTCGGAGGCACCGGCCTGTACCTGCGCGCCCTGCTGGAGGGTCTGTTTCCCGGCCCGCAGCGGTCTGAAGCTCTGCGCGAGCGTCTTCGGCACCGTTCCCGTACCAAAGCTCCGGCATACCTGCATCGACTTCTCAGTCGCCTTGACCCTCACGCGGCTGCAAAGATTCATTCCAATGACACTCCCAAGCTTATCCGGGCGATCGAGGTATGCCTCGCCTCGCACCAGAAGATGACTGACATATGGAAGCAAGGCCGCGATCCCCTGACCGGCTTCCGTATCCTCCGTCTCGGTCTGAATCCGGAGCGCAATGCTCTCTATGAACGCATCAACGCGCGTGCCAAGAGAATGTTTGACTCCGGCCTTGTGGAAGAAACCCGGCGTCTCTTGGATAAATATAGCAACGCTGCCGGCCCTCTCTCATCGCTTGGATATAAGCAGGCAATGCAGCTCTTGCGCGGAGAAATCGATCTGGAACAAGCCATATCGGCAGCGCAGCAAGCTCACCGCAACTATGCCAAGCGCCAAATCACATGGTTCCGCCGCGAACCAGATGTAGATTGGCTGGCTGGCTTCGGAGATGACCCTGCAATCCAAAACGCAGCGCTTACCCAAGTGCAGAAAGAGCTCTCCACGGATTTCACCCGCATTCAGTAGGAATGCCACAGACCCCACTCAGACCGCTCCAGGCCGGTTCTGCCTCTGACTTCTGACTTCTGCCTTCTGCCTTGCGCCTTTCTTCTGCTATCGTCTTCCAATGCTCAAGTCGCTCAGCCTATTCCTGCTTACGTGCCTGCTCTGCTCCTCCGGGCTTGCCAAGGAACGCTATCAACATCCTGGCCCGATTCGTCTAGACCGTGACGGCCAAAAATGGGCGGAAAAGACTCTGCACAAGCTGTCGCCGGAAGAAAAAGTTGGCCAGCTCTTCATTATCTGGGTACGAGTGCAATTTTGGAATGCGGAAAATCCGGATTACCTCCAGCTTCGCGACAATATTCGCAAATATCACATAGGTTCGCTGGCTGTATCCGTCCCGGTGGACGGCCCCTTCCTGCTCCGAAACCAGCCTCTCGAAGCCGCGGAGATACTGAACCGGCTACAGCGGGACTCCAAGCTGCCGTTGATGTTTGCGGCCGATTTCGAGCGGGGCCTTTCGATGCGCCTTTACGGGACTACAGTGTTCCCCCACGCTATGGCATTCGGTGCCGCCGGAAAACTGGACTACGCGGAAAACTTCGGCCGTATCACCGCACAAGAAGCGCGTGCTATCGGCATTCACTGGAACTTCTTTCCCGTGGCCGACGTCAATTCCAATCCCGCGAATCCCATTATCAACACCCGCTCTTTCGGAGAAGATCCGCAGCAAGTCGGCGCCCTATTGTCTGCCTACATTCGAGGCGCACATGAAGGCGGCATGCTCACCACTGCCAAGCACTTTCCCGGACATGGTGAGACCGACACCGATTCCCATCTCGGCGTCGCCCGCGTGAACGTCGATCTCGGGCACTTGCAAAACATCGAACTGCCACCGTTTAAGAAGGCGATTGCATCGGGCGTGGACTCGATTATGGTGGCGCATGTCACCGTCCCGGCGCTCGAGTCCGATCCCAATCGAGTGGCTACAACTTCGACCGCTGTCGTTACCGACCTGCTGAAAAAGCAACTGAACTTCAAAGGCGTCGTCGTGACCGATGCTCTCGATATGGCCGGTTTGACCCGTCTCTACGCCAACAACATCGGCCGCGCCGCCGTTGATGCCTTCAAGGCCGGCAATGACCTGCTCCTCATTCCGGCAGACCTTGATGCCTCCTACAGGTCTATGCTCGATGCTGTCCACAGCGGCGAAATCTCGTCTGCACGGCTGGATGAATCCGTCCTTAAGGTCTTGGAGACCAAGGCATCTCTTGGCCTGCACAAAGCCCATCTCGTTAACATGGATGACGTTTCCAAGGAGGTGGGCAAGCCGCAGAACCTTGCCATTGGACAGCAGATTGCGGATGACGCTATTACCCTAGTTCGGGAAAACTCGAAGCTACTGCCCATCAAAGCCGTTTCCAAACAGATTGCGGGAACTGGGAAAGCTCTCCTTCCGTATCAATCAGTGGAAGAGGTGCGCAATCACGTCGTGGTAGTAATTTTCTCCGACGACGTGCGTAGCGAGTCCGGCCGGACATTCGAGCGTGAATTCCGCGCCCGCGTGCCGGATGTCAACATGATTTACCTGGATCCACGCATTGCTGGGGGCATGGCGAACGATGTATTAGCGGCGGTAGACCAGGCTCAGGCGGTGATCGTCCCCGCGTATGTGATTCCGACTGCTGGCAAGGTGGTGGGGGGACCCGGTGGGCCAAGAAATTCTGTGGGGTTGGCCGACGCAACGGGCGCGCTGCTTGACGAGATCCTTGAGCACGCGGCGGAAAGAACCGTTGTCCTGGCGATGGGGAACCCTTACCTCGCTCAGGATTTTCCGGCCATTCAGAACTACATTTGTACGTTTTCGAACGCAACGATTTCAGAAGCGAGCGCGGTGAAAGCACTTTTTGGCGAAATCGCCATCCGCGGTCACCTGCCGGTCACCATTCCTAACGTCGCCCAGCGCGGCGCCGGGATCGAACGGCAGGCACTGAACCCAGCACAATCGAGCGGCAGCCACTAGTTCGCAACTGGAGGTTCTCAATGCGCACTTTACAATCACAGGCAACTGCCCACGCAGAGCTGACAAAGGGATCCGAATTGCAAAGAGTTGGTCCAGTCGGTTTACTGAGTCCAGAGTGGCTGGATTTGAAGCTGATTGGCTTTGTCGTGGCGATCACTGCAATTCTCTTTCTGCCTGCGTGCAGTATTAATGTGAAGAAAAATGCCGAGGGAGAAGACAAGAAAGTAGACATCGAAACTCCCGTTGGAGGCATTCACGTCAGCAAAGATGCCGACGTCCGGGATACAGGCCTTCCCGTCTATCCCGGGGCACGCAAGAAGGAAAAAGACACCAGCGGACAAGAGAAGAGCGCAAATGTCAACATCTCGGGGCCGGGTTTCGGCGTGAAAGTCGTGGCCATCGAATATCTATCCGACGACTCTGCCGACAAGATCATTGCCTTCTACCAAGATAAATTGAAAAGATACGGAAGCGTGCTCGAGTGCCACACCAGCAAACACGGCGGCGATGTGGAGGTTAATAAGATGGGCCGCGACCAAGAGAGCGATGACAATAAAGAATCAAAGCAGTTGACCTGCAAAGGTAGCGACAGGGGCAACACTGTCGAATTGAAAGTTGGAACCGAAGATAATCAGCACATCGTTTCTATCGAGCCCCAAGGCAAGGGTTCAGACTTTGCCTTGGTGTACGTGCAGACGCACGGCAAGCAGGGCGAAATTTAAGGCTTAGATCGTATTTGACGGGGCCTGCCGCGCGAAGCTCGATGCGGTTTGCTTTCCTTGCCTCCCCGCGCTGGCTGCGGTAACTTGGAATCAGGTGGATCATTCCTGCTATCAATGCGGCGTACTGGTCGAGGACGGAACTGCATTCTGCCGCCAGTGTAGTGCTCCTCAGATCCGTGTGGCCGGACCTGAACTCCCGGCTTCCGCCCCGGTGCCGGCTGAGGATTTACCCTCAACACGGCCGTATCCGGTGGCCTTTCCTGCCGCAATGGAATGGTCCCACGCATTATCCGCTGCTGCTCTGGCTGGGCTCGTTGCGGCGGTCGCGATGGCGATCACCGGTGGTGGTTTCGGATTGGGCATGTTGGCTTCCGGGGCATTCGCGGTGCTGATCTATCATCGTCGCAGCCCTCAAACCACTCTGACCGCGGGTGTAGGCGCTCGCCTGGGCGTTGTGACGGGGTTCATCAGCTCGGTAGCGCTGGCTCTCCTGCTCTCTCTCGAAATGGCATTCCTTCATAGCGGCGACGAACTACGCAAAGAATTACGCTCTACGCTTCTGCAATCTATCGAGCAGGTCGCCAGCCGGGCCGGTACCGACCCCCAAACCCAACAAGCTGTGGAATTTCTGCGGTCTCCTCAAGGCCTTACTCTGATGCTGTGCCTGGGCTTGCTCGTCACATTGTTGCTATTTATGCTGTGCTCGAGTATAGGCGGCGCTATCAGTGCGGCCCTGCTGAGTAAGCGAAAGCATTGAGAGAGCGTCGAAACCGCGGGACGGCCGGATAACGTCTGTAAATTGTTGTTTTTCCCTCCACCTCGCGTTCGCGACCTTGCCCGCCAGTGCTCTGCCCGCGTATGATGCAGCGTTCATGGCCTCCAAGCTGCCTGCCCGCCTCTCCAACATTCACGAAAAGGCACAGCTTATGTCGTCCTCGGAAATCGAGCGGACGCTGGTACGCTTGGCCCACGAAATCATCGAGAGAAATGACGGAGTAGCAGACTTGGGGCTAGTAGGCATCCGGCGGCGGGGAGTTCCGCTGGCTCAGCGCTTGGCCCTCATGATTGGTCGCATTGAGAAGATCCCAGTGCCTGTTGGCACGCTCGATATAACGCTTTACCGTGATGATCTTTCCACCCTGGGCCCGAAGCCGGTCGTGCAGAAGACTGAAATTGGGTTTCCCATTACCGGAAAAAACATTGTGCTGGTGGACGATGTGCTCTACACCGGGCGTACCGCCCGCGCCGCCATGGATGCCCTGTTCCGCGAAGGGCGGCCCAGCAAAGTACAACTCTGTGCCTTGATTGACCGCGGCCACCGTGAGTTGCCGATCGAAGCCAGTTTCGTAGGACGCAAAGTGCAGACCACAAGCAAGGAGATAATTGAAGTCAAGCTCCGGGAAGTTGATGATGCCGATAAAGTCCTGCTCATGGAGAGGAATGGATGAATGGAGGTCGGGAGCAGCCGCCTGCCGGCGGGGTGTCCGGGACAAGTTGCCAGGACAGTAAATGATCCAAGTCGCGCGACGTTCGTTGCTTAGTATTGAACATTTACAAGCGCCGGAAATTCTCGCGTTGCTGAAGCTGGCGAGACGCATGAACCCGCTCAAGCCCCGTCCCCTGCTGCGGGGCAAGCGGGTAATACTCCTCTTCTACGAGCCTTCTACTCGCACCCGTGCTTCGTTCGAAGTGGCAGCCAAGTCTCTTGGTGCAATCACTACGCTCATTCAGGCGAGCGGCTCCAGCATCGAGAAAGGTGAGTCGCTTCTCGACACCGGCTACACCCTGCGCGCTATTGGTGCAGACGCAATCGTGATTCGGCACCCCTGTGCCGGGGCACCTCATCTATTGGCATCCCATCTCGATGTTCCAGTGATCAACGCGGGCGACGGCATGCATGAGCATCCCTCCCAGGCCCTGCTGGACGCGTATACCATCCTGCGCTACAAGAAGACATTCAAAGGCCTGCAGGTTGCCATCATCGGGGATATTTACCACAGCCGCGTGGCACGAAGTGCCATCCACTTACTTAGCAAGTTCGGAGTCAAGATCATCCTGTGTGGACCGCCAGAACTTCTGCCCGACGTGGCGACCACGCTTGCGACGGGTGTCCGCGTTACTCGTCATCTGGAAGAGGCAGTTCGCGGGACAGATGTAATCATGCTGCTGCGCGTGCAGAAAGAAAGGCTTGCTGGATTGAAGATCAAATTGTCGGACTACATAGCGCGCTACCAAATGACGCCCGCAAGGCTGAAGCTGGCAAAACGCGATGCTATCGTTATGCACCCCGGCCCGATCATTCGCGGACTGGAATTAAGCGGTGAAGTCGCCGATTCTCCGCAATCCAAGATACTCGAGGAAGTCCAGAATGGTGTGCCCACGCGCATGGCAATCCTGGCGCGGGCAGTCGGTAAGGCAAGATGAAGTCCAGATCTTGTCTAATTCGCGGCGGACACGTTATCGATCCTGCGGCGCGCATTGACGCACCCATGGATCTCCTGCTACGTGACGGCCGGGTAGCTGAAATCGCTACGCCCAACAAGATCCGTGGCGGAGCCGATGAGAAATTCGATGCCCGGGGCCTGATCGTGTCCCCGGGATTTATAGATCTGCACGTGCACCTGCGCGAACCGGGCCAGAGCCACAAAGAAACAATCGCCACTGGAACCGCAGCCGCAGCCGCCGGTGGATTTACATCCATCTGCTGCATGCCAAATACCTCCCCGGTCGTGGACTCGCCGCAATGGGTGTCGTGGTTGCGCCAGCCAGAACGCGGGGCGATGGTCAACGTCTTTCCCATCGCGGCCGCGACTCGCGCCAGCAAGGGCGCTGTAATTACCGATTTCCGTGAACTCCAGCGCGCCGGTGCGGTGGCAATTACGGATGACGGAAAACCGATTCTCAGCGATGACATCATGCGTGAAGCGCTTCGACAAAGCGCCGATATTGACCTAACCATCGTGCAGCATGCCGAAGACACCCGCGCTACGCAGGGATGCTCAATGAATGATAGCCCGACCGCCTTCCGCCTGGGCTTACGAGGGATGAAGGCGTCGGCAGAAGCCAGCATTGTAGATCGCGACGTGCAACTGGCACAGCAATTTCCCGGCGCACGACTGCACGTGGCCCACCTCTCGACCGCCGACGCGCTCAAGGCAGTGCGTCGCGGCAAGCGCAGCAAAGCGCACGTCACATGCGAGGTCACTCCACATCATTTCACTCTTACGGACGAATCGGTCGGTGAGTACGACAGCAACTTCAAAATGAATCCGCCGTTGCGTTCCGCCTCTGACCGTGAAGCCCTCATCGTAGGCCTTGCCGATGGCACGGTGGACGCCATCGCTACCGATCACGCCCCGCACGCCCTGCACGAAAAATTGGTGGAGTTTGAGCGCGCTCCCTTCGGCATTACCGGCCTGGAGACCGCGCTTGCCCTTGCCATCACTCGCCTGCATCGCCAGCACGCAATCCCCCTCAGCCGTATCGTCGAACTCTTCACTTCGGGTCCCGCCCGCGTCTTCGGCCTGCGCGGGCGCGGCTCACTGGCGCGCGGAAGCTTCGCCGACGTGACCATCTTCGATCCCAAGAAACGATGGCGATTCGAAGCCTCCAAATCGCTTTCGAAATCTCACAACACTCCCTTTGATGGGTGGCAGTTCATAGGGAAGGCAGTGGTAACAATTGTGGGCGGCGAGCTGGTGTATCGATCGCAATGACAGTCCGCTTTAGTGGTCCATGTGAAAGACTCCGACGTTCGCGGTGTCGGAATGAATGTGCGACACTGGGTGGGCAGTTTGAGATGGTCAGCCTTTAAAATCAAAGCGAACCAGACACTCTCATGAAGGTCGTCGTCGCAGAAAAAATTTCCTCTTCCGCGGTCGAATTGTTGCGGGAACCGCGCTGGACCGTGGTGACCGCGGAACAATTGGACGGCAAATTAGCTGAGCACCTGGCAACCGCCGACGCGCTGATCGTTCGTTCCGCGGTTCAGGTGGATGCGACGCTGTTGGAACATGCCCGCAAGCTGCGGGTTATCGGTCGTGCCGGAGTAGGCGTAGACAACATTGACTTGGACGACGCGACTCGCAAGGGGATCGCGGTGATGAACACTCCCGGCGCAAACGCTGTGGCGGTCGCGGAGCACACGTTGGGAATGATGCTGGCCATGGCACGGCACATCTCACGCGCAGATGTGCTGATGCATGCCGGAAAATGGGAAAAGAAAACACTGCAAGGGACAGAGCTCCGCGGTAAGACCCTGGGAGTCGTTGGTCTAGGCCGCATCGGGATGGAAGTCGCCCGCCGGGCACGCGCGTTTGGGATGGAAATCATCGCGCATGATCCTTTCGTCTCCGGAACCGTGGCAAAAGAACAGGGCATTCGGATGACGAAACTCGAAGAGCTCTATGCTGCCGCCGACTATCTCACCCTGCATGTCGGATTAACGCCGCAGACCACAAGCATGATCAATGCAGTTTCGATCAAGAAAATGAAACGCGGAGTGCGGCTGGTGAACTGCGCCCGTGGCGAATTGGTGGACGAGAGAGCATTGGCCCAGGCCCTGAAGCAAGGACTGGTCGCCGCCGCGGCTCTGGATGTTTTTACCGATGAACCACCCCACAACTCGCCTTTACTGGCGATTGAGAATGTGATCCTTACGCCCCACATCGCCGGTTCAACGCATGAGGCCCAGGAAGCTGTGGGATATCAGATCGCGTTACAAGTGAAGGAATATCTGAAGCACGGCGTGATTCAGAATGCCGTTAACGTGCCCTCGGTTTCTCACGACGAATACCTCGAAATGCAGCCCTACATCGTGCTGGCGGAACGATTGGGGGCCTTTCTGGCGCAAGCATCGGAAGGAACGCTGGAAGAGATTTCGCTGCGCTACAGTGGGCATATTGCCGAATGGAAAACCGAACTGGTGCGCAATGCCGCCATAAAAGGCGTCTTAAATCAGGCCTTGGAAGAGAAAGCTAACCTGGTGAACGCCGCGTCCATCGCATCGTCTCGCGGGTTGCGAATCCATGAAGCTCACAAGCCGAAAAGTTCCAGTGGCGGCGCAGGCAGCGTGCTTTCGATTTTACTCAAGACAAACGGCGAAGAGCACCTGGTCAAAGGAGCGGTGCTGCACGGCAGTGCACCGCGTCTATTGTCGGTGGATGGAATTGATATCGAGGCGCCGCTGGAACGTAATTTGATTTTTATGCGCAACCAGGACGTGCCCGGCGTGATCGGCAAGGTCGGCACAATTCTGGGCAAGCACAAGATCAATATCGCGGATTTTTCGCTCGGCCGCCGGTTGATTAGCGCCAAGCCGGGCGCTGCACGCGAAGCGATTGCAGTGGTACACGTTGACAGCCAGGTTCCGGATCTCGTGCTGGCGGCCCTCAGAAAGATTCCAGCAGTCGAGCAGGCGAGGGCTATTCGGTTGTTTTAAGCGAGCGCGCCGATTTAGATGAACGATCGCGAGAGGACGGGGAATGGTTAACAGAGCATGCGCTGTAGTTGCGGCTTTATTTTTCTTAACATTGGGGGCGCTGGGCCAGGAGCACCGCTGGGACATCAGCCTCAATGCGTCCGCCGTGCTGAATAAAAAGACCGCCGGCAACGGAGTCACCCAGACTCCGACAAGCGGCCGCGGTTTTCTGGCCACACTGCGACTGAATATGGGTGCGAAGCACTCGATAGAAGTGAACTACGCGCGCTCCTACACCGCCGAGAAATACGTCACCTCCACGCTTGATTACCGCTTCCAGACCAACGTCACTGAGTTCAGCGGAGCTTATGTTTTCAGCCCGTTCGAGACCGAAAGGTTTAAACCTTTTCTACTCGGTGGCGCGGGAGCGGTGGTTTTCAATCCCTATTACGAGTACATCGATTTCATACCAGTTTCGATGATGGGTGTGCGACAGACACAAGTGGGCTTTCTATACGGAGGAGGCGTGGACTACCGGTTGCCTCGCGTGGGTTCGCGGTTCGCGCTCCGTCTGCAATACCGCGGCCTGTTATTCTCTGCGCCAAATTTCAAGCTCCAGAACTTGTTCACAGGAGCGAAAGGACACATGGCAGAGCCATCTATAGGGATCGTCTTCAAGTTCTGACGGTGGGACAAACCACATTAACTGGACACAGAGGTCATAAACGAACGCAAATGCTTGGTTAACTTAGGAATTCAGAGCTTGTTTTCGGAGCTTGCGGCTTTCGGCCAGCAGAGCCATCGAGTGCATGAGGTTCTGCAAGGTGACAATACCGACCAGGCGTTGATCCTCGACCACTGGGATGATGCTCAGGTTGCGCGCCGTCAGCTTGCGAAAGGCGGAGGCGAGAGATTCCTGCCGGGTCGCCACCTCGAAGATACGGTTCATGACTGCCTGCACGTAGCCATTTCCTTCCACCCGCAAAGCATCCAGAATTTTCTGTCTTGAAATCACTCCCACCATATCGCTGCCGCGGATGACAGGGAAATCGTCCTGTAGTGAATGCACCGCCTTGTCCAACGCATCTTCCAGAGTGTCGGCCGGGGAGAGCGTGGCGAAGTCGGTGAGCATGATGTCTTCCAGATGTACCTTCTCCAGCACCGATTGGAAGATTACGGAGCGCTCTTCGAGCTGGGCGGCGATGAACAGGAAGAATCCGATCATGGTGAGCCAGATGTTCGAGAGCATGCCAACCAGCATGAAAAGCATGGAGAAGCTCTGGCCGATGGTGACCGCCCGGCGGGTGGCGCGCACTGGATCCATCCGGCGGGAGAACCAGGCCCGCAGGACACGACCACCATCCATGGGGTAGGCGGGTAGCAAATTAATTATGGCCAGATAGAAATTCGCCCACACCAGGCTTCGTACCAGGTGGTTGGAATGAACGTAGGGCTTGGTCCAGAGCTGAACCTCGGGTGCGGCTATCAGCACGACAGCGCCGGCGATAAAAGCCATCAACAGGTTGACTACAGGCCCGGCGAGCGCGATGCGTGCATCGCGCTGCCAATTCAAAGCTGCGGGAACCGCGTCGGCCAATTGCCGCGAATCGTCCAGCAGGGTGACCCCGCCAATCGGCAGCAGGATAATAGACTTGGCCGGCACTCTGGTGCGCATCGCGACTAGAGCGTGTCCGAGCTCATGGAAAACGACGCAGGTGAAAATTATGCCCACCAGCGCCAGACCGTGAAGGGCCCCAGTGGTACCGTGCGCGGCCGATTCGGTCATCCATACGAACACCAGTAAAAACAAGAATGTGAGGTGGATGCGGATTTCAACCCCAAAGACGCGTCCGGCAGGTACCGACCAGTTCCTCATAACACCTAATGACCAGATTACACCAACATTCTATATATTAGACGCCAATGGGTACGGGACAGTTGTGATTCAACCATCCGAAAGTATCAAGTTTTTTCCCAAATCAGCGATTTGGGTCTGCAGAGGACGCCTAGCAAAAGTACCAGCATCTTCCGACAGCAACCTCATAGATAACTTACGAGGCTCGGGTTGAGAGTGATTGCCGGAAAATACCGGAGTCGCCCGCTACGCTCCTTGGGTGGCGTGGATATACGGCCCAGTTCGGACCGGTTGCGCGAGACCCTGTTCAATGTGCTTACTGCCGGGAACCCCTCGTCTCTAGCGGGAACCGTGTGGGTAGACTTGTATGCGGGAACAGGGGCAGTGGGCATAGAGGCCCTGAGCCGCGGGGCGAATATGGTGTATTTTGTGGAACGTTCGCGGGATGCAACTAATCTGGTGCAACAGAACTTGCGGTCGCTGGCGATTGATGCAGGATTTGAAATCATGAAAATGGATGCAGTGGCGGCGATGCGCCGATTGAACACTTCGCACATTGTCGCTGATGTTATTTTTTTGGATCCGCCCTATCGAATGCACAAGACCTATGCCCAGACCCTTGCATTTCTCGCTCTGTCACACCTGCTGCATCAGACGACTATCGTCATCGCTGAACACGATCGGAAGTTCGATCCGGGCGAAACGTTCGGCGGCCTGCACCGTTATCGCAAGTTGGAACAGGGAGACGCAGCGCTGAGCTTTTATCGGCCTGGCTAACGTGGGACAGCATCTGGGCGCGTGACGATCTTGTGACTGGTCTCCGGAATTACATTAGCAGTTCGTCGGTCCGCTGGATAATTGGGTGCTGCATTTCCTGCAGTTCGTTCTTCACCATGTTGAGTCCGTACACGCACTGCTCGAAATGCTGGGACAGACTGGCGAATAATGGCGCAACCTTGGCGTATTCGAAATACTCGAACTTGGAAACGATGTAATAGCTTTCCTTGCCGGCCTTCATCCAGTCCACAAGATTTTCCAGGCGCTGGCGGCGCAGCCGGAACTGATTGATGCTTTCAGGAAACATGCCGGTGAAGAAAAGAGTGTAGTCTCCGATGTGCTTCCGCACCTGGCGCTCACGATCAAAGGACGGAGCTGGACCAAATACCGGGTCAGATTCCATGAGCATTTCGCCGACATCCGCTAACGGACGGTCAGCGGCGTTGCGAATCTTGAACAGCTGCTCGGTATCACAGAACTCTGCCAGCAGGTGCGCAACATAGCCCACAAGCTGGGGATCGCGCAGGCCAATTTCATGAGCGTAGTGGCGGCCAACCATCTCAATAAAAAGCTGCTGCAGCGGATGCGATTCCGGGATCATGTTTAGGGGCTCCTCCTTGCCATCGCCTCAACTCACTGTCGCATTGCGCGAGTCATATCGCAGCCTGAGGCGCAATGCAAGTGACTCTTGTTACTACCGTCATAATAAACTCTGCACTTAATTAGAAGGCGCAAACAGCCACAAGGTTTCCGGGCGGTCTTGACTGGCAATCTAGACCGCCGACTGCTAAGTGAAGTTACTTGCGTTATACAGGCGTAGGCGACTGCGGATACAGTTGGAATACCGGAGCAAATACATTTCATCAGAGGGACAGATACAATGAGCCCCGCTGGAGGGAAGCATGCAACGGCAGAACATTCCGAGCGGAGCACCGTGGGAAGCGATCGTCGGCTATTCGCGCGCTGTGAAAATAGGGCCGCATGTGCATGTGGCGGGGACCACCGCGACTGGTCCGGACGGGAAGATCGTTGGAGTTGGGGACGCCTATGCCCAAGCGGTGCAAACGTTGAAGAACATCGAATCCGCGCTGAACAAGGCAGGCGCAGGCCTCAAAGACGTGGTGCGCACGAGAATGTTTGTTACCGACATTAGTAACTGGGAAAAGGTCGGGAAAGCGCATGGAGAATTTTTTCGTGACATCCGACCTGCAAGCTCGCTGGTCGCGGTAAGCGCGCTGGTCGCACCGGAAATGCTGGTGGAGATCGAGGCCGACGCTTTCATTTCGCAATAGCAGGCGTACAATCGTGCGTTCCGAGGACCAACTATGACAGCATTGCGACGGACGATGATTTTCTGCGTGGCTATGATCCTGTGGGCTCTTACCGCAGGTGTATCGGTTCTCGCTCAAGAGAAGAGTGCCGCTTCAGCCTCGCAGCAGGTAATGGTCATTCGGGCGGGCACGCTGATTGATGGCAAGTCCGATTCGCCGCGGCGCAATCAGTCCATTGTTATTCGCGGCAATCGCATTGAAAGCGTTTCCGATACTGGCAACGCGAAAATTCCGGCGGGAGCAAACGTCATCGACCTCTCGCGTGCGACGGTGCTACCCGGGCTAATCGATTCGCACACCCATATTTTTCTCCAAGGTGAAGATCCATCGCGGGGCGGCTACGATGCCAACATTTTGAATTATCCGTTGTCGTTCCGCGCCGCACGGGCTACGGTCGCGGCGCGAAGGGCGCTGGAGCAAGGATTCACCACACTGCGCGACGTCGAGACTGAGGGCGCGGGTTACGGGGACGTTGGCATCAAGAAGGCCATTGAAGAGGGCTACATCCCGGGACCGCGGCTGTTTGTGTCAACGCGTGCGATTTCGACAACGGCGGGCTATCCGCTCGAGGGTTACGCACCGGAATTGAAGATGCCCACCGGAGCGCAGCTTATTGATGGTCCTATAGAGGCGCGCAAGGCCGCGCGTGAGCAGCTCGGTCATGGAGCCGACTGGATCAAAGTCTACATGACACATCGCTCGTGGGCGGGCAAGAACGGTGAGTTAGTGTCGCAGCCTACGCTCACCGTCGAAGAGCTAAAGGCCGTAGTAGACGAAACTCACGGCTGGGGCAAGAAAGTCGCTTGCCACGCCTATGGCGGGATCGGGCTGCACCGCGCCTTGGATGGCGGCTGCGACTCCATCGAGCATGGACTCGATCTGGACGATGCGGCCATCGCACAAATGCTGAACCAGGGAACATGGTATTGTCCGACGCTCAGTGTCTACTATTACGATTGGGAACCAGCGGATACGCCTGCCGGGAAGCGTGACCGTTTGCGCGCCTCCCTACATGAGGAGTCGTTTAAGAAAGCCATGAAGGCAGGCTTGAAAATAGTTTTCGGTACCGACATCGGCGGGATTCCCTGGACCGATTCCATTGCTCAGGAGTTCCCGCGCATGGTGGAGCTTGGGATGTCTCCTATGGAAGCCATTAAGAGCGCCACGTCGCGTGCGGCGGAAATGCTCGACATGGCTGGGCAGATTGGCGTGATCGTGCCTGGCGCTTACGCCGACGTAGTTGCTTTGGCAAGCGATCCGCTCCAGAACATTAAGCAGCTAGAGCAAATCCGCTTTGTGATGAAAGATGGGAAAGTATTTAAGAACGAGCTGCAGTAAATGATGACGTTAGATGATAGAAGTACCCTCCGAGCGTGAAAATTGACGCCACACCAGGAACCTCAATCGAGACAAGGCAACAAAAAAAGCCTCTTGCTTGCGCAAGAGGCCTGGGGGACGCTTGGGCCTTGACGGCCCTGCTGCTACTTGGGAGGCGCCTGCTGCTGCTGAGTCGCAGGGGCGGTTGCCGGGGCGTTGGAAGACAGCTGCTCCAGATTGTTCTTCAGGAGACTGATTTCAACCCGCCCGCCAGTAGTGCGCTTGGGTTTGGCTTCGCCAGCTGCCGCGGGCTGTGCTGGGGCATTGCCCATCCCGACAAGATAAATGCGATAAACCGGGATGTCATGATTCAGCACCAGGTACCGCACTACCGACTCGGCCATCTTCTGCGAGTTGGCAATGGCGGTTTGACCGTGGCCGGAGGAGAACCCCTGCACTTCGACGATGTAGCCACGCTGGTCCTTCAGCGGGGTGGCCATCTGGTCGAGGGCGTCCTTGGCGTTCTTGCTCAGAACACTCTGTCCCGGACGGAAACGAATTTCGGTCTGGGTGGTGGGCTGATACTGATCGATGTTGGTGACTACCTGCTCGACGGTTTGGATGCGGGTCGTCGCCTGCTGCGCGGTCTGTTGCGCGGCATTTGCGCGGTTGCCGGCGTCAATGGCGTGCTGGTCGGCTTCATTGGCTTTGGACGAAGCCAGCTTGATGCCTTCCTGGGCGCGTGAATCGACGTCTTTGATCATTTTGCTGTTGCTGGCGGTGAGCTCGTCCAGTTCGTTCAGCCGATCACGGATGGGCTGGGTCTGACGCTGCACGTATTTCTTGCGAGCGAAAGGATTCACACGTCCCCAGAAGCCTTCACGAGCTGGCGGCTGGAGTGGCTTGCCGGTCGCACTGGTCGCCGGGGTGCTCTGGTCAGAGGAAGTGGTCGCCGGACTAGCCGACTGGGTTGCGGGCTGCATGCCCTGCGATGAGGTCGCAGCGGGCTGCGTCCCTTGCGAAGATGCCGCCGGTTGCGACTGAGTCGCGTCCGGAGACTGGGTTGTGGCCGGCTGGGATTGAGTGGCTGCCGGTTGGCTTTGAGTACTGGAATTGTCCTGCTGCGCGAAGGCCGGAATTGCCAGAACTGCGGCCAGAAGCAGCGCTACAAATACACGGTTCTTCATATCACCTTCCTCCGAAATGGGGGAGCGTCTAGGCTCCACTCCAGCACGCCTAGCGGGCGTGTTGCGTGATTTTTGATTGCGTCCCCTAACGGGTGAACTGAGGCAAGGACTCGGCCTTGCCCGGCATGCGCTGACGCTACGCAGACCCTGTAACCCACCAACGTCGGTGCTACACGAAAGTACAGCACCTGCTGTGCTACTAACAGGTCTCATGCCAAACTCTCGCCCCGATGGGAAAGATAAATCCTTACAGTGCAATGACATTGACGCTCGTATTTGCTCGTCGCAGATCGCAAAATCATGCGGCAGAGTAATTTTGGTAAAAACTGATATAAAAACTGCGTGGAGTTATGACGGAAGTAACCCTGGTTGTCGGTCCATAGGAGGCGGAATGCCCGGTTCTGACTTGCAACGTTTTCTCGTCGGTGGAGTCGCCCTACTCGCAATCTTCTCAGCCATATTCCATCCCCTCCCTGCAGCCGCCCAGGATGTTGCCGCGACGAAAGCTGAGCTAGCGTCTGCGAAAATTCCTGCACAGCGGATGAAGCAGTATTCCGACTTGGCGGTGCAATGGATGGAGGAGTATCTGCGCATCGACACCACCAACCCTCCCGGCAATGAGAAGCGCGCGGCTACCTTTTTCAAGAAGATTCTCGACCAGGAAGGAATCGAGAACGTCGTATTCGAATATGCTCCCGGCCGCGCAGACCTTTGGGCGCGTATTCCGCATACCACCGCCCAGGCGCAACGCCCCATCATTCTGCTGAACCATATGGATGTAGTCACGAGCGACCCTTCGCACTGGAAGGTCCCGCCGTTTAGCGGCTCCACCGTGAACGGATCGATGTACGGACGCGGTGCTCAGGACATGAAGGATGAAGGTCTGGCGCAACTTGTGGTCATGGTCATGTTGAAGCGGGAAAAGACGGCGCTGAACCGGGATGTAATCTTTCTGGCGGTAAGCGATGAAGAAGCCGCAGGGACGGGCACCGACTGGATGATCGGCCATCATCGCGACTTACTGGGAAACGCAGAATTCCTGATCAATGAAGGCGGGGAAAACCTGCTGGAAAATGGCAAAGTCAGGTATGTTGGCGTTGATGTGGGCGAGAAAACTCCTCTTTGGCTCCACATGGTGGCACATGGGCGCCCGGGACACGGCTCGCGCCCCAATACCGATTCAGCGCCCAACCGGCTCATCCGTGCGTTGGATCGGGTGATTCAATACCGGACGCCGCTCAAGGTCCTGCCGGTGGTTGAGGAGTTCCTGCGTGACATGGCTCCCTACGAACCGGCGGAGCGGGCGCAGCAGTTCAGGAATATCCGGGACGCCATCCAGGACAAGAATTTCCAGGATCAAGTGGAACGGGATGAGTCGCTCAATTTTCTGTTGCGCAATACCATTTCGCTCACGATGCTGGGCGGGTCTGAGCAGACCAATGTCATCCCACCCGACGCCTGGGCTAATCTCGACGTGAGATTACTGCCGGGCGAAGACCCCAAACCATTCCTGGAATCGATCCGGCAGGTGGTGAACGATCCCAATGTAACCGTTGATCCCCAGAACGCCGAATTCCGTGTGGCGAACGCATCGCCGACCGATACCGTCCTGTTTGACGCCATCCGCCGAGTGGCCCAACAGTATTTCCCGGGCACCCCGGTGGTGCCGCGCCTTACCAGCGGATACACCGAAAATCAGAGATATCGTCCTCTGGGAATCAATGCCTATGGATTTTCTCCCTTTACTGCAACCCAGGAAGAGGGCAACACAGAACATGGCAATGACGAGCGCATCCGTGTGGAAGAACTGCGCCGCGGACCCAAAGTCTTGTATGACGTTGTGGCATCCGTAGCTGGGACCAGGTAGAAGGCGTTGCGCACGAGAATTTCAATTCCAATTGAAACCCAAAGGTGTGCGATGCAATCCAATTTGTATGCAGAACCTGAGGGGACTTATGGGCCGTTGCTCCGTATTGTTATTTCTGGTCTTTCTTGCCGCCTGCACCCACGCGGAGAAATTAGACATTGGCCGTCTCAAGCTCCCAGCCGGATTTCACATTGCGATCTTCGCGGAGGCGCCTCATGCTCGCATGCTGGTATTTAGTCCGGGCGGTACACTGCTGGTGAGCGAAACCGAAGATGGCAAAGTGGTGGCCATGGTTGACCCCAAACAGAGCGGACATCCACAGCGGACTGTCACGGTAGCGGATGAACTCAATGCGCCGCATGGCATGGCCTTGCACAATGGCAAGCTTTACGTGGCTGAGATCAACCAGGTGCGGCGTTATGACTGGGACGAATCGCAGTTGCGCGCCACCAATGGCCAGGTGATTGCCCAGCTTCCAGGCAGCGGCGGCGGGCACTCCACCCGCACGTTGCTGTTTGCCAACGGGAAAATGTATGTGGCCACGGGCTCGAGTTGTAATGTCTGCATCGAGCAAGACAAGCGGCGGGCCGCAGTAATGGAGTTCAACGACGACGGCGGCGGTCAGCGGATCTTCGCCTCTGGGCTACGTAATGCGGTCGGGATTGCCGTGAATCCGAAGACCGGCACAATTTGGGCCACTGACAACGGCCGCGACTGGCTGGGGGACAATCTTCCGCCGGAAGAAGTCAACGACCTGGGAAAAAATGGCGGTAACTTCGGGTGGCCATACTGCTATGGCCGCCAAGTGCCGGATCGTTCTCAGAGCAAAGACTACGACTGCTCTAAAACGATTGCTCCGAAGGCCGAGATCCAGGCGCACTCCGCGCCGCTGAACCTGGCCTTCTATAACGCAACCATGTTCCCGCAGGAGTATCGCAATAATATTTTCGTCACTCTGCACGGCTCCTGGAATCGGAGCATACCGACGGGCTACAAAGTGGTGCGAATCAAGCTCGACGAGCGCGGCGAGCCCAAAGGCGTTCCAGAAGACTTCATCACTGGTTGGATTCGCCCCGGTGAAACAAGGAAGGGTGTATGGATGGGCCGCCCCGTCGGAGTCGCGATCGGGCCGGAAGGCGCCATGTACATCAGCGATGACTCGGCTGGGGTGATTTATCGGATAACGTGGGAGAAGTAAACCGGACTGGGCAAGCCCCCAGTCTATCTGACCATCACTTTCCGCGGCAGTACTTTTCCCATTGGTCGTAAATGAAGTTATCAGTCATGCCGGCAATGTAATCGCAAACCACCCGCGGCAGCGGCTCTTGCCGGGCCTTTTCCTGATAACTCTGCGGTAGTGATTCGGGTTGCTCCATCCAAAAGTTAAAAAGTTCCCGGGTAATGCGCTCAGCATCGTCCTTCTCAGGTTCGAGCACTGGAGTGAAGTAAAGATTTGCAAAGAGGAATTTCTTCGTCTCCCGTCGTTCCTTTTCAACGCCGGAACTGAAACTCGCCAGCCGGTGTGGGCAATTGCGGATATCGTCAAGCGATCTAATTCGCGATTCCTCAATGCGCTTGCCGGTGTTACGAATTAAATCGCTGACCATCCCGTCCAGCATGCGCTTGATAGCTTCGTTGAACTTCAGTTTTTCAATCGCATCGGGATATATTTGCTCAACATCGCGGTAGTAACGTTCAAAGACCGGTACCCCGGCGCGAATCGCTTCCAACGAGAGCAGCCGCGCCTCGTAACCGTCATCGAGGTCGGCGGTGTCGTAAGCAACCTCATCCGCGAGATCGATTAGCTGCGCCTCGAGTGGGGGTTTCTTGTCCAGCAGGTATTCCTCCAGTTCGGGAAACTGCTCAACCCTATAGTCGCGGGAATGTTTGATGATGCCCTCGCGAACTTCAAAAGTTAAATTCAAGCCGCGAAAAGCTGCGTAGCGAATTTCGAAGTCCTCAACGATCCTAAGGGCGTGCAGGTTATGATCGAAGAAGTAGCCGTGCTCGCGCATCGCCGTGTCCAGAGCCTTCTCCCCAGCGTGGCCGAAAGGAGGATGACCTATATCGTGCACTAGTGCCAGCGCCTCCACGAGATCTACATTCAGGCCCAGTTGAGCGGCAACGGTGCGGGAGATCTGTGCGACTTCGAGAGTGTGGGTTAGGCGATTGCGGAAATGATCAGAGTAGCGACGGGTAAAGACCTGTGTCTTGGAGTCAAGCCGGCGAAAGGCGCGTGCGTGGACGACGCGGTCACGATCGCGCTGGAAATCGTTACGGTAAGCATGTTTGGGCTCGGGATGGCGGCGTCCGCGGGAGCCTTCCAGGCATACCGCGTAGTCGGCGAGCATAGGGCAGCTATTGTTTCTCCGGCTGGTCCTTTGCGAGTTTCACCTTGGCTGATTCGAGCTTTTTCTGCACCCTGGCAACGTCGGTGCTATCCACCTCGGCGGCTATCGTCCGGTTCCATTCATTTAGCGCATGCTCCCAGTGGGCAGCCGCCAGCTTTAGCCGGCCTGTCTTTTGATAGAGATCCCCGAGGTGGTCCTGGACCGTGGGATCGCTGTTAATGCGCTGCGCGGCCTTCACCAGATTTTCTTCCGCCAAATCGTATTTCCCCAGTTTAAAGTACGCCCAACCCAGTGAATCGAGATAGGCACCATTTGCGGGGTCCAGTTCTAGTGCTTTTTTAATGTAGCCCAGCGCCTCTTCCAACTTCACACCGCGATCGGCGAGCATGTAGCCGAGATAATTCAAGGTCATCGTGTTCTGCGGGTTCACGGCGAGGACCTTCCGGAACATCTCTTCGGCTTGATCGTACTTCTTTTGCCTCTCGTAGGTAGATCCGCGGAGGAAATATACGTACTCCTTCTCGTCCGGCTTGCTGGAAAGTTGTTCTGCCTTATCGAGCGCTTCTTCGGCATCATTCCAGCGCTTCAGGCGGGTGTTCATCTGAGCGAGCGTGATGTAAACGTCGCGATCTTCGGCCCCTCCCTTCAGCATGGAGCGGACGTCTTTGAGCGCCTTGTCAGGCTCGCCGGCATCGGCCAATTGACCGTCCAACACCATACGCAGATCGCGGTTGTTGGGCAGCTTCTGTACCGCCTCTTTGGCTACCGTGGTGGCTTGCGGCCATTGCTTGGCCTCGCGATAGCTGTCAATAAGCTGCTGGTAACCGCGAACCGCGTTCTCATCGCCCAGAGCGAGCATTTTCCGGAACGTCTCGACCGCCTGCTGAGTGTTGCCTTGTTCACGATAGATACTGCCTAGCCTCTCCAAAAATACGGCCCGGTTATTACGATCGCTTTGCGAGTAGCTGCCATCAGGCTTCTCAGTCTTCTTCAGAAGGTTTTGCAGGACTTGCTCGGCTTCCTCAAATCGTCCCTGGGCTTGGTAAACCGCGGCCATGCTGTAGGGCACTTCGATGGAGTCCTGCACCATGGACTCTGCTTTCTTAAGATTTTCGAGTGCCAGATCGTACTTACTCTGCTTACGATAAATATCGGCCATCCGTACGTATGTCTGGGCGTCTTCGGGGTTGGCATCGGCAATGACCTTGTACTGTTCCAGAGCAGCATCGGTCTGGCCATCGTTCATCAAGTTTTGCGCCAATCCCCGGATTGCGTCGAGATTGTCGCGGTCGAGCTCAATAGCGCGCCGATAGGCGGTAATCGCGTTCTTATATTGCTTCTGCTGCTCGTAGGTGTAACCCAGCGCGGAATAGAGCTTGGCGGAACGTCCGGCTTCCGGGATGGCGCTTAATACCTGGGTGGCGCGGGCTGTGTCGCCTTCCTCGTTGTAGAGATAGGCCAGCGTGGTGACAGCCTCTTCGGAATCGGGTTGTAACTTGACCGCTGTCTTAAACTCGTTCTCTGCCTTCTGCAGGTCGTTATTCAGACGATAGAGGCGGCCGAGCAACAGGCGGTCATCCACGCTGTCGGGCTCGATCTTCACGATCTGTTCGTACTGCTCGATGGCGAGCTTCAGAACATTCTGCGAACCATTGCTGGCTTGCATGTCTCCCAGTGATCGCAGATAAATTCGGCCCAGGAGTTTGCGCGCCTCGATATTATTCGGGTCGCGTTTCAGAATGTCCTGTGCTTCCAGCACCGCATCGCGAATGCGGCCAGTCTTGGCATAGAGCTCCGCAAGTCCCGCGGTCAGGTAACCGGATGTCGGGTCAGCTTCAATTGCCTGGCGGTACTCTTCAATGGCTTTGTTAGCCAGATCGCTGCGGCCGTAGACCGCCACCTGCTCCTCATACATATGGGCGAGCGTGTAGTGGTAATAGGCGGCAGCCCGGTCCACCTTCCGGGGTGGCGCTGGTGGCGCCGGCTTAGAATCGGCAGCCTTGTCCGCTTTGGCTGCTGGCGGTTTGGAGGAATCCGGAGCAGCGGCTGGAGCCTGCTGAGAAAATGCTGCTGAGGAAGAGACCAGGACTACAAAAAATAGCCGAATTACTTTATTCATGAAGGACCTTTGAACTCCCACAAACCATAACGATTGGATGCTGAACCGCTGTGGGTGGGTGCTTCTATTGTAACCTCAGGCAACGCACCGATGGTAAAAAGCGGGAGTCGGAATCGCGGAACTAACCATCAGAAGTACAGGGACGGCGGACTTCGGGATTGTCAATTCTCATATTGACGATTCGCGTCTGTTTAACAGGTGTAGCCCCCATTCGGCTATCAGCAAATTTAATCGTCCCAGTCTAATGCCTGAAGTGCCTCACCCCGGTAAAAATCATGGCCAGGCCCAGACGCTCGGCGGCGTCGATTACGTCTTGATCGCGCACCGAGCCTCCGGGCTGAATGATCGCCGTAGCACCGGCCTTCGCAATTTCTTCAACGCCATCGGGAAACGGAAAGAACGCGTCTGAAGCCGCCACCGTGCCGCGAAGCGGCAATTGCGCCTTCATGGCGCCGATCTTGCAGGAATCCACCCGGCTCATCTGCCCCGCCCCCACACCAACCGTTTGGCCATCTCGCGCGTAGACGATGGCGTTCGACTTCACGTGTTTGCAGACGTTCCAGGCAAACAGTAAGGCGCGCTTCTCCTCTGGAGTGGGCGCGCGTTTGGTGACCACCTTGAGATCTGACTCTTCCAGCGTGCGCAGATCGGCGTCTTGGAGCAGGATTCCCCCGGAAACATTCTTCAGCACCCACTTCTGTTCAGCCGGAACGATTTCCACCAAACGCAAATTCTTCTTGCTGGCGAATTTGGCCTTGGAGGCGGCGTCGAATGAAGGCGCGGCAATCGCTTCAAGGAAGAGTTTGGCCATCTCCTCCGCCGCATCGCCATCTACGGTCCGGTTCACGCCAATTACGCCCCCGAAAGCTGAAACTGGATCGCACTCCAGCGCTTTCTTGTAAGCCTCAGCCAGTGTTTTCCCGGTGCCGGTCCCGCATGGATTGGTGTGCTTGATAATTGCACAGACCGGCTCGCTAAATTCCTGCGCCAGGTCCCACGCGGCCTGAAGATCCACAATGTTGTTGTAGGAGAGCTCTTTGCCTTGCAGCTGCCGGCCATTAGCTACGCCCGCAGCGGATCCGTCCGAATACATGGCAGCCTTCTGGTGCGGATTTTCGCCGTAGCGCAAATCCATCGTCTTCTGAAATGAGAGGCGCAACGTCGGCGGGAAGCTTTCCCCCGGATGCAGATCAAAACGTCCATTAGAACTTATTCGCTCCAGTGTGGATGCTATGGCAGAGTCATAGGCGGCGGTGGTGGCGAATGCCTTCTGCGCCAGCCGCCATTTGGTCGCGACAGAAATCTCTCCATTGTTCGCGGCCATCTCTTGCGCGATGACGTCGTAGTCCGCAGGCGAAGTTACAACTGCAACATCCTGAAAGTTCTTGGCGGCGGATCGGATCATCGAGGGTCCGCCAATGTCTACGTTTTCAATCAACTCTTCAAAACGAACGTCAGGCTTAGCTGCCGTCTTCTCGAACGCATACAGATTCACCACCACCATATCGATAGGCTGGATGCCGTGCTCGGCGATTGCGGAGCGGTGTTTAGGATTTTCGCGCCGATGTAAGATCCCGCCGTGCACCTTGGGATGCAGCGTCTTCACCCGCCCATCCAGCATTTCCGGGAAACCAGTCAGCTCCGCAATGTCCTGGACTGGGATTCCGGACTCGCGCAGCAGCTTGGCAGTTCCGCCAGTGGAGATGAGTTCAACCCGCATGTCAGCGAGCTTACGAGCGAACTCCACCAGGCCGGTTTTATCGGTCACACTGAGGATGGCACGCTGAACCTTGGACATATGGTAAGTCCTCGAAATGCGGAAAGGATTATGTGCCCGGCACAAGGCAGACCCAAAATTCTACCAGTAGAAGGGTAACGAAGGTTGCGAGGTGTCCGATTAGGATGGAATATTAGTGAGGACCAGTCGAAGAGGAGTGCTTCCAACTAAATTTTGGCTTTGGCCTTGAGCTTCACCTGGCCATTTTCCATCTCTACGGAATATTCCACGTTGTGGCAGCCGTAATCCTTGCGGATCTGGTTGGTCTTTTTGTTCACAAACTTCGTGAAAGAGTCCAGGTTGCCTGAGATCGACTCGCCAGCCTTTTTCTTGGCATCCACCAGCGCTTTGTAGAGGGATTCGACCCTATCCCGTTCGGCGGATACATCGGAGCACTGCACGGTAAAGGGCCCGGGCTCGCTTGCCGGAGCGGCTGCAGCGTTGCCGTGCCCGACTCCGTAGGCAATATGGTGCTGGGCTTCATGCTCCTCGGCCGGGCGGACTCCCTGCACCGAAAGAATTGCGTCCTGCGGGCGGCGATAGCCCTCCTCGCGGATACGCGTTTTCTTCCGCCATAAATCGCTATATATCGCATAGCGCTGGGCCATTTCATTGTAACGGTAACGCTGCGAGAAGCTTATGCGCGCGCCGTCGCTGAATTTCCGCAGCAGGCTCAGCACCTTCCATTCGATATCAGCGGGAGGTTTCTTGGTGGGATTGCTGAAGTAAATCTCGTACTCGATCTTCAGCCGCCGCAGTTGCTGGTCGAGAAGGTTCAGTTCCTCATCAATGGTCACAGGGCGGCTTCTCCTGCTACAAGTCTAGAGGCTCAACACCGCGGACGGGAGATTCCGTTGGGTCACAGAAGGGATAGCACGAAAGTACTCAAGGGAGCTCGCAGCAGGAACCCTAGACCAGCGCAGTAGCCAGGCGCTACCTGCCCACCGTCGCCGCCATTTTCTTCACCATGGCCAGGACCAGCTTGCGGTCGCTGTCATTGAGACTGGCGGCATAGCGGCGGATTTGAGTGAGGAAGCGTACTTCGTCATCGGAGAGTTGGGGAAGTCCTTTGGAGCCGTTGGTGTGTCCAGATTCGGAGAAGAACTGTGACAACGGGAGTTCCATCGCGCCCGCGATCTTGGCCAGCGTATCCAGAGAAGGAATGGTGTGGCCATTCTCCACTCGCGAGAGATAGCAGCGCAGCAGTCCGGTGCGCTTTTCAATATCCCCCTGGGACATGCCTTTTTGCAGCCTGTAATTTCTGATGGTCTCGCCGATGTTCATAGAAAACATGCAATTGAACTTCTGAGGAATGCTGCATAGTAACCAGAGTAGTACCTTCTGGCAAGTAGGAAATTAGCCGTACAGCAAACCGTGCGCCATTACAGGCTTGCGTACCATAATGGAAAATCCTGAGACGATTTCCACAGCCAAAAACTTTCCCGTACCTATTTTTTCAAAGTGCGTGCCAGGAAATCCACGGTGTGCTTCCAGGCATCGGCCGCATGCTCGGCGCGATAGCCAGCTTTATTGTTCGGATTCTCGAAGGCATGTCCGGCGTTGGGATAAATCACGATCTCGACTTTTTTCCCCAACTGCTTCAGCGTCTGTTCGAATTTCTTGACATCGTCTACCAGGATACCGCGGTCCTGGCCACCAAATATGCCGAGGATGGCCGCATTAATCTTTTTCAATTGTTCCGGATCGGTGGCCAGGTGACCATAGTGGATGACCGCCGCCGTGAGCGTTGGTTCCTGGAGAGCCACGTCGAGCGAATATCCGCCACCCATACACCAGCCAATTGATCCAATGCGGTCTTTTTTCACATTTTTCTGCGATTTGAGGAACTCCACTGCCGCGTGCAAATCACGGGTAGCGCGATCTTCCGGGACGCCTCGCATCAGCTCGTGCGCCTCCTCTGGCGTGGTGGCCACTTTCCCACGATAGAGATCGATGGCCAGAGCCGCGTAGCCCTGATCCGCCAGTTTGGAGGCCTGCTCCTTGACCCAGTCATTAAGTCCCCACCATTCATGGATGACTACGAGCCCCGGAAAGGGACCTTTGCCCGCGGGTACGTAAAGCACGCCCTGCACCGTTTCATCCCCGCTCTTGTAAGAAACGTTCTTGCCGTCGGCGGCGAGTAACGAAATGGAGAAAAGGAAAAAGGAGCTAAGCAAGAAAACGCTTTTCATAGGAATACCTCGGGGATTAGAGTTCCAACTCCATATACATCGCGCCCGCGATCGGATTAGGCCGACAAGGGGTAATCTCCTTAAATCCTAATCGCCGGTACATTGCGACAGCATCTCTCATTATGGGCTCAACAGTATCCAGACGCATTCGCGTGTACCCAATCCTGCGAGCTTCACTGATAACGGTCACCGCCAGCGAGCGCCCCAGCCCCTTGCCTCGAAAACTGGGACGTAAGTACAAGCGCTTCATCTCGCAAACTTTAGGCTCCAGACGATGCAACGCGATACAACCAGCTAACTGACCCTCATATTCCGCCAGCAGCAATCTGCCGTCAGGAGGGGAGTAATCTCCGGGCAGTCCCGCCAGTTCTTTGTCGAAACTCTGGAAACAGAGGCTGAAGCCAAGAGAATTCGCGTACTCCAAAAAGAGCTCGCGCGCCCGCCCGATTTGCTCAGCCGATGCCGCTTGCTCCATCTGTAAACCCGGAATCTGCCCTACCCCATGAGCATCCCTCCATTTACGTTCAGCACGTGTCCGGTGATATAAGACGCGTCATCCGATGCCAGAAAGCAGACAGCACGCGCCACGTCGTCAGGGGACCCGACTCGGCCCAGCGGAATCATTTTCAACGCGTCTTGCTTTAAGTCTTCGGAAAATCCGGCTGTCATGGCGGTTTCGATGAACCCGGGTGCGACTGCGTTACAAGTAATATTTCGCGATGCAACTTCACGCGCGATCGCCATAGTGAGTCCAATCAGCCCGGCTTTGGACGACGCATAGTTGGCCTGTCCAGCTTGTCCCGTCTGACCAAAAATGCTGGTTATATTGATAATCCTTCCCCACCGTTGTTTAAGCATGGAACCGACCGTTTGCTGACAGCACAGAAAAGCGGAGGTGAGATTTGTATTTAGTACCGCATCCCAATCGGCGCGTTTTATGCGCATGACGAGCTGATCGCGAGTGATGCCTGCATTGTTGACCAGAATATCTATTTTCCCGAATTGCGCGATCGCTGCTTTGCAGCCACTTTTGATTTGCTCTTCATCGGCGACATCCATCGGGAAGGCAGCAGCTTTGCCGCCGGCGGCGGCTATCATATCGACGAGCTGGCTTAGTTTTTCCCGGTTGCGTGCGGCCAGCGCGACCGCCGCACCTGATTCCGCCAGGCGCAGCGCACAAGCGTGGCCGATGCCCTGCGACGCCCCTGTAACCAGCGCAACGTGTCCTGCGAGACTCATCCGGATGCTCCCCTTAGAACGCGGAATTATACCTGTCCGGGGTTCTGGGGTGCGCCCATGTGAGTGCCACATCGCCGCAAAAACCTTAGCGGACTCGGCGCAGTGGCCAGACTAGAACGTCCAGCCGGCGGGAGAAATGCAATAGTGGCTTCGTGTCGGGGAGCGTAATTCCCGAAGCCGCAGCCATGGTGTTGGTTTTAATTTCAGCATCAGCGTCCTGCAATGGCCATGGTTGGTGATGGATTTCTCCACGATACACGCGCCCCTTCGCGACTGTATACAGGCAGTAGCGCTCGGTCAGCCAATGCTCGGGAGTTCCGTGTCTTCTCAGTTGAACTTCGCCGACGGGGCGGTAAACGCCGCGGAACTCCGCTTCGCGCCGATAGCGTCGGGAGTGGTAGCGGACTGAGTTAGGTTTGACGTCAACGCTCATGTCGGCGTGGAAATATGGCAGCCGATAAAGAGTGCGAGCGGCGAAGACGGCCGGCAGGTTGGCGGCGTCGAGACTGAAGAAAAAGACGCCGGGCTTATCGTCCAGCGTCACATAAGTACGCACATTGAGCTCGGCAAAACGTGAGAGGCCGGGCAGGGCGGGCAAACCCCGCGCACGCACACCGCTCATATGAAAAGGAGTCACCGCGATCCAGCATTGACCATGAAAACTGTCGAGCGCCAGTGGCTCGGGAACAAGTTTGCGAATCACGTCGTGCACAATCTGCCAGTGAGCAAATAACAAATCATGCCAGGTCTGCGCCATGACCCAGGGACTTTCGGGCAAAGGCCACGGACGGTGCGCCACTGACTTGAGTGCCGGATGCATCCTGGTTCAATCTTAGTTGGTTCAATCTTAGACGGAACGGACGCGGTTATAGGCTGGGTGCTTGGCGAGCTGTCTCTACAGGAGTGGGCACCACCTGGTAGTCACGCTGGTAAACATCCACGATCGTGCGTCCCACAAAGCGGGCGCGCGCTTCTGAATGAATGTGCGTCGGGAAGGTAAAAGAGCCTGAGTCCACATAGTCCTGAACAAATTCGATATTCTTTACGAAAAAAGAAGGTGATTTGACGATGCTGCCCTCGGCGCGTACCAGGCTGCCGGTGTGCGCGTCCAAATAGATGCGGCCCTTGAAGAGGCCAGGGCGCTTCTTACGAGGTTTCACCTGATAGATATGTACCCCCCGCCCCCCGACGTCGGTGCTTCCTTTGTGTGAAGACTTGTAATTCGCATTGCTGATGGCGGTGAGTGAGGGATCGTCCTTTTGCACGTGGTCCACTTCCGACTGCAATAATCGAGTGATGACGTTGCTTTTCACGAAACCGTCGCCAGTGTAACGGACTGCCTTGAACTGAAGGTCATGAGGGGCGGCATAGTGCCGCTCCAGCTCGAATTCCCCTTGCTGAGAAGTGTCGGGAAGCGCGACCCTCACCAGGGCGATGGCCGAATAAGAGGCTAGTTCTGCTGACTGTCTCGTTACCCGTTGGTGATAAGTCTGCAGCGCCAGATCCGCAGACATGCGCGGCAGCGCCGGCGATACAGGCAGCACTGATACTGGGGGAACGTCAGACCACATCGTCATGCTAGCCGCGATGAATCCGTCGCTTAGGCGCGGAGATGCCACAACTCCGCCCGAGGTGGGGCCGGCTCCCGCAGCGAAGCGGGTTTGCGCGGAACTCACACCTGTCCAGCAGGGTGAGATTAACAACACTATAAAAACCAGACGTCTCATGAGAGGTTTCGGGTACTTACTTTATATTCGATTTGCCTGCCAAAAGAAAAGTGACATGAGGTTAAGTGAACTTGTCGCCAGTGGGTACGTCCAATCACTCAGGCGGGCGAGACTCCCGGCTATGCAGGAGCACAAACCATCGCCGAACCTGTCCTTTTCCACGACATTTTCCCAACTGCGGACTCTTTCCCAGGTGTTCACACCACACCCGCTGATTGCGAATCGCAGCTTTGGCAAGTAAGATTCGTGTCTCCCTCAGTTTTGTACGACAATGACCCATACGGCAATGTCTGACGCAGTCAAGCTTGACCAAACCAGCAAGCCTGAGCCCGCCATCAAGAATGGCTCTCCCGCCGCAGCCCCATCGGTTGAGGTGTACGCGGTCTATGGCGTTGAGCCCGAAGTCCAAGCGTACGCCATAGCTAAGTATTCGCGCTCAGCGCTCTCGATGAAGGAATCGCTGCGCGAGATTAATCGCCAGAAGGCAGAGAAATTCCTTAACACCTTTTACTTCCAATATGGCCACCGTTCGATTGCGGATTTAGCGCACATCGCCCTGGCCATTGAGCGTCTGTCCATACTCGCCGCCATTGCCGTAGCAGACGAGCAACGATGGGACGGCCAGGAACGTTCAACTCGCTACCAGGATTTCAAGAAGAGCGGCTTCCACACGCCGGATTTCGGCACGGATGAGCAGGCGCGCAACCTGTATTGCGAGACCATCGACGGCCTGTTTTCGGTGTATGAAGCGCTTTCTGAGCGCATGGCTCGCTATCTTGGGGAGATCACACCCAAGCCTGCCGATATGAAGCGGGATGCCTATGAGCGCACGCTACGGGCGCGGGCATTCGACATCTCCAGGTATCTGCTGCCCTTGGCTACCAACACGTCATTGGGCCAAATTGTCAATGCTCGGACGCTCGAGACCCAGGTTTCACGACTGCTCTCGCATACCCATCAGGAAGTCCGCACCTTGGGCGACTTGTTGAAGCGTGCCGCCACCTCCCCGGCCTTTGACATGAATCAAGCCGCGATGTTGGCTCTGGTAGGTGAAATTCGCAATTTGAGCCCTGAGCTCGGAGCTCGCGCGGAACAGGAACTGCTGCGCGAAGTCTGCGCCGCGCCGACATTAGTAAAGTACGCCGACCCGAATTCCTACGAAATTGAAACTCGCCGCGAACTGCGGCAGGCGGCAGCCGAGTTGATGCGTGGCTCATCAATCGAGCCGGCGGGGCTGGTGGATTTGCTGGACGATGAATCGCTGGAATTAGAGCTGGCGACCACGCTGCTTTACGAGCACTGCCATTATCCGTACCGCCAGATCAGACAAACGGTTGGCGCTGCCAGCCAGAAACTGCGGCAAGAGATTATCGATAGCGGCCTGCGCCACCGGGGCAAGCATGACGAGATGCTGCGGGCCTTCTGCGCCGGGCAGCAATTCCGTTTCGACATACTCATGGATATCGGCGGCTTCCGCGACATGCACCGCCACCGGCGCTGCATCCAAATCGGACAGGAATTCACCACCCAGCACGGCTACGACACGCCCGAGGAACTCGAGTCGGCCGGTGTCCGCGATAGTTATGACGCGGCAATGAAGCGAACCGCGGATACCGTCGAGACGCTTGCGCGTCGCTCCGCGCCCGAAGCCGAAGGCCAATCGCAATATGCTATCCCGCTGGGATTTCGCAAACGGACACTGTTCAAAATGGATTTCGCCGAGGCGGTGTACATCGCTGAACTGCGGACTACGCCGGCGGGACACACTTCCTATCGTCGGGTAGCGTATGCGATGTACGAAGCGGTAGCGCGGAAGTACCCGGCGCTGGCCAAATACTTTCGGGTGCATGATGTGAGAGAACCTGTGGATTTGCTCAAAAGATAAGCACATCAAGCGAGGCTGGGTGGCCAGCTCCTCAAACGGTTCGCTTTCGGGAACATTTCCAACGATTCCCTGAAGATTCGCCTTTTATTCGCTTCAGCCTCGGTGTATAATCCGCTGCAAATCATCCTGTAATCTTAAAGGAGCAGCACTCATGGCGGACGACCGCGCAGAACGTACCAAGGCAATTGATCTAGCTTTCGCTCAGATCGAAAAGCAGTTTGGCAAAGGCTCCATTATGCGGTTGGGATCGAAGGAAGCGATCGTCCCTATCGCTGTGATCTCCACCGGCGCAATTTCATTCGATGCGGCACTGGGCGTGGGTGGCGTGCCCCGCGGGCGCGTGGTCGAAATCTTCGGGCCCGAATCTTCAGGCAAGACAACGATTGCGCTTCAAGTGATCGCGCAGGCCCAGGCTCAAGGCGGACTGGCGGCGTTTGTAGACGCCGAGCATGCTCTCGATCCAGGCTACGCTAAGAAGCTGGGTGTGGACGTCGACAACTTGCTGGTATCACAGCCCGACTACGGTGAGCAGGCCCTCGAAATTGCCGAGGCGCTGGTGCGCTCCGGCGCGATTGACGTGCTGGTCGTGGATTCAGTCGCCGCCCTTGTCCCCAAGGCTGAACTCGACGGCGAAATGGGCGACAGTCATATGGGCCTGCAGGCCCGCCTGATGTCCCAGGCTCTACGTAAATTGACTGGGATTGTCTCGAAATCGCGGACTTGCCTGATATTTATCAATCAGATTCGCGAAAAAATCGGTGTGATGTTCGGCAATCCCGAGACTACGACCGGCGGCCGCGCGCTGAAGTTTTATTCTTCCGTGCGCATTGATATCCGGCGCATTGCCGCGATCAAGGAAGGCGACGTGGTCACCGGTTCACGCACCAAAGTAAAAGTCGTCAAGAACAAAGTTGCGGCACCGTTCCGCGAGGCTGAGTTCGACATCATGTATGGCGAGGGCATCTCACGGGAAGGAGATCTCCTCGACGTGGCTGTGAACCATGGACTGCTGGAGAAATCAGGTGCCTGGTTCAGCTACAAAGGCGAACGCATCGGCCAAGGCCGCGAGAATGCCCGCCAGTTTTTGAAAGAAAACAAGGAGACTTTGGCGAAGCTTGACGCCGAAGTCCGGAAGACGCTGGGCCTTATTCCCGCGCCAGCGGCGGCACAGGCTGCCGCTGCCGCCCAGTCGCAGGCTTCGGCACAGCAAAGCAGTCGCGTCACAACCATGCCAAGCGCTACCGAGGCCTCTGCCGCGGCCAAAGTGCCTGCGACGAGACGGTAGGGCGCAAATCTGCGTCGGCCCGGTTCTTTTTATCCATTCGAGCCGGGCCGCGTCGCGCCAACCATTCATACCAAACTGGCCAGTCTTCGTCCTGGCCCCCTCCTGGCGCTCCTTACTAAATCGGCAGACACAGCAAACAACGATTGCCATGACTTTCCCCCCCGAATAGAATCTCCTTTCCGATCCTGACGGCCTGCGAGGCATATTGAAGAAAGTCATTGCGATCTATCCCGGCTCATTCGATCCCCTGACCAACGGCCATCTTGATCTCATCGAGCGCGGCAGTAAGATTTTTGACGAACTGATAGTTGCTATCCTGCGCAATCCAGAAAAGGATCCGCTGTTTAGCCTGGGAGAGCGTCGTGAGATGCTGGAATCCATGACTGAGCGCTGGGACAACGTGCAGGTAGACACCTTCGAAGGCCTGATGGTGGATTATGCTGTTAAGGTCAAGGCAACGGCTGTTCTGCGAGGTATTCGGGCCATTAGCGATTACGAATACGAACTGCAGATGGCTTTAATGAATCGCAAGCTGGAACCGCGTCTCGAAACCGTATTCATGATGCCGGCCGAAGCTTATTCGTATCTCAGTTCGCGCCTGGTACGGGAAATCGCGCAATTGGGAGGCTCCATCAAAGGCCTTGTACCGGAAAGTGTGGAGCAGAGGCTCCGGGCAAAGCTGGACCCGGCTATCAAGTTCCAACCAACCACTAAAACGAGGGGAAGGAAAAAATGACGACAGCGACCACGGACATGACCCAGGCAATCAGATTGACCGAACGCATCAACCGCATCGAGCCCTCCGCCACCATGGCAGTAGTGGCTGAGGCCGATAGGCTGCGGAGCCAGGGCATCGACGTCGTTGATTTCGGCGCCGGGGAGCCGCATTTCGCGACCCCGCAACACATCAAAGACGCCGCCATCGCCGCCATTCAGGCGAACTTCACCAAGTACACCGCGGTCGGCGGCACTCCCGAACTGCGCGACTCCATTGTGCATCGCCATGCCGTGGATTTCGATTCCGACTATCGCCGCGAAGAGTCGATCGCATCCACCGGCGGCAAGCACGCGCTGTTCAATGCAATTCAAGTGCTGGTCGATCACGGTGACGAGGTCATTCTGCCCGTGCCGTACTGGGTATCGTTCAAGGATATTGTTCGCTACGCGGGAGGCAATTGCGTTCTGCTGCACACTGACGAAGACAAGGACTTTGCCGTCACCGTCGACATGGTGGAACGGGCGATCACCTCGCGTACCAAGCTCATCATTCTGAATTCCCCGTCGAACCCGTCTGGCGCAGTAATGAGCCCGGAGGACATGTCTGAAGTTGTGAGAATGGCTGCCCAGCGCGGTATTTGGGTAATCTCCGATGAATGCTACGTCTATCTCAACTACACCGGAAAACGCTTCTCGGTGGGCTCACTGCGCGAATATCGCGACCGCATGATTGTCGTGGGATCCCTTTCCAAGACTTATGCGATGACGGGCTGGAGGCTGGGCTACGCACTCGGGCCGGCGGCGGTGATTGGTGCGATGCAGAAACTCCAAAGCCAATCTACTTCCAACCCGACCTCGATCGTACAGAAGGCGGCCGTCGCGGCTTTGAAAGGACCTCAGCAATGTGTGGAAGACATGAGGTTGGAGTACATCAATCTGCGGGACCACGTGGTTAAGGGGCTTCGTTCCCTCCCCGGGATCAAGTGCACCAACCCCCAGGGGGCCTTCTACACCTATCCCAATGTTTCGGCTCTTTTTAGTCGCGGCGGTGTGCAATCAGCGGCGGATGTGGCCGGCAAACTGCTTCGCGAAGCGCACGTTGCCACGGTTCCGGGCGAAGGCTTTGGGACTCGCGAACACATTCGTGTTTCCTATGCTACCTCCATCGCTGAACTCGACCGGGGACTGGGGCGCATGAGGAAGTTTTTTGCAAACTTATAGGATGGCCGATAAGCAGGATCTTGCAGCTTGTGAGTTCTCAATTCTGTTTTTCTAAGCAGGCAGCCCCTCAGCCTGAGTTAAGCTTCTAATGTTGAGGCTGGAATGGCCGCGTCATGTCCAGGCGGTCGTCCGGCATTCTTTTCTCTGCTGCGCAGACAAATGACTGAATTGTACCCACTGCTGATGCTGCCGGCGTTCGACCCTCGCCCTTGGGGCACGATGGATCTTTCGCCCATTTACCCGAACTATAAATGTCAGGAAAAGATCGGCGAGGCTTGGCTCACGGGAGATGATTGCAAGGTGAATAACGGGCCGCTCGCGGGGCAGTCGCTGGCACAACTTAGTACTCGCTTCGGACGCGAATTAGTAGGCTCCGCGGCGCGCGACCCCAAACGTTTTCCGTTACTTCTGAAATTTTTGTTTCCCGAAGAGAAGCTTTCCGTCCAGGTGCATCCCGATGATGAGATGGCGCGGCAAGTGGGCCAGCCTTGGGGAAAAACCGAATGCTGGTATGTGGCCAGCGCCCAGCCCGGAGCCCAAATTGCGTTGGGTTTGAAGCCGGGTGTCTCCCGATTGCAACTGGAGCAGGCGATTCACAGCAAACGCGCCGAGGATCTGCTGAACTGGATCAACATTTCTTCGGGCGATATGATCTACGTTGCCGGAGGAACTGTTCACACGTTGGGACCAGGATCCATCCTGGTGGAAACACAGCAGCAATCGGACACGACGTACAGACTTTACGATTACGGCAGGCCGCGTGAATTGCATCTTAAGGAGGGCTTGGCCGCAGTCAAGGAGAGGACCGCGTCTGGAAAAGTCCTGCGCCCAGCGCCCGGAAAAGTGAATGGCCAAAACAATCGTCAAGAGTCGCTCGTGGCGGCTCCCTATTTTGTCGTAGACACGTTCGAGTTGAAAGAGTCTAAAAACTTTCGTACCAGGGATAAATCCGGCAAAGATTCTGTGCAGATTATGGTGGCCGTTGAAGGGTGCGGTGTGGTTGAGGCGCCTGGCATGGAACCCGTCACTCTGGCCAAGGGTGATGCCGTCATAGTTCCCGCGAGCGTTGGCGAATTCAGTGTGCGCCCGCAATGGACGGTAGAATTTTTGAAGGCGTATGTGCCCGGCGAATCGTTACCCGAACCCGTAACTAAGCTGTAGGCTTCCGCCTTCACACTTGTGAATTCGTGTGCAACAAAAAGACTAACTTTTATCCCGTAATCCTCGCTGGCGGACGCGGCACCCGTTTCTGGCCGCTGAGCCGCAAGCGTCGCGCCAAACAATTGCTTGCGCTCGACGGCAAACACACCATGATTCAGCAGACGGTCTCACGCCTGCTTCCATTGGCCTCCCCTGACCGGTTCTGGGTCATTACCAATGATGATTTACGCGGCGCCATCGCGCGGCAGCTTCCCCGATTGCCGAAGCGGCAAATTATTGCCGAGCCGGCCGGACGCAACACCGCACCTGCCATCGGTCTAGCGGCATTCATCTTGTTGCGCATCGATCCCAAAGCCGTGATCGGAATGTTTCCCTCCGATCACGTGATCGGAGATGAGAAACGCTATCGCGAGGTACTCAAGAAAGGTGCAAACCTTGCCTCGGCCGGCGAAAACATCGTCGTGTTGGGCATCCGCCCTACTCGTCCCGAAACTGGATATGGGTACATTGAAGCAGGCTCCCCTTTCGAGGGCGAAGCGTTACGGGTGCGCCGGTTCACTGAAAAGCCGGATGTGCAGCGCGCAGCGGAATTCGTTAGCGCAGGGAATTATTTCTGGAACAGCGGCATGTTTTTGTGGAGTGCCACAACCTTAGCCCACGCACTGAGCGAGCATTTGCCCAACACGGCCAACCTGCTCGAAGAAATTGCCGCGGCCTTTGGCACGAAGAAATTCGAGACGACATTTCGCAGGCTCTACCCCAAATGTGAGAGCATCAGCGTGGACTACGCAGTGCTTGAGCCGCGTTCCGCAAAAGGTGAGCGCGCTTCCAATATTTTTTGCCTGCCCGCGGACTTCGGATGGAACGATCTCGGCTCCTGGACGGCTCTCCACGAGCACCATGCCGCCAAGAGCAACCCCGCCGATGGCAATCTCATCTCTGCCAATGGAACTTTCAAGCTGAATGCCCGGGGAAATTACATTCACGCTCCCGGTAAATTTGTCGCCGCGGTTGGGGTAACCGATCTTGTGGTCGTGGAAACGGATGATGCCTTGCTCATCACCACACGCCAGGGCGCGCAAGACGTCGGAAAAGTTGTGAAGTATTTGGACGAAAAGAAACTCTCAAAACTGGTTTAGAGACGAGCGATCACTGATTAGGTAACCCGTGGCTGGCAACACTAAAACTGTCCAACGTTACTCCTGACCGCTGATCACCGGTCACTGGCTACCAACTCTTATGGCTGAAATCAAATTCGGAACCGACGGTTGGCGCGGCATTATCGCCGACGATTTCACCTTCGACAATGTACGTCGCGTGGCCGGGGCCATTGCTTCCTACGTTCTGAAGAATGAAGATTGCAGGCGAGGGGTCATCGTCGGCTACGACACGCGGTTTGCCTCGCAACGTGCAGCGCGTCTGGCAGCCGAAGTAATTGCCGCAGGCGGCATTCCGGTCAAGCTGGCCAGTGATGTCACGCCCACACCTGCGATTTCGCTCGCCGTGAAACAGCAAGGCGCAGCCGGCGGCGTGGTAATCACTTCCAGTCATAATCCATGGAATTGGAATGGGGTGAAGTTCAAAGGAAAGTTCGGCGGCTCGGCGACACCGGCGATCATGAAGAAGGTAGAAGACGAGCTTCACGCCAATGCCATGCCCAGGAACGGACCTGCAGCAGCAACCGCTGACGTCGATCTCAAGAATGCCTACATCGAAGCCATCTGCAATTTCGTTGACTTGAAGCTGATCGCCAAGGCGAATTTCAAATTCGCGGTGGACTCAATGTATGGTTCGGGCCGCGGCGTGTTAGCGCGAATTTTCGGCGATCACGGCATCAAGCACGTGACTATCCGGCAGGAACTGAACCCGCTGTTTCCGGACATCAATCCCGAACCGATCATTCCCCATATCGCGATGCTCCGGCAAACTGTCGTGAAAGAAGGCTGCCACGCCGGCTTTGCTACCGACGGCGACGCCGACCGTATAGGAGCCGTAACTGAAGATGGCAGTTTCGTCGATTCGCACAAGATTTTCTCTATTCTGTTGCATTGGCTTCTCGAACGGAAAAAGTGGCCCGGTGAAGTGGTACGGGCTTTCAACACCACCCACATGCTCGATCGCATTGCAGCCAAGTACGGGCGCAAGCTGCACGAATGTCCAATCGGCTTTAAGTACATTGCTGATTTAATGATGGAACGCGAGATCCTCATTGGCGGCGAGGAATCAGGTGGAATCGGCTACGGCCGTTACCTGCCGGAGCGCGACGGAATTCTCAACTCTCTACTGCTCGCCAATGTGATGGCCGATAGAGGCAAGCCTCTGGGCCAGTTAGTCGCAGATTTGCAGCGCGAATTTGGGCCGCATTATTACGGACGCCGCGACATGCATATTCCCGACGAGGTAAAACAGAGCGCCGTCACGCGCGCCCGCGCCGACTCCACCACAGCCCTGGGGCGCTATCGCGTAATACGAAAAGAAGGTATGGATGGCGCGAAGTTTTTTCTTGATGCCCCCAGTAACCGTAACGGAGCTGAACCTTGGATACTGTTGCGCGCGTCAGGCACCGAACCACTTTTGCGCCTGTATGCAGAGGCGGCATCGCCCGAACTGGTTACGGAAATTCTCGACCTCGGTGAAGGCTTCGTAAACACAAGCGGTTCGTGATGGCGCTATGAAGATTCATCCTGCCGGACACTGCACTCTTGAGTTCCTTATTATCTGTTCAGTCGCCGTCGTTGGGAGATAATCAGTCATTGGTATTTGCTATGACTTTAGCCGTGGAAAACAGCACGACCTCTGCCGACACGCCCGAGGCGCGGCGTTACAACCGCATCCGGCGCTGGCTCGGCATTGCCGATGCCGTGCTCGGCTTCCTGTTGCTGGTTGTGCTGCTCGCCACAAATTGGAGCGGGTGGCTGCGCGACCTCGCCTATCGCGGTGGCTTTCAGAATTACACCTTTGCCGTTTTCTTGTACGTTGCGATGCTCCTGCCGATTGGCAAGATCCTCGGCATCGGCCTCGATTACTACAGCTTCCGGCTGGAACACCGGTTCAATCTCTCCAATCAGAGACTACGGTCATGGATATGGGATGAGATGAAAGGATTTCTGGTGGGCCTGGTCATGGCGACAATCGTGGTCGAGCTTCTCTACTTCATCATTCGCCAGTCGCCTGAACACTGGTGGATTATTACCTGGGCACTATTCATTGGATTGTTTATTTTGATGGCGCAGATTGCGCCGGTAGTCCTGTTCCCGATCTTCTACAAGTTTGAACCGCTCGATAATGAGGATCTAAAGCAACGCCTGGTGCGGCTCGGCGAGCGCGCGGGGACGCGCGTCCGCGGAGTGTACAAGTGGCATCTGTCGGAGAAGAGCAAGAAAGCCAACGCAGCACTCACTGGCTTGGGCAACACGCGCCGTATTATTTTGGCCGACACCCTTCTCGATCACTACTCGCCGGATGAAATTGAAGCAGTGTTGGCACACGAACTGGGGCACCACGTGCATCGCCACATTCTGAAGAGCATCGCCGTGCAGGCTGGAATCACTTTGCTCGGTTTCTGGGCTGCGAATGCTGTCCTTCACTACGCCATAGACCAGCGGCACATGTTCGAAACGCTTTCCGATTTCGCGAATCTGCCGCTGTTGGCGCTGGTTTCCACGATCTTATCGTTCTTGCTGCTGCCTCTGCTGAACGCCTACTCCCGATACAATGAACGCCAGGCGGATCGCTATTGCTTTAGGTCGATTCCCAGCATTGGGCCGTTCATCTCTTCCATGAACAAGCTCGCCGATCAGAACCTGGCAGAGAGGGCACCCTCCAAGTGGGTGGAATGGTTCTTCCATTCGCATCCTGCAATTTCGAAGCGAGTAGAAGCCGCGCAAGCATGGCAGAAATAAGTCTCCCTCATCGAGTCATGAGCATTTTCTCCACCCTCCGCAAATCCTCCTCAGTGTCCACGCCTATCGTATCGAACTGAGTTTCACCCACATGAATCGGGATTCCGTTTTCCAGGAATCGTAGCTGCTCCAGCCGTTCGCTGCGTTCGAGAACGGACTCGGGCAGCTTCATGAATTGATCGAGTGCCGCTTTTCGATAAGCATAAAGTCCAAGATGCTTGAAATAAACCGGGCGGATGCCATCGCGATCGAAAGGAATGGCAGCCCGGGAGAAGTACAACGCCTTTCCGCTACTATCGGTGACGACCTTTACGGCGTTCGGATTGTTGACGTCGGCGGCTGATGCGCTCGTCTTCAGTGTGCCGACCTGCACCGCCGGGTCCGTCATGACCTCCAGCAGGGATTGAATGTGCTCGGCACGCGTCAGAGGTTCATCGCCCTGCAGGTTCAAATACACGTCAGCGGTCATCGAATGTGCGATTTCACAGACGCGCTCAGTGCCGCTGCGATGGTCAGCCGAAGTCATTCGCGCGTGCCAGCCATTTTTCTTGCAGCATTCCAGTATTTCTTCTGCGTCGGTAGCGATCACTACGTCATTTAGCAATTCAGAAGACCGCACCGCGCGATAGACATGCGCCAATAGTGGTTGTCCCGCACACTCGCGCAACATTTTGCGCGGAAGACGAGTGGAGGCCAGCCGCGCAGGAATCACCGCGATAACTTTCATGCCATCCTAGTTTCAGATTTCCCAACCGGAGTTGCAAGCATCGAATTGCGTGCGTTGTACGGCCTCAGGTTTGACACTACTTCTGGACGACTCTTAAAATCAAATCAATGGCTGTGAGCTGGCCTAAGCTGACATCCGTTTGGAATAGAACAGGCAGGAGACTCTGTCCTCTTCCTGCTCCCGTCTCCTCGTTGTAGTTCGCAGTGTGGCGGCGTAGCTCAGGTGGCTAGAGCGACGGTCTCATAATCCGTAGGTCGTTGGTTCGAGTCCAACCGCCGCCACCAATTTCTTCAATAACTTGGTACAGGTCGGAAGGGTGCTCAACTCGGCTGGTTGCGCGGGGGTTGCGTTTTGTTGATCAACGCGCCATTCTTCATCGCGGGAACGTTCGCACCGGGGGATGAGGTGCGCCAAGAC
>Ga0209160_1000099_pt1 | contig 57451 bp, 40 predicted proteins | sample GraSoiAngelo_153_FD_186167 | JGI IMG/M metagenome (GOLD analysis project Ga0209160, IMG submission 186167) | Grasslands soil microbial communities from the Angelo Coastal Reserve, California, USA - 14_1009_12_40cm (SPAdes) (version 2) | ecosystem: Environmental > Terrestrial > Soil > Grasslands ...
CGGGGCGCGCGGGTTGGCGCTCACGCTGCTGTCGCCCGACGAGTGGCTGCTGATGGGGGACATCGAAAAGCTGGTCGGCCAGGTGTTCCCGCGGGAAGTCATCCCCGGGTTCGAGCCGTCCGTCCCGCCGCTGCAACCGCGGGCGCTCAAGCTCGAGGTGGCGAGGCCGGCGCGGTCGGTGCGGGCGCGGGTGGGCGGCCGGCGGCGGCGTTAACTGCGAGAGACGTCGAGGGAAGACGTCAAGGAAAAGCGTCGAGGGAGCCCGTAGCTACGATTCCCCTTGACGCCTCTCCTCGACGATTCTCCTCGACGACTCACCCCCGTTGTTCGATCGGCAGGTAATCCCGCTGGTCCGGGCCCGCGTAGATCTGGCGCGGCCGGGCGATCTTCTGCTCTTTGTCGAGCAGCATCTCCTGCCACTGCGCCAGCCACCCCGGCGTCCGGCCGATCGCGAACAGCACTGGGAAAATGTCCATCGGGAACCTCATCGCCTCGTAGATGATCCCCGAGTAGAAGTCCACATTGGGGTAGAGCTTCCGGGTCACGAAGTAGTCGTCTTGGAGCGCGATGCGCTCGAGCTCCATCGCGATGTCGATCAGCGGGTTCCGGCCGGTCACGTCGAAGACGTCGTCCGCCACGCGCTTGATGATCTTGGCGCGCGGATCGTAGTTCTTGTAGACGCGGTGCCCGAAGCCGAACAGCCGGAATTCCCCGCGCTTCACCCGCTCGATGTACGCCGGAATGTTGTCCTTCGAGCCGATCTGCCGCAGCGTCCGTAACACTTCTTCGTTGGCCCCGCCGTGCAGCGGCCCGTACAACGCCGCGGCGGCGGCCGCCATCGCGGAGTAGGGATCGGCCTGGGTGGACCCGACCCCGCGCATCGCGCTGGTGGACGCGTTCTGCTCGTGATCCGCGTGGAGGATGAACAGCACGTCCAGGGCGCGCTCGAGGGTCTTGTTCGGCACGTACTTCACCTCGGTCGCCTTGAACATCATGTTGAGGAAGTTGCCGGCGTAGCTCAGGTCGTTGTCCGGATACGCGTACGGCATCCCGACCGAATGCCGGTACGTGAACGCCGCGAGGGTCGGCGCCTTCGCGATGAGGCGGAAGATCTGATTGCGGCGCGAGATCTCGTCGCCGATGTGCTTGGCCTCGGGATAGAAGGTCGACAGGGCGGCCACGGTGCTCACGAACATGCCCATCGGATGGGCGTCGTGGTGGAATCCGTCGATGAATTTCTTGATGTTCTCGTGGATGATCGTATGGTGCGTGACGTTGTACACCCACGAGTCCAGCTCCGCCGCCGAGGGCAGCTCCCCCTGCAGCAGCAGGTAGGCGGTCTCCAAGAACGTGCTCCGCTCCGCCAGCTGCTCGATCGGATACCCGCGGTAGCGCAAGATCCCGCGATCGCCGTCGATGTAGCTCACGGCGCTGCGACACGCCGCGGTGTTGAGAAATCCGGGATCGTACGTCATCAGCCCGGGGTCGTCGTCGGCGGTCTTGATCTGCCGTAGGTCCACGGCCCGGATGGTGCCGTCCTGGATCGGGACCTCGTATTGCTTGCCGGTTCGGTTGTCGGTGATCGAGAGGGTGGGCTTCGACACGCGGTGCTCGTCCTGGAAATGGCTGGGGAAAGATAACTACCGAGGGCGCCTTTGCCGCCCATTGCCGCCCCTCTTATTTTGGCGTCACCCATGACCAAGCCGACGCTGCCCAAACGGGAGAGCCTGTACCCGACGCGCATGGCCGCCGGTGCCCTACTGGGGCAGCAGCTCGCGGCGCGCGGCTACCTCGGGTGCATTCTGCTGGGCATCACCCCCGAGGGAGTCGAGATCGCCGCCCACGCCGCCCGGGCCATGGGGGCGCAGTTCGACGTGCTGGTCGCGGCCTTCATCAAGCTGGGCTCGAACCTCGCGCCCATCGGCGCGGTCGCCGAATCGGCCCCGTCGGAGATGGACCCCGACTTCCAGCCGAGTGGCGCCCTGTTGGACAAGCTGACGGCGGCGATCGACGAGTCCCGCGCCCGCGTGAGCCAGGATCTGATCCTGTACCGCACCCAGCGGCCCGTGAAGCAGCTCGCGGGCCGCATCGCGGTCATCGTCGACGGCCAGGTCGTCTATCCCTGGAGGGTGCTGGCGGCGGCCAAGGTGGCCGAGCAGCAAGGCGCCAAACACGTCGTGATCGCGACCCCCGTCGCGACGCAGGCCGCGGTGGAGCGGATCGACACCCGGCGCTACGACTTCGTGTGTCCGAGCGTCGTGCTGACCGCCGAGGGCCACCCGTCACCGTACGGCGACATGACGGGTGACACCCCGGAACGGCTCAAGTCGATCATGATTGCGCATCAGGCAGCGTGATAGGCGGTTAGGCGGTTAGACGGTTAGACGGTCAGATGGTTGGGGACTGCCGCCTGGACGATGCCGGGGGGCAATCGCTTTGTACAGACCCATGGTGGTCTTCCCGGCCTCCGCGTGTAGTCGATCGAACTCCTGCCAGTCACTCCCCGCAAAGAGTCTCAGGTCTCGCGCCAACAGACCAAGATAGGACAGTTCTGAGAGGGAGCCGAGAGCGACATCCAGGAAACGCCTCAGTTCAGACGTGCCACGCTTTGCAGACCCTTCGGCGATGTTCGTCGCCGCCGACGCGGCGGCACGGCGCATCTGCGATGTGATTCCATAGAGCTCGGCCTTCGGGAAGCCGTCAGTGACTCGATAAGTGAAGAGCGCCAAGCGATGGCAGTGGCGCCACGCAAGGAGTCGCTCGTATGGTCTCATGACGGGGACCATAATCGCGCGGGCCGTGGCAGCATCACCGAATCGGCGCGCACTGGACCGTATCGTTGCCAGGTTCGCCACTAACCGTCTAACCGTCTAACCGCCTAACCGTCTAATTCGACCATTCCCCTCTCCAGCCACCGATGCTCCCCAGCCAGCACCTCCTGCGCCACCCGATAGGTGGGGACGTCCTCATTGCGCCACAGTCCCCGGAACTTCGCGCGGACGCGCGCGCGCGCCTGGCGACAGAACAGGTCCGCGACCCGCACCGCGCGGCGGCCGGCGGCGGGGTCCTTCCCGAGCAGCCACTGGGCACGGGCGCACGACGCCGCCATGGCGAACAGCTCGGCGGCGGCGTCCACCAGCCGGAACAGCACGGCCTGGCGGTATTCGAGCTTCGGCCCGAAGCGGAGCATCGCGTGGAACACGCTGCGCGCGAGACGCCGCGAGCCCCGCTCCACGTAGCGCACGTGGGTCGCGAGCGGCCCGAATGCCGCATACTTGGGCCACCAGCTCCAGCCGAGCCAGCGCGACGGATACCACCACGCGTAGAACAGCCCGGCGCGCACCAACCCCCCGAGCCGCTGGCCCAACGTCTTCCCGGGCAGCACCACGTCCCCGGCGACCTGCAAGTGCCGGTCGACCGCCTCGCGGGCGATGAACAGGTGCATGATCTCGCTCGAGCCCTCGAAGATCAGGTTGATACGGAAGTCGCGCATGATGCGCTCGACGGGCACCGGCTTCTCGCCCCGGGCTCGCAGGGAGTCGGCGGTCTCGTAGCCGCGGCCGCCGCGGATCTGCAGCGTGTCGTCGATGATCCGCCACCCCGCCTCGGAGTTGTACAGTTTCGCGATCGCCGCTTCGAGCCGGATGTCGTAGCCCCCCCGGTCGGCCATCGCGCCGCACAGCTCGGCTACCGCTTCCATCGCGAACGTGTTCGCCGTCATCGTCCCGATCTTCTGCGCGATGGCGTCGTGCTTGCCGATCGGCTTTCCCCACTGCACCCGCTCGCTGGCCCACTCGCGCGCGATCTCGAGGCAGCGCTTACCCGCGGCGACGGACGAGATGGGCAGCGTGAGTCGACCGGTGTTCAGCGTGATGAGCCCGAGCTTGAGGCCCTTCCCGACCTCCCACAGCACGTTCTCCCGCGGCACGCGCACGTTCGTGAAGCGCATCACGCCGTTGTACATCGCCTTGAGACCCATGAAGTGGCAGCGGTGCTCCACCTTCACCCCCGGCCAGTCCGTCTCGACGATGAACGCCGTGATCTGGCGTTTTTCCTTGCCGTTCACGAACTGCGACGGGGTGCGGGCGATCACGACGATGAGCTCGGCCCGGGTCCCGTTGGTGCACCACAGCTTCTCGCCGTTGAGGATCCACGCCGCGCCATCCTCGCTCGGCACGGCCGTGGTCTCGAGCGCGGCGGGATCGGAGCCGACACCCGGCTCGGTGAGCGCGAATGCCGAGATCGCCCCCTTCGCGAGGCGCGGGAGGTAGCGCTGCTTCTGCGCCTCGGTTCCGAACATCTTGAGCGGCTGCGGTACGCCGATCGATTGGTGCGCCGAGAGTAGGGCGGTGAGCGATCCGTCCACCGACGAGACGAGCTCGATCGCCTTCATGTAGGACAGCTGCGACAGGCCGAGCCCGCCGTATTCGCGCGGAATCTTGATCCCGAAGGCGCCGAGCTCGCGCAATCCCTGGACCACCTCGTCCGGAATCTCGCCTTCCCGGTCGATCCGGTCGGAGTCGACCTTGTCTCGCAGGAACCGCTCGAGCCGCTCGAGGAACGGCCGCGCGCGCTCGGCGTCGTCGGGCGACGGCTCGGGGTAGGGATGGATCAACTCCATCCGGAGCCGGCCGAGGAACAGATCGCGCACGAAGCTCGGCGCGGCCCATTCCTGCTCGCGCGCGGCTTCGGCGACTTCCCGAGCCTCGGCGGCGCTGACCTTGCGTTCCGGTGGGGTGACAGTGGTCGCCATGGAGGCCTCCTGCTGGTAACATACACGCCTTCCTCTCGCCTTCACAGGAGCATCCGATGCGTCCGGCGCTGCCACTGGCCCTCCCGCTCGCGCTGTCCTTCTCGCTTGCGGCGCAGGCGCCGCCCAAGGCGTCCCCTCCCCCCTCGAGCCCCGCGCCTCCGCTGATCCTCGTGAAAGCGGGCCGCCTGATCGACGGCCGCGGGGATGCGGCCCAGAGCACCGTGGCCGTCCTGATCGAAGGAGAGCGGATCAAGGCCGTCGGGCCGGTCGGGCAGGTCGAGGGGCAGGCGAAGGGTGCGCGGGTGGTCGATCTGTCGCAGCTGACCGTGCTCCCGGGCTTCATCGACGCCCATACGCACCTGCTGCTCCAGGGCGATCCGACCGCCGAATCCTACAACGTGCAGCTCCTCTACCAGTCGATTCCCTATCGCGCCATCCTGGCCGCGCGGAACGCCCGCATCGCACTCGAGCACGGGTTCACCGCGATCCGGGACTTGGAGACCGAGGGCGCGATGTACGCCGATGTGGACGTGAAGCGCGCCGTGAACCGCGGCGAGGTTCCGGGCGCCCGCATCTTCGCCTCCACCCGCGCCATGGCGCCGACCGGGATGTATCCGATCGTCTCCGACAACTGGGAGCTAGAGCTGCCGCACGGCGTCCAGCCGGTGGACGGCGTCGAGGGTGCCCGGCTCGCGGTGCGCGAGCAGGTCGCGCATGGGGCGGACTGGATCAAGTACTACTCCGACCGGCGTTACTACTTCACGCCCGACTCCGTGCTGCACAGCTGGGTGAATTTCACGGACGACGAAGCGCGCGCCATCGTGGACGAAGCGCATCGTCTCGGCCGCCGGGTGGCAGCGCACGCGATCGGCGCGGACGGCATCGCGGCGGCGCTGCGTGCCGGCGTGAACACGATCGAGCACGGTGACGGGATGACGGACTCGCTCATGGACGTGCTCGTGGCGCGCGGCGTGTATTGGGTTCCAACCGTGACCGTGGGGCGCTACGTCGCGGGGCCACGCGGTGGCCCGTGGGAGCCGATGGTCGAGCACCAACGCCGCGCGTTCCAGCGTGCCCTCAAGAAGGGCGTGAAGATCGTATTAGGGACCGATGTGGGCGGCTTCCCCTGGACCGAGATCAACGAGGCGAAAGAGTTCGAGTACTACGTGCAGTACGGTATGACTCCGATGCAGGCCATCAAGTCGGGCACGTCGCTCGCCGCCGAGCTGCTGGGCCAGCCGGATCTGGGCGTCGTGATTCCCGGCGCCTACGCCGACCTCGTCGCGGTGCAGGGCGATCCGCTGAAGGACATCACGGAACTCGCGCGCGTCCGGTTCGTTATGAAAGGCGGGGTCACTTATCTTTCGCAATAGTGCGACGCGCGCTCGGGTGTAGCCTGGTGCTGTGGGTCGGCGCCGCCGTTGCCGTGGTGGGACAATTCACCCCGCCGGGCACCGGCGGCGTCGCGGCGTTGGCGGGGGCGCTGCAGCAGCTGGGCGCGAACAAACGCGTGCTCGTCATCGGCGCGCACCCCGACGACGAAGACACCGAGCTCCTCACCATCCTGTCCCGGGGCATGGGCGTGCGGGTCGCCTATCTGTCGCTCTCACGGGGCGAGGGCGGGCAGAACCTGATCGGTCCGGAGCTCGGCCCCGAGCTGGGCATCATCCGCACCGAGGAGCTGCTCGCGGCGCGACAGCTCGACGGCGCCCGCCAGTTCTTCACCCGCGCCTACGACTTCGGCTTCTCGAAGACGGCCGACGAGACGTTCCGCTTCTGGCCCCGCGACTCGCTGTTCGCCGACGTGCTGGCGGTGATCCGTCGCTTCCAGCCGCAGATCGTGGTCTCGATCTTCTCCGGCACCCCGCGTGACGGCCACGGGCAGCATCAGGTGGCGGGCATCGTAGCAACCCAGGCGTTCGAGGCGCTGCGCGACTCGACCTGGGGGCCCGTGAAGCTGTACCGCGCCGCCTGGTCCGACACCAGCGCTACGACGCTGCGACTCGACGGCGGGGCGCTCGATCCCCTGGCGGGGCGCTCCTACCACCAGATCGCGATGGCCGGCCGCAGCCGGCACCGCTCCCAGGACATGGGGCAGCTCGAGCGACCGGGGCCCAGCGTCGACCGGTTGGCATTCGTCGAGTGGCGCGCCGGCGGCCGGGGGACCAGAGACGGGGACGGCCTGTTTGCCGGGGTGGACACGGTGCTCCACGACAGGGCCCGTTACGTGGCGCTGCTCGATTCGGCACGGGCGCGCCTCAACCCGTCGCGCCCGGCGGCGATCGTCCCGTTGCTAGCGCGCGCGCTGCGCGAGCTCGGAGCGGCCGACGCCGAGGAGCGAGAGACGCTCCAAGAGGCGCTCGCCTCGGCGGCCGGGGTGTCGATCGACGCGTTCGCAGACGACGGCATCGTCATCGGCGGAGAGCGGCTCCAGGTTGAGACGACCGTCTGGAACGCTGCGACCGCGGCGGTCGCCCTTGGGGGGATCGACGTGACGGCACCTACGGGCTGGCGCGTCGAGCGCCTCGACGCCGCGAGCTCGCCGCTGGCGCCAGGGACGCTCGCCACCCGACGCTTCGCGGTCACCGTCGCCCCCGATGCTCCCCGGTCGCAGCCCTATTTCCTGCGACGTCCCCTCGCGGGGGCGCTGTACGACTGGACCGGCGTGCCCGCCGCATGGCGGGGCCTGCCGTTCGAGCCCCCGCCCGTCGAGATGAGCACCCGGCTCACGATCGCCGGGCAGGCCGTGACGCTGCGACGCGAAGTCGTCTACCGCTATCGCGATCAGGGACTGGGCGAGGTCCGGCGGCCGATCTTCGTGACGCGGCCGTTCGATGTGGCCGTGACGCCCGACCTCGTCGTGTGGCCGCTGGACGGCCCGGCGGCGGGCACCCGGCATTTCACCATCACGGTGACGAACCGTGCGCGCGGGCCGGCCGCGACGCTGGTGGTGGTCGTGCCGCCGGTCGGCTGGACGCCGGTCCCCGCCGAGAGCCTGTCGTTCCAGCGCGAGGACGAAGCGAAGAGCCTGACGGTCACGGTCGGCCTGCCTCCGGGAGCGCAGCCCGGCGTCTACGCGCTCCAGGCCGCCGCGGTGACCGCGGGCGCGCGCAGCGAGGGCACCATCGCCGTGATCGATTACCCGCACATCCGGCCGCGCGCGGTCGTGCACGGTTCGACCGTGGAGCTGCGGGCTGCGCGCATCGCGCTGCCCGCCGTCACGCGGGTGGGCTACGTGCGCGGCGCCTCCGACCGGGTGCCGGAGGCCCTGCAAGCCGTCGGCGTGCCGCTCGAGCTGCTCGGCGCGGACACGCTCGCCCGCGGCGCGCTGTCGCGCTACGACGCGATCGTGATCGGCAGCCGGGCATACGAGATCGACCCGGCGCTGGTCGCGAGCAACGGCCGGCTGCTGGACTACGCGCGGGCGGGCGGCCTGGTCATCGTGCAGTACCAGCAGTACCCGTTCGTGAACGGCAACTTCGCACCGTACCGTCTCTCCATCGCCCGCCCGCACGACCGCGTCACCGACGAGACGGCGCCGGTCACGGAGCTCGAGGCCGCCCACCCGGTCTTCCACGCTCCCAACGAGATCGGGCCAGACGACTGGGCGGGGTGGGTGCAGGAGCGCGGGCTGTACTTCGCGCACGATTGGGACGCGGCCTACACGCCCCTCTTGGAGACGCACGATCCGGGCGAGCCGGCGCGCTCGGGCGGCCTGCTCGTCGCGGCGCTCGGCCGGGGCACGTATGTCTACACAGGGCTCAGCTTCTTCCGGCAGCTGCCGGCGGGAGTCCCGGGGGCGTATCGGCTCTTCGCCAACCTCCTGGCCCTCAGACGATAAGAATGCGGAGTGCGGAGTGCGGAGTGCGGAATGGACCGGGCAGGCGTCGAGGCCGGCGGCCGGCGCCACCGATCGGACCTTGCTCTTCAATTCCGCATTCCGCATTCCGCACTCCGCACCGACTCGCTGGCGCTGTGGTGCTCGTCCTGCTCGCCACCGGTTGCAGGAGTGACCGTCGCACGCCCCTGGTCATTTATTCTCCCCACGGTCGAGATCTGCTCACCCTGCTCGAGCGTCACTTCGAGCAGTCGCGTCCCGATGTCGACGTGCGCTGGCTCGACATGGGCTCGCAGGAGGTGTACGACCGGCTGCGCTCGGAGCGTGCCAATCCGCAGGCCGACGTGTGGTTCGGCGGCCCCGCGGCGATCTTCGCCCGCGGGGCGCGGGATTCGTTGCTCGACCCGTTTCGGCCCAGCTGGGCGGGTGCGATCGATGCACATGGCCGGGCCCCCGGTGACGTGTACTTCGCCGCGTACGAGACTCCCGCCGTGATCGTGTACGCCGAGCAGGCCGTGCCGCCCGACCAAGCGCCGCAGGATTGGGATGACCTGCTGCTCCCCCGGTGGAAGGGGCGGGTGCTGATCCGCGACCCCTTGGCGTCGGGGACGATGCGGGCGGTGTGGGGGATGATCATCGAGCGGGGGCTCAAGCAGACGGGCGACACCGCGGCGGGCTTCCAGTGGCTGCGGCGCCTCGATGCACAGACCAAGGAATACGTGCTGAACGGGCCGCTCCTCGACCAGAAAATCGTGCGCCAGGAAGGGTTGGTCACGATCTGGGATCTGCCCGACATCCTCCTCAACCGGCGCGACGGGCTGCCGCTCGGCTACCGCTTCCCGCGCAGCGGCACGCCGGTGATCGAGGACGCGATCGCCGTCGTGCGGCACGCGCGCCACCGCGCCCAGGCGGAGGCGTTCGTGGAGTACGTCGGCAGCGTCGCGGCACAGCTGCTCGCCACTCGTGAGGCGTACCGGCTGCCGGCCCGGCTCGATCTCGCCGCGGACTCGCTGCCGTCGTGGGCCCGCGCCGTGCGCCGGGAGATGAAGGCCGGCGACGTGGATTGGGACCTGCTCGCGGCGCACGAGGCGGAGTGGATGCGTTACTGGGACCAGACGGTGAGGGGGAAGAGTCGGTGACGCCGTTCGTGCTGCTGGCCGGCGTGCACAAGCAATGGTCTCCCACCGTGAGTGTGGGCCCGCTGTCGCTCGAGTTGCAGCGCGGCGAGATCGTCGCGCTGCTCGGACCCTCGGGCAGCGGCAAGACGACGGTGCTCCGTCTGCTGGCCGGCTTCGAGGCGCCGGATGCCGGGCGCCTGGTGGTCGACGGGGAGGACGTCACCCTGTTGCCGCCGGCGCGCCGCCGCTGCGGCATGGTGTTCCAACACTATGCGCTGTTCCCCCACCTCGACGTGGGGGAGAACGTGGCGTTTGGACTGAAGGGGAGCGGGCACGAGGGAGTGGTCCTGCGGAAAGTCGCCGAGGTGCTGGCGCTCGTCGGGCTCGCGGGCTTCGAGCGGCGCAAGGTGCAGGAACTGTCGGGAGGCCAGCAGCAACGCGTCGCGCTGGCGCGAGCACTCGCGCCCGAGCCGCGCGTGCTGCTGCTCGATGAGCCCTTGTCCAACCTCGATCCCACGCTGCGTGAGCGCACGCGCCGCGAGCTGGGCACGCTGATCAAGCGGGTCGGCATCACCACGCTGTTCGTCACGCACGAGCAGGAAGAGGCCTTTGATCTGGGGGACCGCGTCGCGGTGCTCAACGAGGGACGGCTCGAGCAGCTGGGCGCGGCGGATGAGTTGTACGAGCGGCCCGCGAGCCTGTTTGTGGCGACCTTCGTGGGCCGGGCGAACGTGGTGCGGGGGGGGGGGAGTGGCACGGCCCGCGCGTTGGGGGCGCGCGACGGGGAAGTGCTGGTCGTCCGGCCCGAACGGCTGCGGTTCGCTGACGCCGGGCTGCCCGGCATGGTGCGCGAGCGGCGGTACACGGGCGCGGCGGCGTTCTACCAGGTGGAGACCGAGCACGGCGAGCGGCTCGAGGTGCTCGCGGGGCCGGAGGCGGCGCGCGTGGGGGACCGGGTGTACCTGGAGCCCGTGCGTGTGCTGACGTTCCCCGAGGAGCGCGCGTGAGCTCGCGGCTCGCGCGCCCCGGGTTCACCCTGCTGCTGGCGTGGCTCGTCCTCTACCCCGTCGTCATCGTGGTCGTCGACTCGGTGCGGGGCGACGCGGTCGCAACCTTCGTGTCCCGGCGGGGCGAGTGGGGCGTGCTGTGGGCGAGCGTGTGGATCTCGCTCGCCAGCGTGGCGCTCGCGGCGGTCATCGGCGTGCCGCTCGCGTTCCTGTTCGAGTGGCTCGAGTTCCCCGGCCGCAAGACCCTGGGCTCCCTGATCGCACTGCCCGCCGTGCTGCCGCCGTTCGTCGGCGTGCTGGCCTTCCTTTTCTTGTACGGCGAGTCGGGGTTCGTGGCGCGGGCGGTCCAGGCCGTCCTCCGGCTGCGCGGGCCGCCGTGGCGGCTGCAGGGCGCGGGAGCGATCCTGCTCGTCCACGCCTACTCGATGTACGTGTACTTCTATCTCTTGACGCGCGCGGGGCTCGCCAAGCTCGACGCGTCGATGCTCGAGGCGGCACAGGCGCTGGGCGCCGGGCGCTGGCAGACGCTGCGCCGGGTGACGCTCCCGCTGTTGCGCCCGTCGCTCGCCGGGGCCGCGCTGCTCGTCTTCATGACGGCGCTCGGCTCCTTCAGCGCGCCGTACGTGTTCGGTGGCGGCTTTCGCGTCATGACGACGCAGATCGTCGCCACCAAGCTCAACGGTGAGTTGCCGCTCGCCATGGTCGAGACCGTGGCGCTCGCGCTCGTCGCCGCCGTGGGCCTCGCGCTGCTGCGCCGCACCGAAGGGGAAGAGATCCTCGCCGCGCTCGGCAAGGGCGAAGCGCCGCGCCGGCGGCCGATCCGCCGTGCCTCCGTCCGCACCCTGGCGACGACGGCGGGGTGGCTGCTCGCCCTGTTGCTGCTGCTGCCGCACCTCACGCTCGCGCTCGTCTCGCTCGTGCCCTACGGCAGCTGGACCACCGAGACGCTGCCGCCCGTGCTGAGCTTCGTCAACTATCAGCGGTTGCTCGGCGAGCCCGAGCGCCTGCGGCCCCTCGTGAATTCCCTGTGGATGGCGGCGGCGAGCACCCTCGGCGCGATCGCGCTGGCGCTCGCGGCGGGCGCGCTCGCGCGCGGGCGGCGTGCCGACCGGTGGCGCGGGCCGATCGAGAGCCTGGTCGCGCTCCCCTGGGCACTTCCCGGCACGGTGTTCGCGATCGCGCTCACGACCACCTTCAGCGTGCGCGCCCCGCTGGCGCTCCGCTGGGTGCTCGTGGGCACCGTGTTCCTGCTGCCGCTGGCGTACCTCGTCCGCAACCTCCCGATCACGGGTCGCGCGGTGCTGGCGGGTTACCGCCAGCTCGATGCCGCGCTTGCGGAAGCGGCGGCGAGCCTCGGCGCCGGGCGTTGGGCCACCTTCCGGCGCGTGACCCTGCCGCTGCTGCGGCCGGCTCTCGCGGCAGGGGGGAGTCTCGCCTTCGTGGCCGCGCTGGGCGACTTTGTGACGTCCATCGTGCTCTACACCTACGACAACCGACCGATCTCGATCGAGATCATGTCGAGCCTGCGGCTCAACGAGCTGGGCGTCGCGGCGGGGTTCGGCGTGATCCTGATGGTGGTGAGCGCGCTCGTGCTCGGGCTGGGAGTGAGGCGATGAAGCGGCTCGCGGTGCTGATGGCCGTGTGCTTCGTGGACGTCCTGGGCTTCATGCTCGTCGGCCCGCTGATGGCGTTTTATGCGCTCCGTCTCCATGCGCCGGAGTGGCTGGTTGGACCACTGATCGCTTCGTTCGCGGTCGCCCAGCTCGTCTCCTCGCCGTTCTGGGGCAAGTTCTCCGATCGGTACGGCCGCCGGCCGGCCCTGATGGTCGGACTGGGCGCGTCGGCCTTCGCATACGTGATCTTCGGGTTTGCGAACTCGCTCTGGTTGCTCTTCGCGTCTCGTGTGGTGCACGGTATGGGAGGCGGGACGACGGGCGTCGCCCAGGCGTACGTGGCGGACACGATGGCGCCGGCCGAGCGGGCGAAGGCGCTGGGGTGGCTCTCCGCGGCGACGAGCGCTGGCGTGGTGGTCGGGCCGGTCATCGGTTCGCTCGCCCATCGATTCGGCACCGCGGTCCCCGGCGTGGTGGCGGCTGCGCTGGTGCTGATCAACGTTTACTTCGCCTGGAAGTGGCTCCCCGAGTCGCGGGTCGCCGACGGGCCGACGACGACCGGCAGCGGGCGTCATGTTGCGCCAGCGGCGGCTCGGCCCGTGAGGCAGGCGTTGTGGGAAATCGCGAGGCACCCCGCCACGCCGGCCCATCGGGTTATCTGGATCTACGTCGTCGGCATGCTCGCGCTCAACGTCGTCATCGGCGTACTCGCGCTGTACCTCAAGGACACGTACGCCGTTTCCGAGGACACGATCGGGTACTTCTTTCCGATCTTCGGGATTGTCGGCGTGCTCATGCGGTTTTCGCTGGTAGGATGGTTCAACGACCGATTCGGAGAAGTGCGCACCATGCAGATCGGCACCGTGCTCCTGGGCCTCGGCCTCGCGCTCATGCCGCTCCCCGCCGCGTTGATGCCGGGCGCTCCGGCGATGGCGCTGTTCATCGTCTTCCTGGCCCTCGTCCCCATGGGAACGGCCTTGCTCTTCCCGGCGTCCACGTCGCTCGTCAGTCAGCGCACCGCCAGGCACGAGCTCGGTCTCGTGATGGGCGCGCAGCAGACGTTCCGCGGGATCACGAGCATCGTGGGGCCCGTGGGAGCGACCCTCGTGTTCGCTGGATTCGGCCACGGCGTGCCGTTCCTGCTGGCCGCGGCCATCGTGGCCGTCGCGGGGCTGCTGGCCTTCCGGGAGCGGCGGGAGGCTCCAGTAGCGGCCACCGCCTGACTACTTTTCGCCCATGCTGCGAACCCTGCTGCTGCTGTTGTCCGGCGTCGGCCCCGCGCCGCGACCCAAGCTCATGGTCGTCATCACGGTCGACCAGCTGCGCCGTGACTACCTGGACCGCTACCGCACCCAGCTGAACGGTGGGCTGGCGATGCTGGTGAAGCAGGGGGCCGACTTCACCGAGGCCTACCAGGATCACGCGGTGACCGAGACCGCCCCGGGGCACGCCACGATTCTATCGGGACGCTGGCCCGCCCACACCGGCATCATCCGCAACAACGTGGGCGTGCAGGACTCGACGGCGCCGTTGGTCGGGCTCACCGGGCCCGGCGCGTCGCCGGCGCGGTTCCGCGGCACCGCGCTGTTCGATTGGCTTCAGGCCGCGGAGCCGAAGGCGCGGGCGCTGTCGGTGTCGCGCAAGGACCGCGGCGCGATCCTGCCGATCGGTCGCGCGCGCCAGCAGGTGTACTGGTACCAGTCGGGGTTCTTCACGACCAGTCGCTACTACGCCGACTCGCTGCCGCTGTGGGTGCGCCAGTTCAACGGGCGCCGCATTCCGTTTCGCGCGGCCGGGACGGTCTGGACGCTGCTGCTCCCCGAGCGCGCCTATCCCGAGCCGGACAGCGAGCCGTACGAGAATGGCGGCCGGGATGTGACTTTCCCGCACCGCCTGCCGGCCGACAGCGCGCTGGCGGCGATCGCTTATGCGGGGATTCCCGCGATGGACTCGCTCACGCTCGCCTTCGCGCTCGAGGGCGTCCGGACGCTCGGACTGGGGGGGCGGGGTGCGACCGACCTGCTGGCGGTGAGCCTGTCCACGACCGACGCCGTGGGGCATGCCTACGGGCCCGACTCACGCGAGATCCACGACCAGGTGGTGCGGCTCGACCGCTACCTCGGGTGGTTCCTGCAGCAGCTGTTCGTGCGTTACGGCAAGGAGAATGTCCTGGTCGTGTTGACCGCGGACCACGGGGTGACGCCGTTCCCGGAGCGTTCCCGGGCGCTGGGCCACTCGGGTGCCGTGCGCGTGGTCCCCGACAGCATGCTCGATAGTGTCAACGCGGCGCTCGATCGCCGCGCCGGCGGCGCCGCCTGGCTCCAGTTCGACACGGGGCTGCTCCTCCTGACCGGCCGCGCCACGCTCGTGGCGCGGGGAGTGGATGTGGACAGCGTACTCGCGGACGTCGCAGCCCGGTTGCGCGCGCTTGCCGGGGTGGCGCGGGTCGACCGGCCTGCCGATCTGGCGCGCCGCGACACCACCGATGCCGTCGTGCGCCGCTGGGTGCATCAGGTTCCGCCCGATGCGGGAGTCGAGCTGGTCGTGACGCTCAAGCCCTATGCGGTGTGGTCGTACGCGGGCGGGCCGGCGATCGCGATGCACGGGCAGCCGTCGGACTGGGACGCGCACGTGCCGTTGTTGCTGTTCGGGCGGGGAGTGAAGCGCGGTGCCTACGGCGGACGCGTCAACACCGTGGACATCGCCCCGACGCTCGCCCGGCTGCTCGATCTCACTCCCGCCGAGCCGCTGGACGGCCGCGTGCTGGCCGAGGCGCTCGAGGGCAAGCCCTGAGCGCGCCGATGGCTCAACAGAAGTACAGCGCCGAGCAACTGCGCCGCATCGAGGAGCTCCACGAGTTCCGGCACACCGTCGACGTCGTGAAGCACCTGGTCGCCGAGCTCGAGGCGAATCGCGCCGCGGCCACGCGCATCGTCCAGCAGCTGTGCGAGCGCATCGCGAAGGAGACCTCGCAGCTGCGGCAACGAGCGCTCAGCGCGAATATCGGGACGATCGGGGACGTGGCGGGCGCGATGTCGGTGATGGCGGGGCGCGGCGGCGGCATCAACATGAAGATTCGCGGGCTCACGGAGGGTGTGACCAGCCTGTACCTGCAGCTCGACCAGGCGCTGCATCACGCCATGACCCCGGAGCCGAAGAAGCCCGCCTGAGCGTGTCCCTCTCCCCGCCTGCGATTCGTTGCGCCCAGCTCGTCAAGCGCTACGCCGATGTCATCGCCGTCGCGGGGCTCGATCTCGCGGTGGAAACGGGGGAATGCTTCGGCTTGCTCGGGCCGAACGGCGCCGGGAAGACCACCACGATCGAGATTCTCGAGGGCCTCACCGTTCCCGACGCCGGGGACGTCGAGGTGCTTGGGCGGCGCTGGACCGACGGGGCGCAGGCGCGCGTGCTGCGCGAACGCCTCGGCATCCAGCTCCAGGAGACGCAGCTCGCCGACAAGCTGACGGTGGAGGAGACCATCCGGCTGTTTCGCTCGTTCTACCGTGCGTCGCACGCCGTCGCCGAGGTGCTCGCCCTGGTCGGGCTCGAGGAGAAGCGGCGGGCGTGGGTGGGCAAGCTCTCAGGCGGGCAGAAGCAGCGGCTCGCGGTGGCGTGCGCGCTGGTGTCCCGCCCAGACCTCCTGTTCCTGGACGAGCCGACCACGGGGCTCGACCCCCAGTCGCGACGCCAGCTGTGGGAGGTGATCGGCCGCTTCCGGGCGGCGGGGGGGACCGTGTTGCTGACGACCCACTACATGGAGGAAGCCGAGCGGCTGTGCGACCGCGTGGCGATCATGGATCATGGCAAAGTCATAGCGCTCGGCACCCCCCGCGCGCTCATCGCCTCGCTCGGTGCGGAGCACGTCGTCGAGTTCGCGCTCGTCGACGGCGCGGCTCGGGCGCCGCAGCCGGAGGAGCTCGCGACGCTGCCGGGCGTGCGGGCGGTCCGCTCCGGACCGGACCGCGTCGCGCTCACCGTTGCGGAGGTGCACCGCGCCGTGCCCGCGCTGCTCGCCCTGCTCGAGCGGCGCGGGGCGGAGCTGTCGCTGCTCGCCACCCACCACGCCACGCTGGAGGACGTCTTCGTGGCGCTCACCGGTAGGCAGCTGCGCGATGCGTGACCACCCCTTGGGGCAGCTGACGCTGGCGCGGATGCGCGAATTCTACCGTGAGCCCGAGGCGATCTTCTGGGTGTTCGGGTTTCCCCTCGTGCTCGCGTTCGCGCTCGGCATCGCGTTCCGGAATCGGGGGCCGGGCGAGCTGCGCGTCGCCGTGGTGCGGGGGCCGGGAGACAGCGCCCTCGCGGTAGCGCTGCGCGGCGCCCCCGGCCTCGTCGTCGCCGTGCTCGACTCGAGCGAGGCGCGGCTCCAGCTCCGCACCGGGCGCGTGGCGCTCGGCGTGACGCCGGGCGATCCGATCGCGTACCGCTACGACTCGACCCGCACCGAGAGCCGGCTGGCACGCCTCGAGGTGGACGCGGCGGTGCAGCGCGCCCGCGGCCGCGCCGATCCCGTGGTCGTACGCGACGAGCGCGTCACAGAGCCGGGGGCGCGCTACATCGACTTCCTGATCCCGGGCCTGCTCGGCATGAATCTCATGGGAAGCGGCTTGTGGGGGGTCGGCTTCTCGGTCGTGCAGGCGCGTACCAAGAAGCTGCTCAAGCGCTACATGGCGACGCCGATGCGGAAGAGCCACTACCTCCTGTCGTTCGTCCTGTCGCGCCTGGTGTTCCTGTTTCTCGAGATCGCCGCGCTGGTCGGCTTCGGGTGGTGGATGTTCCACGTCGGCGTGCGCGGCTCGGTCGTCGCGCTCGGGTTCATCACCATGCTCGGCGCGCTCTCCTTCGCCGGCCTCGGCATGCTCGTGGCGAGCCGCGCCCGCACCATCGAGGCCGTCTCCGGACTGATGAACCTGGTCATGCTGCCGATGTGGATCCTGTCGGGCACGTTCTTCTCCTACGCCCGCTTTCCGGACGCGATGCAGCCCTTCGTGAAGGCGCTGCCGCTCACCGCGCTGAACGACGCGCTCCGCGCCGTGATGATCGACGGCACGGCGCTCGCGCAGCTCGGGCCCCCGCTCGCGATCGTGGTCGCCTGGGGGCTCGCGAGCTTCGCGGTCGCGCTCCGGATCTTTCGTTGGCGCTAGCGGAGCCGCGTCAGTCGCCGCGCAGCAGCGCCCGCAGCCGGAACAGGAAACCGCGCGAGCGCCGCAGCGCTTCCCGGAACGCCGTGGCGCTCTGGTAGCGGGCGGCGGGATCGCTCGCCAGCGCCCGTCGCAGCACCTCTTCCAGCTCCCGCGGCACGTCGGCGCGCGCCGCGTGCAGTGGCGGCAAGTCGTCACTGGTCTGGCGGGCGAGCACGCTCTCGGGCGTGTACCCCTCGAACGGGGGGCGGCCGAGCAGCGCGAAATACGTCGCGGCGGTGAGCGAGTAGAGGTCCGCCCGCTGATCCACCTTCTCACCGAGCAGCTGTTCGGGCGCGGCGAACTGGGGCGTGCCGCTGCGCGACGTGGCGCCGCCGAAGCGGCCGTCGCCGCGCAGCGCGAGCGCCAGTCCGAAGTCCGTGATGCGGAGCCGGCCGTCCGGCTCGATCAGCATGTTCTCGGGCTTCAGGTCCCGGTGCACCAGCCCCAGGGCGTGCGCGTGCTCCAGCGCCGACAACCCGCGGTCGAGCAGGACGACGCTTTGCTCCACCGAGAGCGGTCCCTGTCGCTCCACGAGCTGCGCCAGGTTGGCACCGGGGACGAGCTCCATCGTGTACCACTGCAGGCCGGCGCGGCCCATGATGTCGTAGATGCTCACGATGCTCGGATGGCGTAGCTTCGCCGCGAGCTGCGCCTCGCGCCGAAAACGCTCCACCACCGCCGGGTCGGCTGTGAACGACGGGTGCAGCACCTTGATCGCGACCTCGCGCTCGAGCCCGAGATCGCGCGCGCGGTACACGCGACCGAAGCCGCCCGACCCGATCTCCTCGAGCAACTCGTAGTCGTCACCCAGCGCGCGCCGCAGCCGCCCCTCGAACCCGGCCTCGGCGACCTGCGGCGCTGCCGCGGGCTCTTGGAACACGCCGGCGTCGCTCACGAAGTCCTCGAGCATCTCGGTCGCGGTGTAATACCGGTCGCTCGGCCGCGCTTGCAGCGCCCGCAGCAGCACCCGCTCGAGCGCCGCCGGGATCGCCGGGCGGAGGCGTCGCGGCGGCACGATGCGGCCCGGGTCGGCGTCGGGCTCCTGGCCGGTGAGCACGCAGTACACCAGCGCCGCCACGGTGTACACGTCGCTCGCCGGGTCGCCGGGAGCCCCGGTGCGGATCTCCGGCGCGACGAACGCTCCGCCCGCGCCGCGCTCGTCCGGCGGCACATTGGGCAGGCACCAGTTGGCGTACCGCAGGTCGGTGATCACAGACCGGCCGGACGGGTCGAGCATCAGCGCGATCGGGACGATGCGCCGCAGGATCACGCCGCGCGCGTGCGCGTGCTCGAGTGCGCCCAGCAGGTCACGCACCAGCGCGTGGGCGGTGGGGATCGGCCGCGGCCCGCGGCGCAGCGCCTCCGCGAGGCCCTCGCCCTCGATCCAGTTCGCCGTCCGGTAGGCGTAGGTGCCGACGATGCCGGCGGCGTAGACGTGGCGGATCGCGGGGTGGTCGAGCGCCGCGAGCGTTTCCGTCTCGCGCAGGAACCAGGCGCGGCCGGGCGAGTCCGGCTCGAGGTGGACCCGCAGGGCGACGTAACGTTTGAGCATCCGGTCCCAGGCGCGATACAGCGCCCGCTCCGGCGACAGCACCACGCGCTGGTCGAGCCGGAAAGCGGGGTCGAGCGCCTGGATGAGGCCGTCGAGTCGGTCGACCGGCGGGGTAGTCATGGCGCCGCCCAATCTAACGGAAGCCGCAACCCTGGCAGCCGCGGTCGGGGGCGAGCAGATTCCAGGATGCTCCAGTACCCCCAGCAGCGCCACCGCATCGAGCGCCGGGTGCAAGGGGAGCGACGTCGCTCGCTCGAGCGCCGCGTCGCAGACCGACGGGTCGAGCGGCGCAGCGTGGCGGCGGAGCGCCGCAACGGGCTCGACCGCCGGGCGCGCGAGCGTCGCGGGCTGATGCCGAGGCGCACGGGCGCCGACCGGCGCGGCTCGGGACTCAGCTTCTCCGATTCCACCCCCCTCACGGTGATCTGACAGCGCCTGGGGCCCGGCTTCGCCGTGGCCCGCGCGCGGCGCGCACAGAGACGGGACCGGGTGGGTCCGGCGGGGCCGCGCCGAGGAGGTGGTTGCTGACGCTGACGTCCGCTTGCGGGGGGAAGCGCACTAGCCGCCCCGTGCCGTCGCCGATAGGTTAGGGGCCCACCACCGCCCGAGAAGGCTCCATCGGCTACGAGCCACTGCCCGATCGCCGGACCCGCGAAGACCGCCGCGAGCTGGACGACCGCCGGTCGGGGGTGGACCGGCGCGCGGGAGCGGATCGCCGTCGGGACCCCGCGGACGTTCCGGTGGACCGGCGGTCCGGCGCAGAACGTCGTGCGGGCAGCGAGCGCCGGCGCGTCGTACGGCGTACCCGCACGCCCCGCCGCGTCTTGCCGGACCGGCGCAAAAAGGCCAAGCCCGCCTAGCCTGATCGGGGCTGACGCCTGGAGCGGTGCCTCGTGCCGTACCTCAAGCTGATCGACCTCGCCACGCGACGGGCCGTGGAAGTCCACGGCGACGTTGCGCGCCTCGGTCGGACCCCGGAGTGCAGCGTCGTCTTTGAAGGCGCCGGCGCCGGCGTCGTGTCAGCGGTGCACGCCGAGCTGCGACACGACGGGACGGCCTGGCGCGTCGCCGATCTCGCGAGTCGCAACGGCACCTTCCTGAACGGCCGCCGCCTCACCGCTCCCGCCGGGCTTCGCCCGGGCGACGTGATCTCCCTGGGCGAAACCGGCCCCCGGCTGTCCGTTGCCGCCATCGCGGAGGGCCTCCCTCCCACAGTACCGGAGCACCCCGGCGTGCCGGATGCCGCGCTCCCTTCGCCCCGGTTCTCCCCCGAGCGCCGCACGCCAGTCGAGGCTCGGGCTTATGCCGTCACCCTGCTCGAGGCCGCCACCGGCCAGCGCTACGAGGCGCGTGGCGTGCGGATCCGGTTGGGCCGGGGGCACGAGTGCGAGGTCCACCTCAGCGATGCGTTGGAGGCCGTCTCCCGCGTACACGCCGAGCTCACAGTCGGCTCCTCCGGTGCCCTCGTGGTGCGCGACGTCGGCTCGACCAACGGCACGTTCGTCAACGACGAGCCTGTCGCGGCGCCGATCCCGATTCGGCTGGGCGACCGCATCGCTCTTGGGCGGGGCGGTCCAGTCCTCATCGTCGAGGGACTGGGCACGTCGCCCGCCATGCCGGTCGCGCGGGCCCCGGCCCCGCTCAGCCAGCGAACCGTGATGGGCATGATCAGCCGGGCGATCGCGAGGGCACGGGAAGAGCGACGGCAAGGGAAGCGCGGCTCCACGGCGTTCCTTCGGGCGGTGGCGGCCGAGGTCGGCAGGGACTCCCGTCGCAAGCTGCGGTGGCTTTCGGGTGTCGCGATGGTGCTCGTTGTCCTGCTCGGGGGCGCCGTGTACGGGGTGTACTGGCTCCTGTCTTCAGAAGTGCAGCAGACGGAGGGGGAGCGTCGCACCGCGGAGGACTCGGCTCGAGCGGAGACGCAGCGATTGCGCCAGGAGTTGACAGCCGCGCGCGCCGCCGCGGCTCCCGTGACCCAGGTCGAGAGTCTGCGGACCCAGTTGCAGGCGGCGGAGACCCGCACTGCGGAACTGCGCGCGGCGTTGGACCGCGCGCAGGCCGCCCTCAGCACGCAGCTCGCCGCCGGCGAGGCACGGCGGGTGGCCGCTCAAGCCGAGGTCCAACGGATGCGCGACGAGCTGACTGCCGCCGAGCGCCGCGCGCCCTCGCCGGAGACCATCGATAGTCTCAAGCGCGCCGTGACCGCTGCCGAGCGCCAGACGCAGAACCTCGACGCGAAGATGCGGGCGATCCGCGCGACCGACTTCGCCGCGATCGCGCAGCAAACTCAAGGGGCGGTGGGCCTGATCACGGCGAGCTTCGGGCGCGACTACTACAACGCCACAGGCTTCGCGATCACGGCGGACGGCTACATGCTCACGAACTGGCATGTGGTGGCGGACTCGCTGCGCCCCCGCGCCGACACGATCTGGGTCATACTGGCCGATCAGGCCCAGGCCCGCTACGCCGACGTCGTCGCCACCTCGCAAGAGCGTGACCTCGCCGTCATCAAGGTGCGAGGCTTTCAGGGCCCGTACCTCACAGCCATCGACTGGGCCGGCACCAGGGCCCGCCAGGGCGAGCCCGCAGCGCTCATCGGCTATCCAGCGGGCGCGGGGTTTGCCCGGCTCCGCTCGTCCGTCGTGCGAACGTCGATGTCCGCCGGGATCATCTCTCGCACGACCGAGGACGTCATCCAGTTCGATGGCATGACGATCGGCGGATCCTCGGGCAGTCCCCTGTTCAACGCCGATGGGGAGGTGATCGCCATCCATCGGGCCGGTCTGCCGCAGGCGCCGGGGTTCGCGCTGTCGGTACCGATCAAGCATGTCGTGGCTATCTTCCCCCTCCCGCTGCGGCAGCGGCTCGGTATTCCCTAGTCCGCATGACCGTGCCATATGTCTTGCAGCCTGCAAAGAGTGCAAATGTTTGCAGTGGCAGTGGTGGTGAGTTCCCTCGTTCATGATGGCCACCCTTGCTTCCGGCCGCGCGCCCTGCGAGGACCCCCGTAGTCACTCCGGGTATTGTTGCGTAACCTCTTTTGCCACTTAGGCTCACGCACATAGGTGACGTCCCAAGTGCGATGCCGGACAGTTGTGGCCCCGGCTGCGCGACGCTATCTTCGGGCGCTCTTCGGAGGAGATAGGTGTCGAGTAATTTGACGATGCCAAGGAATCAATCGGTCGGCACAGCCTTTGCCCCTTTGGGGTGTCGAGCGGGCGCAACAGGCGTCCCGCGTGCGGCTCAACAACTCATAGGAGTATGGCATCATGAGACTTAGACCACTGGCTCTCGTTCTGGCTGGGGCGGCCTTGCTCGGCCTGAATCAGAAAGCCTCCGCCCAGGTATGCACGGGCAACCCATGCTCCCTGACCAACACGGCGTCGGTGACGGTGGGAACGGTGCTGAAGCTGTCGCTCAGTTCGGCAAGCACCACCCTGACGTCGCCCGACTCTGTGTCCTTTAACCAGGGCCATCAGGACGACCTCTCGGCGCTGACCGCCACGGTGAAGGCGAACCGCGCTTGGAGTCTCAAGATCAACGGTTCTACGGCGACGTGGGCTGCGAGCGGCCTCGGTGCCCGCGCGAACAAGCCGGTCGGGGATCTGCTCTGGAGCACGACCGGTGGCGCCTCGTTCAACGCGCTGACCACGGGGGTGACAAGCATCGCCTCGGCGGGCGGCACGGCGAGCACGGCGGTGCCGCTTTCCTACCGGACGATGTGGGATTACACGCAGGACACGCCCGGTACTTACTCGATGGACGTGGTCTTCACCCTGTCGGCTCCGTGAAGTTGGGGCTGAACATCAGCTCGCGAGTGGCGCGGAGGGCAGTAGGTGTGCTCGCCGCGCTTCTCGCGTTTGGGGCGGCGCCTCGTGCGGCGAGCGGACAGCTCTCAGTGGACCAGGTCGAGCTGTTCCTGGATCCTCACGTCCTGGGCCGTGGTTCCGCCTCGTTCAATGTGTCGAACGAGAGTGATCAGGTCGCCGAAGTAACCGTCTATGTGAACGACTGGGAGCGCGACGAGACGGGGGAGCATCGGTTCCTGCCGAGTGGGCAGTTGCCCGCTTCGTGCGGGCCCTACCTGCGGGTGTTCCCGTTGAGCCTGCGGCTGGCGGCGCGCTCTTCGCAAGCGGTCCGCGTAGCGCTGCAAGGCGCGGACTCCGTGAAGCGGGCGTGCTGGAGCATCGTGTTCGTCGAGACAGCGACGCCACCGCCGGCAGCGGGCCGACAGGTCACCTACATCACTCGCCTGGGCGTGAAGGTGTACGTCACGCCCGCTGGCTTGACGCGCGACGGCGAGATCACCGAGGTGCAGGCGCGTCCAGGCGCGCCGCGCGAGCTGGCCGTGCTGTTCCACAATAGTGGCGGCCTGCCGCTCTGGCCGCACGGCCGCGTGGAGTTTCGACGGCTCGACAACTCGGTAGCCTCGAGCGTCGATATTCCCCAGTTTCCGGTCCTGCCGGGCGCCGCGCGGCGCGTCGCGATCGCCGTCCCCGCCCTCCCGTCCGGTCGCTACGTGGCGTTGGCGCTGATCGACTACGGCGGCTCCGAGATCGCGGGTGGGCAGACAGAGCTGCAGGTCCCCTAGCATGCGGCGCGCGGGGTGGGGAGGCGTCCTCGGGGCGACGGGCCTCGCCCTCACGGTGGCGGTGCCGGGGCGCGCCCAGGTGAGTCTCACGCTCACCGGTGCGCCCGCGGTCTTTCCCGCCCCCGTCGTGACGGACTACGACAACGGCGCCGTGAACGACCCCACGGGCATCATCTTCACGGTCGCCGTCACGGGCGGTGCTGCGACGAACCGCACCAGCATCGTGTCCGTGCGCGCCTCGTCCGCCTCGCTCGGCGGGGGCAAGCCCTTGAGTGACTTGCAGTGGCGCAGGGCCGATCTCGCCGGATGGACCGCGATGACGACGGCGGACGCCACGATCGAATCGCGCACGGTGAAGAAGAACAGCCTGAACGATCCATGGTCGAACACGCTGTTCTTCCGGATGCTCCTCTCCTGGACCGGTGATGCACCGGGGACGTATTCCTCCGGGCTGGTCTTCACCTTGACCGTTACTACGCCATGAGTGCGCCGCGAGTCGTTCCGCTGCTGGCGCTGGCCCTCGGCGCCGCCGCGACGGCCGGCGCGCAGGCGGTCCGCGCGGCGGGGGCGCCCGGCACCTATCAGGTGGTCGCCGTCCCGGTGCCGGCAGCGCTGCCGGCCGATCGCAGCGTGGCGTTTCAGATCCTGCCGAGCGGGACGGACCCGGTACTTGGCAAGCTGCACGGCGAAATCCCCGCGGGTAGCGGGGCAGGCCGCGTGGTCGTCCTCACCGTCGGTGTTCCGGCGGGCGCTCGTGCGGGACGCGAAGAGGTGGCCCGGGTCCGCTTCTCCTTCGCGGGATCGGCGATCGAGGTGCCGGTGGAGCTCGAGGTGGCGCGAGTACGGCGCGCGTCCCTCGTGGTGGCGCAGGCCGTGGTCGCGACACGGGTTGGCGGGCGCACCGCGCTGCGCTACCGCTTGACCAACACCGGCAACGCGGTCGATTCCTTCTCGGTTCGGGCAACGGGACCGGCGCGCTGGCCCGCGGTGCCAGTCCGTGCCTACGTGGTGCAGGCCGGATCCCTCGTCGAGGCGGCCGTCACGCTCACCGTGCCGCGCGGTGCGTCTACCGGTTCCTCACACATCGAATTGGTCGTCTCGAACGGCGCCGGCGAGATCACCCGAGCACAGGCCACGATCGAAGTCGTGGAGGAGGTACAGCGGCGCGGGGATCAGGTGTGGCTCGTCACGCCCGGCGTCGCTACGGTGCTCGGCGACACCACGTCGGCGACGCCGGTGGTCGGGCTCGACCTCGAGGGGCCCGTGACCAACTCCGTGCGGCTGTACGGACACCTGGTGCAGAGCGCCGGACTCGACGCCGCGCATCTCTGGGGCCTCGCCCGCGTGGGGTATTTCCCGGGGACGAACTTTCTGTCGCTCACGGGCCCGAGCTGGCGGCTCACCGGCGGCCGGACGACGCAGACGTTCTCCGACGTGACGGGCGCCAACTTCTGGGGCAGCGGCGCCGCGTTCTCCTACAGCGACCCGCGCTGGTCGGCGGCCACGCTCCTGGGCGCGCCGGTCATCGCCTCCGCTGGCAGTGGGGCGAATGGGGGGACCGGCCACCTCTTCGGCACGCAGTTTGGCTTCGAGGTGGGCGGCGGCTGGGTGCGCGGCACCGCGACGGACGCGATCGAGGCGCTCCCGGGGGGTCGCGAGCTGCGGGCGCTCGGGCTCGGCGCCACGTCGCCACCGCTCTTCGCCGGTACGCTGGTTTCGGCGGAGGTGGCCCAGCGCTGGTTCGCCGCGGGCCAGGGGCTGGGCTGGCTCGCCGAAGCGAAGCGCCAGGGAGACGACGGGACTTCGCTGTTCCTGCGCTACACCCACGCGCCGGGCGGCAGCGCCGCCTTCGCGCCGGCGCGGGACATGGTCACGGTGTATGGCGCGCGCCGCTTGGCAGCCGGAATCGCGTTGAACGCCGGCGTGTGGGCGGCGCGGGACACGAGCCCGGCGTTCAACCGCTTGAGCTCGTCGGGGTGGTCGGTGGCGCCACAGGTCGCCCTCACGGAGTGGGCCACGCTCGAGCTGGAAGCGCGCGCCAGCCGCTTTGAAGCCACCGACACGTTGGGCACGTTCGGGAACAGCGAGACGGACGGTCGTGTGGGCCTCACGACCCGGCTCGGCCGGCTGCTCGGGACCGGCTCGGCCACGCTGGGACGCGCCACGCGCACCACGGCCTTCGCCGGCGGTGGCAGCATCGCGCCCAGCGCCGACCACCTGGAGCTGAGCGGTGCAGTGCAGTGGACGTCGCCCGGAGGGGTGTTCGGGGCCACGGCGGATTACCAGCAGAACGGTCCCGGTGTCGGCTTTGTCCCGCGCCAGTACTCGGCAGGCCTGCGGGTGGACGCCGTGCCACTCCCGGGGTATGGGGCGGCTGTGTTCGATGCCGGCGTCCAGCGCTACGACTGGTTCGGGGCGCGGCCCGGCGCCACCGTCGTGCGCTTCGGCCTGCGGGCCCCCGTTCCCGGAGCCCTCGTGGTCCGGCTCGATGCCGAGCACAACCCGCTGTTCCTCGCCGCGGCCAGCTCCGGCTGGAACTTCGTGCTCAAGCTCGAGCGCCCCATCGTCATCCGGACGCGACCGGCCACTGTGGTGGGCATGGTCTATGAGGACTTGAACGGCAACGGGAGGCGCGACGCCGGGGAGCCCGCCGTACGCGGGGCGTTGGTGCGGCGCGATGGCGAGTCGGTGATCACGGATGCCAACGGCGCGTTCCGCTTTTTCCGGCAGGCGGACGTGCCCGCGGCGCTGGACGAGAGCTCATTGCCGTTCGGGCTCGTGGCGAGCCCGACCAACCAGCCGCAGCGCGGCGAGCGACGCGTGGAGATCGGCGTCACGCCGACGGCGCCCGTCGTCGTGCACCTCGTGCTCACGGTTCCCGAGGGCGCGCCGGCGCCGCGGGTCGATCTGCGCGACGCGGCCGTGCAAGCACGGGACGCCGGCGGCAATGCCTGGAGCGCGCGGGCGGACAGCTCGGGGACCGCGATATTCCACGCATTGCCCCCGGGCCAGTACCGGATCGAGCTCGACCTCACGGGTCTGAAGGAGCCACTGTTGACCCGCGGTGAGCTCCCGGGCTTCACCGTGGAAGCCGGACACGAGGTCCCCGCCCTCACGATCCCGCTCTATCCGCGACCGATCCGCTTCGCGCCGCCAGGGCCTGGGGGCCCGGGCCACTCGTGAGCGCCCAGCGCGGCTGGCTGCGGCTTCCCGCCGCGGCCCTCTTGGCGGGGCTAGCGAGCGGCGCGTGCCGCTCCGTCACCGCTTGCGCGCCGCCCGTGCCGCCGGTCGTGCTCGGGTCGTGGACCTACACGGCGACCGAGACCGGCGCGAGCCCCTTGAGCGGGGTGCTCGCCGTCACCAGCCAATGCGGCCAGGAATTCGGGGGGACGCTCGACGTGACGCAGCTCGACGCCCAGGGACAGCCGCAGCGGTTCACCGGCGTGGTGAGCGGCGTCTTGGTGCCGGTGGCGGATACGGTGCGGGTGGACTTCGACGCCTTTCTCGACCCATCGGCGCGGCGGCACCTGGGCACGGTGCGCAGCGACTCGATGAGCGGAGGGTGGGTCGAGCAGAGTGCCAGCGGCACCCGCTCCGGATCGTTCATGAGCGTGTGGACGTCCGCGCCATGATCCGCTGCGCGGGAACGTTCCGGTACCTGGCACTGTCGCTCGCGCTCACCGTGCTTGCCGAGGGTGCCGCGGCGCAGAGCTGCAGCGCGCCGGTGCCCAACGGGAGCTGCCCGGTCAACACGAGCGCGACGCTCACCGTGCCCGACGTCATGCAGCTCACCCTCACGTCCACATCCACGGCGCTCACCGCTCCCGCCACCGCGGATTACGACGCGGGCTTTGTGGCGAATACCGGACCGACCGCCACCGTCAAGTCGAACCGCGCCTGGCGGCTGCAGATCAGCGCCGGGGCGGCGACGTGGACGGCGTCGAATACTCAGCCCGGAGTCAACGCCCGTGCCAACAAGCCGGGGGCGGATCTCCAGTGGGGGACGGCGGCAGGTGGGCCGTTTACCGCTGCGAGCGTCACACCGGCAACGGCCAACTCCGGGAGCGCGACGGCCGGTACGCCGACGAGCTTCTTCTTTCACACGCTGTACGGCTGGGGGGTCGACACACCGGGCGCTTACTCCCTCCCCGTGGTCTTCACGCTGCTCGCGCCCTGACGCGCCTCAAGTGCCGATGAGGGTGTAGCGCACTGCGGCGGCGGATGCCGTCGGTGTGTCCTGTATCTCCGTGACCTTCGATCGATCGCTCGCGACCGGGCTCACGTCGAGGCGCCAGGCGGTGTTGGAGCTCACCGTGGCGACCGGGCCGGCGCCGCTAAGGCCGAGTCGCGTGGGGACGGTCACCTGGACGTGCTGCACCGCGCTGCAGCTGTGAGCCGTGCAGCCCGTTCCCTGCGCCGCGGCGGGTGTCGGAAGCGCGGCGACCAGCAGGCCGATCATGGCGGCGACGAGAACGTGAGACCAACGCGGTGCTGACACGGCCATACCTCCGACGTGAGACGACTGGGTTGCGTGGTTGCTCCGCACGTGGGTAAGGCACACGGCATGCCGACCCTGCCATACCGCTACTGCTAATTGTCACAACGACTTAACTATTAGCGCCTCCACTTTGGTAAGCCCGCTGCTGTAAAGAAGTTGTACAGCTGTCAAGCCTTTAGACGCTGTGGTCCCGCAGCAGCGGCGACCTCCCGAATCACGCGCTCCAGCACCGCGAAGTCGAACGGCTTCGCGACCGTGGGGGCACCGGACTCCTTGATCAACGCTGCCGTCTCCGGCGCGAACGTGTCGCCGGTGGAGAAGACGACGCGCGCGGTCAGCTCGGGCCGCTCGCGGCGCAGTCGCTCGAGGAATTCCCGTCCGCTCATCCCAGGCATGCGGACGTCGGAGATGATGACGTCGAAGTCCCGCTGTGCGAGCAACCCGAGCGCCTCGCTCCCGTCCGCCGCGCCGTGTCCGTGGATGCCGCGGCGGCCGAGGAAGCGCAGCAGCGCGTTGCGCAACGCGGTCTCGTCGTCGATGACGAGCACCGTGAGGGCCCCTGTCGCGGTCGCGGGTGGCGCGGGGGGCGGCTCCGGAGGCGCGCGCGCGTCGTCCCGGGGGTCCTTTGGCAGGGCTACGAAGAAGCGCGTACCGGCGCCGGGCTCCGACTCCACCCAGATGCGGCCGCCGTGCTCCTGCGCGATGCCGTAGCAGATCGACAGGCCGAGGCCCGTGCCCACGCCTTCCGCCTTCGTGGTGAAGAACGGGTCGAAGATCTTGCCGCGGATCTCGGGAGGAATGCCGGGGCCCGAGTCCGCGATTTCGAGCACGGAGTCGCGCTCGCCAGCGCGAGTGCGGACGGTGATCCTGCGGGACGACTGGACCGTTACGAGGGCTTGCTCGGCGTTGATCAGGAGGTTCAGCAGCAACTGCTGCAGCTCCGACGCGTCGGCCCAGATCTTCGGGTCTTCCCGGTCGAGGTCGAGCGACACCGTGATGTTCAAGGTGGAGAGGTGATAGGACCGGAGCGCGAAGGTGCGGCGCACAATGTCGTTCAGGTCGACGAGGGTCCGCTGCTTACCGCCGGCACGGGCGAACGCGAGGAGGTTCGACGTAATGCGCCCGATTCGCGTGGCCTCGTCGTACACCATCTGGAGCATGTCGCGATGCTCGGGCTTGAGGTCGTCCAACAACAGGGTCTGCGCGAAGCCCGAGATGATCGCGGCCGGGTTGTTGATTTCGTGCGCCACGCCACTGACCAGCTGGCCCATCGCCGTGAGCCTCTCCGCCTGTTGCAGCTGGCCCTCGGTGCGTTTCTGATCGGTCACGTCCCGTGCCAAGACGAGCACGCGCGTGATGGTGCTGCGCCCCCCCTCCCGCACCGGCGCGTACAACACGGCGCGGAGCCCGGGTGTACTGTCGTGCCGCGCGAACGGCACCTCGAAGCGCTGCACCTCGCCCCCGAAGGCGGCCGCCATCCGCTCTCCGACCACCGGGGCGGCGGCGGGGGCGAAGAACTCGAACACGGTTCGGCCTCGTATCGGGGCCTCCCCGGCCGCCATGGTCTCGGCGGGCACATTCGACTCGAGGACGCGGCCCTCGCGGTCGACGACCATGATGGCGTCAGGCACGGCATCCATGACCAGCCGGAGATTGCGCTCGGCCTCCGCGGTCGCGGCGAGAGAGTCCATCAGCGAGCGGGTTTGGTGAGCGACCTCGCTCTCCAGCAGCTCGGCGTATCGCTGATCGACGCGCAGCGAGCGGACGAACCGGGCGCCGACGATGAACAAGCCGACGACCACCAACGCCGCGGCGGCGACATCGCGCGCCCAACGGCCCGGCGGAGCCAGCAGGTAGCCCGCGACGATCAGCAGGAAGGAGGCGGCGGCGATCGCCACCAGGGCGCGGGTAGTGCGATTCAGGGGAAGCACGGCGACCTCGCGGGCTAACCTAACGGTCCACCACACCGCTGGCGAGGGTGGGTTATGTTTGGCCGCCGTATGAACCGGCTCGGCTGGATCGACGCCCCGCGCGCCTCGCTCGCCCTGTGGGATCCGCTGGTGCGTTTCGCCGCCGAGGCGCGGCGCGACGGTGTGACGCGCGTGGTCGTCTGCGGCATGGGGGGCTCGAGCCTCGTGGCGCAGCTGCTGGCGGCGAGCTTCAAGAACACCTCAGTCGCCGTGCTCGACACCACGGATCCCGCCGCGGTACTGGCCATCGCTCGCGGCCCGGACCTCGACCGCACGCTGTTCGTGATCAGCAGCAAGTCGGGGACGACGGTCGAGACCATCGCCTGCTACCATTTCTTCGCCGCGCGCGTGGAACGACGGCGATTCGTCGCGATCACGGACCCCGGGACGCCGCTCGAAGCCCTGGCCCGCGAACGAGGCTTCCGCGCGGTGTTCCATCATCCGGTGGAGGTCGGCGGGCGCTACGCGGCCCTCACCGTGGTCGGCATGCTGCCGGCGGCCCTGATCGGTGTCGACGGCCGAGCGCTGCTGCGGCGCGCGCGAGGGGTCGATCCCCGCGGGGCCCGGGCGTTCGGCGCGCGGCTCGCCGACGCCGCCCGCGCCGGTCGGGACAAGCTGGTGCTGCGGCCGCCACCGCCGATCGCTCGGCTGGCGGACTGGATCGAGCAGCTGGTGGCCGAGAGCAGCGGAAAGGGCGGGCGCGGCCTGATCCCGATCGTGGACGATCCGGTCGCCGAGCCGCGGGCCGACTCGGAGGTGGTGACCGAGTTCTCGGCGGATCCCCTCGACCTGGGCGCGGAGTTCCTGAAATGGGAATACGCCACGTGGGAGCTGTGCGACCGGTTCGGGGTGAATGCGTTCGATCAACCTGATGTGGAAGAGGCGAAGGCACTGGCGCGCGCCGAGCTCACACGGGCGGGCGCGGCCGAGCCACTGGCGACCCTCGCCCCGGACGCGCTGCGACGCGCCGCACGGCGGGGGGACTACCTCGCGATCCTCGCGTACCTCCGTCCCACGCCCGAGGTCGCCGCGCGGCTGCAGGAGGTGCGCTCGACGTGGGCGCGCGCGCTCGGCTGCGCGACCACGCTGGGCTTCGGTCCGCGCTACCTCCACTCCACCGGCCAGCTGCACAAGGGCGGCCCGAACACGGGGCTCTTCCTCGTGGTCACCGCGGACGACGCGGAAGACGCCGCGGTGCCCGAGATGGGCACGACGTTCGGCCGCCTGAAGGGCGCCCAGGCGCGCGGTGATATCCGTGCCCTGCTGGCACGGGGGCGCCGCGTAGCGCACGTGCATCTTGCGCGGCCGGAGGACGTCAGCGGGTTGACGGCGGTGTGAGCGAGCCCCGCCTAATCGTTCAACGCCGGTCCGGGAGCCTTGAGCGGATCGGGAAGCCTGCTCCACTGCTCGGGAGTGAGCACCGCGCGGGCGCGCTCGAGCGCCCAGCGCGCGTTGTCCCGCGCCGCGGCGAGCTGCACGCCGGCATCCAGCGACTCCGGGAGCAGACGGTTGCGCGCGTCGAGCGAGTCGGCGATCGCCCGCAGCTGGGACGTCTGATCGGGCGTGCACCCGAGCGAGTCCCGCAGCCCGAGGATCGTGGTGATGGGGTTGCTCGGCGGGGTGGGGGCGGGCGCACCGGGAGCGAGCTGCCGGCCGCTGCGCGGGCTCCGGCGAATCGGCCCGGGGCCGATGGCGAGGTGTCCCTGGAGGGCGATCTGGAACGGGACGGTGATGCCGCTGCTCGCGCTGGCGATCGCGCCGAACTGCCCGTTGACCGTGTAACGGAACTGCTGCGTCGCCGGGTCGAAGCCGCGCACGTACAAGAGCACCGGATCGGGTGCGGCGGCGTAGCCCCAGCCGCGCAGGTTCGCGGCGCCGTGGAGCCACTCGTCCAGTCCGCCGAGCAGATTCACCGTCAGCAGCGAAACCGTGAGGCGCCGGTCGAGGCCGAACCAGTCCGGTCGCCAGTTGAGCTGTAGATCGAGCGAGGGCTGCCACGGCCCGGTGCAGGAGTTACGCGCGGCGATCCGGCCGAGCTGGGTGCGTAGGCAGCGGCGCACGGAGGCGGGTGCCCCGTCGAGCAGCGCCTGCATGCCGGCCCGGACGGCCGGGTCCGCCGTCAGACCGGGATCGAAGATGAAAGCGCGATCGTTCTTGGCGCCGTCACCGTTGATGTCGGAGGCGACGATCGGCGTGAACGGGGCGCCCGAGGTGAAGCGCCCGATCGCGCTGATGTCGAGCCCCCGCGTGACGGGTAGCGTGGCGGTGCCTACGAACGAGTGACGCCGCTCGAGACTGCTCCGGCCCCACTCGGGCACGTCCGGGTCGCCTCCGGTGGTTGGCGCCGCGAAGCCGGACGACGCCGCACAGCACGCGAAGGATGACTGGTCCCGGGCGCGCGTGAGCGTGTATGCGAGCCGGAACGCCGCGCCCCACAGGGTCGCGCCGGTGAAGGTGAGGGTGAACTGCTTCGTGTCGGACTGGAGATCGGGGCGCACGAGCAGCACCTCGCCGTACTCGGGATGGAGGCGCGAGCCCATGGAGCTGACGGCGCCCGTCGTGGGGACGATTGAGTCGGCCGGCACATAGACGGGGCGTCCGGCTTCATCGCCGAGCACGAACCGGGGTGTCGTGACTAGGTTCAGGTCGCGGAAGCCGTACTGGCTCACTCCGCGCGCGTAGCTTCCCTCGAGTGTCACCCAATAGTTGCTGCTGCCGAAGCGTCGCACCAGCGCCAGGGACGCGCGCCGGGCGCGCGGCGCGGTGAAGTCGGGCGCGAAGGCCGTGACGTTCGGACGGGGCGTCACGGTGACCGCGGCGGTGGTGTCGGCGCACTGCGTCGGAATCGCGGATGGATCTTGGACGTACTGCGACCAATCGGGCGTCGGTACCGCCGAGCCGACGCATATGAGCTGGGTCTCCGCGTTGGCGAGCCCCGGGGCGCCGAGCGCGGCCGCATAGAGCGACGTCGGCGTCAGGCTGCGAAACTCGCCGACCCCGCCGCGCAGGAAGGTGGTCTGCGGCCCGCCGGAGCCCCCCCCGCCCCCCAACGCCCACGTGAACCCGACGCGCGGCGAGACGTGCGCCTCGCTCGGGATCCGGTCGGTGCGCACGCCGAACAACGAATCCACCGCGCGATTGTAGGTCGGGGCGCCGCTGAAGCGGGCCGCCTCGAGCCGTGCGCCGTACGTGACGTACAGGCCGCCGCCCGCGCGCCATGTGTCGCCGAGGTAGACCGCCCCGTTCCAGGCGGTGCCCATCCGGCCCGCGGGCGTCAGCGTGCGGCTGAACGTCGCGGGGCTATCGACGGCGAACGCGGTGAGAGACGGGTAGGTGAACGTGCCGAGCTGGTTCGACGTCTGGTTCTCCTCGATCCGGGTCCCGTTCCAGTACGCCCCGAGCTTCAGGCGATGCGCGGCGCCCGCGGGCAGCCACGAAAGCTCGTCGGTGACCTCGGTGGTGCGATGTTCCGTCCGTTGGGGGAGCCCGCTGTTGCCGCCGAAGGTGAGGGTCGCGACGCCCTGCCCGCCGTCCGGTAGTGCCGACGTCACGTCCACGCGTCCAGCCGGCAGGGCGAGGAAGCCGCTGGCATCACGGCGCTCGCGCGCGACGTAGCCGCGGAGCTCGTTGATGAAGGCGCCGCCGACGTACGAGGTGAGCGAGGCCATCACGCCACCGCCGTGCGCCGTGCGGGTGCCGCCCGTCACGGGGAGCGCGAGCGTCCCGACGCGCGTCGGCTCCTGGGAGTCCCAGCTGCCGTCAAGCCGCAGGGTGAGGGTGTGGACGTCCGAGAGCTGCCAGTCGAGGCGCAGCAGCCCGAGCGTGTTGCGCGCCGCGCGGTCGTCACCGCGGCCGGGCATCGTCACCGGGGCTCCCGTCGCGCCGGCGAGGCTGACGAATCGCGCGGCCGAATCGGGGCTCACTCCGAGGCGCAGTAGCGTGCCGGGATCGGCGGTGGTGAGTGAGGGCAGGGCGTCCCCGCGCCAGCGTCCCTGAAGCGCGGCGAAGACAAACAGCTTGTTGGGGACGATCGGGCCGCCCATCCCGCCGCTGAGCTGGTTCTGGGTGGTGCCCTGGCCGAACGGCGAGCTGGTGACTTCGCCCCAGGCGAGGGCGCGGTCGCGCAGCGAATAGGTGAACGCGCCTTGCGGCACGTTCGTGCCGCTGCGCGTCGTCGAAGCCACCAGGCCCCCGGAGAACTGACCCCGGGCCACGTCGTAGCTGTTGGTGATGACCCGGATCGAGCGGACGGCGTCCTGGGGCACGCTGCCCGACCCGAACGACATCCCATCCAGCGTGATGTTGTTCGCAGTGGTTCGCTGCCCGGCGACGGAGAACGCCGCCACGGTCGAATCGCTCTCGCGAATCCCCAGCACGCCGGGTTGCAAGGTCGCGATGGTGTTCAGGTCGGAGGCGTTGATCGGCAGGCGCGCGAGCTGGTCGGGGTTGTAACTGCGTCCGCTGGAGCCGGGCCCTCCGCCGTCGCTGCGCGCGCTGGAGCGCGCGCTGACGGTGACGGGCTCGAGCGGCACCGCGAACAGCCCCATGCGGATGGTCGCCTCGATCCGGTCTTCGTCCGCCTGGCGAGCGACCGTGACCTGCGCGGGGGCCATGCCGATGAAGCGCGCCGTCAGCTCGTAGCGCCCACCGCCATCGGGGAAGACGATGGTGAAGCGCCCGTGTGCATCGGTCGCGCGCTGACGCGAGATGCGGCTTTCGAGCGAGGTCGCGACGACGATCGCGCCGGCCAGGGGCTGGCTATCGACCCCGGTGACCGTGCCGGTGATGATGTCGGTCGTTGCGCCGACCTGCGCGCCGGCCGCACGTCCCCCGAGCGTGGTGAGCGCGACGACGAGCGGCCAAAGACGATGCAGTCGCTGCATCACGATCATGACGACGACTCGGTCAGGACGCCAGGGTCAGCCGGCCGCCGCGCGGGCTCGCGCCGAGCGGCGCGTTCCGCCGCGGCATAGATGTATTCGGCCAGGAGCCGCGGGGCGTCGGGAACGCCCTTGTATCCGGGGATACTGTCCATGTCCACGACGTACGGTTGCCCCTCGCTTTCGACGATGTCGATGCCGTACAGGTCGATACCGAATGCCCGGCCGCAGCGCAGGGCGATCGCCCGGAGCTCAGGCGTGAGGACGAAGGGGTCACCGCGCTTCTCGTCGGCGGTCCGCCGTGGAAACACTTTCTTGACGCCGAACAGCCGGTCCCCGATCGCGTAGATCTTCCGGTCGCGCCCGTCGTGCGGGAGGTGACGCTGGGCGAATACGGGCTCGCGGCCGCGCAGCTTCACGTTCTCGAGCTCCGAGGAGCTGCGGACGATGCGAACGTGGTGGCCGCCTCCCCCCTGATACGGCTTGACGACCAGCGGTCCTTCCCCGAGCAACGGGAGCAGCTGATCGGGATGGGACGCCACATAGGTGGCGGGCATGGGCACGGCGGCGGCCTGGAGGACTCGCGCCGCGATAATCTTGTCGCGCAACGCCGCGCTCACGGGGTAGGGATTCAGGATGGCGGCGCCCTGCCTGTGCAACGCTCCCGCCAGGCTGAGGGCCAAGCCGCTCGTCTTCCGCAGCACGTACAGATCGTGCTCGACGCGAACCGTCGACAGGTCGATCGCGCCTTCCGCCGGGTAGATGACGTCGACGATCGCGCCGGCCTCGGCCACCATCCGGACGACCATCGGCATGTAGCTCGTGCTGTGCCGCGAGTAGTCCGGGAGCAGGAACCCGATGCGTAATCGGCTCATGCGAACGTCTCGTTCAGGATCTTCGTCAGCACCTGCTTGGCGTCGAAGTAGGCGGCCGCGATGTCCCGCGCGGCGCGGCAATGCCGCTCATAGTCGGCGTTGACTGCGTCGAGCGCCGCGGCAGCTTCCTCGAGGGTCGTGAACCGGAACAGACCCTCACCGTTGGGCAAGTAGGCGCTCGGTCCGGTGTGCTGCACGACCGCCGGTTTGCCGCTCGCGAGATAGCACGCGGTCCGATCGCTCACCCACGCGTTCTGCAGCTTGACGAAGAAGGGCTTGGCGCAGCTCCACTCGCCCCGGGAGCCCTGGATGTAGGCCTGATACGGCTCGGGGCCGTTGGCGACGTCCCGGGCGTCGCGCACCCGCCAGCAGTGACGCTCGAGGAGGCGCCGATCCGGGTCGTCGCCGTCGGCGAGGTGGAGCGCCAGCTCGAGCGGTTGGCTGGTCATTCCGGGGAGCGCGACGTACTCGAGGAAGGCCACTCGTTTGTTGTTGTCGTGGCACACTTCCTCGCCGTCTTCGATCAGCTTGAGCCACTTACCGGACCACCAGCCGGCCACGGTGGTGAACGCCGCGCAGCCCGGGTCGTGCACGTACGGCCAGAGCTCCAGGCATACGGGGGGGCGGATGTGCACCCACCGCAGCCCGCAGTCGGGAAATGGCGCGGCTCGTGTCCCGACGGTCTCGCCGATCGTGAAATAGACGTCGTGGGGTGGGACACGGAGCTGTCCCGTACTCATCCAGATTTGCGTCAGCCCGGGATCGATGTCGACGAGGGCCGTGCGGCGCGCAGCGGCGAGAATCCGCGGATCAATCGCGTAGTGGAAATTGAGGACGAGATCCGCGCGCCGCAGCGCACCCTCGGCCTCGGCCCGGGACACGCCGAGGTACTCGATCGGCTCGTCACCCCGTTCGCCGAGCGTGTAGAGCAGGACGCGCCCGTCCATCCCGAACCGCTCCATTCGCTCCCGGAACGTCGCGAGGGCGCGCGCGTCGCGGTCGGGGTCTTTGCGGCGGCGGACCTGCTCGAGCCAGTAGACGTCGCACCCCAGCCGGCGCAGCCCCTGGGCGTACTGCATGTACACCCAGAAGTGTCCGCCCCCCTCCGGGAAGCCTACGACGTCGAACGGAGAGAGCACGACTGTGGTCATCAGTCGGGCAGCGCGAGCTCCAGCGCGTCGAACCACCGCTCGATCTCGCCGAGCTGCTCGAAGCCCCACGCCGCGCGCTCTTCGAGCAGGGCGACGGCGGGCCAGATGATCCGATTGGCGTAGCGCGCGTACTCGGCGGTCTCGAACACGACGTTCAGGATCCACGTCGGCGGCAGGTGCCAGCCGGCGGGCGCCACGGCGCGCCGATAGGCCTCCAGAATCCACGGCCGCTCCGGCTTGGGAAAGCGGTAGAGGAACGTCGAGACGTCGTAGCTCACCGGGCCAACCGCCGCGTGGTCCCAGTCGATCAGCCGCGGCACGAGGCCGCGGGCCGTCGGGCGGACGAGCGTGTTCGTCGTCCACAGGTCACCGTGCAGCAGCGTATCGGGCCCGCCGAGCGTCTCGACCAGGTGCACCCGTCGGGGCAGGTCGTCGCGGATCCGGTACAGCCGGGCGAGCAGGCGGCCACGCAGCGCCCCCTGCTCGGGCGTCGGCTCGACGCGGGGAGGAGCGAGGGCCTCGAGCACGGCGATGGCGTCGCGCAGGTTCGCGACGAAGAACGGTGCGCCCAGGTTGCCGCAGAAGTGCCGGCACTGGGGCACGAGAGCGTGCCCGGCGGCGCGGGTGTGGAGCTTGGCGATGAGATCGACGACCGCCGCGACGAGCGTCGGGTCTGGATGCGCGGCGTCCAGCGCCCCTTCGCCGAGGTCCTCGTACACGTGCCACACGCACCTGCCGTGCCGTTCCGCTGCGGTGGCGAGCAGGCGGGGGGCGTGCTCAGCCAACCCGAGCGCGGGCAGCCAGCGCCGCAGCACGAGCTCGTTGCGCCGCGCCAGCCAGGGATCGAACCGCTTGAGGACGAACGAGTGCACACGGCCGTTCGATCCGGCCTGCAGGCGGTACACGCGGGACTTGAGGCGCTCGAGTTCGACCGGCTCGTCACACGGAGCGGCCTGAGGCAGCACGTCGTCGAGCACGTCGCACAGCTCGGGCCAGCCGGGCTCGGCCGTGTCGGGGATAGAGTAGCGTCGCGTCGCGTGGAGGTCGATCATGTCAGGGCCTTGAGCTCCTGGATGGCAGCCACCAGCCTCTCGTGGTAGGCCCGCAGCCATGCCATCGGCCGGACTAGGCACAGCGCCTCAGGCTGCCCGAGCTCGGGGCTTACCCAACGAATGGCGGCGAGCTGCAGCAGAGTTCGGCCCACGGCGGCGAGTCGCCGAATATCCGCGAGCCGTACGGCGGGCCAGCACGGCCGCACCACCGACCAGTAGGTCGAGAGGTCGATCAGCGGCAGGTCCACGGCGGGCACGCCCCACCCCGCCGTCTCCCAGTCGATGAGAAACAGCTCCGGCGCGCCAGCGCCGCTGCGGAGGTAGATGTTCTTCCGCTGGATGTCGCCGTGGGTGAGCGTCGCCGGGATGCCGGTGCAGGCGCGCTCGATGCCCGGCCACTCGCGTTCCAGGGCGTCGAGGTCCACCAAGATGTGGTCGAGCGTGGTCACGTCCGCGGGGGTGAGCGCCGGATTCGCGAGATTGACGCGGATTGTCTGACGGCCGACACGCAGGTGGTGCAGGTAGCGGGGTGGCCCGCCGTCGGGCAGGTCGCGCGCCGCGGCCACGCGGGCCGCGCCGGTGTGTACCGATCCGACCCAGTGGGCCGCGAGCGCCCGGTGTGCCGGGTCGGTCTTGGTGATGCGCTCGTCGCCTATGTCTTCGAGGAACAACCAGACGAAATCGCGGCCGTCCTCGCGAGACCCATAGCAGCGCGGCGCGGTGACGGGCAGGCGCGGCAGGATCTGCTCGTAGACCGCGCGCTCGATGACCGCCCTGGCGACGGGCGAGCGCTGCGCGATGATCGACTCACCGGCCGGCCCCGCGCCGACCAGCCGATAGGTGCCCGCCTTCTTCCCGTTGCGGAGCACTTCGATGCTTTCCGGCACGGCCGCGCTCATCCCCAGCGCGGTCCAGGCCTGAGCGGCCGGATGCCAGGCGAGCTTTCCCCAGAGGACGGCTTTGGGCCGCTTGCGGTTCAGTGTGCTTGCCATGCCAGCGACGGGGCGGCCTCCAGCAGGCGTCCCCGCTCCAGCTGCAGTCGCCGGTCGCACGTCGCGAGCGCGCTCGACCGGTGCGTGACCAGGAAGGCGGTGCGGCCCTCCATGAGGCGATCCATCGCTTCGAGGATGACCGCTTCGGTTTTCGTGTCCACGGAGCTTGTGGGCTCGTCGAGGATCAGGAGCGGCGCGTCCTTGAGGAACGCGCGCGCTAACGCGACCCGCTGGCGCTCGCCGCCGGACAGCTGCATACCGCGCTCGCCGACCGTCGTCGCGTAGCCGCGTGGCAAGCGGGAGATGAAGTCGTGCGCGCCCGCCGCGCGCGCCGCCTCCGTGATCTCCCACACGGTCGCGCCCGGCCGCCCGTAGGCGATGTTCTCCGCGATGCTGGTCGAGAACAGCACCGGCTCCTGGAGCACGATCGCGAACTGGTCGCGCAGGTCGGCTAAGCGGTAGTCGCGCAGGTCCACTCCGTCGAGCAGGATGGCGCCCTCGGTCGGGTCATAGAAGCGGGTGAGGAGGCTCACGAGCGTCGTCTTGCCGGCTCCGGTAGTCCCCGCGAGGGCCACGCGGGTGCCGGGCGGAATCTCGAACGAGACGCCGTGCAGCACGGGACGCTCCGCGTCGTAGCCGAACGAGACGCCGCGGAACGCCACGGCGCCGACGCTGCGCTTGAGGGGCCGCGCGCCGGGCCGCTCGGGCACGTCGGGCCGCTCATCCAGAAGCGCGAAGATCCGCTCCGCGCTCGCGAGGTAGGACTGGATCGCCGCCGCTTTCCGGCTGATGGTCTTCAAGGGGTCGTACAGCTGGCCGAGGTAGGCCAGCACCATCAGCAGCTGGCCGAGGGTGAGGACGCCGGCGTGGACATGGCGCACCCCGATGAGCAGCACGGCGGCTGTCCCGAGCGCGGCCGTCAGTCCGACCAGCACGCCGAAGCGCCCTTCGAGGAGCGCCAGGTGGATGCGCCCCGCCATGCCCTCACGCGCGCGCCGGACGAAGCGGTCGGTCTCGCGCGCCTCCTGCCCGAAGGCCTTGACCACCCGCAGCGCCCCGAGCGTCTCGTGCACGACCGCGAGCGTCGCGGCCTCGAGTTTCTTCACGTGCCGCGACTGCTTGCGCATGCGCCAGCGGTAGATACGCGACAGGATGAGCAGGGGAGGGCAGACGCCCAGGGCGACGAGGGCCAGCGGCCAGTCGAGCCGGGCGGTGACGACGATCATCGTGATGAGCGTCATCCCCGCGGTGATGAACGGGATCACCCCGTCCACCAGGATGTTCTGGATCGCCGGGGCGTCGTGCTGGATGCGGTAGAGGGAGTCGGCGGTGCCGCGGGAGTCGTGATAGAGCAGTGACAAGCGCTGGACTTGGTCGACGATGCGAGCCCGGAGATCGAGGACGAGCCGTTCGCCGACCCAGGTGCGGAGCAGCGTACTCGCCAGCCCCTGGGCTTGCCCGACGGCGGCGACGACGACGAGCAGACCGATGGCCACGAGCAGGATGGCGGCCGGCGTCTGCCCGGCGACGGCGGGCAGGACGGTCTGCAGGAATGCCGGGAGCGGCCGCCCGCCGAGGACCGAATCCACCACGATCTTGAGCGGCACCGGATTGAGCAGCGCGATGGGACTCGCCACCAGCCCGAGCCCGAACAGAGCGGCGAAATGGAGCCAGTAGGGCCGCGCCTGCCCGAGCAGCCGCCGGTACAAGGCGAGGTCGCCCATCAGGCGCCTCCGTCCCGCAGCCGTCCGAGGCCGCGACGGAGTGTGGCCATAGCGGCGGCGCATTGCTCCAGGCCGCGCAGCGCCAGCAACAGGGCCGCGAGGGCGAGGACGACCGCGGCGACGCCGGCGTTGTCGCGCGCCGCGCCGAGGGCGAGCGCCGCGAGGCCGAAGATGAAGACCGGGCCGCGCCTCGGAATGTCGGGCCACGAACGCAGCCGCACGAGCTGCCGCTCACCGGGGTGGTCTTCCACCGCCATCAGCAATCGGGCGGCGCCGAAGAAGCCGCCCCGGACCTCCAAGTCCCAACGATCGCAGGCGTCTCCCCGGAGCACACACGCGCCCTCCGCCCGCAACGCGGCCTCGATCGCGGTGAGGCGTCGCTCCGGAGCCTGCCAGCGCTCGCTCCAGATGGACGAGGTCACCGACCAAAGCGGGGCCGGGGCGGGCGTGCCGTGTCGCCGCCAGGGGGTGAGGCCTTCCTTCAGGCGTCCGCGCAACCGTGCGAGCGGCTGGAGCACGTGGAGCGCCGTGGTCAGCAGCCAGCGCCGCAGTCGCGACGGCCAGCGGCGCGGGAGATCGGGAAATCTCGCCGCGGCCGAGCTCAGGCAGGCCTGGGCGATCGGGGGCACGATCGCCAGCAGCAACAGCGGCAGCGCGAGTCTCAGCGGGTGCCACGCCACGCTGAGCGTCGAGAGCCCCAGCAGGGTCGCGATCATCAGGTACCATTCCGGCATCTGCGGCAGCGCGCCGAGCAGGCTGGGCGGGGGCTCGTAGAGGGACTGATACGGTGCGATGCCCCAGATGCCGTGGTAGACGCGCCCCCGGCGCCAGCCGAGGGCATAGGGCAGTCCGCTGCCGTAGATGCGACCTCCCCAGCGCACGTGCCCCGGGCCGTTGTACTTCTCGGGCCACTTGCGCTCCAGCATCGCTTCCGCCCGGCCGTAGCTGATCTGCTGCTTCCAGTACGCGCCGACCGAGTTCCGGCGGTGGTGCCACACCATGGCAGCCGGGCTGAAACCGAGCGTCCACCCCCGCTGCTGCAGCCGCCAGCACACGTCGACGTCGTCGCCGGCCACTCGGAATTGCGGATCGAAGCCACCGATCGCCTCGAGGCAAGCTCGGCGGAACGCCATGTTGCAGCCGGGGATGTGCTCGGCGTCGCGGTCGGTGAGGAGGACATGCACGGGCCCGCCCGGCGCCCGCGCGACGCATGCGGCGACCAGTCCGTCCGCCGGCGGGGCGATGTTCGGCCCGCCCACGGCGGCGTGCGACGTGCTCAGGAATGTGGCCGCGAGGTAGCTGAGCCAGTGCGGATCGGGATATGCGTCGTCGTCCAAGTAGGCGATGAGATCGCCCGTGGCCGCCGCCAGGCCGGTGTTACGGGCGCTGGAGAGGCCGCGATTCTCGGTCCGGATCAGCCGACAGGCGTACTGCGCGGCGATCGCCGGCGTCGCGTCGCTCGATCCGTCATCCACCACGATGACCTCGTAATTGGGGTAGTCGAGGCGCGCCAACCCCTCGAGGCAATCGCGGATGGTGCGCGATCCGTTGTACGTGCACACGACGACGGAGACGCGCGGCCAGGGCAGGGTGGGAGCGAACGGCACCTGGGCGAACGCTTCGCGAACGGCGCGCAGCGCCGGCTTGGGTTGCCGGTCCCGGCGCGTCAGGCCGAAGTCCCAGTCGTCGACGTCGGCGCCGGCCCGGTACCATTCGTCGGTCCAGGCGTAAACGAACGCCCCGGCGCCCCCCGCCGCGAAGGCGCTGCGCACCTGCCAGTCCAGCGTCCGCGCCTGCATGTGCTCGCCGTGGCGCCGGCTGTCGAGCCCGATCTCGGTCATCACGAGCGGGCGCTCACCCGCGAGCGTTTGCAGCCGGGCGAGGTAGGCTTGCAGGCGCTCTTGCGACTCGAGGTAGACGTTGAAGCAGACGAGGTCGAGGAAGTCGAGCCGCAGGTACTCGGTCGACGGATAGTTGACGTAAGTGATGAGACTGTCGGGCGCCTCGTCTTTCGCGACGCGATACAGCCCTTCGAGATAGCGCTCGACCCGGCGGCGGCCGAACCAGCGCGCCACCGACGCCGGGATCTCGTTGCCGATCGCGTAGCACAGGACCGCCGGGTGGCCCGCGCAGGCGCGCACGCCGGAGCGCACCAGCTCTGTGATATCCGGGGCGCCCTTCTTCTTGTCGGCGAGGAACCCGATATAGCGCTCCACGGGCAGCCCGACCATGACGCGCAGGTCGTGGCGCTGCGCGGCATCCAGCAGCCAGCGCGGCGGCACCGAGTAGGTGCGCAGGGCGTTGATCCCGTTCGCCGCCATCGACGCGAAGTCCCGCTCGACCACGTCGCGTTCGGGGACCTCGCTGCCGTCCGCGCGAGGACGGAACGTACCGTAGGTGACCCCACGCACGTAGAGCTTCTCGTCGCCGACGAACAGGAACTTTCCCTGGACGCGCGGTCGCGCGACGACCGGGGTGGCGAGTGGCGCCGCCGGAGCGGCGCGCGGCGCAGACGGCCGGCTGACGAGGACGCGACCCGCTCTGCTCTCGACAGTGGCCGTGAGGAGGCGGCGCAAGAGTGGCATCGGGTGCCCGTGTTGTGTGTGAGCGACTGCGTCGGATCGGGCTGACAAGTCGCAATCGCTATGCCGCGTGCGGCGACAGGCACGCGCGGAACTGCACCCGGTGGCGGGCTCCGCGTGCCGCGGGGGAAACGGGTTGTGACCCAATGGTTACACGATCGGTGACGCAGCGAGTCGACGGCGCCGGGCGCCGACCTGCCGTCCCCACGCCCTGTAAGGGAAGCCCTACATGGCGTTGCGCCGACGCGACATGGCCTCGGTGCGGCGAGAAAGTCGCGTTACCGCAACGACCTACGGAGCGTCTTTAGGGGTTTTACAGCGGCCCAAGCGAAACTGATCGCCGGACGGGCGGGGGCGCCGACCCCGGATGCACGCTCGTCCAGATCTCCCAGTTCAACAGTGCTTCGTCCGCCGCGTCCGCCTCCGCCAGATCGCGGGCGGGGATGCGCGAGCGGAAGGCCTGCGCGTTGCGCTCGTCGAGCGGCCAGACGTTGGGGACGTGTGTGAAAGGCGTCACGTCAACACGGCGCGAAAATGCGCTCCAGAGGGGCGTCGCGCCGGCGTCGTATTGACTGAGCGGTTCCAGGTCGAGGATGAGCCCGATCGAGCGCACCACCGAGCTCGTCGTATAGAATGTGCTGTCCACGACGCCCCCGCGCGCATACGGCGACGCGAGGACGAGCACGGAGCGATGCGCGTCCACATGGTCGGGACCGTTCTGGGCGTCGTCCTCGAGCGCGAACACCGCCAGCGCCGGCCACGCCGCGGAGCGGGTCAGCCGCTCCACGATCAGACCGAGCGCGAGGTCGTTGTCGGCCACCATGGCGCGGGGCGTCGGCTGGTTGGCGCGCCGGCCCGACGTGTGATCGCGCGGCAGCCACAGGATCACCAAGTCGGGGAACGTCCCCTGCCGGTCCCAGCTGTCCACCGAGTCGGCGAACAGCCGCGCCCGCGTTGTGTCCGCGATATCGAGCACGAACCCGGGGTAGTTCGGGACCGTGATGTCTCGGAGCCCCGGGAGGCTCGCGCGCGCTGGGCGCCAGTCGCTCGAGTCTCGCGCCGTGGAGTCCGTCATCTCGCCGAAGTTCACGACCCAGCGACCTTTCGCCAGCGCTGCGTCCCAGAGATACGCGCCCCGCGGGTTCGCAACGTCCTCCCCGCTCCTGAAGTCCCACTGGCGCCGGCCTGAGTAGTTCTGCGGCCACGTCTTCTCGTTGTATTCGCTGGCGAACGCCCGATCGGTCCACTCGTGGCCGTCGGCCGAGACCTCGCCGTCCACGTAGAAGTTGTCGAACAGCACCCAGCGCCGCGCCATCTGGTGCGCATTGGGCGTCACCGAGTCGTTGAAAATCGCGAGACTGGGTTCGCCGTTCCCCGTGGGCACGTCGCCGAACACCTGGTCGTAGGTGCGGTTCTCACGAATGACGTAGACGACGTGCTTCAGCTGCGACGGACGGTCGGACGGTCGGACGGTCGGACGGATCCGCGTGTTGGAGAAGGGGCTGAGCGCGTAAACCTCGCGGGTGTAGCGGGCGAGCGTCGTCGCGTCGGGTACGGGGACGATCGAGACCGAGCCGGTGATGACGTTGCCGATGTACTTGCCGTCGGGGTTCGCCGCGGAGCCGGCGCCCTTGCCGTTCGCGACGAACAGCGTCTTCCCATCCGCCGCTACGGCGACGGCCGTCGGATACCAGCCCGCGGGGATCAGTCCCGCCACCCGCATCGTCGTCGGGCGGAGGTGCACGACCGCGACGGCGTTGTTGCCCGCCATGGCGACGTACAGGGTGCGACCGTCGGGCGACAGCGCCAGCGCGTTCGGGTCGCTTCCCACCGGGGCGTGCGGTGCCAGGGCCACTGTCAGCTGCTCCCGCACCTGGCCCGTGGTGAGGTCGACGCGCGCCACACCGTTCGAGCCCGCGAGCGCGACGAACAGCTCGCCGCCGCGGAGCGCGAGCGCCGACGGATGGGGACCGACGAACCAGGCGGATAGGCGGATAGGCGGATGGGCGGTCAGGTCGATCACCGAGACCGTCGAGTCGCCCCAGTCGCTGACGTAGAGATGGGTGGAGTCCGCGACCACCGTGTACGGCCGGCGGCCGACGGCGACGGCGCCGCGGCGCTGCAGCGTCGCGGCGTCGAGCAGGTAAACCGAGTCGCTCAGGTTGCCGACGACGGCGGCGAGGCCGTGGCGTGGGAGCAGCGCGATCCCGGCCGCGAACAGCGGTGCGCCCGAGTCCGCCAGCACCGCGCTGTCCGTCGCCCAGGCCGCGCCACCCTGCCACACGAAGCGGTACACGCGGTTCGTGGCCCCGCCACTCACCCACACCGTGTCGCGCCAGTCACGCCCCGCGCGCGCCAGTCCGAGCCACGCGGCCGGGAGCCTCACCCGCCACACGAGCCGCGCGGAGACGGGATCGATCCGCATCAGGCCGTTCTCTCCGTACCCGTTGTTCGTGACGAGCACGGACCCGTCGGAGAGTGTGACGAGATTGAGGGGCAAGGTGCCGACCGTTACCTGGCGCCCCGCCGGCCGGATGCGCCAGCCCGACGGGAGCTCGATCGCGCCGTCGCGCAACGGTCCGGGGACGAGGCGCGTGGTGAGAACCGCGGCGCCGGCGACGGCCGGCAGCAAGAGTAGGAGGCGCTTGAACACCGCGGGAATATCGCCGCTCGCGGGAGCGGCGTCAGCCCCTTAGCCTTAGGCGCGCATGACGGGACTCATCTTTCATCTGATTCCCCACACGCACTGGGACCGCGAGTGGTACCTCCCGGCGGGGGCATTTCATGTGCGGCTCGTCGGCGTGGTGGACGACCTGCTCGAGCGACTGCACGCCGACTCGGGGTACCGCAGCTTTCTGCTCGACGGCCAGACGATCCTGCTCGAGGACTACGCGCGCGCGCGCCCCGAGCGCGAGAGCGACGTGAAGGCGCTCGTCAAGACCGGACGACTGCAGGTGGGGCCCTGGTACGTGCTCGCTGACGAGCAGATCCCGTCGGGCGAGGCCCTGGTGCGCAACCTGCTGCTGGGCGCGGCCGACGCGGAGCGGTGGGGCGGGAGGCTGGACGTGCTGTACTCGCCCGACGCGTTCGGCCACCCGGCGGTGTGGCCCACCCTGGCGCGCGAGTTCGGGATCCGCTACGGCGTCGTGTGGCGCGGCCTGGGTGGCGAGCCGGGGCAGGAGGGGGACTTGTACCGCTGGCGCGGGCCCGATCGCAAAGACCTGCTGCTGTGGCACCTGCCGCCCGCGGGCTACGAGATCGGCGCCGCGCTGCGCGCCGTGGCGAACGGGCTGTTCGCCGCGTGGGCGACGGTACGCGGCGCCCTGGTCGCCCGCGCCAGCGGCAAGCACATCGCCGTGTTCATCGGCGCCGACCATCACGCGGCGCATCCGGACGTGTCGCGCTTGCGCGACCTGCTGGCCGAGCTCGAGCCGCAGAGCGCGTTTCGGGTGTCGCGACTCGACGAGTTCTTTCAGGCCGCCGCGGAGGGCGCCAAACCCGCAGAGCTCCAGGGCGAGCTGCGCTGGTCGTACCGGTACGCGTGGACGCTGCAGGGCGTGCACGCCACCCGCGCTCCGCTCAAGCGCCGCTACTCGGCCGCCGAGCTGATGCTCGAGCGCTACGCCGAGCCGCTCGCTGCCCTGGCTCGGCGTTACGGCGGGCGCGACCGGCGGCCACTGCTCGAGCTGGCTTGGCGGACGCTCGTGCAGTGCCAGTTCCACGACGCGCTGGCCGGGTGCGCGAGCGACGACGTGGCGCGGGCGGTGGAGACGCGGCTCGCCGATGTGGAAGCGCTGAGCACGGAGCTGGTGCGGGGCAGCGTGCACGAGCTGGTGCGCCACGACCCCGACGCGGCGCGCGAGCGTGCTGCTGACGTGCAGCCGGCGCTGGTGTTGTGGAACCCCGCGGCGCGGCCCCGGGGCGGAATCGTGGTGGCCGATGTCACGTTCTTCCGGCGCGACGTGGTTGTTGGCCCGCCGCGCGGTCGCACCGCACGCACCGGCGAGGGCTATCGGCCGTTCTCGCTCGTCGGCCCGGACGGCCGCGCCGTCGCGGTCCAGCTGCTCGACCGACGGACCGTCACCGAGCGGCTCGACGCGGCGCGGCATTACCCCGACTGCGACGAGGTGGACCAGGTGCGTGTCGCGTTTCGCGCGCCGAGCGTGCCCGGGTTGGGCTTACGCATTCTCGGGATCATGCACGACGGCCCCGGGCGCACGCCGGGGGCCGTCCGGCCCGGCGGCGAGGGCGCCACGGTGCAAGGTCGCTCGCTCGTGAATCATTGGATCGAAGTCGCCCTCGAGCCCGGGGCGTCGCTCGCGCTGCACGACCGGCGGACGGGGGAACGCTTCCACGACGTGCTCCGGCTCGAGGACGGCGGCGACGCGGGGGACACCTACACGTATTGTCCCCCCGTGGGCGACCGGACGACGCGCGCCGCCGGACCGATCAAGGTGCGCCGGCTCGCGGCCGGGCCGCTGGTGGCGGCGCTCGAAGCGCGCTACGCGCTCGGGCGGCGGGTCGCGGTGCGGCTCGTCGTGATGTTGCACGCCGACAGCCCGATCGTGCGCTGCGTCCTCGAGATCGAGAACTCGGCTCGGTGGCATCGGTTGCGCGCGCGGACGCCGACGGGTCTCGGTGGGGCGGCCGCCGTGGCGGGGACGGCGTTCGGGAGCATCGCCCGGGCGCCGCGCGCGAGCGGAGCGGCCGACCATGTGCTCGAAACGCCCGTCGCCACGGCACCGGCCCACCGCTTCATCGCGGCGGCCACCGGCCGCCGCGGGCTGGCGCTGCTCGCCCCAGGCTTCTTCGAGTATGAATGGACGCGGGCGGGCGACCTTGTCGTGACGCTGCTGCGCGCGGTCGGAGAGCTGTCGCGCGGGGAGCTCGGCACGCGCCCGGGCCACGCGGGCTGGCCCACCGCGACGCCGCTGGCGCAGTGCCTCGGCACCAGCCGGGTGGAGCTCGCGATCGTGCCCGTGTCGCACGCGGAAGTGGAGCGGGGGGACGCGGTCGAGGCGCTGTGGGAGGACGCGTTTCTGCCGGTGCGCGGCTTCTGGTTGCGCGACGCGCTGGACCTGGCACCCGCCCCGGTGGACGTCGTGCTCGAGGGCTCGGGCCTCATCGTCTCGGCGGTGAAACCGGCGCAACAGGGGTCGCCCCTCGTGCTGCGCTGCTACAACGCGACGGACCGGCTGGTGGCGGGCGCGTGGCGGTTCGGCGGGAGTGGCGGGGGAGACCTCGTGAAGAGCGCCCATCGCGTGCGGGCGGACGAGCGCGAGTCCGTAGCGCTGGTGCTCGAGGGGCGAGGGCAGACGGTGAGATTCGTCGCGGAGCCGCGTGAGATCGTGACGATCCTGGTGACGTAAGTGCGGAGGAGGGGTGCTTGGACGAACACCACCTGACAGTGACCCGCGCCGCTCGCTACTTCACACTGGGAGACCCGGCGGGCGGGGTGGCGGAGGTGTGGTTCGCGTGTCACGGCTACGCGCAGCTCGCCGCGCGGTTTCTCGAGAAACTGCGCGCGCTCGACGACGGGCGACGCTACGTGGTCGCTCCCGAAGGGCTGTCGCGCTTCTACCTGACGGAGAGCCCCACGGAGCGCAGGGTCGGCGCGACGTGGATGACGCGGGAGGACCGGCTCAGCGAGATCGACGACTACGTGCGCTACCTCGACGCGCTGTACCGCGAGGTGGCCGGGAGGGTGCGGGGACCCGCTGCGCGGGTGACCGCACTCGGGTTCTCCCAGGGCACCGCGACCGTGAGCCGCTGGGCGGCGCTGGGGCAGTCGCGCATCGACCATGTCATCCTGTGGGGCGGGGAGCTGCCACCCGATCTCGATCTTGCCGCGGCGCGCGATCGGCTACGTGACGTGCGCTTCACGCTGGTGTACGGCGAGAAGGACGAATACATCACCCGCAAGGTGGTCGACACGATGGTAGCCCGGTTACGGGGGCACGACATTCCCCACAGCGTGCACCCGTTCGACGGCGGGCACGAACTGGACGAAGGAGTGTTGAGGGAGCTCGTGGGGCGCACGTAGGGGCATGGACATGCCGTGCCCCTACGTTCAGCGCCGGATCGCCCTCCCCGGAAACACGTCGCTCACCGACGCGCCGTTCCGTACCACCAGCGTGCCGTTCACCACGACGTGGATGATCCCCTGGGAGAACTGGGCCGGGCGCTCGTAGGTCGCCCGGTCGAGGACCGTCACGGGATCGAACACCGTAAGATCGGCGTCCGCGCCCACCTGCACCCTACCCTTCGCCCGCAGCGCCGGCGCCGCCCGTTCGAGACGCTGGGCGGGCATCAGCGTCATCTTGCGCACCGCGTCCATGAGACTGAGCGCGCTCGAGTCGCGCGCGTAGCGGCCTAGCACGCGGGCGTGTGTCCCCGCGAGGCGCGGATGCCCGTGCGGCGAAATGCCGTCGCTCGCGACCATCACGAGCGAGTCGCCGAGGGCCAGCCGCACGATGCTGTCGGGAATCAAGAAGAACACGACGACCGCCCCTAGGCCCGTCTCCCCGCGGCGCAGCCGCTCGAAGCTCCTGCGGGTGAGACGCTCGCCCGTCGGCGGATACAGGATGTCGTGATAGCCGATGCCCATCTTCTGTTGCCAGCCGCGGTCGAACACCGCCGACTGGAGGCTCGTGGACGCCGCGGTGTAGGGGTAGGCCTCCGTGGTGACGTCGACGCCGTGAGCGCGGGCCCCGGCAATGAGCTGGAGCAGGGACGGCGTGTCGCTCTGGCCCATGCTCGTCACGTGGACCACGTGCAGGGCGGCGCCGGTAGCCACCGCGTCGGCGATCACCTCGTCCAGCGCCGCGACGCTGCCGCCGGTGGCCGGGTCCCGGCCACCCTCGCGCAGGTGCACGAAGCAGGGGACGCCGTGCCGCGCGGCGATGCGGAACATGTGGAGGATCTCCTCCCGGCTCGCGCCCGGCGTGTATGCGATCCCGAGCCCGATGCCGAGCGCCCCGTCGGCCATCCCCTCTTCGATCAAGCTGTCGAGCCGCGGTAGCTCCGCTGGCGCGAGTGTGCCGTACGTCCAGCTCCGGGTCGTATCGCTCACCGCGGCGGCACCGGCGAGCGACTGGTCGTGCAGCACGAGCGCGCGGCGCGCGCCGGGGTGACCGACCGCGACGCCGTAATTGATCAAGGCGCGGCCCTCGCGCGCCGCATACCAGGAGGCCACCGGGTACGTCCCGATCTCGAGCTCCAGGGCCGTGGTGACGCCGTCGTGCGCGTAGTAGCGGTAACTCTCGGAGTCCTGACCGTGGACGTGGAGGTCGATGAATCCGGGGGCGACCACGAGTCCGTGCACGTCGAGCGTCTCGCGGGCCGCCAGCGGCTCCGTCGTGACGGCCGCGATGCGACCGCTCGTGACACCGACGTTGCGCGTGGCGTCGAGCCCCGACTCGGGGTCGAGCACTCGGCCGCCCGCCAGCACGAGATCGTACTGCTCGGCGCCCGCGGCGGCGCGCGGTGCGAGGCGCGCGAGCGGGCCGAGGACGGCGGCGAGGGCGCACGCCGTGGCCAGACGACGGGGCGTCATGGGTGTATCCTAGCAGGCGCGAGCGCGTCTTGCAGCGCGTCGCCCAGCAAGGTGCATGCGACCACCACGAGTACGAGCGCGAGGCCCGGCGCCGTGGCGACCCAGGGCGCGTTGACGAGGGTGTCGCGACCCGAGGCGATCATGTTGCCCCACGAGGGCGCGGGCGGTTGCACGCCGAGGCCGAGAAACGAAAGGCCCGCCTCGAGCATGATCGCGTTGCCGACGCCGAGGGCCGCCGCGACGATCACCGGGGTGAGCGCGTTCGGCAGGATGTGGCGCCACAGCAGGCGACCGCGCGGCGCCCCCAGCGCCCGCGCCCCTTCGACGAACGGGCGAACCCCGAGCGCGCGCACTTCCCCGTACACGAGGCGCGCCACGGACATCCACCCGGTCACGCCGAGCACCACGATCACGAGCGCTGCCCCGGGCTGCCACAGCGCGGCGCACAGCAGCAGCAGCACCACGCGCGGCAGCGCGAGCGCGAAGTCCGTGACGCCGAGCAGCAGCGCGCGCACGGGGCCGCCCCAATGGCCCGCCACGGCGCCCACCACCACGCCGATCGCGATCGAGAGCAGCACGGCGAGGCCGCCCACACCGAGCGAGATGCGCGCGCCGTACACGAGGCGGGTCCACACGTCGCGCCCGAAGCGGTCGGTGCCGAGCGGGTGGAAGGCGCCGCCCCCGTCGGTCGCGAGCGGCGGGAGAAACCGCGTAGCTACGATGTCATGCTGGCTCGCGGGGTCGCCGCTCGAAACGAGCGGGGCAAAGACGGCCGCGAGTGCCATCAGCGCGAGGACCGCCGCGCCGAAGGCCGCCCGCCGGGACCGCAACAAGCGCTTCACCGCCCCCGAGTCCCGTGCCGGATGCGTGGGTCGATCCAGGCCACGCCGGCGTCCGCCACAAGGTTGCCGAGCACGACCAAGATCGCGCTCACCGTCGTCGCGGCCATCACCACGGGATAGTCGCGCGCCTGCACCGCCTCGACGAGCCGACGCCCCATGCCGGGCCACGCGAACACGGCTTCCACGAACACGGCGCCCGAGAACAGCACCGGCAGGGAGAGACCGAGCAACGTGATGACCGGAATCAGCGCGTTGCGCGCCACGTGCCGGCGTGTGACTTGCCACGGCGACAGTCCCTTCGCCTGCGCGGTCTGCACGAACGGCTGGCTGCGCACGTCGAGCATCGCCCCCCGCGCGAACCGGGCAGTGCCGCCGACGCCGATCAGGGTGAGCGTCGTGAGCGGCAGTGCGAGATGGCGCAGCTCATCGATGCGCCGACTCCAGCCGGTCAGCAGATCGGTGTCGAGCCCGGCGGCGCCGAAGGCGGGAAGCCAGCCGGCCCAATACGTGAAGGCCATCACCAGCATCAGCCCCAGCCAGTACCCGGGCAGCGCGAACAGGGTCACCGTCGTAACGGAGAGCGCGGCGTCGACGCGCGGCCCCGCCGTCGCCTGCAGCGCGCCGACGGCGAGCCCCAGGAGATAGCTCAGCACGAGCGACAGGCCGACCAGCTCGAGCGTCGCGGGCACGGCCTCGCCGAGCAGCGCGCGCACGGGACGCCCCGTGGCGATGCTCCTGCCCCAGTCGCCGCGCGCGAACCGGGCGAGCCACGAGACGTACTGAGCGGGGAGCGGTCGGTCGAGTTGCAGCGCGCGACGCTGGGCGGCGAGCTGCTCCACGGTCGCCTGGGGCCCAAGCAGGCGCTCCACGGGATCGCCGGGCGCGAGGCGCACCATGAAAAACGTGAGCGTAACGGCGCCCACGACGACCGCCAGCCCGGCCAGGGCGCGACGCGCCATGCGTCCAAGCATGCTGCGGAATCTCGCGGACCCTGGGGGGAGCCGCTAGAATGCGGGCGTGCTGCGACGAACGTTGTGGCTGGCGCTCGCGGGGGCCGCGGCCCTTGGCGGAAGCGGCGGTGGCGGGGGGGCGTGCCGATCGGGCTCCTCGCGCCGGGGCCGTACGGTCATCTACGCCTCCGGCGCGGAGCTGCAGACCATCAACCCGTTGCTCGCCGTCCATCCCCTCGCCAAACAAGTACAGCGCTACGTGCTCCTCACCACCCTGGCGCGGTACGACTCGGCGCTCAATCCACAGGCGTACCTCGCCCGTACCTGGTGGTGGTCAGCCGACAGGAAGACGCTGACGTTCCGGCTCGCGCCCGGGGTGCGCTGGCACGACGGGGTGGCGACTACGGCCCGGGACGTGGCGTGGACCATCAACACGGCGCGCGATCCCGCGACCGGATACCCGCGCCTCAACGATCTCGCGGCACTCGCCTTCGTGGACGATCCCAACGATTCGACCGTAATCCTGCGCTTCAGTCGCCCCCAGGCCACGCTTCCCGACGTGCTCACCGACCTGGCCGTGCTGCCGGCCCACCTGCTCGACACGGTGCCGCACGCGGAGCTGCGGCGGGCGGCGTGGAACGAGCACCCGGTGGGGAACGGGCCGTTCCGGTTCGTGGCGCACGAGTCCCATCGGCGCTGGGTGTTCGCCGCCGATTCGGGGTTCCCGGCCGCGCTTGGCGGGCCACCGCGGCTCGATCGCTTCATCGTGGTCGTGGTGGACGAGCCGACCACCAAGCTCGCCGCGCTCACCTCGGGCGAGCTCGATTTCGCCGGCATCCAGCCCGCCCACGCGGCGTTCGTCCGCAAGAATCCGGCACTCGCAGTGCTCGACTACGCCGAGATCTTTCCGGTAGGCATCGTGTTCAACACCCGGCGACCGCCGTTCGACGACGTCGCGATGCGGCGCGCTGTGACGCTCGCGCTCGATCGCCAGGAGATCGTCGACGGGTACCTGTACGGGTTCGGCACCGTCGCCGACGGCCCTGTGCCCCCCCACGTGCCCGGCCATGTCTCGCTCCGGCCCGTTGCCACCAACCCCGATTCGGCGCGGCGGCTCGTCGGGGGACGACGGATCGCGTTCGAGCTGCTCACGGTCGGGAGCGGCGAGGCGCCGCTCGAGCAGATGATCCAGGCGCGGCTGGCGGCGGTCGGATTCGACGTCTCGATTCGGCAACTCGAGCTCACGGCGTTTCTCGATCGCGTGAACCCGCGGCGACACGATTTCACGGCCGCGGTGGTTGGCACGCCGGGCGACCCCGGGCTGGGCTACCTCACGACGCTGGCCGACCTGGCGGGCGTCACGGTGCCGGACGACGCCGCCGGGGCGCAACGGGCGTTCCACGATGCCTTGCCCGTGGACTTCCTTTATCACTCCCGCGGCGCGACGGGGATGAACCGCCGGGTACTGGGCGTGCGGATGGACTTGCGAGGCGAGCTGCCGACGGTGGCCCAGTGGCAGGTCGCACCGTGAGACGGCGAGAGCTGCCCAGCGAATTTCACGCGGTCGCACCGGTACGGCTCGACTTCGCGGGCGGGTGGACCGACGTGCCGCCGTTCTCGGGTCGCGAGGGTGGCGTGGTCGTGAACGCGGCGATCGGGCTCTCGGCGCGGGTCGAGCTAACGCTGGGCGGCCCCCGCATCCGGCTCGTAGCGGACGATCTGGGCGAGGAGCTCGAGTGCGCGAATTCCGGGGGTCTCGTGCTCGACGGGCGCCTCGATCTCTTGAAGGCCGCGTTGCGGATGTTCCCGGTACAGGCGACCTGCACCCTCGCCACGCGCTGCGACGCGCCCCGCGGGTCCGGGCTCGGCACCTCGGGGGCCATGGACGTGGCGCTCGTCGCGGCGCTGACGCTGGCCCGAGGCGAGCGGCTGGCGGAGCGCGACATCGCGGAGCAGGGCTGGTACCTGGAGGCGGTGGAAGCCAAACTGCCGGGTGGCAGGCAGGATCAGTTCGCCGCCGCCCTGGGTGGCTTCCACCGATTCAGTTTTCGTGATCCGGATGTGGGCGTCGAGCCGATCACCCTCGACCCAGCCTTCGCGACGGCGCTGGAGCGGCAGACGGTGCTGTGCTATACCGGCAGCTCGCGCGTTTCGGGGGAGACGATCGCGCGTGTGATGGCCTCCTACGAGCGGGGCGACGGTGGTGTCACGGGCGCGCTGCGCGCCCTCCGTGACGTGGCGGGGGCGATGGCGGAAGCGTTGCGCGCGGCGGATCTGACGCGCGTGGCGGCGCTGCTGAGCGAGAACTGGCGATACCAGCAGGCGCTCGACGAAGGCATGTGCACCGCAACGATGGCCCGGCTCGCCCGCGCCGTGGCGGACGCTGGCGCGCTCGGCGGGAAAGCGGCGGGCGCGGGAGCGGGAGGCTCGATGTTTTTCGTGACGGGCGACGATCCCGCGCCCGCCACGGACGCCGCCCGCGCCGCGGGTGCGACGGTGCTGCCCCTCCGTTGGGCGCGGGAGGGGGTGCGCGCGTGGTGACGGCCGAGTGGCTCGCGGCGCGGCGAGAAGAGATCGCCGGCTCGGCCGACCTGAGCGCGCTCCTGGCACGCCTCACCGAGCGCGCGGCGCCGGTGATCGCGCGCATGCCCCACGTCCCCGCAGAGAAGGCACTGCTCTCGACCGACGGCGGGATCTGCCCCGAGGACGGAACGCCACTCGTCTTCGATCCCTGGAGCCCACACGACCACCGCTGCGCCCGCTGCGGCGGGACGTTCCGCGGCGAGCGCCACGACCGCAACTGGGCGCGCTACCAGCACCTCTGGCTCGCGGAGCGCGTGGCGCACCTTGCCACGCTGGCGGCGCTCGCCACGAACGAGGCCGCGGGTGCGCGGGCCGCGGAGATCCTCCGCGCGTACGCGCGGAGTTATCTGCGCTACCCCAACCGCGACAACGTGCTCGGTCCCAGCCGGCTGTTCTTCTCCACGTACCTGGAGTCGCTCTGGGTCTGCAACTACCTCGCCGCCGCGGTGCTGTTGCGCGAGTCCGGGCGGCTGGACGACGCCACAGAGCGGGGCGTGGGCCAGGTGGCCGACGAGGCCGCCACCCTGATCGGCGAGTTCGACGAAGGGTTCTCGAACCGGCAGACCTGGAACGACGCCGCCCTCGCCGTGATCGCCGCCTGGTTCGAGGACGAGGACCTGGCGCGCCGGGCCATCGAGGGCCCCACCGGCCTGCTCGCGCACCTGCTGCGCGGTTTCGGGCGGGACGGGATGTGGTACGAGGGGGAGAACTACCACCTGTTCGCGCTGCGCGGCCTGCTCACCGGGGCGACGTGGGCGCGGGAGGCGGGCGTGAATCTGGGCGCGGAGCCGCAGCTCGCCGGACGCCTCCGGATGGCGCTGGTCGCGCCGGCGCGCTCGGCGTTGCCGGATCTGTCGTTCCCGGCCCGCAAGGACTCGCGCTTCGGTGTCACACTGGCGCAGCCGATGTACCTCGAGCTGTGGGAGGTGGGGCTCGCGAACCTCGGGAGCAGGGAGCAGGGAGCAGACAGCAGGGAACTCGAGAGCTGGCTGCATGCGCTGTACCGCGCCCCGGCACCGCAGCCCGAGCTGTTCGAGTCGTACCTCCACGATGCACCGATCGGACCGCTCCCTGCTCCCTGCTCCCGGAGCAGCCTCTCGTGGTGGGCCCTGCTGTTCATGACGCCGGCGCTGCCCGTCGATCCGGCGCCGTGGTCCCCCGCCAGCGTGTTGCTCGAATCGCAGGGGCTCGCCGTGCTGCGCACCGCTGGTCGCTACGTGAGCGTCGAGTGCGGCCCGCTCGGTGGCGGACACGGGCACCCCGATCGCTTGCACCTCACGCTCTACGCGGACGGCGTCCACTGGTTGCCCGATCCGGGCACGGGCTCCTACGTCGCGCGCGACCTCTTCTGGTACCGATCCACGTTGGCGCACAACGCCCCCCGGCTGGACGGGGTCTCCCAACCGCCGGGCGACGCGATCTGCGAAATGTTCGACGCGGGGGAGGGCGCGGCGGGCGAGTGGGCCTGGACCCGCGGCCGCTACGGCGACGTCGCGCGCACCGTCGTCTCGGGTCCGAGCTACGTGCTCGATGTGCTCGAGCTCGCGAGCCGGACCGAGCACCTGCTTGAGTTGCCGTGGCATTTCCGGGGCTCGGGCGAAGCGGCACGCGGGACGTGGACATCGGGCGAGTTGGCGGACGAGTTCGTATCACGGGTGGAGCGGCTCGTCCCCCATGGTCCCGGGCCGGTCGCGCTCGAGCTCGGGGATGGGACGCGCACCCTCAAGGCGTTCCTCGCGGGCGACGGCGAATTGCTCCGCGCCGAGGGCCCCGGTCTACCAGGGAGTGGGACGCGGGCGACGTTCTACCTGGTCCGCGCGCGCGGGCGGAGCGCGCGCTTCGTGACTGTGGTCGAGACGGGCGGCGCGGCCTCCCAGGTGCGCGGCGTGCGGACGCAAGGCGGCGTGATCGAGATCGAGACCGTGGCAGGGTCTCACCGGCACGCCGCCACGGCGAGCGGCTGGGAAATCGACACGGGCTCGGGTCGCGTGCGGCTGGGTGGCCCCCGCGAGCCCGAGCCGCCCGTCGTGCCGCTGCTCGAGCTCGACCGGCCCACTCGGGCGGTCGGCGCTGCGCTCCGGACGAGCGAGCCGCCGCCGCTCGACGGCTCGGTCACGGGCTTCGACACGAGCGAGCCGCTAC
>Ga0209160_1000100_pt1 | contig 57345 bp, 48 predicted proteins | sample GraSoiAngelo_153_FD_186167 | JGI IMG/M metagenome (GOLD analysis project Ga0209160, IMG submission 186167) | Grasslands soil microbial communities from the Angelo Coastal Reserve, California, USA - 14_1009_12_40cm (SPAdes) (version 2) | ecosystem: Environmental > Terrestrial > Soil > Grasslands ...
TCATGTATCGCATCACGCACCCCTTCCTTTCTTAGTTCTTAGTGGGCCTGGATGTTGCCGCCCGTCAACGGCGTCGGGCCGGTGTCCCCATGTCCGCCCCCCTCCGTGCCGTCGAGGGTCTTGAACCAGATCCAGTCCGGACCGGTGCCCGGGCTCGAACCCGGTTCGCCATTGTCGCAGGCTTGGACGCCGACCGAATGCGGATGCCAATCCCCGTTGCCATGCTTCGCACGCATGGTCAGGAAGAGGTGGAAGCACCGGCCTCCTTGGCCGTTCACGAACGAATCGAAATGCTCAAACGACACGCTGTGGTACTTGGTCTGCGTCGGGTGGTGCACGATTTCAAATTGCCCCTTGAGTACGTTGCACTGGGCGTCGGCGTGAATGTTGAACCCGAACGTCACCTTCCCGACCATAGTGCTGAGGTACCCTGGCGGCGGGGGATCGATGCGGCCGCCGCCGGTGAACTTCGTGGTGGGGCACAACTGCTCTTCGCCGCCGCCCCAGAACATCGGCCGATTGGGCGGGCCGACGGGGGTTGGTGGACGCTCGCAGCTCCACACGACCAGCGCGACCGCCCCCAGCGTCGCGAGGAACGTGACATCTCTCTGCTTGAACATGACGCTCGCCTCCGAGTGTTGTGGTTTGGCGAACGCGTTCCCAAAGCAACCGCAATGCCACCGAACTCGTCTTGCGGATGTTGTTGCCTTCCGCGGAGCTAGAAAAAATCGTCGCGGCCCCGCAGCAGCGCACTCGCACTGTTCTCGGGCTCTGCGGCGCTGTGTCGCGCACCAAAAACTTTCGCGCACGCCACCAGAACCCGTTGCGCGCGCGCCGCAAAGCGCCGCGTCGGCTCGGCGCCGGACCCCACCCCTCGTGCGGCGCGCATGCCTGGTCGCGCGGCATGACAGTGGCCCCGGGTTTGCGGACTGACGGACCAGGCTTGTTTTGGAGGCACCGGATGAGCGATCGAATCCCACAGGCCGAACTGCCGCTGGCACTCCTGGTCGGCGATCGGGAGCAGTCCACCCACTGGCTTAAGAGCCTGCTTGAGTCCAGCGGCTACGCGGTGCTCCAAGAGCGCTGCGGCCGCCGTGCGGTGGAGCGAGCCCGCAGCACGGAGCCTGACGTGATCATCGCGGATGCCGACCTCACCGACCTGGCGGGTGTCGAGCTGTGCCGCCGGCTGCACGGTGACCCCGGGATCAGTAGCAGCACACCAATCCTCCTGTCCATGTTCGAGCGGGCGCCGCACGCCGAGCGCATCGCCGCACTGCGGGCCGGCGCCTGGGAGTGTATCGCGCCGCCGCACGACGCGGACGAGATCCTCCTCAAGGTCGGTGCATACGTGCGCGCTAAGCGCGACGCCGATGGAGCGCGAGCGGACGGGCTGCTCGATCAGGTGACCGGACTGTACAACCGTCGGGGGCTCGCCCGACGCGCCCGCGAGCTTTGGTCACAGGCGCGCCGGGAGCGCCGCCCGCTCGCGTGCGTGGTCGTGGCGCTCGACGTGGAGCCGGCGGAAGTGAGCGCGGTCGACGAGCGCGTGCCAAGCGCCGTGATGCGCTGTGTGCGCACGCTCCAATCGGTGGCCCGGCTCTCGGACGTGATCGGCCGGCTCGGCCCCAGCGAGTTCGCCGCACTCGCACCCGGCACAGACGCGCCCGGCGCGCGGCGGCTCGCCGCGCGGCTGGCCGCGTCCCTGGAGGGCGGCGCCCCGCGCGCGTCTGGGGTGCGCTGTGGGTACGAGGCCGTGGCCAACGTCGGGGACGCACCGCTCGAGCCTCTGGACCTGCTGGTGCGCGCCTCCGGCGCCCTACGTACGGGAAGAGCAGAGGCTGGTTGGTCAGTCCGGCGGTTCGAAAGCGAAACCGGGCTCGACGCGGCGTCCGCCTAAGCCACGAGCGGCCGGCCTGTGTGATCGCTGCGCCTGCCGCTTTCTTCTTCCGCCGCCTCGTAGCCGGGCAAGTAGTAGGAGTAGTACGGGTACCCGCCTCTCGACGGGACGTCGTTCAAGATCGCGCCGAGCAGCCGCAGCGGCAGCCGCTGCAGCGCCTCGAGCTTCGACGCCGCGACCTCCCGACGGCTGTAGCCAGTGCGGAGCACGAGCGCGAGGCTCTGGGTCAACATCCCGAGGATCAGAGGGTCCACCCCCGCCGCGAGCGGCGGACTGTCGATCAGGATGACGTCGTAGCTCGAGCGCAGCGTGGTCAGGAGCTGCGACATCGCCGCCGAGCCGAGCAGCTCAGGTCCGTTGTAGGCGCGGACGCCGCAACCGATCAGCGAAAAGGCCGGGTACGGGGTCGCCTGGACGATGGTGTCGAGCGAGGTCTCACCGCGCAGGAAGTCGGTCAGGCCGGGCCGTCGCCGACCGTTCAGACGGCGGTGCAGCACGCCGCGCCGGATGTCCCCGTCGATCAGCAGCGTGCGGTGCCCACCCTGTGAGAACGTGTGCGCGAGATTCGCCGAGAGGAACGACTTCCCGTCGCCCGGCTCCGGACTCGTGATCGTGACGAGCAGGGGCACGGTCGCGCCATGGGCGTACACGAGATTCAGGCAGATGCCGCGCAGCCCTTCGACCACAGCGGCGATGTCCTCGGGCACCCGCGCGTCGCCGTGACGCCCCGACACTCCCGTCAGCCGCAAGTGCGGCACGGCGCCCAGGATCGTGAGGCCCATCTCCCGCGAGACCTGGTACGGGTAGCGGACGCGCGGGTCCACGCGATCGAGCAGGACGGCCCCTATCATCGCTAGCCCGAGGCTCCCGAAGAAGGCGAGCAGGATGACCCGCGGCGCGCGGTTTTTCGCGGCTTGCTGCGGCACAGCCGCCGCGTCGAGAACGCGCACGTCCGGGACGCTGCTTGCCACCGCAACGCGCGCCTCCTGGTAGCGCTGCTGCAGCGTCGTGTAGAGGTTTTCCGCCAGGCCGACGGCGCGCCGCAGGCGCGCCTCCTCGATGGCGCGCGCCGGGATCCCACGCAGGTTGCGCGAGTCCGCGTCGACCCGGCGGCCGAACTCGGCCTCACGCGCCGCGAGCTCGCTCACGAGCGCGCGCGCGAGCGTGGGGATCGCCTGGCGCTGCAGCGCGGCGATCTCGCCGATGAGCCGCTGCACGGGCGGATACTGGTCGGCGTAGCGGTAGCGGAGCGCCCGCAGCTCGGCCTGCTTGGTAGTCAGTTCCTTCAGCGCCTGAGACAGCTCAGCGCTCCGCTGGACCGAGCCGACGACGCCCAGCGCGTCGGCCGAGAGACCGGAGTCGCCCGCCTGCGCGAGCAGCCGCTCGAGCACGTCCCGGTCGCGCCGCGCCTGCTCCCGTTCGAGCTGCATGTCGAAGAAACTCGTGAACAGGGGATCGCGCGCCCCTTCCCCGGCCCCGCTTGCAGCGCCAGCAACGCCGGTCGCGCTCGGCCCCGCACGGTCCGACGGCAGCGTGATCGTCCGCACCCGGAAGCTCTCCAGCGCCGTCTCGGCGTCCTGCAGGTTCTGTTGCGAGTACTGGACCTGCTCAGCCAGGATCTTCGTTACCTCCTCAAGCTTCTGGCGTTTCAAGTCCGCCGCGACCTGCGCGTAGCGCTGTACAATCGCGTTGACGATCGCCGCGATCCGCGTGGGAGAGGCACCTTCCAGCTCCACCCGCAGGAAGCTGCCGTCCAAGTCCGGCCGTACAATGAGCGTCTCCGCCAGACGGCGTGCCGCATCGCGCGGCGTGGCCACGGCGAACTCCACGGTCCGCCCAGGCGCCACCACGCTCGGGCCCGGCGCCCACCGGAAGCCCAGCCTGCTCCCGATCGAATCGCCAACTGCGCCGTGCTCGAGCTCGCTGCCATCGGCCGTCGTCAAGTTATAGCCGCGCCCCGCACCGTCTACGGTGAGGCGGTATGCACCGGGCCGGTACTGCTCGGCGAGCTGAAAAGCGGCGAACGCCGGAGCATCTTCTGGTGACTTGAGCTCGAGACACAGCCGTTGGTCGCGGACGACCTCGTCCAGTACAACGTAGGACATGAGGAGGTCCACCCAAGCGCCCGGATCGAGCAACTGGCTCGGGCGGATGGGGCCGCGATCTGGGCCGCGGCGATCGGTCTGGTCGATCCAGATGGTCGCCTGCGCAACGTACTGGGGCTTGAGAAAACGCGTGGCTGCTACGCCCGCCGCCGTTCCGACCACGGTGACTGCGGCGATCAGCCATCTGAAGCGCACCACGGCATTGAGGATCCGGCGCCAATCGAGCTCACCGTCGGGATCGAAATAGTCCGCCCCGGCGACCGCGTCGGGCTGCCGAGGGGGCGCGAGCGCCGGTGAGTTGAACGGCGTGGGAAGCTTGCTCGTGGTCATCGCTAGATGCGTTCCTCCCTGATGCGTCGTTTCGCGAGCAGCGTTGCGGGTGCTGCCCTGACGCCCTCAGGCAAAACCGATACCGGCCACGGCGCCACGCCACGGGTCCGCGATGCCGCAAATCGGTGCACGCCGAGGCCCTAAGTGGATGCAGGTTGGTGCGGCGGACGGCGGCGGGGCACTGCTGCGAGGCCGCGACAGGGTGGCCCGAACCCTGCATAAGGGACCCTCAAACCCGAACCGGGAATCAACTGCAATGTCTACGGCACTTGCCCAGAACCACCTGAGCCGGCCGGGCGCGCGAGAGGACACGAAGGACCTCGGCGCGCGGCTGCCGATCGCACCCGAAGTGAAGGCCCGCGTGCGGATCGTGGTCGTGGACGACGAGCACACGCTGCGCGAAAGCTGCGCGGCGGTGCTGCGCCACGAGGGTTACGATGTGACGGTCTGCGGCCGCGGCCAGGAAGCGCTCGAGCTGTTGAAGCGGCGCGCCTTCGACATCGTGATCGCGGATCTGTACATGTCGCAAGCCGATGGCCTCGTGCTGTTGCGCGCGGCGCTCGCCACCAATCACGACACGATCGTGATCGTGATGACGGGGAACCCGAGCGTCGAGTCCAGTGTCGAGGCCCTGCGCCAGGGCGCCTTCGACTACCTCCCGAAGCCGTTCTCCGCCTCGCACCTGCAGGTCCTGGTCGGGCGCGCGGCCCACGCCCTGCTGGTGGCCCGAGAGAGCCGCGACCAAGAGGAAGACCTCGAGCGGGGACACGTCCACAGCGACAAGATCACGCTCCTGGGCACCGCGCCGGCGTTCCGCCGGGCGATCGAGCTCGCGCGCCGGGTCGCCCCGACGGACGCCTCGGTGCTCCTCACCGGGGAGAGCGGCTGCGGCAAGGAGATGATCGCGCAGTTCATCCACGCCCACAGCCGGCGTTCCAGCCGCCCGTTCGTGGCGGTGAACTGCGCGGCCCTGCCCGAGGGGCTGCTCGAGTCGGAGATGTTCGGCCATCGCAAGGGCGCGTTCACCGGGGCCGTGCGGGACAAGCCCGGCTTGCTGGAGACGGCGCACGGCGGCACGCTGTTGCTGGATGAGCTCGTCGACATGCCGAAGCCGATCCAGGCGAAGTTGCTGCGCGTCATTCAAGACGGTGTGGTGCGCCGGGTGGGAAGCGAGTCGAACGACGCCGTCGTGAACGTGCGGTTCATCGCTGCCACCAACAGCGACCCAGAGGCCGCCGTCGCGGCAGGCACACTCCGAGAGGACCTGTACTATCGCCTCCGGGTGGTCCCGATCGAAGTGCCGCCGCTGCGCGAGCGACCGGAGGACATCCCGCTGCTGGCGGAGTACTTCCTTTCCACCTACTGGATCCGCCACCGCAGCAAGGGCGCGCCGTTCCCCAAGCTGACCGACGCGGCGATCCGGGCGCTGTGTGGCAACCCATGGCGCGGCAACGTGCGCGAGCTGCAGAACGCGATCGAGCACGTAGCGGTGATCACGGAGCCGGGCAGCGAGATCCAGCCCGAAGACTTACGGCTCACGGGCGACGGAGAGGCACCCGCCGCCAACCCGGCGTCGCTGATCTCCACATTGCTCGAGGAGAGCTATCATGCGGCGCGCGATCGGGTCATCGCCCAGTTCGAGCGGCAGTACCTCACGTGGCTCGTGAACCGCGCGACCGGGAACATGTCCAAAGCCGCACGCATCGCGGGCGTGGACCGGACCACACTGTATCGGTTGATGGAGCGCCACGGACTGCAGCGCAGCCCCAGCACCGGCTGGGTGACCGAGCGCGAGGTGCCGGCCGAAGAGCCGGCGGACGCGCCGCCCGAGGCGGGCGGCCAGGTCGCGTGACACCGAGGAGCGTCATCGCATGAGGACGAACACCGCGGAACAGCTCGACTGGCCGGCGCCCAGCGCCGCGAGGGCGCCCGAGCCGGACCCCGAGCCGGACGACCTCGCGTCCTGTCTCGCGGGCCCCAACGGGCAGGACCTCGTCGTGGAGTTGGCGCACGACGTCCGCTCGCCCCTCGCGTCGATCCTGTTCGTATCGGAGGCGCTGCAGAATGGCCAAGCCGGCCCGGTGACCGACAGCCAACGCCGTCAGCTCGGGCTGATCTACAGCGCGGCGCTGAGCCTCTGCGCCACGGCGAGCGATGTGGTCGAACTGGCGCGCGGCGGCAATCGGCTGACCGACCGGCAAGCCGCGCCTTTCTCCATCGCCGAGATGTTTGCCTCCTTGCGCAGCATGGTCCTGCCGCTCGCCGAGGAGAAACGGCTCGAGGTGCGGCTGGTGCTTCCGGTGCCCGAGCGGCGAGTCGGACACGTGCGCGCGATCTCGCGCGTTCTGTTGAACCTCGCCACCAATGCGGTGAAGTTCACCGACGCGGGGGAAGTCGAGATCATGGCGCGGCCGCTGAGCGCCACGCGCCTGGAGTTCTCCGTGCGCGATACCGGCAACGGCATCGATCCCGTGACGCTGCGCACGCTGTACCAGCCGTTTCGCAAGACGCCGTCGGGACTGCGCCACCAATTCTCCAGCTCCGGCCTTGGGCTCGCCATCTGCCGCAAGCTCGTGAGGGCGATGGGCTCCGAGCTCCAGGTCGAGACGCGCCTACAAGGGGCCACGCGGTTCTTCTTCCAGCTCGACCTCCCGCCCGCTACGACCGGCGCCTAACAATACTCGGCGCCGTCGCTATCGCTCCACACGCGATGCCCGAGCGCGACGTGGCAGTGGCACAGCACACGCCGACGCGCAGACATTAATCCCTTGATCACCGGCCGGTAGCAGCGACGGCGCCCCGCCGACGGCACGGCCCTTGCCCTCTGGGCAGGCTATGACGACGGCGTTCCAACCCCAGACGGCCGCGCGACGGCACGTCTCGCTGGTTTATCCCGCTTCGCTCCGCCCCATCGACCGCGAGCAGCCGGGACGGCGGGTGCTGAACATCGTGGTTGCCCTCGCGGGGATCGTCCTCGCGCTGCCGCTGATGCTCGTCATCGCCGCATTGGTGAAGCTCACGTCGCGCGGCCCCGCGCTATTCCGGCAGACACGCATCGGGCTCGACCGTCGCGCGCTGTCTCGGGCCGGCGGCAACACCCGCCGTCGACTCGATATCGGCGGCGCGCCGTTCACGATCTACAAGTTCCGCACGATGCAGGTCGCACGTGAGAATGGCGAGCGACAGCGGTGGGCGGAACCGGAGGACGACCGCGTGACCCCGATCGGGCGCGTGCTGCGGCAGTTTCGACTGGACGAGCTGCCGCAGCTGTTCAACGTGCTGCGGGGCGACATGAACGTCGTCGGCCCCCGCCCCGAGCAGCCGGCCCTCTTCGTGTACCTGCGTGAGCAGATCGAGGGCTACCAGCGCCGTCAGAGGGTGCGCCCCGGCATCACCGGCTGGGCGCAGGTCAACCAGGGCTACGATTGTTCGGTCGACGACGTGCGGCGGAAGCTGACGTGTGATCTCGCATACATCCGCCGCCAGTCGGCGCTCGAGGACCTGAGGATCATGCTCCGCACCGTTCCAGTCATGCTCTTCCGGCGCGGAGGCTGGTGAACTGCGCATGCGATACCTGATTACCGGAGGGGCGGGCTTCATCGGCTCGCATTTGGCGCAGCATCTCGTGGGGGCCGGCCACGAGGTGGTCGTGCTGGACGACCTCTCGACCGGCCGGCGGGAAAATCTCGTCCCCGTGGCGGACCGCGTGCACCTGATCGTGGGCAGCGTCACGGATCCCGACACCTGTCGTCGTGCCCTGGACGGCGTGGACTGCGTGCTCCATCAGGCCGCGGTGACGTCCGTCGAGCGCTCGGTGCGAGAGCCCCTCGCCACGCACGGGGTCAACGCCACCGGCACGGTGAACCTGCTGCTCGCGGCGGGGGAGGCCGGCGTGCGCCGCGTCGTGTTTGCGGGGTCGACCTCGGCGTACGGGAACCCCGTCGGGCTGCCCAACTCAGAGGATGATCCCACGCGGCCGCTATCGCCGTACGCCGCCTCCAAGCTCGCCGCGGAGCAGTACTGCCAGGCGTTTCACGCAACGTACGGGCTCGAGCCTGTCGTGCTGCGCTATTTCAACATTTTCGGACCGCGCCAGGACCCGAATTCCCAGTACGCCGCCGTCGTGCCGCGCTTCATCACGCTGGCACTGCGCGGCGAGCGACCCACGATCTACGGCGATGGCGGCCAGACGCGGGACTTCGTGTACGTCGCCAACGTGGTCCACGCCAACTTGCTCGCGAGCCGGGCGCCCGCCGCGCAGGTGGCGGGACAGGTCTTCAACGTCGGCTGTGGCCGGAGCATCAGCGTGACCGAACTGTGGCGTTGCATCCGGGACTTGGTGGGTGTGGACCTCGAGCCCGTCTACGTCGCGGGGCGCGCCGGCGAAGTCCGGGACTCGCTCGCCTCGATCGACAAGGCGCGGGACCTGATCGGCTACCAGCCAGTGGTGAGCTTCGAGGAAGGTTTGCGGCGGACCGTCGCCCACTACCAGCTGGCCGGCGTGGGACGTCGGCGGACGGAGCCTCGCGGCGTGCGGCGGGCGCAGCTGCTCGGCGCTTCCAACGTCAGCGTGGACTGACTCACTCCCCAGCCACGCGGTCGAGCATCTCTCTGAGCTCGTCCAGGCTGAAGGGCTTCCGCAGCACCGGGCGCTCCGAGCGCAACAGCTGGTCCCGCGTCTGCACCGAGATGGAGTCGCCGGTCGTAAAGATGACGCGGCGCTCCCCGCCGCCTCCCTCCTCCCGCAGCCGCTCGAACAGGTCGAACCCGGTGTGGGCCTCGTCGAGGTGCACATCCACGATGAGCGCGTCGTAGCTGGCCGACTTGGCGAGCTGCCGCGCGGCTTCCTCGTACCCCGGCACGCTCGTGACCTCGTGCCCGAGCCGTTTGGCGAGCAGCACCATGCCGCGCCGCACGCTTTCCTCGTCTTCGACCACCAGCACCCGGAGCGACCGCTCCGGGGGTCGCGACCCGGCTGCCGCCGGGTCGGCGGCGCGGGCGGTATCGATCGGCAGCTCGAACGCGAGCCGCGCGCCGCCCCCTTCGATGTTCTGCATCCACATCCGGCCGCCCATCCCCCGCACCAGCCCGAAGCTGATCGCCAGGCCCAGCCCGGTTCCCTCGTCTCCCTTCGTCGTGAAAAACGGCTCGAACACGCGGTCGAGGATCTCGGGCGGCACGCCGGGGCCGGTGTCCTCCACCGCGACCAGGACGTGGTCGTCGGTGCGTTTGGCGATGATCAGCACCTGGCCGGGCCGGCCGCTCGCTTCGACCGCCTGCCGGGCGTTCACGACCGCGTTGAGCACGACCTGCTGCAGCTCCTGAGGATCGCCCATGACCGCCGGGAGGTCGTCGGGAATGGCCACCGCAGCGCGGACGCGAGCCTTCTTCAGGGCGGAGCGCTGCAACGACAGTACCCGTTCGACGGTCTCGGCCAGGTCGACAGCGGCGTACGCGCGCGGCCGCTGGCGCGCGAAATCGAGCAGGGTCCGCACGATCCGCCCGGCGCGCATCGCCTCGGCGCGGATGATGTCGGCGCTTTCCTTCAGGTCCGCCTGATGCGGGTCAACGGCGAGCAGCTCCGCGAACGCCGCGATCGCCGCGAGCGGATTGTTCAGCTCGTGCGCCACCCCGGAAACGAGCGCGCCGAGCTGTGACAGGCGATCGGCCTGCAACAGCTTGCGCTGCAGTAGCATCTCGCGCGATACGTCCACCGCGAGAAACAGCAGCTTGGGGGATCGCTCGATCGGGTCCACGTTCACGATCACCGCCTGCACGTCGCGCGTCGCTTCACCGGCGGGCTCGAGCGTCAGGTGAAACTCCTGGCCCCTATTCACGGCGTCGCGCAGCGCCGCCGCCAAGCTGGCATGCTGGTCCGTGGGGGCCCAGTCCGTGAGAGAGCGACCCCGGACGGATGGTGTGTCCGGCACGTCGAGCAGCCGTGCCCCTTCGGGATTGGCATCGAGAATCTGGCCGTCCGCCGTGAGCACGAGTGCGGGTGTGGGAAGCGAATTGAAGAGCTGCAGGTAGAGGCGCCGCTCCACCTCGAAGGCACTCAAGAGGTGGGCGGCCCGGGATTCGGGGGGCAACTCATCGCGCACCCGCTCGAGGGCGATCACCAGATGGCTGTGGGGGCCCCGTGTTACGCGTGCCTCGAGCGCTGTGCCCGCTGCTTCGGACGCGGGCGCCCGCATGAGGCAGCTCCGTGGTTGGCCGTCGGCGAGCACCTCGTGCAGCACGCGCTCGACGTCGGTCCCCTTGGCCGTCGAGAGCGCGACCCAGAAGTTCCGGCCCAGCGTCTGGTCGCTCGCTAGGCCCGTGACCCGGGCCGCGCCGGAGGACCACTCGGCGATGGTCCAGTCGGGAGCGACTGCTACCACGCCGATGTCGAGACTATCGAACAGCGCCTTCGTGTCCATAACGATCTGCTCGCCCCCCCCCAAGAAAAATGCCCGGTTGGCCGGATCGCGGGCGCAACGGGGCCTGGGGTCTTCGGGATGCGGAACGTCCGAACCGCTAGGTACCAGGATGGCGAAGCCGGGTTCCCGGGTCAAGATGATGCGGTGACGCAACATGCGGCCTGCGTCACGGTGCCGAACCCCTCAGCCGAGCAGCTATGCCCTATATTGGAGCGCGAACCTCCAACCGGAGGACCTATGCCGAGGATGTGGCTGGCAGCACTCGCCCTGATCAGTCTCGCCGCCTGCGGCGGGAGCTCCCCGCGGAACGCCGCCAGCGCGGGGACCAGAACGCGGACCGCTCATGGGGCTTCCAGGGCCCAAACCTCGACAGCTAAGTCCCGGCAGCAGCAGTCGAAGGCTAAGCGCAAAACGTCGACCAAGCCGGACACGGCGCAGCGCAATCCGCTCGTCAACCACTAAGCGTGCAGACACCAGAGCCCCGCGAAGGTCGCGGGGCTCTGGTTTTCGTCACTGGCACGCAGGCTGGTGCAGCTGGATGTTGCCACCGCTGAGTGTGCCCCCCGCTCTATAGCTGTAGCCGGCGCCGGATAGTTCGATCGCGAAGGTGTCATCGCGTCCTGGCTCGCCGTTGTCCGCAACGTCCACCTGGTAGGTGAACCCGCTAAGGCCATTCACCTCGGCGGTGCCCGTGATGCGCCGCATCGTGGGAAACGTGGCGTCCGGGGTAGTGTAGCCGGTCACACCAGTGCCCTTCACCTGTGGGCCGTTCGAGCCGTGATCGTTGTAGGTCAGATGACCCCAGAACGTGCCCTGCTTGATGCCGCCCGCGACGCCGAAGTTCGCTTTCGCCCCGGACGGGGTCCCGGTGATCCAGCCGCCGCCGGTGATGAAATCGGCCGGCGTGCACCCGGGCGGGGGGGGTGGAGGCGGGGCTGGTGCGCAGGTGATGTCCGCATGCGCCGAGGAGATGATCACGTCCGCGACCCCGTCCACGCTGACGTGGAGGGCGTTGACGGTGATGTCGCCGGCGCCACCGCTTGTCTGCTCATTGATGACCACCTTGCCCGTGCCATTCGGCAACAGCACGGTCTGGTTCGGCGTTCCGTCGACCTGGATCACCTGCCCGTTCACGGACAGGCGGGCGATGTGCGAGCTGCCGCTCGCCGTCGCGCCGCCATCGGTGCACATCGCGGTCGCGCGCGCCTCCAGAAAGCCGGCGGAGATACTGTTGGTGCCGACCGTGAGGGCCAGCTCCGCCACGGACGCCTCGGACCGACTGGCATTGCCTTGGCCCACGCTCGTCGCGTGTAGCACTTCGGCCGTGAGCAACCCGGGCACGCTGGCGTCCAGGAGCGATGCCTCCCTGGCGCCGCCGGACGACGGCAGGGAACCGGCATCCACGAGCGTGACAGCGGCGGGAACGGGACCGAACAGCTTGGCTTGCACTACCGTGGCGTGACCGCTGTAGCTCGTCGCCTGCGTGGCCGACGGCGCCGTCGCGTCCGTCGCCAGCACGGGTGCGGCTGGATGCGGGCGCTCCGAGCACGCGAGCGCCAGTGCTACGGCCGCGAGCACGCTTCCACGCAGTGGTGCGTTCCATCGAATCGCCATAGTCGCCTCCCTGATGAGAGGAGTGCACGAGAAACGTGAACGCCCTACATAGGAAGCAAGGGGGGTGCCCTGTGGCGTCACCGCAACCATGGGGAGCGCGTGCGACAGGTGCGCGGTGGCGCATCAATGTGGGGCCCGCCGGGGTTGCTCGGCGACGCCATTCGAGGCGCGTCGCCCGGCAAAATGTCCGACGCGCCTTGTCAGAGTCCCGGGGTAGGGTCTGTAGTACTTTTCCGACGCTGCGATGGCGCAGCGGAGGGCGAAGCGACGAGGTGATGCTCGATCGCGTAGCGGATGATGGCCGCGTTGCTCCTCAGCTTGAGCTTGTCGAGGATCCGGCTCCGGTACGTACTCACCGTCTTTGGGCTGACGCCCAGCTCGGCGGCGATTTGCTTGAACGCGATCCCGGAGCCGAACATGCACAGGACCTGGTACTCCCGGTGTGAGAGCGCATCGTGCCCGGGGGTCTTCCCTCTTTCACTGAGGTTGGAGATGAGGCTGCTCGCGAGCGAAGGGCTCACGTAGGACGCGCCGCGCGCGATCTGGCGGATCGCCTCGAGCAATTGCCGGCGCGAGTGATCTTTACTCAGATATCCTGCGGCGCCCGTCCCCAGGATGCGCAAGGCATCGGGATCTTGCCCCTGCACGTTCAGCACCAGGACACGGCACCGAGGGTGGCGGCGGTTCACGTCGCGGATGAGCCCGAGGATCGTCGGGGTCCCGAGGAACAGGTCGAGCAGCAGCACATCCGCTTCCGTTGTCCGGGCCTGCTCGAGCACCTCGTCTCGCGTCGCCGCCTCCCCCACGACCCGCATGTCGGAGCACTGCGCGACGAGACGCTTGAGCCCCTCGCGGACGACCAGCCGATCGTCCGCGACGAGCAACTTGATAATGGCGGGCGCCGTGTGACGCGGCGCTGTGGACGGGATCGTGAGTGCCCTCGAATTCCGCAAAGCAACGGCCCCGTTGAGCCGTTCGCGGGCGCAACGGGGCCAGGAAAACTGTCGGACCCTTGAGATTAACGACGGACGCACGGCCGTCAAGTGGAAACGTGTGGCCGCGATTCTGGTGAGGCCTGTCACCACGCGGGGGCAGTCGGCGAGTCGACACCACGGCAAATGTCGAGTACAGGAAAGAGCCCGGCTGGGGGACGTAACCGGAGTGGGGCTCGCGCTTCACCATCAGTGGGCCTGAGTGGAGTTGAACCACTGACCTCACGCTTATCAGGCGTGCGCTCTAACCACCTGAGCTACAGGCCCTGCAACAGCCTGGCGAGTCTGTCGACCTGCCGCACCCCGCAACTCCGCTCCCCAACTTAGCAACCGGCCCCGCGCCGCGGTACTGTATGACCTCGGAGCGCGGCCGCGTCAGGCCCGGCGGAGCCTGAGCCGACTGGCTGAGCCGGTCGGTCGCGCGCTACCTTACGCGCGGCTCACACACCGGTCAATGTATGGCTCGCGCCAACCTGGAACAGGAAGTCCTCGAAGAGCTGCGGCGGCGCAAGGTCGGCTCCCTCGTCCTCCAGTTCACCGACCTGCTCGGGGTGAACAAAGCGGTCGAGCTGCCCGCTAGCCGATTTGAGCGAGCGCTCGCCGGGCAGATCGCCTTCGACGGGTCGGCGCTGGAAGGGTTTGCGCGGACCGAGGAGGCGGACGCCCTGCTCGTCCCCGACCTCACGACCTTCCGCGTCTTCGCCTGGGGCATGGGGGCTCCGCCCGGCGGGGAAGCCGGCGGCGATCCGGTCGGACGGCTCATTTGTGATATCCGCTACCCGGACGGCCGGCCGTTCGAGGGATGCCCTCGGACCGCGCTGAAGCGCCAGATCGATCTCGCCGCCAAGGCCGGGTTCGTGATGCGGGTGGGGAGCGAGGTGGAGTTCTTCATCTTCGATGGGGCGGACGACGCCGGGGTCTCCACCCGCACCGCGGACCGGGGCAGTTACTTCGACCTGCAGCCGCTGGAGCGCGGCGAGCAGGTCCGGCGCGCCATCGCCAAGGTGCTCGAGGACATGGACCTCGATCCCGAGTCCCTGCATCACGAGGTCGCGCCGGGCCAGCACGAGATCGATCTCGCACCGGCCGACGCCCTCACGGCGGCCGATCGCCTCGCCACGCTCCGCACCGTGGTCCGCAGTATGGCGCTGCGGCACAGCATGCTGGCGACGTTCATGCCCAAGCCCCTCTTCGCCCGCAGCGGCTCCGGTCTCCACACGCACCAGACGCTCCTCGCCGAGGGGAAGAACGCCTTCGACGACCGTAGCGCGCCGCTGCATCTCTCCCAGGTCGCCCGCTGGTACGTGGGCGGGCTGCTGCACCACGCGCGCGGCTATTGCGCCGTGACCAATCCGCTGGTGAACTCGTACAAGCGCTTGGTCGCAGGGTTCGAGGCGCCGGTGAACGTGTCGTGGTCGACGCAGAACGTCTCGCCGCTCGTCCGCATCCCGGCGGAGCGGGGGGACGGGGCTCGCTGCGAGAATCGCCTGCCCGATCCGGCGGCCAACCCCTACCTCGCCATCGCCACGCAGCTCGCCGCCGGCCTCACGGGCATCAAGGAGCAGATCGATCCGGGCGATCCCGTCAACAAGAACATCGCCCGCATGAGTTATCGGGAACGGCGCAAGTACCGCATCGACGATCTGCCGCGCGATCTCCACGAGGCCCTCGACTACCTGGAAAAAGACCGCGTCGTGCGCGATGCGCTGGGGGAACACATCTACGAGCGGTACATCGACGCCAAACGCGGCGAATGGGAGGAGTACATCGAACGCGTCAGCCCGTGGGAGGTCGAGCGCTACATGGGACAATACTGATCGGCGGCGACCACCAGAGGCTTTGAACGACGACGGCCAGCGTGTGCGTACGCTGGCCGTCCACTGCGCCGTGTTCCGGGCCGGGCCCCCCCGTCACTCCCAGTCCCGCCGCGGAGTCTTCTTCGGCCGGAACTCCTCGTCTTCCTCGTCGTCGAATTCGTCGTCCAGGTCGTCGTATTCGTCGAGGTCGTCCAACTCCTCCTCGTCAAGCTCGTCCTCCTCCAGCTCGTCGTCGAAGTCCTCGTCCAGGTCCTTGTCCTCTTCGAAGTCTTCGAACTCTTCGTCGTCGAGACCGTCGCTGCGACGCTTGAGCGACCAGTCCGACGTCTCACGGGACAACATTGTCACCCCCAGCTGAGGTTGCGGTTGATGGCGTGAACGAGCTATCCGGTGCTGCCTTACGACTCCTCGGCGGCTCGCGCGTTCCGGGCGAGCTTGCGACGCTCGGTGGCGCCCAGGGCCCGCTTGCGCAACCTGATGGACGACGGCGTCACCTCGATTAGTTCGTCGTCCTCAATGTATTCGAGCGCGAGCTCCAAGGTGATCTGCCGCGGCGGCTCCAGAATGATCATTTCATCCGACGCGGTCGTCCGCATGTTCGTCAGCTTCTTCTCCTTGGAGGGGTTCACGTCCATGTCGTCGGTCCGGACGTTCTCCCCCACGATCATCCCCTCGTACACCGGGTCACCGGGTTTGACAAACATCGTGCCCCGCTCCTGCAAATTGAAGAGCGCGTACGCCACGACCACGCCCTGCCGGTCCGCGACCATGACCCCCCGGCTCCGCCCCGAGATCGGTCCCGCCCACGGCCCGTACTCGTAGAAGCGGTGATGCATGATTCCCGTTCCCCGGGTGTCCGTCAAGAACTCCGAGCGATACCCCAGCAAGCCCCTCGCCGGCAGCTTGAACCGCATCCGCACCATGCCCACCCCCGGGTTCTTCATGTCCAGCAGGGTCGCGCGGCGCGGGCCCAGCTTCTCCATCACCACGCCGAGGTAGCCCTCTGGGCAATCGATCATCAGCTCCTCGTAGGGCTCGAGCTGCTCTCCGTTCGGCCCTTCGCGCGGGATGATGCGCGGCCGGCTGACCTGAAACTCATATCCCTCGCGCCGCATCGTCTCCATCAGCACGCCGAGGTGCAGCTCGCCGCGTCCCGACACGGTGAACGTCTGGGGGTCGTCCGTCTCCTCCACCCGGAGGGCCACGTTCCGCTCGAGCTCCCGGAACAGCCGCTCCCGCAGCTGCCGACCGGTGACGAACTTCCCTTCGCGCCCCGAGAACGGCGAGTCGTTGACCTTGCAGTCCACCGAGATCGTGGGCTCCTCCACTGCGATCCCCGCGAGGCGCTCGAGGTGGTCGGGCGCCGTGATCGTCTTCCCGATCTCCACGCCGGCGAGCCCCGCCAACGCCACGATCTCGCCTGCGGCGGCCTCCTCCAGCTCCACCCGCTCTAGTCCCTCGAAGCCGAACAGCTTCACGACCCGCGCTTGCTCGTACGCCCCGTCCCCCAACGGCCCCGGCGCCCCGAGCGGCAGCACCGCGACCGTGTCACCGACATGCATGCGACCCCGCTCGATCCGCCCGATCGCGATCCGCCCCAGATACGAGGAATAGTCGAGCGTCGAGACGAGCATCTGCAACGGCCCGCGCGGGTCCGCCCGGGGTGCCGGAATCGTCGTCAGGATCGTCTCGAACAGCGGCTTCAGATCGGTGCCCGGCGTCTGGAGGTCGAACGTCGCCGTCCCCGCCCGACTCGAGGTATAAAGGAAAGGGCAGTTGAACTGCTCCGGCGTCGCTTCCAGCTCCAGGAATAGCTCCAGCACCTCGTCGTGCACGCGCAACGGCTCCGCGTCCTGGCGGTCGATCTTGTTCACGAGCACGATCGGCTTCAAGCCCAGGCCCAGCGCCTTCCCCGCCACGAAGCGCGTCTGCGGCATCGGCCCCTCGGCGGCATCCACAAGCAGGAGGAAGCCATCCACCATCCGGAGGATCCGCTCCACCTCGCCCCCGAAGTCCGCATGCCCCGGCGTGTCTACGATGTTGATCTTCGTCTCACCCCAGCGTACCGCGGTGTTCTTGGAAAGGATCGTGATGCCCCGCTCCCGCTCCAACGGGTTCGAGTCGAGCACCCGCTCGGTCAGCAGCTGGTTGGCGCGGAACACCCCCGCCTGGCGGAGCATCTGGTCCACCAGCGTGGTCTTCCCATGGTCGACGTGGGCGATGATGGCGATGTTGCGGATCTGCAAGGGGCTACGTCCTGACGGTGCCTATGTGAGGGGCGCAGTATAGGAAGGTGGTCTCGAAAAGACAAGCGGTGGCGTCACACGCACGTCGGGTCCCGCTCCATCTGCACCGTCACATGCTCGATCCCCAGGTCGCCCAGGCGGCCCTGGACCGCCTCGAGCACGCGCTGGTTATCGGCGGGGTTCTGAACCACGAGGTGCCCGCTCATGGCGATCACCCCGCTGGTGACGGTCCATACGTGCAAATCGTGCACCGACGCTACCCCCGGAATCGAGGTGATGCGGTCGTGCACGTCGGAGAGCGCGATATGCGCCGGCGCCGCCTCGAGCAGCACATCCGCGCTCTCCTTCACGAGGCGCCAGGCGCTGCCGAGGATGAGCAGGGAGATGAGAATCGAGATCAGGGGGTCGGCGGCGAGCCAGCCGGACAGCAGGATGACCGCGCCCGCGGCGAGCGCCCCGAACGAGCCGAGGGCGTCGCTCAGCATGTGGAGATAGGCGCCCCGCTCATTGAGCGAGTGGTCGTGCCCGCGGTGCAGGATCGCAGCGCCCGCGAGGTTGGCGATCAGTCCGAGCGCGGCGACGGCGACGAGCAACGCCCCCTGGACCGGGGCGGGATTGCGCAGCCGGTGCAGCGCCTCGACCGCGACGCCGATCGAGATCGCCAGCAACGCGGCACCGTTCACCAGGGCCGCCAGGATCTCGAGCCGCAACAGCCCGAAGGTGCGCTCCGCCGTGGCCGGGCGTTGAGCCACGTAGGCCACCCCGAGCGACAGGCCGAGCGCGCCCACATCGGCGAGCAGGTGGCCGGCGTCGGCCAGCAGGGCGAGCGAGTGCGCCACCCAGCCTCCGACCGCCTCCACGAGCATCACCATGCCCGAGATCCCCAGCACGAGCGCCAGGCGGCGCCGGCTCTCGGCGCGCAGCGGCGCGCGGTGGGTGCACTGGACTTCGAGAGGGAGCGCAGACATCAGACGTCACACATCAGTGGTCATGGCGAAGGTCTGACATCTGATGTCTGACGTCTGATGTCCGGATGCGGATCGTCTCCGCGTGCCCCGGCAAGCCCTCGGCTTCCGCCAGTGCGATGATGTGGCCCGCGTCTTGTTCCAGCCGTCGCGCCGAATACCCGACTACGCTGATCCGTTTCACGAAATCGTACACTCCCAGCGGCGAAACATATCGGGCGGTTCCACCGGTGGGCAACACGTGTGACGGGCCGGCGAGGTAGTCTCCCACCGGCTCGGGCGTCGCCGCCCCGACGAAGATGGCCCCCGCATGGCGGATGCGGCGCGCCACCGGCCACGCCTCGCGCGTCAGGATCTCGACGTGCTCAGGGGCCCGCCGGTTCGCCACCTCGAGGGCGGCGTCCAGGTCCGGCACGACCACGACGACGCCGTGGTCGGCGAGCGAGCGCTCGACGATCGCCTTGCGGGGCGACTGGGCGGCCTGGCGCGCCAGCTCCCCCTCGAGCGCCACCGCGAGTGCCGGGCTCGTGGTGACGCACCACGCGCACGCGTCTTCATCGTGCTCCGCCTGGGCGATCAGGTCCGCGGCCACCAGCCGCACGTCGGCCGAGTCGTCTGCGATGACGAGCAGCTCGGTCGGTCCGGCCAGCATGTCGATGCCCACCTCGCCGGCCACCTGCCGCTTCGCTTCGGTCACGAACCGATTGCCCGGACCGACGATCTTGTCGACGCGCGGGATGGTGGGCGTCCCGTAGGCGAGCGCCCCGATCGCTTGCGCGCCGCCCACGCGCCACACCCGGTCCACGCCGGCGAGCCGCGCCGCGGCGAGCACGACGTCGGGTGTCCCCCCTCCGCCCCCCCGTAGCGGCGGCGTGACCATGACGATTTCCGCCACCCCGGCTACGACGGCCGGGACCGCGTTCATTATTACCGTCGACGGATACGCGGCTTTGCCCCCCGGGACGTACAGCCCGACTCGCTCGAGCGGCACGACCCGCATTCCGATCTCGGTGCCGTCCTCAGCGCGCTCGAGAAAACCCTCGTCCACCTGGCGCGCGTGATAGTCCCGCACGCGCCGCACCGCGGTCTCGAGCGCGGCGCGCACCGCGGCTGGGATCCGGTCGAGCGCGTCCTGACAGCGCGCCGCCGGCACCTCCCACTGCTCGGGCGACACATCAACACCATCGAGCCGTTTGGTGTGCTCGCGGACGGCCGCATCTCCGGACGCGCGCACGTCGTCCAGGATCGCGCGCACCGCGCGTGCGGTGTCCGGGTCGGCCCGAGCGCTGCTCGGCAGGTGGGGCGCCAGCACGTCGTACGGCGGCGCTTGAAGTCGAGTGACCACCGGCTAAGTTCCCGCCTCTATGCCCGGGCCTCTGTCGCAGTCGATCGGCCTGCGCCTCATCGCGGTCGTGCTGCTGGTTCTCGCCAACGCGTTCTTCGTCGCGGCGGAGTTCGCGCTCGTCGCGGCGCGGCGCACGCGCATCGATGCCCTGGCGCGGCGCGGCGACCGGAAGGCTAAGACCGTGCAGACGGCGCTGCAAGATCTCTACCGCCAGCTGTCGGCGGCGCAGCTCGGCATCACCGTCGCCTCGATCCTCCTGGGGTACGTGGCCGAAGACACCGTGGCGCACCTGTTCCGCGACTGGTTCGCCTCGCTCCCCCCGTTCCTTAACTTCCTCACCCGCGGGGGCGTCGCGTCGGTGGTGGCGGTGGCCCTCATCTCGTTCCTGCATGTCGTGTTCGGCGAGCAAGCGCCCAAGGCCTGGGCCATCACCTATCCGGAGGGTACGAGCCGCTGGATCGCGGCCCCGCTGATCCTGTTCTCCTGGATCACGCTGCCGTTCACGGGGCTGCTCAACTGGAGCGCCAACCGCGTCGTCCGGCTGCTGGGGATCCGGAGTGCGACCGCCGAGCTCGAGCGGATCCACTCCCCGGAGGAAATCCGGATGCTCGTCGAGCAAAGCCGTAAGACCGGGCGTCTCGGGGCGCACGACGCGCGTCTGCTGGAAGGCGTGTTCGAGTTCAGCGAGAAGACGGCGCGCGACGTGATGACACCCCGCACCGACATCGTCGCGCTGCCGATTGACCTCTCGCTGGAAGAGGCCGCCGACCAGGTCGCCGTCGCCGGGCGCTCGCGCTACCCCGTGTACGGAGAGACGCTCGACGACATCGTCGGCCTGGTGCACGCGAAGGACATCCTGGCGGGGCTCCGCTCGGCCAAGGGTGGCTCGCTACGCGCGGTGCTGCGGCCGGCCGTGTTCGTGCCCGGCACGCGGGAGGTGGAAGACGTCTTGGCGGACATGAAGCGTCAGAAGATTCATCTCGCCATCGTGCTCGACGAGTTCGGGGGCACCGCCGGCCTCGTGACGATGGAGGATCTGCTCGAGGAGATCGTCGGCCAGATCTACGACGAGTACGACCGGTCCAGCGGGGACACCCGCGCCGCCCCGGGAGAGGGAGCGCCGCTCCTGCCCGGCGCGATGCCGCTGCGCGACGTGAACCAGACCTACGGGCTCGAGCTCGACGAGCGGAACTACACGACGATCGGCGGCTATCTGTTCGGCACGCTCGGCCGGCTCCCCAAAGTCGGTGATCGCGTCACCGTCAAAGGCGGCGCGTTCGAGATTGTCGAAATGGACGGCCGCCGAGTCGGCGCCACCCGCCTGGTGCAACACACGGCGGGCGAAGGAGCCGCGCCGTGACGCGACGGTCGTCCATCGCGCCGATTCCGCCCGGCGCCCTCGATCTCGCGGGCGACGCCGTGCGTCGCCGGCGAGCGCTCCAAAGCCGCATGCTCGAGCGGCTCGAGGCCGCTGGCTACGAGGAGATCATCCCGCCCACCTTCGAGTACGCCGAGGTGTTCGTGCGCGCCGGCGGGGGAGAGGTGGCCGACCGGCTGATCCGTTTCCTCGACCTGGACGGCAGGCTCCTGGCCTTGCGTTACGACTTCACCTCCAGCGTGGCCCGCCTGGCGGCGACCAAGCTCGCCGACCGGCCGACGCCGCTGCGCCTGAGCTACGCCGGCAAGGTGTTCCGTCAGGAGCCGGAGCGAGACGGTCGGCGCCCGCGCGAAATCCTCCAGGTGGGGGGTGAGCTCCTGGGCGAGGACGGCGTGGCTGCGGACGTCGAGGTGCTGCGGCTCGCGCTCGCGCTCGTAGGCTGCGCCGGCGTTGCGGAGTTCCAACTGAACCTCGGCCACGTCGGCGCCCTAGCGCCGGCGCTCGCGGCCCTCGCCCCCGACGAGCGCGCAGTCGTACGACGCCTGATCGACCGGAAGGACGCGGCGGGGCTCGCGGCGGCGGCGCCGGGCACGCTCACCGAGCTGCCGTTCATCATCGGCCGACGCGACGCCCTCGAGCGCGCCGCCCGCCTGATGGCCGCTTCCGCCCCGAACGAGGGCGTGGCGCGACTCCAGGCGATCGACGCCGCCCTGTCCGACGGCGAGCGGCGTCACGTCGTGTACGACTTCGGCGAGGTGCGCGGGCTCGACTACTACACCGGGATCCACTTCGAAATCTTCGTCGCGGGCGCCGGGACGGCCGTCGGGGCGGGCGGCCGCTACGACGACCTGATGGGCCGTTTCGGCCGCGCTCTCCCCGCCGTCGGGCTTGCGATCGATCTCGACGCGCTCGCGGTGGCGGCGCCGTGACGGCGCGCGTCCCGCTCACGCTGGCGCTCCCCAAGGGGCGCCTGCTCGAGCCGTCGTTGGCGTTGCTCTGGAAAATCGGCGCCGCAGGGTCGGAACCATCCGGCACCCGCAAGCTGCTCGTCCCGTCGTCGGACGGCACGCTCTCGCTGCTGTTCGTGAAGCCCGCAGACGTTCCGGTGTACGTCGAGTCGGGCGCCGCGGATGTGGGCATAGCCGGCACCGACGTCCTGCGCGAGACTGAGGCCGACGTGCTCGAGCCACTGGCGCTCGGGTTTGGCCGCTGCCGCATGGTCGTCGCGAGCCCGGCGGAGGTCCTCTACCCCACGCTCAGCGGCGGCGTGACCCCTCGGGTCGCGACCAAGTACCCGCGGCTGACGCGTAGCTTCTTCGCGGAGACAGGTCTCGGCGTGCAGGTGATCAGCGTGAGTGGCAGCGTCGAAGTGGCGCCGTTGCTCGGGCTGTCGCACTGGATCGTGGATCTGGTCGACACCGGCCGCACATTGCGCGACAACGGCCTCGTCGAGCGCGCGACGATTCTGGACGTCGGCGCCGTGCTCGTGGTAAATCGAGCGAGCCAGAAGCTGCGGCTCGAGGAGCACCAGCAGCTGCTCGACCGGCTGCAGGTTGCAGTCCAGTCGCCTTTAACCCCGGGGCATCGCCCCGGGGTCAGCCGCCCCTAGCCACGTTCGGGCCGGCTGACCCCGGGTCGGTGGCCCGGGGTCGAGCGTGCCCGCCCCGCCAGCTCGACGGCCAGCTCGAGCGCCGCCCTCATCGAGCTCGGGTCGGCGACGCCCCGTCCCGCGATGTCCAAGGCGGTGCCGTGATCCGGCGCGGTCCGCGGGAAGGGCAGTCCCAGCGTGACGTTCACGCCCTTCCCGAAAGCCGCCACTTTCACCGCGGTCATGCCGACGTCGTGATACGGGGTGAGCACGGCGTCGAACTCCCCCCGCAGTGCCCGCACGAACACCGTGTCGGCGGGCAGCGGGCCGGCCGCGACGAGGGTCTCCGCCGCGGGGCGCAGCACCCGGTCGTCCTCGTCTCCGAACAGCCCCGATTCGCCCGCGTGCGGATTGAGCGCGCACAGCGCGAGCCGCGGGCGCGCGATGCCCCACCAGTCCCGCAGCGCCGCTTCCGTGATCCGGCCGGTGCGCACCACACGCTCCGTGGTCACGGCGCGCGCCACGTCGCGCAGTGGGAGATGAGTGGTGACGAGCACGACGCGGAGCGTCCCGGCGGCGAGCATCATCGCGACGTCACGGTCGCCAGCGAGGTGTCCCAGGAACTCCGTAAGGCCGGGGTGGCGAAAACCCGCGAGATGCAACGCGTGCTTGTGCACCGGCCCCGTCACGATCGCGTCTGCTTCGCCCCCCAGTGCGAGGCGTACGGCTTGTTCCACCGCGCTCACCGCGATCCGGCCCGCTGACACCTCCCCCTCGTCCCTCCGCCAGACGCCGACGCCGATCCGGCGAGCCGCCGAGATCGGCGCGATCTGATTATCCGCTCCGATCAGCGCGATCTCCGCCTCGAGCGGATGCCCGGCGAGCGCTTTCGCCACCACCTCCGGCCCGATCCCGCGCGGGTCGCCCAGGGTCACGGCGAGGCGCGGGCGGCCGGTCACGGCGCTAGGGGCGGAGATCGACGTAGGTGGTGCGCCGCAGCGTGTCCAGGTAGTGCTGCACCGTGAGCTGCTGGCCCAGGCTCTCGCGGATCCGGTCCTTCACTTCGTCGAAGCTCAGCTCGCCTTCCGGGAGCCGCTTCGTGAGCTCGAAGACGACGAACTTGGGCCGCTTCGAGTCCGCGCCTATCTCGAACACCGGCTTCAGGCCGGGGACGCTGTCGCTGCCGATCGCCCGCTGGTAGTCCGGCGGCAGCTGGGACAGCGGCAGGTCCGGCACGACCTTGCCCTCCTCGGGATCGCCGTACCGGCGCGCCAGCGAGTCGAACGAGGCGCCCCGGAGCAGGGCGTCGTGCACCGAGTCGGCCGCCCGGCGCGCCAGCGCGATCTGCGCGGCGGAGATGGTCGGCGTGATCAGCACGTGGCGGGCGAGCACTTCGGCGGGCTGAACGCGCTCCACCTGGATGATGTGATAACCGAAGTCGGTGGGCACGGGATCGGAGATGTCCCCCGGCCGCAGCCGGAACGCGACGTCCTCGAATTCCTTGACCATCACGCCGCGGCGGAACCACCCCAGCTCGCCCCCCTGCTCTCGGGAGGCGCTGTCGGCGGAGAACTGCTTCGCAACGTCAGCAAACTTTGCACCGTGGCGCAGCACCACGACCAGCGACTCCGCCAGCTGACGCGCCCGCGCCTTGGCCGCGGAATCGGGCTGCGGCGCGATCACGATCTGCCGAAACGAGATCGCTGCCGGCCGTTTGGGCTGGCGCGCTTTGTTCTCCTCCCAGAACTGCCGCAACTGGGCGTCGGTCGGTGGGATGGGTCGCAGCTTCCCCTTCTGGCGCAGCTGGTCGAGCAGCCGCTGCTGGAGGATCGCGCGACGCTGCTGGTCCGCCAGCCAGCGGCGCCATTCTTCCTCGGACAGAAACTGGGCGGCGCGCAGCTGCGCTTGGAAGTCGGCGGTCGAGCCGAACTGTTTGCGCACGTTCTGCACGGTCTGCTCGACCTGGTCTTGGACTTCCTGGTCGGTGACCTTGATGGTCGTGTCGCGTTCCGCCTGCTGGACTATCAGCTCCTCGTCCACCATCTGGCTGAGCACCTGGCGCCGCACTGCATCCCGACCGGCGGAGTCGGTGGGCATCTTCAGCCCCTGCGCCTGGGCCAGCACCAGCTGCTCCTCCACCTGTGAGGCGAGGATCGGCTTCGATCCCACGATCGCGACGATGCGATCGACCGGGCGAGCGCTGGCCCGCTCGCCCTGCGCCTCCGCCCGTCGGGGAGCGCCAGCGGCGACCGCGAGTGCGACCAGCGTCAGCCGGGCGGCACGCACTTACGGCGCCGCCTTCCGCTTCGCGCTGTCGGCCGGCGGCGTGGGTGCCGGCCCGGGCGCGGGCTTGAGACCGGTCCCGCTGCGGCGGGTGGTGGAATCGAGTTGTGCGCGGATCGCCTGGGCGCGCTCCAGCGCCTCCGAGACGCCCGCTCCGTTGACAGACCAATGTTGCCCCGGCCGCAGCGCCAGCGCGAGAAACGGCGGCACCGGGAAGAATTGGGCTGCCCCCTGCTCGAACACGCGACCTAGGTAGTCGTTCACGCGCTTCATGGCGAGCTCGATCCGCGCCGGCTCCGCTGCCGCGGAGTCCTTGAAGAGCTGCGGGGACATCGCGAGCAGGTTCTCCAGGATCGTGAGCGCCGAGTCGTGCTGGGTCCTGAGCCCCCGCCAGTCCTCCGGAGTGAGCCGCACACCGGCCGAGTCGACCTCCCGCAGCAACAGCTCGCGCTGCGCCAGGTGGCGGACGAAATCCGTGAGTTGCGTCTCGTTCGCCGCGGCGATGCCGTTCAGGTCGCGCGGGTCGATCGCGTACAGCCAGCGCGCCAGCTCCCCCACGCGGAACGTGCCCCCCCGGTACGTGGCGAGCTTGCGAGTGTCATCGACCGCCGCGCCGATGTCCTGGATCGTCTGGCGCACCAGCGCCGCGGCGCCGGACTCGACCTTCAGGTTTCGCTGGGTCGCCAGGCCCTCGACGTACGCCGAGTCGAAGCGCGCCGCCATGGCCGTCTCCAGGTCCGCCCGGAACGAGTCGCGCGCTTCCTCGAGCGGCGGGCGGCGAATGATGTGGAACCCGAACGGAGAGCGCACCACGCCGCTCATCCCGCCCGGCGCCAGCTGCCACGCCACGCTGTCGAACGCCGGGACGAACCGACCGCGCCCGACCGTGCCGAGGTAGCCGCCGCGCGACTTCGAGCCGGGATCCTCCGAGTAACGCCGCGCGAGCTGAACGAAGTTGGCGCCGTGTTGCGTCGCCTGGCGCAGCACTCCTTCCGCCCGCTGCTTCTTGTCCTGCTCGACCTTGGGCGCGCTGCCCGGCGAGACGCTGATCAGGATATGCTGAAACAGCCGGACGTCGCCCGCCCGGAAGGCCGAGTCGGTTTGCCCACCGGTGAGGCTGGAGCGCGCCGTGACCAGCTGGTCGTGATAGTGCTCCCATCGCACCTGCGCTACGTTCGGCCAATTGGCCTGGAGCACCAAGGTCGAATCAGCCATGTTGCGGCCCCGGGCGAGCTCCACGGCGAACACCGCGTAGTCGAGGTAGATGGTTGTGAGCCCCGTGAGCGCCTCCGGCCGGAGCGGCACCTTCTTGGCCCGGCCGGCCAGATCGGCCAACCGCGTCACCGTCAGCGTCTGCCCGGCGGCCGTCCCCGCCACCTGGGGATGCGCCGAAAACGCATCCCGCAGCGCGTTGCACCCCGCCAAGGCGAGCATCACCACCACCAGACCCCACCGTCGCATGCCGTCTCCTTTAGGCGTGAGAGTCCTGCAGGACCGCTGTGAGGGCACGTACCAGCCCGGGGCCGATGGCCTCCCCGCCCAGCCGGCGGAGTCGCAGGGACAGCGGCACCGACCGCCGTACCTCCGCCTCGAACTGCACCGCGTCGAGCGCCACCGTCAGGCGGGCGAGGCGTGGTTGCGCTTCTCGCCGAAACGTGAGCCGCGCCTCGTCGCCCTTGACGAGGACCATCTCCAGTCCCGCCTGGGCGCCAAGCGCGCGGAGCTCGGACACGAGGAGCAAGCGTTGCGCCTCGTCGGGGAGAGGCCCGAAGCGGTCGCGCAACTCCTCGCGCACCGCCTGAATCTCGCACGGCTGCTCGGCCCGCGCCAGACGCCGGTACAGATCGAGCTTCGCCGCCGCGTCGCCCACGTACGAGTCGGACAGATGAGCCGGCTGGTCCAAGATGACTTCCGGCGCCGGGAAGGTGCCGCGCCCGGCGCCCCGCTCCCCGTTCTTCAGCGCCGCGACGGTTTCCTGGAGCCAGCGCAAATACATGTCGAACCCAACGGCTTGCGCGTGCCCCGACTGCTCGCCACCGAGCAGGTTTCCGGCGCCCCGCAGCTCGAGATCGCGCAGCGCGATGCGATATCCCGAGCCCAAGTCGGTGTGGTGCTCCAAGACGCGCAACCGCTCCTCGGCATCGGCGTCCACCAGATCCGGCACGAGCAAATAGCAGTAGGCTCGGCGGTGGCTCCGTCCCACGCGCCCCCGCAACTGGTATAGTTGCGCCAGACCGAGCTGATCGGCGCGGTTCACGATCATCGTGTTCGCGTTCGGGACGTCGAGCCCCGACTCGACGATCATCGTGGAGACGAGGACATCCACCTCCGCCCGAACGAAGCGCGCCATGACGTCGTCGAGCTCCGCCTCCTTGAGGCGACCGTGCGCCACCGCAATGCGTGCCCGCGACGGCGCGAGCGCGCGCACGCGCTGGGCGATCGTGTCGATCGTCTCGATGCGGTTATGCACGAAGTACACCTGCCCCCCCCGATCGAGCTCGCGCGCCACCGCCTCTTCGATCAGACCGTCGTCCCACGGCTCGATGAATGTCACAACCGGCGAGCGGTCCTTGGGCGGCGTCTCGAGCAGCGTCAGGTCCCGCAGTCCGGCGAGCGACAGGTGCAGCGTGCGGGGGATGGGCGTCGCGGTGAGCGTCACCACGTCCACCGCGAGCTTCAGCGCCTTCAGGCGCTCCTTGTGCCGGACCCCGAAGCGGTGCTCCTCGTCCACGATCAACAGCCCGAGATCGTGGAATCGGACGTCCCGCGACAGCAACCGGTGCGTGCCGATGACCAAGTCCACGTCCCCTCGCTCCAGCCCCCCCACGACCCGTTTGGTCTCGCCGGGGGTGCGGAAGCGGGACAGCACCTCGACTGTGACCGGATAGTCGGCGAGCCGCTCCCGGAACGTGCGGCCGTGCTGCTCCGCGAGAATCGTCGTGGGGGCGAGCACCGCGACCTGCTTTCCGGCCTGCACCGCCTTGAAGGCGGCACGCAGCGCCACCTCGGTCTTACCGTACCCGACGTCGCCGACCAGCAGCCGATCCATCGGGAGCGCCCGCTCCATGTCGCGCTTCACTTCCTCGGACGCGCGTCGCTGATCGGGTGTGTCTTCGTACAGGAAGGCGGACTCGAGCTCGCGCTGCCAGGCGGTGTCGGGCGGGAAGGCGAACCCGGCCGCGACCTGGCGACGGGCGTAGAGATCGAGGAGCTCGGCCGCCATCTGGCGGATGGCGGCCCGCGTTTTCTCCCGCTGGCGCTGCCAGGCCGTCGCGCCGAGGCGGTGCAACTTGGGCGGCGGAGCGTCTCCGTTGCCCGCCGCGCGGTACGGTTCGAGCTGGTCCAGCCGGTAGAGCGGCACGTTGAGGCGGTCGCCGCCTTCGTATTCGACGACCGCCACCTCGAGCGTCCCCCCTTCGGAGCCCACCGCGATCGTCTGGATCCCGCGGTACCGGCCGATACCGTGCTCGAGATGGACCACGTAGTCGCCCGGCTGCAACGCCCGGGCGGCCGCTGCGGACGCCTCGCGGTAGCGCCGCGGCCGCCGCAGGCGCCGCGCCCGCCGGAAGATCTCATGATCGGTGAGCACGCGCAGCGACGGCAGCACGAACCCGCCGTCCAGCGCTCCGATGGCCAGCGTGGCCGCCTCGGTCCCCAACAGCTCCTCCAGCCGCTCGAGCTGTCCTTCGTTGTCGCACAGAATCACGGTCGGAGGCCCGGCAGTCAGCAGCCGGCGCAGCCGCTTGATGTCGCGGTCCACCGGCTCGGGCGGGCTCAGCGGGAAGCGGGCCGCCGCGTCCGGCGCGCCGAGGGCGAGCCGCGCGAACGCCGCCAGGCCCGCGCGCCAGCGGGCGGGGTCGACAAAGATGTCCTCTCGGGCCGGCGGCTCCTCGCCCAATCGCCGGGCGACCTCGAGGTGATGTTCCGCCTCCGCCCAGGCGCGATCCACTTCCCGGTCGAGCGCCGACTCCTGATCCAGCACCAGCAGCGCATCGCTCGGCAACAAATCGAGTAGCGACGAGCGGACCGTGCCCCCTTCGCCCTTCCCGCTGCTCTCGGTTCTCACAGGGAGGATCGTGACCCGCTCGATCTGCTCGGCGGACCGCTGGGAATCGAGATCGAACCTGCGCAGCGAAGCGATGTCGTCGCCCCACCACTCGATCCGCGCCGGCGCCGCCATGCCGAACCCGTACACGTCGAGGATTCCGCCGCGGACGCTGAACTGGGCGACCTCCGTCACGGTGGGAACCCGCGCGTAGCCCATAGCCTCAAGCCGCCCCACGACGCTGCCGAGCGACCCCCCTCCCTCTTCCCCCTTCCCCGTTCCCGTCTCCAGCAGCAGGCCCATCGCTCGCAGGCCCTCCGGCACCCCCGTACGCTCCGCGCTGGCGCGCGCGGTCGTGATGAGGATGCGGACGCTGCCCGACAGCAGCGCCGCCAGCGTTTCGACCCGTTCGCCCGCGATCTCGACGTGCGGCTCCTCTGCCCCGAGCGCTTCCCGTTGCGGATACAGCACGGCCGCGTCGCCCGCGAGGGCGCGGGCGTCCGCCAGCCACCGCTCCGCGTCCGTCGGGGTCGGTGCGACCACGACGAACAGGCGCTGCGGCAAGCGACGGGCGACGGCGGCGATCAGCACTGCGGGACTCGATCCGGGGAGCCCGGCGACGGCGCGCCGGCTGCCACGCGCGGGTAGCTCCGCTGCGAGCGCCCGCGTCGCGGGCAGTTCGTCAAAGCGGTCGACGAGGAAGGCGAGCGACATCAGGGGGTGAGGGTCGCGACGCCGAGCTCCACCGCGGCGACGAGCAGCGCGAGCGCGAGCAGCAAGCCGCTCACGTCGGCCCGGCGCGTTCCGGCGAATCGCTCAGCGGCGAACCGGGCCTCGTCCAACAGCTCGGCGCCGATCGTCCCGCGCACGAGCTCCGCGGCGGCGGGGGTCAGGTCGGATTCACGCGGATCGGGCCCCGACACGGTCGCCCCGACGGTGTCGGCGCCGCGGATCTGGAACGCGACGCCTGGGGGACCCTCGCTCTCGGCGACCGGCGCCTCGCCGCGCGCCAGACGATTCACCAGCGCATCCACGAACGGCACGAACGCCGGGGAGGCGGGGAGCGCCGTCCACGCGGTGTCGAGACGGCTGCCGAGCAGCAGCACGTCACCATCGGCCACCAGCCACGGTTCACCGTTCACGCTAGCGATGACGACGCCGCCGACGCCGCTCCCCCTCTCCCCATCTCCAATGTCCTCCAGCCGATACCGCCGCGCGACCGGGATGCCGCTGACGCCCGCGAGACTCGCCGTCGCGACCGGCCCCGGCGTCCCGGCCGCGCCGAACCGCCAGCGTGCGCCGCGCGTCGCGAGCGCCCGGTTCGCTTGACCGACGAGAGCCGGATCCCCGGGCGGCAGCAGGACCGTTTTCCCCGCCTCGCTCTGCAGCCGCTCCCCTACCGCAACGTCGGCACCCTCGACGACCCGTTTTCCTTGCTGCAGCACGGCCAGCGCGGCCGCGATAAACGGGCCCGCGGCGGGCTCCGCCCGCACACCGGCGGGCGGTGCCACCCGCCACACGAATGCCCGGCGATCATCGCTCCGCAGCTCGTCGGGATCGAGCGCGACGTCGCCGACCCACCAACCGGGAGCCACGCTGGGCAGCGGAATCGGCACGCTCGCCCCGGGCGCCGCGAGCATTCGTCCCACCGTGCGACCCCGCAGGCGCACCGTCAGGGGCGCCGGGCCTGCCCCGGACGTACCGCTCAGTGTGACCCCGAGGACACCGTCCGTTACACGGGCCGCGGCCACGCCCCGGTTCAGCGACGCTTGCCCCAGGGGCGCGAGCGCGAGCACCCCCACGCCGCGCGGCACGCTCGCCCGGCCCTCCCCGAACGCCGTGCGCTGCAGATCGCTTACGACTTGCACCTCGCGCCAGGGAAGCGGCTCCGCATTCACGAGCCGCACCGCTCGCGCGACCGCGGCGGTGAGGTCGAGGCGCCGCCAAGCGGGCTCGGCCGAGTCCACCGTCGCGAGCAGGGCTTCGCGCGAGCCGGCGCGAGCCACGCCGTCTGCGAGCATCAGCCACACGCGGTCCGCGGCGGTCGCGCCCGCGATCGACGCGCGGGCGACGCGCTTCAAGCGTGCCAGCACCGGGCGACCGTCCACCACCGCGCCGGCGGATGGGGAGTTGTCCAGAATCAGCACCAGCGCCGTCGGCTCGTGCGCTCCCCCCGCCCCGGCGCCGCCCCCACGGGATTGCACGAGCGGTCGCGCCGCGGCGATCACGAGTAGCGCGATCAGCGCGGTCCGCAGTATGAGCAGCAGCAGATGGCGCAGCTTCAGCCGTCGCGCGCTCTGGCGCTCGGCCTCGGTCAAGTAACGGATCGGGGGGAACTCCGCGTCCGGAGGCACGCGGCGCTCGAGCAGATGCAGCAGCGCGGGGATCGCCGCAGCGGTGAGCCCCACGAGCGCCCACGGATGCAAGAAGGTCACGCGAGGAGACGGAGCGCCATGCCGAACGGCAGGTCGGTCAGCACGTGATGATAGGCGATCCCGTGCCGCCGACACGCGGCGCGCCACGCCGCGACCTCCCGCGCCACCGTTTCGGCGTACGCCCGGGCGAGCTCGCGCGGCCGTACCACGACGCTCGCCGGAGACTCAGGATCCCGAAAGCGCACCTCTGGGGGACCCGACAGCTCGGCCTCCGCGGGATCCATCAGGTGGACCACGATCACGTTGTGGCCACGATGGCGCAGGTAGCGCAGCGCCGTGAGCGCGAGCGCGCGGTCGAACAGCAGGTCGGAGACCAGCACCACGAGCCCGCGGCGCGCCAGCAGGCCCGTGAGATGCAGCAGCGCCGTCTGAGCGGCCGTGCCGCGGCCGTCCGGCGTGTCGAGCAACCCGCGCACCAGCCTCAGCCATTGCCCCGTCTTCACCCGGGCAGGGATCACCTGCCGCACGGCCTCGTCGAACGTGATGAGCCCCGTGGCGTCGCGCTGTCGCAGGAGGATGAGGGCGAGCGCCGCGGCGAGGCGGTCCGCGTAGGCGCGCTTGGTGAGCCGGGTCGGCGCACCATGCCACGCCATCGAGCGGCTCGCGTCGACCAGAATCATCGCCCGCAGGTTCGTCTCTTCCTCGAACTGCTTCACAAACAGCCGGTCGGAGCGCGCCAGGATCCTCCAGTCGAGGTAGCGGGGCTCGTCTCCCGGCTGATAGGCGCGATGCTCGGTGAACTCGACCGAGAAGCCGCGGAACGGCGAGCGGTGGATCCCGGCGAGGAAGCCCTCGACCACGCCTTGGGCGACGATCTCGATCCCCCCCAGGCGGGCGACCTCCGCGGGATCCAGCAGATCGATACGCCTCACGTCAGCCATGCGTGGCGGAAGCTAATGAACCGTCGACTGTCCCGGGTAGAGGACAGCGCTGCCAGGGTGAGCCAGGTCCCATCACCGTAACATCCTTTTTTGTGGTCACTTATGGGCTCAAGCGTTGGGCGGCGACGTGGCATGCTCCGTGCCCCCAGCGGCGCCGGGAGGCACACATGTTCACCACGTTGGGGGTCCTCAGCTTGCTCGCCGCTTCCGACCGCGCGCCCGCGCCGCAGTCGGCTTTCTCTTATTACCGTCCCCGCGTCGAGGTCTGGACCAACCGTGGCAATGATCCCTACGCCAACGGCCAGGCGGCGCAGGTCCATTTCCGCACCGAGCAGGACGCCTACGTGACCATCCTGCGCGTCGACACCGACGGTCGGGTCCGCGTCCTGTATCCGCGCGAGCCGTGGGACGACAACTTCGCGCGCGGCGGTCGCGACTATGAAGTGCAGGACCGGTCGTCTAGGGACGCGTTCTACGTCGACGACTACCCTGGGGTCGGCTACATCTTCGCCGTCGCGGCGGCCGACCCGTTCGTATACGACGCCATCGAACGAGAAGATCACTGGGACTACCGCCTCATCGCGGATGGGCGGGTGCGCGGCGATCCGTACGTCGCGCTCACCGATGTCGCCAAGCACATCGTCCCGGACGGCTACGCCGACTGGGACTACGACATCGTCCCCTACTACGTGCAACAGCACTACGATTACCCGCGGTTCTTGTGCTACGACTGCCACACGTACGTGAGCTACCCCTACTGGAGCCCGTACGATTACAGCTGCGTCCGTTTCCGGATCGTCGTGTTCGACGACCCCTACTACTACCCCTATCAGTACTACGGCGGTACACGGGTCGCCTTCACGCGTCCGTTCCGACCGGAGCCGCGGTTCATCTTCAAGGACCGGCAGGCCTCGGAGCTGTTCATCACGCGCGTGCCGCAGCGTCCGGTGAACGACGACCGCCGCCGCGAGGTGGGGGTACGCGGACGGGACCTGGGTGGCAGCATACCACCGCCGAATATCCAGCAGCGCCCGCGTCCCATCACCGGGGGGGAGGCGCTTCCTGGGGAGCGTCCACGGCCGCGCCCCATCACCGGTGATCCGCCGCACAACGGTGACGACGAGAGCGGGCGGCGCCGCCCCGATCGTCAAGGGCACCCGGATCATCCCGACCACCCGGATCATCCAGAGCATCCGGATCGTCCAGACCACCGGGATCGTCCGGACCGCCCCGACCACCCCGAACAGCGGGATGGGTTCGACCGCACCGATCGCCCGACTAACCCGAGCACTCCCGCTCGACCCGAGCGGCGCGAGCGCCCCGACCGGCCCCCGGAGGACGTTCGGCCGGACTTGTCCCGCCCGGACCGCGTCCGGACGGAGCCGCCGCGCGTGATTGCTCCCGACCAGCAGCGTGTCGAGCCGCGCCGTCCGCCGGAGAGCCGACCGCAGGCCGCGCCTCCCGCTCCACCGCGGGCCCAGCCACCGGCCGCACTGCCCCCGCCTCCGCGCAGCGAGCCCCGCGTCGAGCCGAGGCGTGAGGCGGCGCGAGAGCAGCCCAAGAGCGAGCCGGAGCTCAAGCGGCGCAAACCCTAGACTGGCTCGAAGCCAAGGCGACGCGCCCGGCCATAGTCCCACACGGCCGGGCGCGTTAGCTTTCCCACCCGTTCCCCTCTGGAGCCGATCCGTGCGCCAGCTGGTCAATGCGACCTTGTTACTCATCCCCTATGCCCTTGCGGCGCAGACGTCGCCGACCGTCCGAAACGCCGCGAACTCCATCACCGCCGAGGGTGTGCGGCGCCACATCGGCGTTCTCGCGGATGACTCCATGCTGGGCCGGGCGACGCCGAGCCCGCAGCTCGAACAAGCGGCGAGCTACGTCGCCGACCAGTTCCGACGGTTCGGGTTGAGGCCGGGCGGAGATAACGGTGGCTATCAGCAGCGCTACACGGTGTCGCAGCATGTCGTGGATACGGCGGCGAGCGCGATTCGCATCGCCGGCGCGGCGCCTGCGACGCTGAAGCCAGGCCTCGACGTTTATCTCCTGCGGTTCGCACCCCTGCCGACCCATGAAGTCAGCGGGCCGGTGGTGCTGTTTGCGGGCACGCCCGACTCGACCAACCCGCTGGCGGGCGCCGACGTGAGAGGTGCCTGGGCGGCGATCATGGGCAGCGCGACGCCGCAGGGGGTTTCGATCAACCCGGATTGGGTGATGGCGGTGCTGCGCGCCGGTGCGGTCGGGTGGATGATGATCTCGAACCGCCCCGACGCGCAGTGGCAGAACCGGCTGGCCCGGACCACCGTTCCTTCCCGCACGCTCGAGGGCATTCCGGCCGACGCGCCGCTCGCCGCGGGCGCGTTCGAGATTCGCGACGCCACGGCGGCGGCGGCGCTAGGGATCGACCCGGCGGCGCTGCGCGCCCAAACCTCCGGGTGGACCGCCCGGCGGCTCAACGGCGTTACGATCACCTACCTGGTGAAAGAGCGCGAGCTGGCCCGTGCCTCCGCGCCCAACGTCATCGGGATGCTCGAGGGCAGCGACCCCAAGTTGAAGAGCGAGTACGTGTTCTTCACCGGACACCTGGACCACATCGGGACGCCGGGTGCGGGGGAAGGCTGCGTCGCGCGGGGCGCGGACTCGATCTGCAACGGCGCGGACGACGATGCCTCGGGGACGACCGCCGTGCTGGAGGCCGCGGAGGCGTTCGCGAAGCTCGCCCCTCGCCCCAAGCGCTCGCTCGTCTTCATGACCGTCACCGGCGAGGAGCGCGGCTTGTGGGGCAGCCAGTTCTTCTCGGAGCACCCCACGGTCCCGCTGGCGAACGTGGTGGCGGACCTGAACGCCGACATGGTCGGTCGCAACTGGAAAGACACGATCGCGGTGATCGGCAAGGAGCACTCGGACCTCGGCGCCACCCTCAACCGTGTCGCGGCGGCGCACCCCGAACTGCGGATGACGCCGATCGACGACATCTGGCCCCAGGAGCGCTTCTACTTCCGCTCCGATCATTACAACTTCGCCAGGAAGGGCGTCCCGATCCTGTTCTTTTTCAATGGGACGCACCCGGACTACCATCAGGTGAGCGACTCGCCCGATAAGATCGACGCCGAGAAGGAAGTCCGGATCATCAAGCTCGTGTTCTACCTCGGGCTCGAAGTGGCGAACGCGGCCGAGCGGCCGAAGTGGAACCCTGACAGCTACAAGCAGATCGTCGGGGGGGCGAACTGACGGCTAGGACGCCGCGAGCAGCTCCGCGTTGGTCTTGGCGCGCCTGATCTGCGCCAGCAGGACCTCCATCGCCTTCTCCGGCGGCAGGCCCACGAGGCCCCGCCGGAGCTTTTGTTTCGCCTCCACGGTGGCGGGATCGGCGAGCAGCTCTTCGCGCCGCGTGCCGCTCGCAGCGATGTCCACGGCGGGGTAAATGCGGCGGTCGGCGAGCTCACGCACCAGCCGCAACTCCGCGTTCCCCGTCCCCTTGAACTCCTCGAAGATCACGTCGTCCATCCGGCTCTCGGTTTCGACCAGCGCGGTCGCCACTACGCTGAGCGACCCGCCGGTGGGCACCGCGCGCGCGGCGCCGAACAGCGCCTTGGGCTTGGCGAGAGCGTTGGCGTCGAGGCCGCCGGACATGGTCCGCCCGCTCGAACGCCCCGTCGTGTTGTGCGAACGCGCGAGCCGCGTCAGCGAGTCGAGCACGATCACCACATCCTTGGCGAGCTCGACCTGGCGGCGGGCGTGTTCGAACACCATGTCGGCCACGGCGACGTGTCGCTCGTAGGGGAGGTCGAAGCTCGAGGCGATCACCTCGCCACGGCCCCAGTCGATCATCTCACTCACTTCCTCCGGCCGCTCGTCCACCAACAAGATGAGGAGGATCGCTTCCGGGTAGTTGAGCGCGACGCCTTCCGCCACGGCCTGCAGCATGACGGTCTTCCCGGCCTTGGGGGGCGAGACGATGAGCGCCCGCTGGCCAAATCCGAACGGACACACCAGGTCCACCACCCGCTGAATCTCGGCGGTACGCGGACCCGAAGCGGCTGGCGTCTCGAGCAGGAGCCGCCGCGACGGGTGCACCGCGCCAAGTTTCGCGAACTCCGGGCGATCGGTGAGCGCGGGGCCGGGAGCCGCGCCATTGACGCTCTGTACCCTGCCGCTCTCGAGCACGACGAGATCGCCGCGTCGTAGGCCAGGCAGGCGGACGGGCGGGTCACCCTTCGCGGGCAGGTAGCTGTTCGCCGCGAGCCGCAGGAAACCGCCTTTAGGGGCGGGGTCGAACCAGCCGGTGATGGGAGCCAGGGGAGTGCCTCTCGGAGTATATCGCGCTCTCGGTCATCCGTCATCCGTTGTCCGTAGCCACGGGATGCCACGGACGACGGACGACGGACGACTATATTCTAGCCCCACATGCGCCAAGATCACATCCGCAACTTCTGCATCATAGCCCACATCGACCACGGGAAGTCGACCTTGGCCGACCGCCTCATCGAGCTCACCGGGACGCTCGACAAGCGCCTGATGCGCGAGCAGGTGCTCGACACGATGGATCTGGAGCGCGAACGCGGCATCACGATCAAGCTGAACGCCGTCCGGATGAGCTATCACGCCCGCGACGGCCAGCTGTACGAGCTGAACCTGATCGACACGCCGGGACACGTGGACTTCACCTACGAGGTGTCGCGCTCGCTCGCCGCGTGCGAGGGGGCGATTCTCGTGGTGGACGCATCCCAGGGGATCCAGGCGCAGACGATCTCGAACCTGTTCCTCGCCCTCGACGCGGGGCTGGAGATCCTTCCCGTCCTCAACAAGATCGATCTGCCGGGCGCGGAGCCCGACCGCCGGGCCCGCGAGATCCACGAGCTCATCGGGGCGAAGCCCGAAGAGATCCTCCGCATCTCGGCAAAGGAGGGCACCAACGTCCCCGAGCTGCTGGAGGCGGTCGTGCGGCGGGTCCCCGCGCCCCGCGGACAGCGCGACGCGCCGCTTCGGGCCCTGATCTTCGACTCGTACTATGACCGCTACCGCGGAGCGATCCCGAGCATCCGGGTGGTGGACGGCGTGCTCACTCCGGGAATGAAGATCGCGTTCGGCGCCCACAAGGACGACGTCTACGAGGTGGACGAGGTCGGCTACCTGCAGCTCGGTCACAAGCCGACCGAGCTGCTCGAGGCCGGCGAGGTGGGTTACTTCGTCGCGAACATCCGGGGCGTGCGAGAGACCCAGCCGGGGGACACGGTGCTCGACGCGGAGCACCGCGACGTGGCGCTGCTGCCCGGCTACCGCGAGGTCAAGTCGATGGTGTTCGCCGGGCTCTACCCGACCAACGCCGAGCAGTTCGAGGACCTACGCGACGCACTCGCCAAGCTGCAGCTCAACGACGCCTCGCTCCACTACGAGCCGGAGTCCTCGGTGGCACTCGGCTTTGGGTTCCGCTGCGGGTTCCTGGGCCTGCTCCACATGGAGATCGTGCGCGAGCGCCTCGAGCGGGAGTTCAACCTCGATCTCATCAGCACCGTGCCGAACGTGGAGTACCACGTGCACCGCACGGACGCCACGGTGGAGGTCGTGGAGAACCCGAGCCTGATGCCCCACGGCTCCGAAGTGGACCACATCGAGGAGCCGTACGTCAGAGCGCGGGTCCTGGCCCCTGCGGAGTACATCGGCGCGATCATGAAGCTCGGCCAGGAGCGGCGCGGGGTGTATCGGGGCATGCACTACGTGGACCCGACGCGCGTCGAGTTCAGTTGGGAGTTCCCGCTGGGCGAAATCATCCTCGACTTCTATGACAAGCTGAAGACGATCTCCCGCGGCTACGCGTCGCTCGACTACGAGTTCCTGGAATACCGGCCCTCGGACCTCGTCAAGCTCGACATGCTCCTGAACGGGGAGGCGGTGGATGCGTTCTCGGTCATCATCCATCGCGACAAGGCGTTCGAGTGGGGCCGGAAGATCGCCGAGAAGCTCAAGGAGCTGATCCCGCGCCAACTGTTCGAGGTCGTGATCCAGGCCGCGATCGGCACCAAGGTGATCGCGCGCGAGTCGATTCGCCCGCTCCGCAAGAACGTGACGGCTAAGTGTTACGGTGGCGACGTCACGCGCAAACGCAAGCTCCTCGAGAAGCAGAAGGAGGGGAAGAAGCGAATGAAGCAGGTGGGGACCGTGGAGATCCCGCAAGAAGCCTTCCTCGCGGTCCTCCAAGTTGACTAGCCTCGTCATCCAGACCGCCTTCCTGGGAGACGTCGTTCTCACGACGCCGCTCCTCGAGGCGCTCGCCCGGCGGCACGGCCCGGTGGACGTGGTCACGACGTCCGCTGCGGCGCCGCTGCTCGAGACGCATCAGGCCGTCCGGCGCGTGTTCCCGTACGACAAACGCGGCAAGGACCGCGGGCTCCGCAGGCTGTTCGGGCTCGCCGGGACCCTACGGGCGGAGCGCTACGAAGCGGCGTATCTTCCCCATCGGTCGCTGCGGTCGGCGGCGCTGGCATGGCTCGCAGGGATTGGGACGCGGGTCGGATTCGAGGACGGGTGGCGGCTGCTGTATACGCATGTCCACCGCCGCAACGTCGGCGACCACGAGATCGATCGCCTGCTCGCGCTGGCGGATGTCGCTCCCTCGGGAGCGCGACCCTCGCTCACGGTCACGCCCGCCGACCAGACGCTCGTCGGTGCGTTCCTGAGCGCCCACGCGATCCAGCCGCCATTCGTGGCGCTCGCCCCCGGATCCATCTGGGGCACGAAGCGGTGGCCCTACTATGCGGAGCTGGCGCAGCGCCTGGCTGCTCGGACGGCGATCGTCGTGGTAGGCGGGCCGGAAGACGCCGCCCTCGCGTCGGACATCACGGAAGCGGTCGGGCGCGGGGGCGGTCGGGCGGTCAGCGGGTGCGCTAGTCTGACGCTGCGGCAGTCGGCCGAGGTGATTCACTGCGCTGCCGTTCTCGTCACGAACGACAGCGCGCCGCTGCACTTCGCGCAGGCGGTCGGGACGCCCACGGTGGCGGTGTTCGGCTCTACCGTACCCGCGTTCGGGTTCGGGCCGCGGGGCCCACGGGACCGCGTGGTCGAGTTACAGGGGTTGCCGTGCCGGCCCTGCTCTGCGCACGGCCCGGCGACCTGCCCGCTGGGGCATCACCTGTGCATGAAGTCGCTCACGGTCGAGGACGTGCTGCTCGCCATCGAGGAGACCGGTGCGCTACATCGTCGGAATTGACATCGGCGGGACCAACATCGTCGCCGGCACGGTGGCCGAGGACGGCTCGGAGCTGCTGGGGCTCGTCTCCCAACCGACGATCGCCGAGCAGGGCGCCGACGCCGTCATGCAGCGCATCGTCAAGCTCGCGCGGGCGTCCATGGCGCAAGCCCGCGGTAAGGAGATCGCCGGCGTGGGGATCGGCTCGCCCGGCCCGCTCAATACGAAGACCGGCATCGTGCTGCTCACGCCGAACCTGGGTTGGACCAACTTCCCGTTGCGCGACCGGCTGGGGCAGGCGCTGGGACTGCCCGCCACGCTCGATAACGACGCCAACTGCGCCATCTTCGGCGAGTGGTGGCGCGGTGCCGCCCGCGGCTCGGACTATGTGGTCGGGTTCACGATCGGCACCGGGATCGGGGGCGGGATCGTCCTCGCGGGAAAGATCTATCGCGGGGTGTCGGACGTCGCCGGCGAGATCGGCCACATGTCCATCGATTCCAACGGCCGGCGCTGCAAGTGCGGCAACGACGGCTGCCTCGAGGCCTACGCGTCGGGACCCGCGATCGCCGCCCGGGCGGTGGAGGGAATCCAGACCGGCGCCGACACCTCCCTGCCGCGCTACGTGAAGGACGATCTCTCCAAGATCACCGCACAAATCGTGTATGAAGCGGCGCATGACGGCGACGAATACGCCCTGGAAGTGGTGCACGATACCGCGAAGTTCCTCGGGACCGGCGTCGCCAATATCGTCAACATCTTCAACCCCGAGGTGGTGGTGATCTGCGGCGGCGTAACGCTCGCCGGCGAGAAGCTGTTCGCGCCGCTGCGCGGCGAAGTGAAGCGCCGGGCCTTCAAACCTGCCGTCGACGCGTGCCGCATCGTGCCCGGGGAGCTCACCGGGACGGCGGGCGTGTACGGCGCCGCTGCAGTGTTCGTCCAGCGCACCTGGGGCACGGTGTGAAGCGACTCGGGGTCGTCGGCTCGATGGTGTGGGACACCATCTACGGCCGCGACCCCGCCCAGCCGGCCGTCGAGGAATGGGGCGGGATCTCCTACTCCCTCGCCGCGCTGGACGCCACCCTCGGCGACGACTGGGAGATCGTCCCGCTCGTGAAAGTGGGTCGCGATGTCGCGGAGCGGGCGAACGTCTTCCTCCGCTCGCTGCATCACGTAGCGCCGGGCGCCCGGTTCGTCGAGGTCCCGGACGCCAACAATCGCGTGACCCTGCGCTACTACTCGTCGGAGCGCCGCTGCGAGCAGATGTCGGGCGGCGTGCCCCCGTGGACGTGGCCCGAGCTGGGCCCCCAGGTGACCGACCTCGACGCGCTGTACCTGAATTTCATCTCCGGCTACGAGATGGCGGTCGGGACCGCGCAGCTGCTGCGCCGCGCGTTCCCCATGTTCATGTACGCCGACCTGCACAGCCTCTTCCTCGGGAAAGAGTCGGACGGAACGCGGATTCTGCAGCCGCTCCCCGACGCGCCCGCCTGGTTCGGCTGTTTCGACGTGGTGCAGCTCAACGAAGCGGAGATGACGCAACTCGGAGACGATCCGCTGGGGGCCGCCGCCGGCGCGTTGGCGCGCGGCTGCCAAACGCTCGTCGTCACGCTCGGCGCGAAGGGGGCGGCCTATTTCACCGGACGGCCGGTGCGCACCGCGCGCATCGCCGCCGAGGGCGGCGTGGCGGCCGACAGCGGCGACCCCACCGGTTGCGGCGACGTGTTCGGCGCGACCGTGGTCGCGTCGCTGCTTGCGGGCGTGCCGCTGGAAGCGGCGTTGCGGGTGGCTACGCGGATGGCCGCCCGCAACCTGAGCTTCCGCGGCGCGACCGGATTGCGGGATCACCTGCTCGGCAAGCTGACGACGGCGTGACACGCCTCGTCGAGGTTCCCGCGCAGTTTGACGACCGCTCGTTCGACCAATTCGCCGGTGCGTTCGCCGAGGCGAACAAAGATGCCGAGCGGTTGCTGTTCGACGCGCACGCGGCGGAGTGGGCGTCCCCGTACGGCCTCGTCGGTCTGCTCGCGGCGGGCCAGGCCGCGCGGCGCGGCGGATCCGCGGGGGCGGCCGACCGGCCGCTGCTCACGGCACCCACTAACCCCGAGGTGCTGAGCTACTGGACGCGGGCGGGGTTCTTTCGGGAGGCCGCCGAGCTGTTCGAGATCCACGGCAAGGTGCCGCGGGCCAAGGCGGCGGAGCACAGCGATGTGCTGCTGCCGGTGACACCGGTGCGCGCGGCCGAAGACGTGCATGCCGTGGTCAGCAAAATCCAGCAGCGCGCATCTGCCATCCTGGCGTCCGAACTGGGTCTCGATCCAAAGGCGACGATGGGTTTCGCTATGGCGCTTTCGGAGGCATGTCAGAATATTGTAGAACACGCCGGGACGGGCGGCTGGGTGGCGGTGCAGGCGTACCATTGGCGTCGCAAGCTGGCCCGGCGGGTGGTGGTCATCGCGGTGGCAGACGCCGGCGTGGGCTTCCGGCACTCGCTCGAGCCGACTCAGAGCAAGCGGTTCGGCGACCGCTGGGGAGACGCGGCGGCGCTGGAAGCGGCGCTGGTGCAAGGCGTGAGCCGGTTTCGCGATCCCGGGCGCGGCCAGGGGCTCGCGGGGATCCGGCGCTATCTCGTCCGCTGGGACGGCAAGATCGCGATCCGGAGCGGCACGGCGCGCATCGCGATCGTGCCGAAGTGGGACGAGGATGTCCCGCTGAAGGACGGCCTGCCGCCCTTTCCGGGCGCCCAGGTTCTCATCATCATCCCGGAGCAGGGGTCCACCGAGCCGTGATACAGTACATCGACATGCACGCGGTGCTCCAGCAATCCGTCTCCAGCCTCTACACGGACCTAGTCACGCGTCCCACCGGCCGCGTGGTGCGCGAGCGGATCGAGCAGGCGATCGCGGGACTGGGGGGAGCCGAGGGGGCCGGGGGGGCCGGGGGGGCCGGGGGGCCGGACGGGGCCGGCGAGATGACGATCGCGCGCATCGACTTCGCGGGCGTCGGCTGTATCGACTATTCCTGCGCCGATGAGATCGTGGCGAAACTGCTGCGCGACCGCCCCGCGGTGCTGGTGCTCTCGGGGATCAGCGAGGGACATCGCGAGGCGATCGAGCCCGTGCTCACGGGCCACGGTCTCGCCGCGCTGATCGAGCGAGCGGACGGCACGCTCGACGTCCTCGGGGCGAAGGGGGCGGCCGCCGCGCTACTGGACGAGCTCGTCGCCCGGCGCTGCGCCGCGCGCCGGCCGGGAGGCACCTATGCGCTGACGCTGGCGTGAAGCGCCGCCTCGGTTTCTCGACGCGCGCGATTCACGGCGACCCCGAAGCCCGCCCCGACTGGGCGCCCGTCGTGGCGCCGCTGTACCAGAGCAGCACCTTCACGAATCCGATCGGCTCCACCGCGGAAGTCCTCTACACCCGCTACGGCAACAACCCCAACCAGATCGCCATCGCGAAGCGCCTCGCCGCGCTCGAGGGCGCGGAGGCGGCGATCTTCGTCGCGAGCGGCATGGGCGCCATCGCCTTGTCCCACCTGGCGGTGCTGCGGCCCGGCGACCACCTGTTATCCAGCGAATGGATCTACGGCGGCGTCCAGCGGCTGTTCGCGCAAGAGTTCGGTCGCTTCGGCATCGACGTGTCGTTCGTGAGCCCGCTCGAAGCTCGCACGTGGAAGCGCGCCCTCAAGAAAAACACGCGCGCGATCTTCGTGGAGACCCCGACCAACCCGCTGGTGCGGGTGCTCGATCTCGAGCCGATCGCCTCGTTGTGCAAGACCGAAGGGCTCGCGCTGCTGGTGGACTCGACCTTCGCCACGCCGATCAACTTTCGGCCGCTCGAGCATGGCGCGGACGTCGTGATCCACAGCGCCACCAAGTATCTCAACGGGCACACCGATGTAATCGCCGGCGCGGTTGCGGGAACCGAGTCCGTGATCGAAGAGGTGCGCAAGCTGATGCAGGTCTGGGGCCAGGCGATCGATCCGATGGCGGCGTGGCTGATCGAGCGCGGCATGAAGACGCTGGCGGTGCGGGTCGAGCGACAGAACGCCACCACACTCCACCTGGCGCAGTGGTGCAGCAAGCAGCCGCAATTCGGCGCGGTGCATCACCCCGGCCTGCCCACCCACCCCGACCACGAGGACGCGCGGCGGCTCATGGGCGGCTTCGGCGGGATGTTGGCGGTGGAGCTGAAAGGAGGAGCCCGGGCGGCGGAGCGCTTTCTGCGCGCGCTCACGATCGCGGCGCATGCGCCGAGCCTCGGAGGCGTCGAGACGCTCGTATCCGAGCCGCGGCTCACATCCCATGCCATGCTCACGCCGGAGGCCCGGGCCCGGGCTGGCATTCCCGACGGGTTCTTGAGATTTTCCATCGGATTGGAGGATCCCGACGACATCATCGCGGACTTCGCCCAGGCTCTGGCGCAGCTGTAAGTGATCAAGTTCACCAATGTCTTCAAGGCCTTCCCCAAGGGGGGGCTCGCCCTCAAGGACGTCTCGTTTCACATCGCGAAGGGCGAGTTCGTGTTTCTCACCGGCCACTCCGGCGCCGGCAAGTCCACCGTCCTCAAGCTGGTCTACGCCGAGGAGCCCGCGACGAGCGGCGAGGTGCGTGTCTCCGGGTTCAACCTTGCCGAGGCGCGTCGCAAGGACATCCCGAGGCTGCGACGGCGCCTCGGCATCGTGTTCCAGGACTTCCGCCTGCTGGAAGACCGCAGCGCGGAGGAAAACGTGGCGTTTGCACTCGAGGTGACGGGGGCGCGGCGCGCCTCGATCCCGGCGCGGGTGATGCGCGTGCTCACCCAGGTGGGGCTCGCCGCCAAGGCCCAGGCCTACCCCCGCGAACTGTCGGGGGGGGAGCAGCAGCGCGTCGCGATCGCGCGCGCGCTCGTGAACGAGCCCACCGTCCTGCTCGCCGACGAGCCCACGGGCAATCTCGACGAGCGTGCCACGCGCGGCGTGTTCCAGCTGCTGCGCGACATCAATGCGAGCGGCACCGCCGTCGTCATGGCGACGCACGACCTCGACCTGGTGCGACAAGCCCCGTACCGCGTGATCGAGCTGCAGGAGGGTGCCCTAGTGTTCGACTCCGCGGTGGACGAGCGGCGTGACGAGGCCGCCAGCCCATGAACCTCGTCTTTCGCGAAGCCCTGCTGGCATTCCGTCGGGCGCCGCTCCTCTCCGCGCTGTCCGTCACGACGATCGCCTTCTCGCTGTTCGTGGTCGGGCTGTTCGGGCTGGTCGCCGTGAACCTGCAGCAGGCGCTGCGCGACGTGGCGGAGCGGGTGGAGATCGTCGCCTACCTGCTCCCGGGGGCGCCCATCGAGACCGTCACCCTGGCCCAAAAAGACATCGAGGCGTTCCCGGAGGTACAGGCGGCCGCGTTCGTGAGCGAGGACCAGGCGCTGCAACGCGCCCGCACCGAGCTCGTCGAGTTCCGCGACGTGCTCCAGGAGCTGGAGCGCAATCCGCTGCCGGCTTCTATCGAGGTGAAGCTCAAGCCCCGGTTCCGCGACGCCGAGCACGTCAACGACGTCGCCGAGCGGCTACGCGGCTTCGGGTTCGTGGACGACGTGCGCTTCGGACGCGACTGGGTGGAGAAGCTCGATCGGCTCCGCCAGATCGCGGCCGCCGTGGGACTCGTCGTGGGCGCGGCGTTCGCGGCGGTGGCGATCATCATCATCGGCACGACGATCCGGATGGCGGTGCTGCAGCGCAGCCGCGAGATCGCCATCATGCGGTTGGTAGGCGCCACCGACGGCTTCGTGCGACGCCCGTTTCTGCTGCAGGGCGCGTTCAAGGGGATGCTCGGCGGGTTGGTGGCGGTCGGACTCTCCTACGGCGCGTACGCGCTCATCAACCGCTGGCTGATCCACGCCGCGTTCTTCTCTCGGGAGCAGGCGGTGGCCATCGTCGGCTTTGGGATGCTGATCGGCTTCGTCGGCAGCGCGGCGTCGGTGGGGAGACACTTGCGGCGTGTGTGAACCGTCACGCGACGGCGTCACGCGGAGTCGTCGGGACGTCCACGCCTCGGCGCGACGGTTGTGCGTGGCGTCGTTGTGCTACGCCGTTTGCGTGACGTCTTCGGTCGCGGCGCAGCGCCCTCAACCGTTCGATCAGCAGCTCCGCGACAACCAGCGCCGACTCGAAGACATCCGCCGCGAGCGCACGCAGGTCGAACAGGAGCTCGAACGGCTGCGGACGGAGGCCCATTCGCTCTCGGACGAGCTCGCGAACATCGAGCGACAGAAGGAAACCACCAATCGCATCGTGAACGAGCTCGACCGGCAGATCAATAGCCTCTCCGATCAGATCGACCGCACGACGGTGGACCTGCTGCTCGCGCAGGACGCGCTCGAGGAGAAGCGCGCCGTGCTCGAGCGCCGCCTCGTGGACATCTACAAGCGCGGCCCGCTCTATGCCTATCAGGTGCTGCTCGCCGCGGAGAGCTTCGGCGACTTGCTGTCACGCTACAAGTATCTCTATCTCGTCAGCCGTCAGGATCGCCTGCTCGCCAACGACATGTTCAAGCTGCAGCGCCGGATCGCGCGCGAGCGCCAGACGCTGGTGGACGCGCGCGACGCCCTGGGCCGCCGCAAGCACGAGCGCACGGACGAGCTGCAGCGCTATCTCGCCCTCGAGCACACGCGCGAGGCCTCGCTGCGCGAGACGCGCCGCAGCGCGCGCGAGGCGGCGCAGCGACTCTCCCAGCTCGAGCGCGACGAAAAGAGCTTGAACGACCGCATCGTGGCGCTAGAGCGCGCCCGGCGCGAGGCCGAGGCGCGCGGCGCCGTCACGGCGGCAGCCTCGATTACCACCGCAGACTTGGGCCAGCTCGATTGGCCGGTGGAGGGCAAGATCGTGTACCAGTTCGGCACCGCCGCCGGGCCGAACAACACCCGCATCCCGTGGCACGGCATCGGCATCGCCGCAGCGGCGGGGACGCCGGTGCGGGCGATCGCGAGCGGTACCGTCAGCCTCGCCGGCCCACTCGGCACGTATCTCACGTCGGTCCTGTTGGACCACGGGGGCGGCTACTACACGTTCTACGGGTACCTGAGCGACGCCACCGTGGCGAAGGGGGAGCGGGTGGCCAAAGGGCAGACCCTCGGCCACGTCGGCGGCGAGTCGAGCGACCGGGGCCCGCACCTCCACTTCGAGATTCGCGGGCAGGGCGGGATCGCGCTCGATCCCATCAACTGGCTGAAGACACACAAATAGACATCAGACGTCAGACATCAGACCTCAGATAAGGCGTGCTCATCCCCGACGTCTGATGTCTGACGTCTCACGTCTCACGTCTCTCCAGCGACCCCGATGCGGTCCGGGGCGCCCGTCTTCGCGTGCTTGAGCGCGGCCTCGACTTGCGTGAAGAGATCCTCCGGCCGGAGCACCTGGGAATGCGGGAACGCGACCACGCCTGCGGACAGCCCCGGTACCGTGTCGGGGCCGAGATCGGGAAAGGTGTGGCGGGCCAGTAGTTGGCGCAGCCGCTCGACGAACTGCCGGCCTCCTCCTGCGTCGGTCTCCGGCAGGATGAGGGCGAACTCGTCGCCGCCGTACCGGGCCACGAAATCCGGCGCGCGGATCTCGCGCTGCATCATGGCGCCGACCTCGGCGAGCACGCGATCTCCCGCCTGCTGGCCCAAGCGCTCGTTGATCTCCCGCAACCGGTCCACGTCGATGACCACGACGGCGAAGCGCAGCGAGTAGCGGCGCGCGCGCTCGAACTCGTCCCGCAGCCGGCGGTCCAGCGCGTCGAGGCTCGCGCACCCCGTGAGGACGTCGGTCACGCCGGCGTTGGACTGGCGTCGGTAGATCGCGGCGCGCCGCTCCTCGTTCTCGAGCACCCGGGCCGCCGCCTGCGCGATCGTGTTGGCGAACGTCACGTCCTGGGGGCGGAGGCGGGCGTCCCCCTGCACCGTTCGCAGGAAGAACACGCCCGCCGCGCGTCCCTGCACGAACACAGGCAGGGCGACCGCCGATTGCACGTTCACCTCGATGTCCTGTTGCACCCAGCGCCGGCGGATCGCGTCGAACAGCGGGTGCTCGTGGACATCGTGGATGATCACCGGGCGTTCCGTGCGGATCGCCTCCTGAATCTCGGGATAGCGGTCCAGCTCCACTCGCAGGTCGCGGATCGCGGGGTTCTCGTACACGGCGACCACCCGCCCTTTGTCCTCGCCCGGGGTGGTGAGCACGAAGGAGCAGTGGGTCAGGCCGAACGCGTGCCCCACCCGCCGCACGAGCGTCTGGAAAATCTCGTCGCCCCGCAAGGCGGCCGAGACCTCCTGGAAAATGTCGAACAGGAGGTCGCGGGCGCGGAGCGCGTCGCGCGCCTCGAGCAGCTCCTGGCGCACCCGCAGGTCGGCGTCGATGCGGGCGCGCAGCTCTCCGAAGTGGACGGGGCTCGCCATGGCGTCCTGGGCGCCGGCCTGGAGCGCATCCGCGACCGCGTCAGCTGCCCCCTCCGCCACGAGGACGATCAGCGGCGCCCCCGAGAACCGCGGCGCGGTCGCGAGATCACGCACCGCGTCCGGGAGCCCTGCCTCACGCGCGCCCACGGTGAAGATCAGCAGGTCGGGCGCGCCCGGCTCGGGTGGTCGTTGGGAGCCCGAGACGGGATAGGGAACCTCGGTAACCTGGAATCCGCCGCGCACTAACAAACGCTCGAGGCCGTCCGGCCGGGCGGCCGGATCGCCGACGAGGAGGATGCGGAACTGGATTTGCTCGGGCAACGGGTCGCGCGCACGCTCGGAGGCGTGTCAAGCTATAGTTCAGCATATGGGACGGCAACCACGAGACGCGACCCGTGAGCGTCCCGGCGCCTGAAACCCGCCCGCAGCGGCGCCGCATGGTGGCGAGCCAGCTCGCGGCCCGTGGTATCACCGACCGCCGGCTGCTCGCGGCACTGGCCCGGGTGCCACGGGAATGGTTTCTCCCCCCGCACCTGGCCGACGACGCCTACGATGACGCACCCCTCCCCATCGGCAGCGGCCAGACCATCTCCCAGCCGTACATCGTCGCATTGATGACGCAGTGGCTCGGGGTGCGACGGGGCGACCTGGTGCTCGAGATTGGCACAGGCTCGGGATACCAGGCGGCGATCCTGGCGCACCTGGGCGCCCGGGTGTGCACGATCGAGCGCCTCCCCGACCTCTTGGTCGAGGCCGAAGAGCGGTTCCGCCGGCTCGGGCTCCCCCACATTGAGACCCGGCTGGGCGACGGCGCCGGCGGCTGGCCCGAGCGGGCCCCGTTCCGGAGCATCCTGGTCACGGCCGCGGCGCCGGGCGTGCCCGCGCCGCTCGTCGCGCAGCTGGCAATGGGCGGCCGGCTGGTCATTCCGATCGGTGACCTGAGCACCCAGGAGCTGGTGATCCTCACGCGCACGTCCGCCGGGCTCGACGAGCGCCGCGCGGGCGGCGTGCGGTTCGTGCCGCTCATCTCGCGGCTCGCGTTCACCGAAGGAGACTGGGGGTGACGACGCGGCGCGACGACCTGTTGGGCGCCCACGTCTCGACCCGGGGCGGGGTCGGGACGGCGCCGGCCCGCGCGGTCGAGATCGGGGCCACCGCCATCCAGGTCTTCACCAAGACGCCGAACCAGTGGCGCGAGCCGACCCTGGACGACGCTGACGTCGCGCGGTTCCGCGCCGGGCTAGCGGCCGCCGGGATCCGCGCCGCCGTCTCGCACGACAGCTACCTGATCAACCTCGCCTCGCCGGACGACCAGTTGCGCGCTCGGAGCGCGCGCTGCTTCACCGGCGAGCTGGAGCGCTGTCGCGCGCTGGGGATTCCCTGGGTCGTGTCTCACCCCGGGAACTACATGGACGATCGGGCCGCCGGCCTCGACCGCAACGCGCGTGGCTATGCGGAGTGCCTGGCCCGAGTCCCGGGCGACGTCGGCCTGTTGATCGAGGGCACGGCGGGCGCGGGCACGGCGTTGGGATCGACGTTCGAGGAGCTCCGGGCGTTACGCGATGCCCTGCCGGCAGCCGCACGGGGCCGGGTCGGGTTCTGCCTGGACACGGCCCACCTGCACGCGGCGGGGTATGACGTAGCCGGTGCGATCGACGCCGTGTGGGACCGGTTCGACCGCACCGTCGGCCTCGCCCTGCTCAAGTGTTTGCACTTAAACGACTCCAAGGGCGCTCCCGGCTCCCGTCTGGACCGCCACGCGTGGATCGGCGAGGGTGAGATCGGGCCCGAGGCGTTCCGTCGGATCATGCGCGATGCGCGGTTCGGTTCCGTGATTAAGATTATCGAGACGCCTAAGGGCGACGACCCGGTCCAGAACGACCGGCGGATGCTCCGGCGGCTGCGGGCGTATGCGCGGGCCAACAGACACACCACGCAAACCGTAAGAGAGACGTGATCGCACCCGGAACGCAACGCAGACGCTGGACCGCTCCGCTCGCCGCGGTGCTGCTCGCCATCCAAGGGGTCGCCGGGGGCGTGGTGCCGCTGACGCACGCCTCGGAGCGGTTCACCGCGCCCGCGCACATCGAGGCGCAGCACGGCTCGGCGTGTGTGGTGCTGCACGACGAGCTGCGCTGCGTCCTGTGCCACTATGCGGGTGCTCGGGTGGTGGCGCAGCAAATGCGCACGCAATCCGCGACGACCACGCTGACCGAGCTCCGTCCCGAGCACGCCGACGTCGCTCGCGCCGCCGGCCCGGACCACCTCACCTCACCACCTCGCGCCCCACCCGTTCGGCTCGTCTAGCGATCCGGTCTCGTAGTCGACACCGGATCACGACTCGTGCGCCTGTTGTCTGTGTGAGCGGGCGCGAGGCTCGGTCGATCGAACGGGAGATCCGGGGAGATGACAATCCAACGCTATGCAGTCGGCGCCGCGCTGTGTTTGCTGGCGGCACCGGGAGGGGTGTGCGCGCAACAGCCGGCCCAGCGGCAGCTGGACTCGCTCGGCGCGGAGATCCGGGCGCTCAAGGCGCGGCTCGACAGCCTGCGCAGCGCGCTGGCGCGCGCGCAGCGTGCGGCACCCGTCCCGGTACCCAAGGACACTGCCGCCGGCGACGAGCTCGCGCAGCTGCGCGCCGCGGCCGCCGCCGCCGCCGGGACCGACACGACCAGGGCGCAGGCCGACACCGCGAGCCCCACGAGGTTCATCGGCCGCGAGCGCAGCCAGCCCCAACTCAATCCCGAGATCAGCGTGACGGGCGACGTGCGCGCCTACGCTCAGCGGCCGGGAATCCAACGAGACAACTTCGATCCGCGTGAGTTCGAGGTCGGGTTCCAGTCGCCGCTCGACCCGTACTCGAGCACCAAGATCTTCGTGAGCCTCGAGAACGGCACGGTCAGCGTCGAGGAAGGGTATGCCTACTGGACCGGGCTGCCGGGTCACATCCGCTTCGACATCGGGAAGTTTCGCCAGCAGTTCGGCGAGCTGAACCGCTGGCACCTGCACGCAGTGCCCGAGACCGAGTATCCCGTGGCGCTCAGGGCGTACCTGGGTGACGACGGGCTCGCCGGCACGGGCATCTCCCTGTACCGCGCGTTCGGCGGGCTCGGGACGCACGAGGTGACGGCACAGGTCACGCGCAGCGCGAGCGACGCAGAGCTGTTCGGCGGCGGCGCGCGGCCGTCGTACCTCGTCCGCCTCCTTAACTTCTGGCAGCTCACACGCTCGGCCTACATGCAGGTGGGTGCCACCGGGCTGTACGGTACCAACCCCGACTCGAGTTTGCGCACCAAGGTCGGCGGCCTCGATGTGCGGCTGACGTGGCGTCCACCCGCCCAGGCGTTGTACCGCGAGTGGACGCTGCGAGGCGAGCTGTACGCCTTGCGGAAGGAGTATGCCGGCGCCGGCACAACCCACCTCGGCTGGTACGCCGGTACGACGTACAAGCTCGGCCAGCGTTGGATCGTCGGGGTGCGCTACGACTACGTCGAGAACCCGCTCTCGAGCCTCATCACACGGCAGATCACGCCGACGGTCACGCTGTGGGAGAGTGAGTGGGTCGAACTGCGGGCTCAGTACGCCTGGGCGCGGACCGCGGGCCTCGCGGCCTCGCACCAGCTCGCTCTCCAAGCGGTCTGGGCCATCGGACCACACAAACATGAGACCTACTGACATGCTCACTTCCCTATCGCTGCTCCTCGCGCTCCACGGCGGACCCCCGCGAGCGGTAAACCCCGTGCGCGTGGTCACGTCGCTCACGACCTACGCCGCGATCGCCCGTGAGGTCGTGGGCGATCGCGGCACAGTCACGTCCATCGCCAACGGCGACGAAAACCCGCACTACGTGCAGCCCAAGCCGAGCTTCGTGCCGACGCTGTCGCAGGCGGATCTATTCGTCACGACGGGCCTCGACCTGGAGCTCTGGGTCCCTGCGTTGCTCGACAAGGCGAACAATACCAAGGTGACGGAGGGCGGGCCGGGCTACGTCGCAGCGTACGCCGGCATCGACCTGCTCGACATCCCCACCAGCTTCTCGCGCGCCCAGGGCGACATCCACGTCTACGGCAACCCACACATCTGGACCGACCCGATGAATGCGGTCCAGATCGCGCGGAATATCCTGACGGGTCTGAGGCGGGTGTCGCCCGAGAACGCCGAGTATTTCTCCGGACGGGAGAAGGACTTCGAAGATCGCATCTACCGCGCGCTCTTCGGGGACGAGCTCGTGAAGCTGCTAGGCGCCCAGCCCCTCGCCGACCTGAACCGGCAGGGGAAGCTCTTCGACTTCCTCAAGTCCAGACAGTACCAGGGCGCACCGCTGATGGACCGGCTGGGTGGGTGGCTCAAGCAAGCGATGCCGTTTCGTGGCAAGTCGGTCGCCTGCTATCACAAGGAATGGGACTATTTCTCACGGGAGTACGGACTCCCTTGCATCGACTACATCGAGCCCAAGCCAGGGATCCCGCCGACGCCGGGGCACGTCCTCGAAGTCATCAACGAGATGCGCGAGCGACACATCCAGGTGCTCCTGTCCACGAATTACTACGACCACAACCAGGTGCTCGAGGTGGCGCACAAGACTGGCGCGAAGGCGGTGATCGTTCCGTCCAACACGAACGGCGCGCCCGGCATTAACAGCTACTTCGACCTCATGAACCTGTGGATCACGGAGCTGGCCCGCGCCTTCGGCGGCGGCGGCCCCGCGGCCAACTAACTCGGAGGCAGTGTGACCGGCTTCCAGTTGATGATCCCGCCGTTCGTGGCATGCATGGTGCTCGTCGCCATGCTCTCCTACCTCGGGCTGCACGTCATCGCGCGCGAGGTCATATTCGTCGACCTCTCGCTCGCCCAGATGGCAGCGCTCGGCGGTCTTTCGGCCCTCCTGATCCACGTTGAGGCCGATTCCACCTGGGCATACGCGTTAGCTCTGCTCGCGACTGCAGTGGGCGCGCTGCTCTTCGCCTTGACACGCACCTCGCACCGGGAGGCGCAGCGGGTCCCGCAAGAGGCGTTCATAGGGATCGTGTACGTGGTCGCTTCGGCGGCGGCGGTGCTAATCGCGAACAAGGTGCCGGGAGGCGGCGAGGCGATCGAGAAGACCCTGACGGGCAGCATCCTCTGGGTCAACTTCAAGCCCACGATTCTGAAGCTGGCCGTAGTCTACGCCGCGCTCGGGGCGTTCCACTACGCCCTGCGGCACCGCTTCCTGACGATCTCTTTCCACCCGGAAGAGGCCGAGCGGCAAGGATGGAAGCTCCGCTGGTGGGATTTCCTTTTCTACCTCTCCTTTGGCGTCGTCATCACGCTTGCGGTACCCGTCGCAGGGGTCCTGATGGTGTTCAGCTTCCTGGTGGTACCGGCCGTGATCGCGTTCCTGTTCACCCGCGACATGCGGCGACTCACGTACATCTCGTGGGCCTCGGGTGCGCTCGCCTCGTCGCTCGGTCTGTGGGTGTCGTACAAGGCGGACCTCCCTACAGGGCCACTGATCGTCTGTATGTACGGACTGTTGCTCGCGGCGGCGTGGGTGGTGCGGAAGGTCATGGTGGCGTGAGCGGAATGCGAGCGTTCCGGCTGCTGGCGGCGCTGCTCCAGCTCGCGCTGCCGGGCGCCGCCGCGTGGGCGGACGCCGAGCTCGACGCCGCCGGCGCGCACGCCGCAGCGCACGTCGAGTCGCACACCACCAGTGCCTGCACGCGCATCCACCCCCCGGACTGCGCCCTCTGCCACTTTCTGGCCGCGCCTTTCACCGCGCGCCGCCCGGCCGGGTTGCGCGTCGCGGTCGCCGAGGCCCGGGCGGCACGATCCGCGGCTCCCGTGCGGTTCCGCGGCGCGGTCGCCCGACTCCTCCCGCCACCCAGGGCGCCTCCCGCTCTCTCCTGACGGCACGACGCGCTGACGCGCCGCGCCGACCCCAAGACAAAGCCGCCCCGTCGCCTCGCCGGTGCCTACACCGGAGGCGCATGGGCCACGCGAACTCGTTGAGGTCAAGGGAGAGCACATGAGTGCCAAACACTTTGCAAACGCCGTAACGATCCTGGCGTGCCTCGCCACCGCCGGTGGCTTCACCCGCCCCGCGGCAGCCGCCGCACGTCGCGCCGCGCCGCCGGTCGAGGGGGACATCAGCGGCACCGTCGCCGACAGCGTGTCGGGCACCCCGTTGTCGGGCGGCGAGGTGCGCATTCTGCAGGCCGGCCGCACCATCGCGATCGCCACCACCGACGCGTTCGGCCGCTACGTGGTCCACAACCTCCCGTCCGGGGCGTACGCGGTGGAGGTGCGTTACCTGGGCTACCGATCGGAGACGCGGGACGTCGCGATCGCCGCCGGGCAACCGACCGCGGTCAACTTTCGGCTGGTACCGCTTCCGATCAACCTGTCCGCGGTCGAGGTGCAAGCCGCCGTGCCGCTCGCCGTCGACACGCGTACCGGGAACCAGATCTTCAAGCAGAACGACTATCACGGGTCGCCCATCAACACGACGTCCCAGATCCTGCAGCAGTCCATCGTAGGCGCCGCGCGTGCCCCGACCGGCGAAGTCCATATCCGCGGCCAGCACGCCGAGTATACCTACTACGTGGATGGCGTTCCCGTCCCCGCCGGAATCTCGGGGAGCTTGAACGAGCTGTTCGATCCCGAAGTGGTGAACCAGATTGATCTCCAGACGGGTGGCTGGGACGCCGAGTACGGCAACAAGAACGCCGCGGTCGTCAACGTCACCACGCGGATCCCTTCAGGCGGGTTCCACCTCGACGCCTCGAGCTATGGCGGGTCGTTCGCCACGAACGGCCAAGCGCTGAACGCGAGCACCAACGCCGGGAAGTGGGGGTTCTTCTTCTCCGGAGCGCGTCAGGCGACCGACATGCGACGCGAGCCGCTGGTGTTCGATACGCTGCAGAACAAGGTAGAAAACTTTCACAATGAAGGTACCGACCTGTTCGGCTTCGCGAAGGCCCAGTACACCCCATCGGACCGCGACGTCGTGAACCTCGACCTGAACCGGTCACGCACCCGCTTCGCCGTGCCGTTCGACTCGGCAAATGGAATTATTGACGACCACCAGCAAGACGTGAACGGATTTGCCAACCTCGGCTGGCGTCACCGGTTCGCAGAGAGCAGTAACGGCCGCGAGTCCGAGCTGTTCACGGGTGCGTTCTTCCGGGACGGGAGCCTCACGTACACGCCGGGCCTTACGGACGACGCCACCTTCCAGTTCCCCGGTGACACGAACCATTACATCATCGCGGAAGACCGGAATTTCCATACGGCCGGCGTCAAGCTGGACTACACGCTGCAACCGCATCACGGGCTCGAATTCAAGACCGGCGTGCTCGCGTCCTTCACCGGCGGGCACGAAGACTTTTCGTCGGTCACCAACAAGGGAGCCTTCGGGCCTGCATCGAATTCCGACCTGAAGGGGAGTGACGTGGGCGTCTACGCGCAGACGGCGATCGCACCCTCGGACATGTGGGAGCTACGGGTGGGCGTGCGGTTCGACAATCACAACGCGCCGTTCGCCGGGAATAGGAACCAGGTGAGTCCCCGCGCGAAGCTCAGCTTCTTCCCGGACCCGGCCAACACGTTTTGGGTGTACTACGGTCGGTTGTTCCTGCCCACCAACGTGGAAGACCTCCGTGCCATCACGGGCACGGCCCAAGGCGGCGTTGCGGCGGATCCGACTATTCCGGAGCGCGACCACTTCTACGAGGTGGGGTACGTGCATCGCTTTCCGGTCGGGGTCGTCACCAAACTGTCTGCTTATCACAAGCGCAGCACACCGGGCATCGACGACGCCACGATCCCCGGTACCGCCATCTTGACTTCGGTGAACATTGGCCAGGTACGGATCACCGGTGTCGAAGGCGTCGTCGAGATCCGACCGCGGGGGCCGGTGTCGGCCTACGGGAACATTGCTCTCAACCACGCCTATGGCTTCAACGGGATCAGCGGTGGATTCTTCCCGGCTGACACAACCTCGGCGCCGTTCGACCTCGACCACGACCAACGTCTGTCGGGAGCCGCCGGCGTGGTCTATTCAGCGCGCGGCCTCTACGTGTCGGCGACCGGGATCTACGGCAGCGGCCTCACCAACGGGAACAGTCCCGACGCGACGTACGGAACCGGGCTGTTGGACTTCAACAAGTCGATCAAAGTCGACCCGAGTTTCATCCTGAACGCCAGCGCGGGATATACCTTCGCCGTCGGAGGCACGGTGATCCGGCCGCAGGTTTACGTGGAAAACTTGTTCGATCACAAGTACGCGCTGAAGGGACCCTTTTTCAGCGGCGCAGCGCTGGGCCGGCCGCGCACGGTGCAGCTGCGGTTGAATCTGGGGGTGTAAGGTGACGCGCGTGACGCGTCGGACCGCCGTTCCGCTGCTCGTGTCGCTCGTCGCACCAGGCGCAGCGTGTAGCGGCGACCGCCCGGCGGGTCCCCTTCCTCCCGCTCAGTGCGGCGCCCGCGCCACGCAGGGCGCCGGCGCACCCGGGTTTGCGCTGCTGTTTGGCGCGAGCCGAGGCGCGCCGCTGCCGCTCGCGATCGAGCCCCGGCTCACCATCATTCGAATCCGGTGACGACCGCGGTGGAGGCGTATAGATTCCGGGCCCACGGTCCGGGAGGATTATGATCGCTGCGTCCTGCCGCGTTGCCGCCATCGCGAGCGGCCTTCTGAGTGCAGCGGGCGGCCTCCGGGCGCAGCTCTCTCTGCACGCGGCGCTGGGCGCTCGCTACAGCTCCGCGCTGGTCCACGACTCGATCGTCGCCCCCTTCGACCTGCGCCCCGCTATGGCTCCGGCGTTGGCCATCACAGCCACTTCCCGGACTGCGGCACCCTGGGCAGCGCAGGCCACGTTTGACTTCTCGACCAGCTCGCTCCAGCGCCACGACGCGGGCGCGACCGCCGATCTGGGCCGAGTGAGCACGCTCGCCGTCACAGTCGGCGTGCAGCGCCGTCTCCCCGCGGGACTTGCAGCCGCGGCCCGCGTGGGCGGGCTCAAGTATCTCCCGGCCGACGACACGGGCATCTTTCGCTCTGGAGCAGGCGGCGTACTCGCGTTGGCAGGCGCCGCGCTTTCGTACGCGCCGCCTGGTGCCGTCGCCGGCCCTTGGCGGTTTGGTGTCGAGGCGCGCTACGACGTGCATCGCTTCATCACCCCCGCATTGCGAGCCGAGGGGTTCACTTCCGGCCGGGTCGTTCACCGTATCGCCCTGGCGCTCGAGGTCGGCTGGGGCGCGCCGTGAGACGGATGCTCCTATCCGGCGCGGCCCTGCTCGGGCTGGGCTGCAGCGAGCCCGCGTCTCCCTCACGCGCAGGGACCTACGGCTTCGCCGCCGGCGCCGATGTGTTCCACTGGCCTTCCGACCGCCTGCCGGTGCGCTTCTACGCTCAACCGACGGGCAACCTGC